>Ga0335085_10007923_pt1 | contig 16307 bp, 18 predicted proteins | sample Lox_Sample_45_FD_206712 | JGI IMG/M metagenome (GOLD analysis project Ga0335085, IMG submission 206712) | Soil microbial communities from Loxahatchee National Wildlife Refuge, Florida, United States - Lox_Sample_4.5 | ecosystem: Environmental > Terrestrial > Soil > Wetlands | place: USA...
AGCTGAACATCGAAGATTGCTGATGGTCGACTCCTCGCATCTCTACCCACTCCTCCTCAACCCACGACCACCCATAACTTTACAGGCTAATCGAATGAGAAACGATCCTTTTTCCGCACCCTGCTAGTTCGACGGTCTCCAATCGATCTTAGTTCTTCTTTCCATGCAGCTGCGCCTCCGACACCTACCTCCAGTAGAATTCGCGCTCGAAAGCATCGTCCGGCAACCAGTCCATGAATTCCGCGGTTCCCGGCCAGAACCGTGCGATTCGAAGAAACGCAAAGCCGTCATCGCCAATTCAGTGAAAACGAGATGGCCTTCAGGAGACCCTCACAATGGCTGCCTCAGGTATCGCTGGTTCCGGACTCTCGCACGCGTAACTGCAAGTCCGTTAGGGCGCCTCAAGCCGGAAATGGCGCGCCCTACTCACTTTGTTTGTTCTCGACAACACCTCTATCCTTCTGTAATGACCTCAATTGGGACGCCAACCTCCTGCGCAACTGGCGTCCAAATGTCAACCTCGATCTCAGTCGATAAACTTTCGATCGTAGCTATCAGCGCGTATCGAGCCCCTATTTCGCTTCGGTCGCGGCGTGGGAGGTCTTTCCACCAGCCGGATACGGGAAAAATCCCAACTACGTTGCGTTCGGCAAGATCCGCCGCCGTTCCAACCCAAATGTCGGAATGAAGAGAGCCTTTGTTTCGCGCTTGTTCACCAAAATACCAGTTCGATGACTCTGTAGGGGGGCTTGGCTTAGTCTCCTCTTCCTCAAGTGCGCGTTGATTCAAGAGCTTCCTGAAACCGACAACCGACAGAGTGGGAGGCTTTACATCGAAGCGAAGTCCATGGGAAGCGTATCGATGACGCCTCCTCCATCCCAGTCGCGCTGGGTTCGGCTCCACAAAATACGAAAGAGTTACCCGCAGTCGCACGGGAGCCTCGCCTAGGCTTTCCAGTACTTCCTTGGGCCACGGAAGCTCATGAATATGCATTTCTCGCATTTTGCCGTTGCGAAATGGATGAATCGTTTCTTGGACCAGCAGGGTCAGCGAATCGTTCGCGCTCCGAAGAGCTCGTTCCATGTTAGGAACTCCAAAACCATACCTCCGAAGAAGCCTCGCTCGCTCGCGCTTACCTTCGCTTCCACTCAGATGCGATTTCATCGTCCTGGTCCACTCGGCCGAGTGAACAATTAGTGCGCGCACCGTCTCCGGCCATAGGTCCGGGTATTCAGCAATTATGACCGCGGCCATGCGGGCCGTTTGAGCGACAGCCGCGCTGGTCGCCCATGTCAACGCGAAGAGATGTTCGTTGGGACGAAAATGTGTCGACAACAAACTCAGGTCCGGTATTGGGAAATCGATATTTCCGTTGCCATCGTGAGCCAGGTTCCCTCCTTCGAAGACAACTTCAGGTTTCACCGGCCACGGCTCTGCAAAAGTCAGCGATGTGGTGCTCCAGGGCGACAACTCGCCAGGACGCGCAAGCGGGACCCAACCGTCAAAATCAGGGTCAGCGATGAAGGCCTTGTCGGTATACGCACCTACCGTGATCGCGTTCCACGCCTGCCCAGGATCGTGAACGGCTTCGGTGTCACTTCGATCCAAGTGCTGCATCTCTGGATCCAACACGTTGCCGCACGCGATGAGAAAAAGCCGGTGAACCTCTTGAGCGGCATCCATGTACACGAGTCCCTTCGTAGATGGATCGAATGCCCTGCCAGCCGCTAGAGCGTCAATGGCGGCCGACCACGAAGTGGGGCGCCCACGGTCACGTTCATCGGCGGCGGTGATGGCAAGTGAGAAACATCGCTTGCGTTCAGGTGCCGCAACTTCAACTCTCGCTGCCGCTTCCGCCGTAATCGCACCATACAAGTCCGGCGGATTAGACCCAGTGGGCGGTAGAATCTTGACTGATTCCAACTGGTGCCGTAGGTCGACGGCCTCGTGAGAGCTCAATATGGCAGCCAGATCACCGTATAGGGCCAAGCCGGCCATCTCGGTTCCGTGGCCATGATGATCGTTCGTTCCCCAGTTGGGATCGTAACTGAATACAGCGTCTGCGGGCAGCGATCCCTCCAGGAGCGGATGTCCTCTGTTGACTCCGGTATCTAGCACACATACAGCAGGCGCTGCGTCTCCGGCGCTGTTTGTCCGACCGATGAAATCGCGGGCGAGCGCGGCGAGCTGAGGGGGCCGCTGCTGAACAAAAAAGGCAGCCGTCTGTTTTGCTCTTCGGACCTCAGCAAGGTCGTTAAGCAGATCTATGGAGATGGCGAGTTGTCTCGCCGTAGCACGCGCCAAGGTAACTATTCGATCATGGAATTCGAGCCGCCGTGCACTGATCTCGATGCCCGCCCCCTGCGCAAATTCCATCAGACGTTCCAGTTCGCGGCCGTCATGTCGCCTGAGCCAAATCTCGAACCAAAGATCCTCGTTCTCATCCGGATAATCTTCTGCCGCATCCGTCCAGAAGGCCCTTAGGGTAGCCAAGCGAATGTTTGAGATTCGGTCGATCATGTCCCCGTGGCGCGGTTTATTCTTTGCTGTTCGCTCAGTGGCGTACTGCTGGATACGCGTCAAAAAGTATTTCGTCCGTCCTTCTGGAACAAAGACGGTCGCGAGTTGAACGGGAAGCGCCTCGCCCTCTCTCACGACCTCAACTTGGCTGAAAGCAACGAGTTCGATGCCTTGCTGAGCGTTCTCGAGGCTCTCTAGTTTCAAGTCGATCCCAGCCGGGCTCTCAAATTGCACGTAAATACCCGGTTCGGCCCCGTGTACTACGCGATCTATCAGCTCTTCACGGCGTTCGAGGGCGAGTCGCTCGGCATTTTGTAATTCTCTCTCCAGAGCCGTGGCGTGGCGGCGCCTATTCGCAGGCGCAGGCACCGCACGAGGCGGAATCCGCCGAGGGTGAGGCGCATACTCATCCACGGTAGGACGCTTTATGACGACGATATGCCTTCGGTTGCGAGCAGCGGGCATATTCCGTCGCTCAGGTATGTGTCGTTCGGCGCTCAGCTAGGGCATCTAGCAAGTCTTGGGTGCTGAGCTTTATTCGATTCCCGAGAATCACATTTTTCGCGGCGTCTTCACAGGCGCGAGCTATTTCACCATGACTAAGGCCGTGGGCAGCGCTAACGACCGGTTGCCAGTCAATGGCCGTGGTGTTGAGCAACGCAAGCCGATTCTTCATGACACTTTCTGCCACCCCTTCGCTGGGCAGCTGATATTCGACGACCATATCGAATCGACGAAAGAGCGCTCGATCCAACAGCTTGGGATAGTTCGTTGCACACACAATGATGCCTTCAGAATCATCTTGTTCCAAGAACAGTAGAAACGAGTTCAGGACACGTCGAATCTCGCCCACGTCGTTTTTTAGAGCCCGTTCCGTTCCAAGCGAATCAAACTCGTCGAAGAGATAGACGGCCCTGGTCTGTCGAATCGCTTCAAAAATGAGCCGGAGCTTGGCGGCAGTCTCCCCCATGAACTTTGTGATGAGCCCGTCTAGCTGAATGGTAAACAGCGGCAGCCCTAGCTCGCCTGCCAATACTGCCGCAGTCATCGTCTTTCCTGTTCCCGGGGGCCCTACAAGTAGCACCTTTCTTAGGGGAGCTAAGCCGTGTTCCCGAATCCGGCCTCGATGGCGCTGTTCCGCTAGAATCCGATTAATCCGCGCGTGAACACTCCGGTCCAAAGCCATGTCGGCGATCAGAGACTTCGGGTACGAAGCTGACAGCAACCCCGCAAGTTCGCCGCGAGGTTGAATCACTGGGATCGGTTTTGATCTTGACCCCGTGAGCAATGTTCCTCGGGCCTTAGCCTCATCTACTAGTTCGCGCAACTCCTGTGCGAATTTGGTATGTCCGGTCCTAGCCGCCTGCGCCGCCACCTGCATCGCAACCGCATAAAATCGCGCATCGTCACCGTCTGCGTGACTGCGGACTAGCGCCTTAACCTGATCCGATGTGGCCATCGCGGTGCTCTATTTATCTTCGCTCCGGAGCGCCGTCCAGCACGCCGCCTTCCGGAGCCGATGCTCCCTCAACAGACGAGAAGTCTAGCATGTGGACACGCGGTGCGCTTCGCTCCCAAGCAGGGCTGTGGTCTTCATGAGTCTCTACAAACAGAGCTGACGGGATAGGGAAGAAGCCCGAGTAGGTCAAAGCCCGAGTTCAGCCAAAGTCACGATTTGCATCGTTTCATATAGCTTTGCGAATCGGCGAAAAAAGGCCAACTATTTCGTGGGAAATCTGGCACTCCTCTTAGATTTCAACCCAGGACCCGAGGATTAGGATGGCGATAAACGCCAGTGCACGGTGGATTTTAAATCCTCTGGTATGGCAGAGCGAAGAGCGATCATGGTCTAAGATTAGGCACCGACGGATCAAGGGTTTCCTTGGAAGCGCTATCGCGGGCGCGAAGCAAGCCTGGCCGCGGATGTCGCGGCCGCCAGCGTCCCACGCTTCCGCGATCATTTTGGTTCCCGCCAGCACCGGATCCGACTCGATGTCCAGGATAACCGGCGGGTTCAGTACCGGCGCGCCCATCTCATCGCGATCCAGCACCGATGCGAGATCAAAACGGAACCCGTCCAGTGGGCGCGATGGCAAGCCAGAATGACGATCAAGCGTGGCCGCTAGATATCGTGCGACTCGCCCTCTACGCTGCGATCGCAATCGCGGTCGGCTATGCGATGCTCACTTCTGGCCGGCGTACTATTGGCCGCACTAGCGGCCAATAGTAGAAGCCCGGCGCTGAACCTTGGTGGCGTCCCGACGATCCCAAGAGGACCGCGGTCCGCCTTGTGCGCCGGCCGTGGCGTTCAGACCTCAAACGCTCGAACGAAGGCGGGCAGGACCCTCGGCGAGAGTCAGGTTGTGAATCGAGTTCACCAGCGAAACGTGGGTAAATGCTTGCGGAAAATTGCCGAGCATCCGGCGAGATATGGGGTCGTACTCTTCAGAGAACAGCCCGACGTCATTGGAAAGTGCGGTGAGTCGCTCAAACAGTTCTTCTGCTTCATCGCGCCGTCCAGCCATCAGCAGATTGTCTACCAACCAGAATGAACACGGCAGGAAAACTCCTTCGCCCGGTGGCAATCCGTCCACATTTGACTCGCTGCGATAGCGCGTCACCAAGCCGCCGGAAACCAATTCGCGCCGGACAGCCTCGACGGTCCCGGTCACCCGCGGATCGGTGGCTGGTAAAAAGCCGACAAGAGGAATCGTCAGCAACGCCGCATCGAGCGCGTCGGCGCCGTAGTATTGGACAAAGGCGTTCCGCTGCTGATTGAACCCCTTTTCACAGATGTCGCGATGAATCCGGTCGCGTAGAGTGCGCCAGCGTTTACTCGGTCCAGGGTAATAACCCTCATCGACAAGTTTCACTGCCCGATCGAAGGCAAGCCAGACCATTACCTTGGAGTGCGTGAAATGTCTGCGGGGTCCCCTGACTTCCCAGATCCCCTCGTCCGGTTCATTCCATACCTTCTCCAAATTGGCCAGCAGAGCCATCAAGAGATTCCATGTTTCGAGGGAGGCACTCGCTCCGATCCGGCAGCCGACATAAAAGGCACCCATGATTTCGCCATAGACGTCAAGTTGAAATTGTTCATGAGCGGCATTTCCGATGCGCACGGGCCTGCTTGCTTCATAGCCCGGCAGCCACGGAAGCTCTGTCTCAGTAAGCCGACGCTCTCCGGCGAGTCCATAAAGAATCTGCAAGTCATCGGGGTCGCCTGCGACCGAGCGCATAGCCCATTCGCGCCAGGCAAGCGCTTCCTCCGTGTAGCCAGCAAGCAGTAAGGCGTACAGCGTGAGTGTCGCGTCGCGCAGCCAGCAGAAGCGGTAGTCCCAGTTGCGCGGGCCGCCGATCCATTCCGGCAACGCAGTTGTCGGAGCGGCGATAATACCGCCAGTGGGTCCATAGGTGAGCGCCTTGAGCGTGATGAGCGACCGCAGAGCCAGGTCGCGCCACGGTCCTGTGATCGTGCATCGCGATGACCACTCTCGCCACCGGGCTTCGGTGTCGGTCAGTATCTGCATCGGATTTATGGCAGGAGGCTCTTGTTCGTGGGATGGGTACCAAATCAGCGTGAACGGGATGTTCTCTCCTTCAGCGACGGTGAACTCCGCGACCGTATGCGAACCCTCGTCGCTCATGAGGATCGGTGTTCTGAGCTCAAGCGCATCGGGACCGGCGATCGCGCGAAGTCCTTGATCCCGATGCGTTATCCACGGTGCAATGTGCCCGTAGTCGAAGCGAAAGGCTACTTCCATCCGCATCGGAACTGCGCCTCTCAGACCACGGACAACTCGCACGACCGTGACCGGTTGGTGTAGTTCTGCCATCGGCATGAAATCGACTACCGCGACCTCTCCGCTGTCCGTCACAAATTCGGTTTCCAGGATCAGTGTCGGGCCCCGATATCGGCGGCGCGTGGTTCGTACCGTGTCGCCAGGCGCAATTTGCCATCGCCCGTTTTCAGGACTCCCCAGAAGTGCGGCGAAGCACGCACCTGAGTCGAATCTGGGCATGCAGAGCCAGTCTATCGAGCCATTCTTTCCCACCAGCGCAGCGGTATGGGTGTTTCCGATCATGGCGTAATCTTCGATTTTCAGACTCATGATATTGCGCCGTGTTGCTCGTCAGCGTGGAATTTGATCCTATTCGACAGTGACATCTATGCACAGATATGCTTGATCGTGCTGATCGGCCTCTCGGCCGAGAATGCGATACCGATCGCTGAATTGGCCAAGGCCGAATTTGAAAAGGGCGAGAAGCTACGAGAAGCTAATAGAAGCTGCTTTGAACGGAGCGCGGCTGCGGCTCCGGTCCATTCTCATGACCTCATTTGCATTCATTTTGGGTCCTTCTGCCGCTTTGGTACGCCTTGGGCGCTGGGGGCGTCGCCCGACGCCTCATAGGCACCGTAACGATCGTGGGGATGATTTTTTCCAGTGGGGTCGCAATTTTCTCTGCCTCCGCTCTTCGTTATGGTTGAGCGACACTAACAACGCATACGAGGTAGAGAAGTTCGGGCAGAAGCTCACAGCGGAGGACCCCCCGGCTAGTCGCTTTCTCTGCTGGTGGAGCGACGTCAAGGCGCAATTCAACGCGATTGGACCGGGAAAGCTCGCTGAGCCAAATATGAGGAGTACAGAGGGGTCGTCAGTATGTCAATTCCTTTTCCGCTTACATTCGTAGGCTCCAAGGTCGATGAGTACGGAGTCAACAGAAATCTGACTAATGGCAGCCAAGCCGTTGCAGAATCTGAAAACGGCGCTCGCTGAAGGTAATTCGAAAAAAGGCCTGCCTTCTTTATAGAGCATTGAAGGCTGGCTGTGTCTTAAGGGGGCTATCCTATGTCTGAGACCGAGCAAAAACAAAGCTATGTGGAATTGTTCGACATCTCCAAAAATGCGCCTGTAGCCAAGACTCCACTAGCTCAAGTCACCCACTTGCCACGCACCGGTGAGCGTATCTTCGTTCGACGCCCCATATCCGGCGAGTGGGAAGCCTATACGGTTGTGAATATCGAATACTTTCTCGCTGACGCGCCAGCGGCCAGCGAAGGGCCGCTTGAGGTAGCAGGTATGGCACGGATCACTCTTTACGTTGAACGATCACGTTAGGACTGCCTATTCAACGACCGACTAGGCGCTCGCCATGAGATCGCTTATTTTACTCGTCGGCCTATACGCGCACCCAGAAGAATGGTTGCGTAAAGTGACCCCGAACATGGCCATTTCCGGGCAGTCTCAAGCGACAGGACCATTGAAAAGTGTGCAAGACGTTCGAGCGCCCTGCCGTGTCCCTCACGTAGAGAGAGGCGCAGGCTTGAGATTCGATATGCGCGCAAGCGACGCATGTCGAGCCCGCCGCGAATCCGGGTCGCTGGAACTCGGTCACGAGTCACGAGGAGAACGCGGTGCTCCACTGGCCCGTGAGTCAAATCGTTTCATCACCCGATTCGAAATTAGAACCAGCCAGAATGAAGGTGTAGAGCTTGTGGGACGACACTCGACCACGCCAGTCTGAGGAGACCGTGAGCGATTTGCTAGGATCTCGTCGCAAACACTATGACGCAAACACGACTTATTATTGTGACGTCGATTCTTGGTGCCAGCGGCGTCCTTGCTAGCGTAGTAATTCATGGATTAGCTGTCACCGGCATAGTGATGTTCGGTCGCCAGCAGCTGAAGGCTGGACGAGCCGGCACTGGATTCTGGAATGATCTGGTTACCGTGATTGTTGCCACTATGGTGGCGTTCACTGCGCATTTAGTCGAGATCGCGGTTTGGACGGCGCTCTTTTGGGGGTCAGGGGCGTTCTCGGGGTTAATTGCAAATATGCACTACGCTGCCGTTAACTATACCACGTTGGGGACTGCCGAAGCTCCGGCCAGATCATCCCTTTTGGGTCCGCTTGCTGCAACAGATGGGATGCTCATGTTTGGCGTATTAACGGCGATGCTCTTCGCGGTCGTTCAACGACTGCTCCAAACCCGATACCCGGATCTCCGCGAGTGAGTTCACCTGTCCCTTCTAAAAATCTCAACGGAAACGAGAATCTGGACTTGATGGAGGAGCTGGCAGCTATCAGCAAGGACTCGATTGACACTGGAGACGTGCGCAAGGCCCCAACTATTGTTTTGCGACCGAGATCGTCGTCAATAGAGCATCTGCTCTGATTAGGGAGCTGGCCAAAGGATATACCTATGGTTCACGAACACGATTCCGTAGTACTCGCGCGCGGCCTTCCGAGCCTTGGCTTGAACTGGCCGCTTCTTACCAACTTCCTAGAAGCTGCCAGCCGTTCCAGCCTGTGCCTGACCGGCGTAAGATCGCGCGCCCAAATTCGGAACTCCATCCGCGTTCCTTTGCCATTTTCCGCCGTCATCGCAAGAAGCAATCTGGGTGGTCACCAGTGCCGAAAGGCTCGACCGGCTCAAGGCGCACTCCTCAGTGCCTTATCAGAGGATGTCACGGTTGCCTTCCGAGGCAGGCATCCTGTGTTTAGCAGATTGGTTGAACTTCTCCTGGCAGAGTTCTTACGCCGACCGTGTGCGCAAGTCGGAAGTGCAGCGTAGCGAAATGCAACGGGCGCATAAAGGAGCAGGAATCCTGGCGCTGAGCGTCGGATTCGTAGTCGCGTTGCTGCTGTGGGAGGCGGCGGAAGCGTTTCTGCGTGATTGGATCGCGTCGCTTGGTATTTTTTCGGTCTGGTTCTACTGCCTGCTCTTTCTTACGGCATGGAGCGCGACGGTTGCGGTCTCGTATTCCGTGATTGTCCATTTGGGAGGCAAAACACAAGCTCCGGACTCCAATCAAACGGCAGCGATCCTCCCGGCCGCAGCCGGCACGAAACAGGCCTCCGGCCTCAGTCCGCGTGTCGACCCGAATGTCCAGGACAGACTCACGGCGCTAATGGCCGGCTTCGCGGTCACGGCCTTAACATGGCTGTTTGTGCTGTGTTTCGCGCCCGGCGAGTGGCTGGACGCGGCCGCGACCACCTCGCCCCTGGTGGCCCTCGGAGCGTCGCTGGCGCTGTGGACCGCTTCTACTCAAATAATCTATCGAGGTATTCGCCGGGGTCGCTAGTACTCTTCTTTTCGACAAAAAATACATTAGTCATCACCGGCTGCAGCCGACCGTCGGAGTCTTGGCCGGACCTTGAAGCGAGGCCGCGGGCTAGGAAGCATTGATTCGTGAGAGTGAGTTATCAAGGTTCTTAAGAAGAATTGGAAGACGATGCCACGATTCAAGTTGCGCCCCAAGAAGGATCCGGGCCTCAGGTGACAGCTGCGCACTCTCAACAGCAAAGCGCTCGGCCATCGGAGCCACGGATGGCAGAGCCAAATGCTCACCTGAGCCGCCACGCGCCAGTTTCGCAAGTTGGATTTCCAGCGCGCCGCAGCACGCCTGCTCAAAGGCTGCCTGCTGCTCCATCATATCTTTCGGCCATTCGACGCCGGCGACTCGTGAGCGCGCGATGATCTCGAGGCGGTAAGCGATTCGGACTAGTGTGGATGCGGCCTCGATGGCGGCGGCGGAGTTAGTATTGCCGCGCCGTCCCTCAAGCCGTGCCTGATCGGCCAGGTTGAGAACCTCCAGAACGTTAGCGCTCAAACGGCGTTCCACGACAGCGATTCCCTCCTCGTTGATTCGTCTTTCGGAGACATCCTTACCAAACGCCAGCGTTGTTCGGAGCAGTTTTCCGATCCCATCGATCACCTTGTCACTGGCGTATTCCGGCCACAAAAACAGGAAGACGAATCCCGCCGTCAGAACCCCGAGTACGATCCCCCAGAAGCGCCACAGTGGTTTGTAAACATCGCTCGTCGGTCCCAGCCCCACATAACAGATCAGGAACGTGATGCCGGCCTGGATGCCCGCGTAGCCGAGCCATTCGCTGCTCTGCGCCACGTAGGTCGCCAACATCGTCACAGCGAATATCGCAACCAGGTACGGGGGCAGCGAGTCAAAATGCTGTGACACTACGATCATCGTGCCGAGTGTGGCCAGCCCGCCCACAACGCATCCTACAAGCCGCAGAAGAGTTTTCCTTATCACCGCGCCGTATTGGTGTGGTTGGCCTACTACCACGATGCTCCAAAGGATCGTTTGGATGTCGGGGCGTTGGGAGGTTAGACCCACCAACAGTCCCAGTGTGACCGCTGCTCCGAGTTTGACGCTGAATCGGAAAGCGACGGGATCGAAAAAGGGATGCGGCTCGGAATTGCTCTCAGCCCCGTATGGTTCCACTGTGGCAGGCGGTTCCGGCGACTCCAGCAGGTTGCCGATTGCTTCGAGTCCGCCAACAAATCCAGGAACCTCAGACGTGGACTCATCGCGGGTGGGCACAGCCTGCACAAATGATTCAGTCAAATGATGAGTTATTGCGCGCAGGTCAGAGATCCATTCTGGCGACTCCTGTTCAGCCGGGAGGCCGGCCAGAGTGTGCCGGGTCTTTAGCGCGAAGGCTTCGTCCAGAGTCTGCAGCACGCGCGCGACTTCCTCACGGTGATCCTGGCTGATTTCGCTCGGTCCAGCCTCATCCGCCAGCAGGGCGAGCCGCTCCACTTCGAGGTAGAGATGCTCCGCCGTCATAACGGCATTGAGTAGGGCAGCAAGACGCGGTGGCGTGGGCTTGGTCTGCTCTTTAATGGACTGCAAGAGCGCAAGATTCCGTGCCAGCATCGAGGTGAGGCGCGTAGGCGGTAACGGGGTTTCGGACGGGTCGAGGTAACGTTGCCCCGCAAGTTCGAGGCGGCCGCGCGTGCGTTCGAGGTCTTCAGCGATCGACTCGAGTAAGCGCGGTTCCGGAGGAGAAGGCCAGATCAGGGTGTCGAAGACAACCATCACCAGCGTCGCGACCAGGATTCCATCGAACGTGTAGGTTGCACCCCAGCCGATCTCTCCGGGCTCGAAGATACCGACGTAGACCGTCGTGATCGTACCGATGACCACCAGAGCTAGGATCAGAAAGAGTCGGGTGTTCGACAACAGGTAACCGAGCGTCGCAAAAACGACAAAGAGGAATGCCATTATAAGGCCGGGGTAGTCGAGCAGCTTGCCGGTTATCGGCACGATCGCTGCCTGCATCGCCGCTGCACAGACAATAGTCAGGACTCCCTCAAAAAGACCGAATGAGCTTCCAGGCTGGCCGATTCTGAAGGCGAACAGAGGTCCGAATGGGCCAAGGACTTGCATAGTGGCCGCCAGCCCAGTCGTGACAGTCGATTTAGCGGCGTTCCTGGCAGCCTCGATGATCCGCCGCTGGCTTGGCGCCAATTCTCCCGCCAGGAAGGCGAAGAATCGTTCCACGGCCTCGGACGCTACCTCAAGCAATGCGAAGTTCCTTTTCGGCGGTTATTCCAGGCTGAACGGAAAAACGCGACGCACCGAAGCAGTGACGATCTACCGGCTTCGTATCGTCACGACAGCGGTCTGGCCCATGCGAAACGGATGAGCGCTGTCCCCCCGCTTAAGAACGATTCGAACTGGAAATCGCTGGTTGAGCCGCACCCAGTTCAATGTTTCTTCCACGTTTGGCAGGCCGCCGACGGTCGCTCCGTTCTGTTGAAAGAGTCCCCATCCGATGCCTTCCACCTCGCCCTGGAAGCTTCGGTCTGGATAACTGAGCAGCGACACGTCCGCCTGCATCCCCGGCCGTATTCGATCGAGCTGGTCTTCCCTGAAATACGCGAGCACGTACCAGTCACGATCGTCCACCAGCACCAGTACGGGCTGACCCAGGTTGGCGTATTGTCCGGCCGAGATATTCAGGTTGGTGACGTAACCGTCGAAAGGCGCGCGCACGAAACAGTAATCGGAATTCAGCTGCGCATCGTCGACCGCTTCCTGGGCCGCCCGCAACCGCTGGTTGACGTCGCCCAGCATTCCGAGGGCGTCTTGCGCTTTGCGGAGTTCGGAAGTTGCACTCACCACCGCTGCTTCTGCCGCTTTAAGCTTGTTGCGCGTCTCGACCACGTCGTTTTCCGTGACGAAATCGTGCGCGAGCAGGGGAACGATTCGGTCCAGGTATTGTTTGGCGTTCGCCGCTTCAACTTTGCGCTCTGCCAACTGGGCCGCGGCTGCATCAATTGTGTCCTGGAACGTTTTGATTTCAATTTCCGTAAGGTTCAGCCTGGTCTTCGCGGTGTCGAGGGCAAGCTGGTAAGGACGCGGATCGACCACGAACAGCAGGTCGCTCTTGTTTACGTGCTGGTTGTCCTGGATCGGCAGTTTGACGATTTGGCCGCTGACGTGAGCCGCCACCGCAGCCGTGTTGGCGTGAACATACGCGTCGTCCGTTCGGGGGTTCGCGTAATACAGCCGGTAGATGAAGTATCCCAGCACCACGGCGGCGAGGACCATGACGCCGCTCAGTATGCGTCCGAGCGGACGAGCCCAATGTCGAGAAGCACGCACCTTGGCCGGCTCTGGCCTGCGAAGGCTCGTTGCACTCATCGCCAAATCACCAGCCAACACAGGCACGCGATCGCCAGCGCAAGACAGGCATAGATCAGCGGACGCGGGGTCATCCACTGGTCAAGCCCGACAGCTATGAATACCGGCCTCAAGGACAGCGCTGCCAGGATTCCCGCGAGCAGGCACAAGATCCAGACTGGAAAATTCGCTCCGGCGATACTGATCACCGGGCTGCATCCGGAAATGAAGAACAAACAAGCCGGGCACAAGAGGCGCGCAGGTCGCGTGATCATCGCTTCCGTTTTCTGACCTAGCCTTCCGTCAGGTTGTTCCGCTCAGGGCTGATGTGCCGGCGCATTCGATGCCGACTCTGCACCCACCGCGTGGACCAGGGCGGACGATGAAACCAGGAAGTCGGCCTGGCTCTGGACCAGCGTATACCGCGCGGCCATAAGATCGCGCTCCGCACCGAGTAAGTCGGTGATCGTTGCAAGCCCGTGCTGGTGGCTTTCAAGGTTGGAGTCGTAGGATTCCTGTGACGCTGCAAGGAGCGCTTGCGAGGCGTCATATTTCTTTTTGGCTGACAAGAAGTCGTAGTAGGCGCTCCACACCGTGGCGGCAACATTAAGTTCGAGTGATTTCAACTCTGAGCGGGCCAGGTCCCGTTTCGCGGTGGCTTCTTTGACCCCGTAATAGCGGTTGAACCCGGTAAACAGATCCCAGTGCAGTGTGAGCAGCGCGTCATAGAACGGCTGGTTCAGATTCTGCGTGTTGCCGCCGTTCACCGTATAGCTCCAGATAACTTGCCCGTAACTTCCACTTACGTCGACCTCGGGATAGTATTGCGATTCGGCCTCGGCGATGGCGGCATCGCCCGCGCGGATCGCGGCGATTTGCGCGGCGATATCGGGTCTGTTTTTGAATGCGTCATCTATGTATTTCTCGACATCGTTGCCCAGATTTTCCGGAACATTCCGGCGGCCGAGGTTCTGAACCACGATGGGCACGTCCGGCGCGACCCCCACCGCCTCGAAGAGGGCTGCATCCGCATCGTGAACCATGGACTTCGCGTTCTCAAGATCGTAAACTGCGTGCGCTTCCAGTTGTCTGGCCATGAGGACTTGCGGCTTGGTCGCAAGACCAGCGTGGTGCCGCTCCTCAACTGCGTTCAAACTCGCGCGCGCGAGTTTGAGGTTGGACTCAGCTGCGCTCACACTGGATTTGGCTGCGGACAAAACGAAGTAGGCTTTTTCGACGTTGAAAACCACATCCTGGATGGTCCGATTGAAGGCGAAATTGGCGGCGATTAGCTGCTCGCGACGGCCGCGTTCCGCAGCCCGGGTCCGGCCGAAGTCGAGCAGGTCGTAACTGACCTTGAGTTTCGGAAGGAATGCCTCGTTGCGGATGACCAGCGTTTGTCCCGGGAACTGAATCGGCAGTTTTAGATAACCGCCAATGGCGTCTGCCTCGACGTGCGGGTAATCGGAAGCCTGCGATTGGCCGAGTTGCGCATCGGCGGCTTGTGCCGCGTACCAGGCACGCTGTGTTTGAGGGTTTGTCCTGAGTGCAAGGTCAACCAGCGCTGGCAGGTCGTATCCGCCGGGGCTTGGCGTCGTGAGCGCGTTGCTCTGGTCGATCATCCGCAGTTCCGCAAGCTTTGGCGCGGCCTCCTTGTCGGAGGTGATAGATCCGGGCGAGGTCCACGGACGGGCGGAATTTCCGGATGGCGCAATTTCGGGATCCGGACTAAGACGAAACGAGCTGCAGCTTGCTACCAAAACCAGAATTGCGATAGGCAAGAGCGCGTGGAATGAGGGTCGCACAAAAGCAGAAACCCCTCGACCGTAGAGTGTTGACTTTGCCCGAGTCGTGCTTCCGACAAAAATGCAAAGATGGTGGGCTAAACGGCCTCCGGAAATCCTCGTGGGTGAATGCGGTTTTGCTCCTTCACTTGCAATGAGAATTATCCCGGCAAACTTTTGATTACGACTACCAGCTTGATTCACCCGAACTCTCCGAGCCGCGCAGGGTCGGACTTTTTGCGGCGTCCCCGGCAATGATCGTGTCGACCAATGTCTCGCGCAACGAACGCTGAAATCGTCGAAGGTTCATGCCGACGATGCCTCGAAAACACTAGTGAAGTGTGCCTCGCTGTGGAACCCAACAGCAATGGCAATGTCCACAATCTCTATCTTGCCGTGGCGCAGGAATACTTCCTTGGCCACGATTCGAATCAATCAAGCAGCGCTCTAATACGGAGGAACCACCAGCACCGGACAGATTGAAGAACGCACGACCCGCTCCGCGACGCTGCCCAACAGCAGATGACCAACCGCGGAGCGCTTGTGTGTTCCCATCACAATGAGGTCAATTTCGATTTCAGGTACCGCACGGACGATTTCGGAGACGGCCATGCCGCTGCGCGTAATTGTCTTGCAACGGACTCTGCTCGGGACTCGCTCGCTGGCGATCTGTTCGAGCTTAAGCCTGGATGCACGTTCCCAGACGGGGTATGGCGTCAGCGCCTCGAGCGCTAGCTCTGCGGAAAGGGGATTAGTACCTAACCGCCAAGGGCGCCCAGCTCGCATTGTATTGGGTCGAAAGTGGGGCTACATACCTCCACCGCAACCCTGAATTCATTTGCCGCGCTCTTTCTCAAAGATGTTGACGAATTCTCGATATCCCTGTGCGATCTGCTCAACCGCGGCCTCCCGCGTCACGCTCCACGCTCGCCATCCGAAGAGCGATTCCCAAAAGGAGTGCCCCAGAGCGAAACCGATGAATCCCGGAACCGTGGCCGCCATTGCCAGCCACTCGCGCGCGTTCTTGTCGTCCTCCTCGCGGCACAAAGCGACACAGCCGACCCTGTCCCGGCCCCCGTGACGGGCAGCTGCAACGATCCGCTCGCAATCCTCCCGGCGATCGAGGCGTTCGACCATCCAGACATCGGGTTCGACGTGCGCTTCCTGAAGCTCCTTTAGAGTCTGAACCGTTAGCTGAGGGCGAATCGCCGATTCGTACGCCTCTTTGTCTCCCTTGACTTTTTCGAATTGCGCTTTTTCAGCCGGAATCAGCAGTTCGCACATGAGCCGACTTCGAGTCTGGCTATGCAGGAAATCCGACAATCGCCTAAGTCGTTCCGTTTGTCTTCGGTTGAGAGCCCGGTTCCCCTCCGGGTTGTAACGCAACAACACTTTGCAGAAAGTCGGTTGGAACTCCTCGATATGGTTGGCGAAGTTTTCGCCTTGCTCAAAGTCAAACTCATCCTGTCCGGTTTTCTCGACGGGATAAGCGATCATATAGCCCTGAGCCGATGCATCGTGGAGTATCGGTGAGCTGAACTGCTCGTCCGCAAGGATGCACGCT
>Ga0335085_10007924_pt1 | contig 16307 bp, 11 predicted proteins | sample Lox_Sample_45_FD_206712 | JGI IMG/M metagenome (GOLD analysis project Ga0335085, IMG submission 206712) | Soil microbial communities from Loxahatchee National Wildlife Refuge, Florida, United States - Lox_Sample_4.5 | ecosystem: Environmental > Terrestrial > Soil > Wetlands | place: USA...
CGGCTCAGTTCCTTCCGGCTCAATCCCGTTCTCCCCAATCGTGTCCCTCCTCGTCGGAGGAACTCTAAAAGGGGACACTTCTAATGTGGTGCCAAGGGGACACTTTCAATGTGGTTCAACATGCTGCAAGAATTTGCAACCTCTTCAGGAACGAAACCCGCGCCCGAAGCTGACTCCGGCGAGTTTTGAAGCGCATTCGGAGTCGACATTATTGCTCGCAATGAGGACGTGGAAGCTCTCGCCCATGCCTGCGGGCGTGACCAGATGCTTGAGTTGTAGAGCAACCTTGGCCTGCTCCTGCGGGAGGCGGCACTCTTCGAACGCGTCGGCAAACTGGTTGGCTTCTCCGATGCCCATGAGGAACTGCGTCTGTGTGATCGGCTTGTGGGCGTAAAAACCACGCTTTGCCGCTGCGGCGGCAAGCGCGGTGAAGTTTACGTCGGCAGTGATGTCCTGCTCGCCGGGTGCTTCATAGGGATTCGCGCTAACGGAGTGTTGGCGGATAGCTTTGAGCGTTCCACGGTGGCGGCCGGCAAGTTGTTCGTCGCGGGTATAGCCGTAGTCAATAACAATCAGGAATCCGCAATTGAAGTTGGTCGCCGCGAGCATTTCTTTCTGCGATTGAAGAGGAACCTCGAGGCGCTCTCCGGCCTCGGGTTGGACCGAGTAGCGATCCATATATTCGAGTTCTTCGGGTGATGGTGTAGCCCAGCGTTCGGTAAACCGGCCATGCTGCGTATCGATGCGGAGGGAACCTTGGGATGAAAGGATCTCGACCGGGACGGCATCAAAGAGTTCATTGGCGAAGAGGAGTGTCGGAAGGTTGTTGGAGTTGGCGGCGAAAGACGCCTTTCCTGATGCGAAGTGTCGAACGAGTGTCTGCTCAATCCGCTCGCGCAGCCTGGGGGATTGTTCGATAAGTTCGTATTCTACGGCGCGGAAGAAGTCTGGGAACTTCTTCTCGGACCAGTCGAGGACGTCCTGCGCGAACAGTCCCCTGCCGGGGCCGAGTTCTCTCAGGAGGATCCTTCCTGGCGATCCGAGCACGTGCCACATCTCGTCGAATTGCCGTGCCAGGAGGCGCCCGAAGACTGCATGTACGTCGCTGGAGGTGTAGAAGTCTCCGGCTTTGCCGAACTGCGAAGCATTGCGGGCGTAATAGCCGAATTCGGGATCGTAGAGGCACAACGCCATATAACGCGAGAAGGGAATGGGGCCGCTGCTGGCGATCTCCCGTCCGATCTTGTGGCGAAGTTCGTTCACAGTCCCTTCTTCTGACGGTCGGCGCGATCCTGCGGAGTGCGGATGAACATCTCAACAAAATAGTCGTGGAGCGCGTCGTAGAGCTGGCGCTGGAAGCTCCACTCGAACTGCGGATCGTCCAGGTCGCGGGGATGGAGCTCGAAATAATAGGTGTGAACAGGGACGTTTCCGTCCTTGAACTTGATGATGACTTCGACTCCGTCCTTCTTGGCGCGAGCGGAGAAGTTTAGTAGCGGGTGTTCGTAGAGGCGAAGCTGGTCCAGGACGCGATCGAGCCGGATCTGTGAAGCTTCTGACACCCGAAGGATTTTAGACCATTCGGTGTTCTAAGAAAGGTTTTAGCCACGAAGGTTTTCCATTATTCGTAGCGCAGGGCTTCGATCGGATTCAGGCGCGCGGCTTTGATTGCAGGCAACATGCCACTGACAATGCCGACAAAGCTGAGAATTGCGGTCGACCACAAGAGCGTAGCTGAATTGATGTAGAGGTGGATATCGCCTTCACTCGCATTGTCCTGGAATGCGCTCCACAGGGTCAGCGATCCGACAGACCACGAGACCAGATAGGCGAGCACGATGCCAAGCAGACCTCCGAGAGCAGTGATCACCAAGGCTTCGGAGAGGAACTGAAACAGGATGTGCCAGCGGCGAGCGCCTAATGCCTTCTCGACACCAATTTCTCGAGTGCGTTGCGTCACCGACACCAGCATGATGTTCATTAGGCCGACGCCGCCGATGCCAAGGGTTAGTAGACCGATGAATCCGAGCAGGATCTTGATGCCAGTCGAGATGACCTGCAAATCCATCAAATCGGCGAAGACGTCGAAGACGAAGATGGCACGCCGGTCCTTGGGACTGAAATTGTGATGGAATCCCATGGACTGGCGCACGGCTTCGACAACCTTGGCATGATCTCCCTCGTACTCCATCACGATGGAGTTGAGGTAGTAGCTATTCATCAGATCACTCATCGCGCTGTAGGGAACGAAAACGTGTTCATTGATGTTGTCGTCTCCGTTCTGAATCTGATGTTTGAGAATGCCGACGATCTGGTAGCTGATGCCATCGAGACGAATGCTTTGGCCGATGGCCTCCTGCCCGGAAAACAATTTCTTCTTGGCATCGGAACCGATCACAGCCACGCGCGTATGGGTGAAGTCGTCAGCTTCGTTGAAGAAGCTGCCTTCCGCGATTTCGAGCTTGCGCATACGGCCATAAGCGGCGTAGACGCCGCTCACACCGTAATTCGCGCTGCGGGAGCCATAGGCTACGAAGCAGTTCTTGAAAGCTTCGGGAGAGACGCGCTTGAGCAGCGGCACTTCCGCGCGGATGTAGTCGAGATCGTTCACCGTGAGCCGAACCTGAGTGCCAGCCTTGGAACCTCCGGCCTGCAGCTCGGTGCGGCCGGGAAAGATGAAAACCAGGTTGGTGCCGAACGAGCGAAACGCAGACCAAAGCCCGCGCTCAAAGCCGGAACCGTACGCGAGCAGGAGTACGACCGTCGCGATACCCCACGCCATGCCGAGCATGGTCAGCAAACTGCGGCGCCGGTTGTGGCGCAGCGCGTTATAGGCCTGAGTCGCCAGGTCGACGATCATGAATTCGGCTCCTGTCTTCCAACTTCGTCTAGTTCCGCCACGCTTCGTTAGCCGGGACACCCCGATGGGGCCCTCTCGCGTGATCCGTTACTCCTGGCGCAATGCTTCCACTGGCGGCAGCAAAGCTGCTTTTCTAGCTGGGTACAACCCTGCCGCGATTCCTGCGATGGCAAGCGAACCGATTGCTGCCAATGCCGATGCCGGAATGATGCGCGGCGTGTCGAATCCTTCGGGGGAGGGCAGCATCGCCAGCAGGGTTACAAAGCCGATGGCGATGCTGAGCCCAATGCCCCCACTAAAAGCGGTTAGAAATGCTCCTTCGATGAAGAACTGCGTCAGAATGGCGCGATAGGTAGCACCTAAGGCCTTGCGCAGGCCGATCTCTTTGGTACGTTCAGTGACCGACACAAGCATGATGTTGATGATTCCGATTGCGCCGAGACCTAGCGTTACAACACCAACTACTCCGAGAAACCAATCCATGGCATCGAAGATCTTTCCGACGCGCTTCATGTTCTCGATGGTGTCCCAATCTTCGAAGGCGTCCTGCAGTTTGGGGCTGAAACCATGGCGACGGGCAATGATGCGGTGAATTTCGTCCTTGGCTTCAGCGTGCAGGTCCTTTTCGATCGGGTTGTAGTTCAGGAATGAAATCGCATCTTCCGAGTTGGCCTTGGTCAGGGGGAACAAATCGCGCATGGTCTCGACCGGAATGAAAATGCGCGAGTTGGTGCCGTTGTTCCCGTCGCGGCCGATTTTCGCCACCACGCCAACGACGTCAAAACTGATCCCATTGAGCAGAATGGTGGAACCGACTGCGGGACGCCCGGGGAACATGTTTTTGAGCAATTCCCAGCCAACAACAGCGACGCGGCGGCGGTCTGTGCCATCCTGACTATTGAACCACCGGCCTGGTGAAACTGGAACGTTGCGAATCTGGTTGTAGGCCGCAGCGACTCCAAACACCTGGCCATTCGTGGAGCCATAATCGCTGACTGCGCGAATGTCCTCGCGATTCAAGACGGGGGATAGTGCGCCTACAAACTGCGCCTCGTCGCGAATCGCGAGGTAATCCTTGTATGTAAAGTAATAAGTCTGCCCGGATTGGGTGCTCCCCTCGATTGCTGCAATCCGCCCAGGAAACATAAACATGATGTTTTGTCCAAGGGTGGCGAGTTGCTTCTCCTGGCCGCTACGGAATCCTTCGCCCAGACCCACCAGTAGCAGCAAAGAGCCCACGCCCCATGCAATGCCAAACATAGTGAGGAAAGAACGGAGCTTGTGTGCCCACAGTGTGGACAGCGACTGCCGGATGATATCGAGAAGCATTCGCATGGATTTATTGTCGAAGAGTCATGCCCCCACGCCTCCGGGGAGGAGCGTGGGGGCCCCGGGTAACGTTCAGGCGAGGGGTCTCAATCCCGCCCAACCATCTGATCAGAAGTACGCAGCCGGGTTCGGTAAAGTTCCCTACTGCATGTGCTCAGTTAGACCCTGCGTGGAGGAAAAAGGTTAGCTATGCAGACGTCTTCATAACGTGAAGATTCGTCAACTTTGGGTAACAGCACAGGATGACCAACGTGAACTTGGCTGAAACTTACTGCTGCTTTTCCTTAGGCCGTTCATAGGCTTTCTGCATGTACTTGCGGGCTTCTTCGAGAGCGCCGAAGGTGTTGTCGTTGGTCTGCAGTGCCTGACGGTATTGTCCGACAGCGCGTTCGCGCTGGCCAGTAATGTCGAAGATCTTCCCGAGCTGAATCCGGCTCCAGACCTCGGTCCAACGCGGATCACCGTCGCCATCCAGCGCGGCGCGGTAGGCATTAGCAGAAGACTGATAGTTGCGCTGGAAGAAAAAGATCTCGGCAATGCGGTAGTGCGCAAGCGACGAGTTTTTGTTGAGATCGAGTGCCTTGTTGAACTCGGTGAGCGCTCCTGACAGATCTCCTTGCTGTTGCATGGCTTGTCCACGAAGAATCGAGGAGCGCAGCTTCACGTCGCTGGAGTTGGTGAGAACATGATGGTCTGGATCGACGGAGATGCGCCGCGGACGACCGAAGGTCTCGATAGCGAACGGGGTGTTCGTTCCGACGACTTCGATCCGCTTGCTCTCGGTGCGTCCGTCGGTATCAATACGTAGATCGACTGGCATGCGGAAGAGATCAAGATCCTGTGAAATCTCTCCTGTTACACGGAAGCCGGGAGCTTTCTCTTCTTTTGCATTCTGGCTGGCAGTGGCACCGCCAAGGCGGTACGTCGTGTACTTGACCTTGAATTCCGGGGCTCCGGTCGAGTCAAGCCACTGCGAGAAGAACCAGGTGAGTTGGTCGCCATAATACTTCTCGGCAATGGCGCGGAAATCGTCGGTGCTCGCGGACTTGCCGGCAAACTCACTGGCGAAGTCACGCATGGTTTTGTTGTACTTATCCTCGCCGAGGACCCAGCGCAGCATGTGAAGGATCATCGCTCCCTTGTCGGTAGTGAGCGATTGGAATTCTGTAGAGAACGGATCGAGCTTGCTCGCGCTCGAAAGCGGGACAGTGTCGTACGCCAGGGCGCCGACCGACATGTCCTTGACGGCCTCTTCCAGACCCGCGGCTCCGGCGGCGTTCTCAACGTACATGGCTTCCGAATACCGCGAGAAGCCGTCACTGATCCACCAGTCATCCTTTGTGGCGGGACTCACGGAAACGCCCCACCACTGGTGCGCGATCCCATCGGCAAGCAGCCGATAGTTGGTCTTGTCGGTAATGGATGGGCCGGCGATTCCAACGACCTCTGGAGCCCAGGTATAAGGCACGGTATCACCGGGGATTTCAACCAAGTTCAGTTTGGGCGACGGCAAGGGCCCGTACAGCGTGGTGAAGTAGGTGAATTCCTGGACCGCGGTCGTCGTATACGCAGGCGCTACGCTTTGATGTGTGGGCTTGAAATAAACGTGCACGTCCAGGCCGGCCTCGTCACTTTTGTGTTCCTGAAACACTCCGGCAATGATCGTGCCCGGAAAGCTAGGCCTCGTCGAGACGAAGGTGAAAGTCTTGGTCGGCAGAACACTGGCGTTCGGTTTCTTGGCCGGGGCCACGTCTGAGACTGTGGCTTTCCCGCTTCCAATGGCGAGCATGTGCGCCGGAAGCGTGATGCTGATAGTGGAAGTGAAGCGGTTGAGGCCGTAACCGCTGACTGGGAACCAGCGGCCGGAGTAGAGCAGATAGCTGGTGTCATCGCCAATGTAGGCGAGGCTGAGCCCGGGTACGGGGCTATTGTCGGCGGTCTCGAGCTGTCCCTCATATTCGAAAGTCAGGGTCGTGGAAGAGTCTTTCGACAGACCAGCCGGGAGAGGTACGCGGACGGTTGAATCCTGCGTGACACGTTCCGCGGAAAGGGGCTGGTTTTTCTCGTCGAGAACCTTGGTGACGCGCAGGTCGTTGTGCAGTTCGAAAACTGCGACGCTCAGATCCTGCAAGGCCGTGAACTTGACCTTGGCGCGGGCGCTAATCTGGTGCAAGTGTGGTTCGAGCGTAGCTTCGATCTGATAGTCGTCGACCCGCAAACGCGCTTTTTCAGCGGCCCAGGAGGATTGGACCGCTAAGACCAATACGGTCAGAGAAATAGTAAAGACGCCTAGTACGCGTCGCCGGTCAATCTGCATTCAGGAGAATCTCCAGAAAATGATAACTCATTTTCTATGATGAAGATTCTGACCTAAAAGATGCTGGGAGCACAAGGAGCAGGGGTCAGACTTCAGGCGTGAGGCCCCGGGGCCATAAACAAGCGATTTTCAGCAGACAGCATAGAGAGGATGATTTCGGAGGCACGGTCGGCTGGATGCTGCGCCTGCGGGGTTTGGAGCCGGGCTTTGACGCGAGCGAGGCCTTCGATCATGTGAGTGCGTGCCGGGCCATCGGGCAGGATTTCATTCAGGCGTGCGACTACGTTTTGGGCGGTGAAGTAATGCTGTACTAGTTCGGGGACGATTCCTTCCCCTGCGATTAGGTTCACCATGGCAAAGTGGGGGACTTTCACACGTGGTTTGCCCAGAAGATACGTAATTGGGGAGACACGATAGACCATGACGAACGGTGTGTTCATCATTGCGGCCTCGACGGTGGCGGTGCCGCTGGCGACGATCCCAGCGCGGGAATGATACAAGGCAGGGAGGGCTTCGGGGACAAAAGTAAACCTCGCTCGTGCAGGTCCGTGCGAGGTGGCCGAGCGCATCACCGACTCGCAATCGAGAGTCGGGGCTACCGGGAGAAGGTATTCGTATTGGCCTCCAAGCAGACCCACCGATTCAAGAATTGTGGGCAGATTCATGCGCACTTCTTTGACGCGGCTGCCGGGCATGAGCGTAATCCACTGCTTTGTAGCATCAAGTTGGAACTGCCCCGCATAAGCCTCACGCGAAATTGCCGGGTTCGGCAGTTCTGCCAGCGGATGGCCGACGAACGTCGCATCGACCCCCCTGTCACGATAGAACTTTTCTTCGAACGGAAATATGACCAGCGCCTTGTTGATATAGTCGCGCAGCAGGCGGACGCGTCCCTGACGCCAGGCCCAGAACTGCGGAGCGACATAGTAGACCGTGGGGATGCCGCGCCGTTTCATCTGGCGGGCAACGCGCCAATTAAAGGCGGGCGAGTCGATAACGATGGCGAGACGCGGCCTGCGGCGGTCGGCTTCGGCGATGAGGTTTTTGTAGAGGCCGAGAATCTTCGGCAAATGGCTGACGATCTCAGTAATACCGACTACGGCGAGGTCTTTGGTGTCGACGACGGTGTCACACCCGGCGGCGCGCATGCGGTCTCCGCCGACACCGAAGAATTCCAGAGACGGATCGCGCCGGTGCAGGGCCTCGATGAGCTGTGCTCCGTACATTTCACCGGAGGCTTCCCCGGCGGAGATCAGGATTCGCACGGTGCAATTGTAAGACAGCCGACCACGGGGCTTGTGTACGTCAGAATTGGTTCGCTTCGAGAGAGGGCCTTCCGGCGATCTTTTAACCCTCAGCGTTCTCTGCGATTCAGACAGGCGTTCTTCGCAGAGAACGCTGACTGGGACCGCTAAGACGTTCTATTTGATCTCCACCTGATCAAGTTGAAGTTCGAACTTTCCTGGCGGCTGTGTGGCTGCGAACAGGAGCGCCGACAAATCGCCACCATCCGTCTGGAAGGTTGTGAACGGGAACGAAAACTGTTTCCATTCTTTGCCGGCGACGAATTGCGTCATTGCCGGCATCCCATTTTGTCCGGAGCGGCTCGCCGTAAGGACGATGAGCATGTAGCTGTCTCCGTCACCCTTTGCCCAGAAACTAATCTCCTTCTTTCCTGACAGGTTAACGGGTTCCATTGGAGCGCTACCGGGCGCGAACATCGCACCTGCCCAGGTGAACTGTCCGCTGCCGGGGATGATTTCCCCCGAAACCTTGAGGGCGCCTTTCGAGCCATTGGCGCCTGGTTGAGAGACTTCGATCGAGGCCTTGGACTTCCCGCCGATCATCTCGTCGGTGCTGGTGATCCAGGAACCATAATTGGCAGCGATCTTGCCATCATCAAAAGTGCTGACGATGCCTGATTCCGATCCTGCTGGAGGAGGCGGGGGCAGGGGCTTGCCGGTCTCGCCCTTCGGACCGAGTACTGTAAGCGCAACCGTGGTGGTCTGGTCGGAACTGGGGCCAACCATCACGTCGAAGACACCTGGCTCGACGACGCGGTGCATGTCGATATTCAACATGCTCAAGGTCTTGGGAGTAATGGTGAACTCGACGGTCTTCTTTTCTCCCGGCTTGAGCGTGACCCGCTGGAAGCCTCTTAGCTGCATGACGGGTTGTGTCACTTCGGCGATGCGCTGGTGAATGTAGAGCTGCGGGACTTCGTCGCCTTCACGGGAGCCAGAATTGGTGACATCGACGCTGACTTTCGCGGTTCCGTCCGAGAGGATCTGCGCGGGTTCGATGCGGAGATTGTCGAAGCGGAACGTGGTGTAGCTCAGCCCGTAGCCGAATGGATAAAGCGGCTTGCGTGTACTGAAGGCATAGGTGCGGTTGGCGGACGGCTTATGGTTGTAGAAATCCGGAAGATCTCCCACCGAACGTGGAAATGTGATCGGCAGTTTGCCTCCCGGACTCACGTCGCCAAAGATAACATTCGCAGCGGCTGTGCCGCCTTCCTGGCCGAGATACCAGCCCTCAAGAATGGCGGGAACCTTCTCGGCGATGTAGTTGATCGAGAGTGGTCGTCCGTTGATGAGCAAGACTACCGTGGGCGTGCCGGTTTCGACCACGGCTTTGACGAGGTCGTTCTGTGCGCCGAGCAGGTCGAGCGAGTCGCGATCACCAAGGTGATTTTCGGCCCAGGCTTCGCGGTTGGTGGATTCGTTCTCACCCACCACGAGGATTGCCACGTCCGCTTTTTTGGCAGCTTCCGCAGCGGCCTTCACACTGTCCTGTTGCGTGGCCGGATCGATCAGTTTGACGTCATTTGCGAACCATCCATGCCAGTCGTTCTGATCGGTGATCTTGCAGCCTTCGGCGTAGATGACATTTGCCTTCGTGCCGACGCGGTCTTTGATCCCTTGCAAGATACTGACGCTGTGCAGCGGATCGCGGCTGTAACCGCCGAGATGAACGCCACTGGCGTTCGGGCCGATGACGGCGATGGACTTCAACTTCGACAGATCAAGCGGCAGAAGGTTCTTGTCGTTCTTAAGGAGGATCACTGCCTTCTCGGCCGTCTTCAGCGCCAGGGCGCGGTGCTCGGCGCTGTTGGTGGTTTTCTCAGCGTAGTCGGGGTCGACAAAGGGATTGTCGAACAGGCCGAGGCGGAATTTCGTTGCCAGGACGCGTGCGACAGAGCGGTTGATCATGGCCTCCGAAACCGTTCCTTGTTTAACCTGCCAGAGCAGAGTGCGATAAACCGAACCGTCCGAGAGGTCGTAGTCGACGCCCGCCGCAAGAGCCATGCGGGCAGCCTCGGCGTTGTTCGCGGCAACGTGATGCGTTTCGGTGAGCATCTGCAAGCCATTGCCATCTGAAACGACGTAGCCGCGGAATTCCCACTCCTGGCGCAGGACTTTGTCGAGCAGCCACGGATTAATATGCGACGGAACGCCGTCGATTTCGTTGTAGGAAGCCATCACGCTGCCTGCATGGGCCTCTTCAACGGCAGCCTGGAAGGGGACGAGGAAGTTCTCTCGAATAATGCGTTCGGAATAATTGCCGGGCGCGGTGTTTGTGCCACCCTCCGGCTGTCCGTGGACGGCGAAGTGCTTGGCCGTTGCCATGACGTGATGACGGCCGATCACGAAGGAATCTCCTTGCAGCCCGGTGACAGCCGCGACCCCCATGCGCGCGGCCAGAAAGGGATCTTCTCCGTAAGTCTCTTCAGTGCGTCCCCAGCGCGGGTCGCGAGCGATGTCGAGGACCGGCGTGAAGACCTGGCCTGCGCCGCGTGAACCAGCTTCATCGCCGGCGGCGGTAAAGACTTGATGCACAAGATCGGGGTCCCAGGTGCTGGCGAGACTGAGCGCCTGCGGGAAGCTCGTGCTGCCGTACTCCATGTATCCGTGCAGCGCTTCTCCCATGAAGATCTCAGGAATGCCGAGACGTGTTTTCTCTTTGAGATACCGCTGCACGCCGTTGCGCAGGAGAGCGGCCTTGCGTGGCGGAAAAACGAGGTCGGCGTCCCACCATCGGTTCGTAATCGCGCTGGCGGACTCGTCGGTGAAGGTGCTAGTTGGATCGATGACGTGCACGCCGCGGTCGGCGGAGGGCGCGATCTGGCCGATCTTTTCTTCGAGGGTCATGCGCGAGAGCAGGTCGACGACACGGTCCTCGATGGGGAGGTTTGGATTCTTGTATTTCGGAGTATTCTCCGGCGATGTGGTCTTTGTTTTGTCTTGCGCTGCCTTGGATGTCTTGTCTTGAGCGGTTGATGAAACGGAAAACAGCAGGGTAACGCAAAGAGCGGAGCGGAGGAGAATATCGATTTTTTTCATAAGGTGAGAGATGCGCCTCCTTGAGAACGGAACATGCTACTCCAAATACGTGGGGATGTCAGTGAGAGTTCCGCAGGGCTTGAAACCGGTTTCAAAGCTCGTGTGCTCCGTTCTGTGCCACATCCGTCTGCTGTTCCCACCCAGTTGTAGTAACATCCCGCCTCAGTGGGTGATTCTGCTGCGCAGGAGGGCTCCATGAAGATTGGCCTTTACAGCATTACGTATCGCGGAGTGTGGTATCGCGGCGAGGCTGTGGATGTGTTCAGCCTGGTGCGTCTGGCCAAGCGGCAGGGCTGGGAAGGACTGGAGTTGGATGCCGAGCGTCCGCATGCCGCTCCCATGGATCTTTCTGCCGACGACCGCAAGCGGTTGCGCGATCTGGCGGGCGAGGTTGGGTTGGAATTATGCGCGGTTTCGCCGAATTGCGATCTGTCGAGCCCGGTGCCAGTACAGCGCGAGGCGATGATCTGCTACGTGCGCGAGTGCATTAAGCTGGCGCATGACGTGGGCTCGCCGCTCTGCAAAGTTTTTGCCGCCTGGCGTGGCATCACGCTCTATGACGGACTGGCCACTTACAACGACACGTATGGATACAACCAGTACGGGTTCTGGAAGGGTGACCGCCGCGGCTTCGTCGTCGAGTCCATGCGAGAACTGTGCAAGATTGCGGAGGACTACGGGATCGTACTGGCGATGCAGAACCATGGTCCGGACATTGTGAATCGGTATCAGGATGTGCTGGCCCTGATTGAAGAAGTCGGCTCGCCCGCGTTCAAAGCGTGTATGGACATCAACATTGAGCCCGAGGCGGACTCTCCAGAACACGCCCGGCAGATGGCCGACGCGAGTGGCGCGCTGCAGGTTCATTCACATATGAACGGAGAGTTCGCACGGCGGTCGGATGGACGCGTGGAACTGGTCGCTGGCGGATACTTCGACAAGAATTTCTGGGGACGGCAGGTGGCATACCCGGCATATGTCGACGCGCTGGTGGCCAACCGGTACCAGGGGTACATGAATTGGGAGTTCTGCCATCCGGGGCTGGAGAACGGAAAACCCGTGGGAATCGAATACGTGCATCGGCAGACCGAGATGGCGCGGCTGTACCTGGCAGGGCTGAAAGCGGCTGCAGAAGAGAAGGCGCAGCTGGCAACGGTGAGATAACATCGCGTAAACTCGGCATCCAGATTCGCGCGATGCGTCCGTGCAAAACTACCTCACTGCCTCCGCACATCTAGTCATCCGCACTGACTGTGGACTCTCCGGCATTGGCGGGGCTCGGCGCCCGTCCCACATTCTCGATTTCCTGATCTTTGTATTGCAGCTGATACAGCTTGTAGTAGATACCGCGGTGGGCGAGCAGCTCCTGGTGAGTGCCCATCTCGCGGAGTTGGCCTTTGTGCATGACCATGATTTTGTCGGCACGCTGGATGGTCGAGAGGCGGTGGGCGATGATGAGCGACGTACGTCCTTCGACCATGCGGGCGAGGGCGTCACGCACGCGGAACTCGGTCTCGGTATCGACGCTGGAGGTCGCCTCATCGAGGATTAGGATCTTCGGGTCATGGGCCAGCGCGCGGGCAAAGGAGATCAGTTGTTTCTGCCCAGTGGAGAGCGTCGATCCGCGCTCGCGCACTTCTTCATCGAACCCCCTGGGCAAGGCGCGGATGAAGTCACCGAGGTTGACATCTTCGGCGGCTTGTTGCACGTGCTCGTCCTGAATGCGCTCAGTCCCGAGTCGGATATTGCCGCCGATCGTTCCGGTGAACAGGAAGGGATCTTGCAGCACCACTCCGAAGCGGGCACGCAAGTCGGCCAGATCCATGTCTCTGACGTCGACCCCATCGATGCGCACGGCGCCTTTTTGGACGTCATAGAAGCGGAGCAGCAGAGAGATAAGTGTGGTTTTTCCGGCCCCGGTGTGGCCTACTACCGCTACTGTTTCTCCAGGTTCGATCGCGAAGCAGACATCGCGAAGAACCCACTCTGGTTTCGCCGTGACTGTGGGTGCACCACCCTCAGCGGGTTTCGACGGGTGTGAGGAGCCGTTGCCCGGTTCCGCCTCGCTTCGCGTCGGCGGGACAGCCGAGGCGGCTGTCCCTACATGGTCCTTGCCACCTTCCGGAACATCTCGATATGCGAACCAGACATGGTCAAATTCGATACGGCCCGGGCCTTGTGGCTTCTTCGGTACCACGGAAGATACCACTTCCACCGGCGCATCGAGCAGCTTAAAAATGCGCTCGCTGGCCGCCATCGCGGATTGCAGAATGTTGTACTTCTCGCTGAAATCCATGATGGGGCGGAAGAAGCGCATGGCGTACTGCGTGAAGGCGATGAGCACGCCCAGCGATGCTGCGACTGGCACCAGATCAAGCGTGAGATGGCCGCTGTTGAATTGTAGGGAAAGGGCGTTCGAGACCACGCGGCGGATGACATCCTGGCCGCCCCACCAGATCACGCTAGCGACTGCGACCGCCGAGAATAGGTCCACCACCGGGTAGTAAATGGCATAGGCCAGGATTGCGTCTTTGAACGCGTCCATGTGGCTGCGATTAATTTCGGAGAAGCGGTTGTAGGCGCGACGTTCGCGGTTAAAAAGCTGCAGCACCACCATTCCGCTGACATGCTCCTGCAGATAGGAATTGATGCGGGCGATGGCAGTGCGGATGCGTCGGTAAGAGTCGCGCACCTTATCGCGGAAAATCTTCGTCGCGATGACGATTCCTGGAAGCACGGCAAATGTGATCAGGGCCAGCTTCCAGTTCATGCAAAGCATCATGCCCAAAATTCCGGCCAGTGAGAAAAAGTCGTCGAAGATGGAGACCACCCCCGATGTGAACATCTCATTCAGGGCATCAACGTCGGTGGTGACGCGGGTGACCAGGCGCCCGACGGGATTCTTGTCATAAAAGGCGACGTGCATGCGCTGCAGATGACGGAATATCTGGCTACGAAGATCGAACATGACCTTCTGCCCCGTCCACTGCATGAAGTAGGTCTGCAGGAACTCGAACACGAATGTGAGAACAAGCAAGCTGAGATAGATAGAAGAAATCTGCGCAATGCCTCTGAACGGCTGTGGGCTAAGCCAGTTCCACAGTCCGGAGGTAGCGCCTCTCGCAGCAGTGAGATAGCGATCGATTGCTACCTTCACCAGGTAAGGTCCAAGGATGTCGCAGAACGACTTGAGGAAGATCGCAACCATGGCCACCGCGACCTGCCAGCGGTACGGACGCAGGTAGGTGAGCAGCCGCCGCATCAGGCGGCTGTCATACGCTTTGCCTAGCACTTCTTCTTCCTGGGCCATCGGGTGTCGGTTGCGTGCCTGATCAGCGGGCGAACAAGCGCGGAGAACGCCATCACAGGGTACCTCAAATAGATGGCCGATGCGGCAGAGAGGATGGAAAAGGTTTGGCCGCGCCCAGGGATGATTCATCCGGTAAGCGTCGTCAATTTACTGCTCGGAATCCGGCATCGGAGTCATCCCCTGGGAGCGATACAGCACGCGCGGCGGCTCGCAGTTATTGCCCTTTTCGCCCTTCGAAGCCTGGACCTTGCGCTTCAGCAGATTCTTGAGGAAGTTCTGAAAAGGCTTGAGCCCCTTCTCATACGGTTTGCGCTCGGCCGCGTTATTGAAGTTGAGGTTTTGCATGGTGTGCTCACGGGGCACGGTGACGGCCAAAGTGTCCATGTCTTTGATGATTCCACCGTGCGCCGGTGCGGTCTTGATGTCGACGAACGCTCTGTCTTCAAGAACTGATTGCAAGGCCTTGAGATCCGCGTCGGGCAACGAGTCTAGATAGACCTTCGTGTCGGGGTCGCCACCGGAATTCGACTGAAAGGACCTTTCCATGCGGTAGCGGCCATCGGGGTAAACCAGAACACAAGTGTGAGTCATACCAGTGTACGGATCGACAGTGGTGGTTTCTGCTCGCATGACGAAGGTGCGCTCGACAATCGTTTGCCCAAAGAGCGCGATCACGGAGAGGAGAATCGCGGCAGCAAAGGCCGATTTTGCTTTCATGCGCGGGATTAGAACATGAAAAAGCGTACGAGGCTAGAGGTTTCACATAGTCGTCTAACAGATTGCAGCGCGACCTCCATGGGATAATCAGCCGTGGCTCTCGGGGTCTACATTTCTGTTCCGTTTTGCCGGACTAAGTGTACCTACTGCAACTTTGCCTCGGACGTGTTCTCTAAGGCAGTGTTCGAAAAGTATGTGGATCGAGTGTGCTGCGACATTGCGGATTCAATACGGCTTGCCGAAGAGATGGGCTGTCGAATCGAACGAGAGGTGGACTCGATTTATCTGGGTGGTGGAACGCCAACGGTCCTTGATGGAGGGCAGTTAGAGCGGATGTTCGATGCTGTGCGCACGCAATTTTCTGTCGCACGGGATGCAGAGGTTACGGTTGAGTGCGCTCCAGGGACGCTGTCGCCCGAAATTCTGGAAACGCTGCTGCGATGTGGAGTGAATCGCGTGAGCCTGGGCGTGCAGTCGTTCGCGGATGGAGAGGCAGCGGCCGTTGGACGTTTGCACAAGCGACTGGTTGTGCTGGACGACATTTCCCGGCTACGTGGGGCGGGAATTTCGAATATCAACGCCGATCTGATCGCTGGTCTGCCTCATCAGACGGCAGGGAGTTGGAAGCAATCTTTGGGCGAAACGATTGCCACCGCCGTACCACACGTCAGCGTCTATATGCTCGAAGTGGATGAAGATTCTCGACTGGGACGTGAACTGATTGCGGGTGGCACGCGCTATCACGCGCACTTTGTACCGGATGAAGAGGCAGTTGCCGACTTCTATTTGATGGCATGCGAGACTCTGGAAGCAGCGGGGATCGCTCAGTACGAAATCTCCAACTTTGCGCGCCCAGGATTTGAATCACGACACAACTTGAAGTACTGGACGCGGCAGCCGTACCTGGGATTTGGTGTGGACGCACATTCGATGTTGGTGTCCTGGACTCCACTGAAGGCCATACGGTCTTCGACACCGGACTCATTGGAAAAATATGTGGCCAGCGCTCCTTTGCAAAAGACTGAGGTATCCCGAGCGTCGGCGATCGAGGAAGTGTTCTTCCTTGGGCTTCGACTGAATCGCGGGGTCAACCTGGTTCAGGTTGCTGAGAACTTCGGTGAGCAGGCACTTGAGAGTGTACGCCCAACGATCGCGGAGTTGAACAGACTGGAGTTGCTGCAACTAGACGGCGACCTTCTTCGACTGACTTCCCGCGGACGATTGCTCTCGAACGAAGTGTTCCAAGCGTTCATCGTTCAGGCCGAAGCTTCTGCCTGAACCGAAACTCTACCCACGAGAGAATTTTCCCAAGGCCCTGAGAAATTCTGCAGTGAGTGCAGACCATCCGGTCGGTTGGGCCGTCCTCGCTGATGCGCAAATTCGCCAGTGTTTGTGCCCCTTGGGCGCAATTGTCTCTTTTGTGTCGGAGGT
>Ga0335085_10007925_pt1 | contig 16306 bp, 11 predicted proteins | sample Lox_Sample_45_FD_206712 | JGI IMG/M metagenome (GOLD analysis project Ga0335085, IMG submission 206712) | Soil microbial communities from Loxahatchee National Wildlife Refuge, Florida, United States - Lox_Sample_4.5 | ecosystem: Environmental > Terrestrial > Soil > Wetlands | place: USA...
GGCAATGGTGTCGATCTTCCGCTTCAGGAGCTTCCGCGAGGTGATCGCACGCGGGAAGGCGCACCGGCGCGGCGAGGAGTCGCCGGTGGGGCTTGACCCGCCGGCGTCAGCCCGACCCGGCCACGTGGTGCAAGCTCATGTTGAGGAACTGAAGCGCGCTCCAGGGGAAGTAGCTAAGTAGCTGATTGGGCCACATGCCCTGAAACGGTCCCTTCGGGCTGGGCATTCCGTTGTTGTAGAACGGGTCGGTTCCCGTGGGGGTTGGGTCTTGGATCCAGAATGCGATGTCCCAGTGTGTCTGGTTGCGAACGATGATCCCGTACTTCTGTGCGGCTTCGGCCATCATCTGCACGAACGCCGGAAGGTGAAGCCCCGGGATGTTTAACCTGGGGTCAAGTCGGAGGTGCGCGCCCTCTGGGATGCAGTTCGCTGCCGTTCCAGTTCCGTCGGTGCGTTGCGCCGGCCATGAGTAGATGTCCTGGCATGGGTACGGGAGGTCGACGGCGAGCGCATGATTGATCGCGCCCTCCTTGATGTCTCCGAGCGTGACGACACCGGCGGCAAGTGGCAGGCTGCTCGCCGTCGCGCCCCAACTCGTGGAGGCACCCGGCCATGCGGCGGCGTCGTAGTACCCGGGGTTCTGGGAGACGTGCTTGATCGCACCGCCCCAGGCGGCGTGCCAGCCATCCGACAAGCGCCGCATGTGGAAGAACTCCCATAGTTTGTCGCTGGACGGCTGCCAGACTGTCATGTCAGCATCGGCGTCGCTGGCCGGCTGTGCATCGGGGGGGACGGGAACGGCCCTGAATGCCGCCTGCAACGCTCTCCGCCACGAGGGGGTGGGATCGTCGAGCCGCACAAGCACGGTGGTCTGATGGGGGCCGGCTACGTAGATCTCGGCGTCTGGAGCGACCCAGGGCCCAATCCCTAATCCCTCCTCGCGCGCGACCTCGGCACTCACCCCACTGACCATCGTCGGCGAGCCAGGTTCGAGCGGTGCGCTGTCCGCGAGAGGTAGGTTCCACACGCTGGTCGGGGAAAAGAACGAGAGAAACGCTGCCGATCCAGCCCCCGCGCTGCCGGCGAAAGCCATTGGGGATCTGGGCTGCTTGCTATGCAGACGTTTACTCGGTGGCTTGTGGCGGAGATGGCCGGTGCGGTAGAACGGGGGCCTGTAGTGGTGGCCCGCGTTGGCTGCCTTGCTGCTGCCTACGGCGGCGCCAAACACGAAGATCGCAGCGCCAGCAGCGCACCCGAGAGCAGATAAGCGTTTACCGATCCAGGGCCGACGTCGCTCCTCTTGGCTTTTCGCGTCAGGCTTCACAGACTCACTCTGTCGAACGGCTACTGCTTACTTTCGCGCCAACAAATAACCGAATGTGTCGAGCCACATTATCTTTACCTAAATCTGCACGAACCACCGGCGCAAGCGCTAGTGGGTGCGGCGCACTACATCGAAAGCAGGTTATGCCGACGGCGCGGGCTCAGCCTGAGTCGGGCATGTCGTGCAAATCCATCTTGATCACCTGGATCGCGTTCCAAGGGAAGTAGCTCAGTAGCTGATTAGGCCACATCCCCTGAAACGGTCCCGTCGAGCTCGGCGATCCGTTGCTGTAGAACGGATCGGCTCCCGTGGGAGCAGGGTCTTCAATCCAGAATCCGATGTCCCAGTGTGTCTGGTCGCGAACGATGATTCCGTATTTCTGAGCGGCCTCGGCCATCATCTGCACGAGCGGCGGAAGGTGGAGCGCGGCGAGGTTGAGGTTAGGGTCAAGTCGCAGGTGCGCGCCCTCTGGGATGCAGTTCGCTGCCGTTCCGGTCCCATCCGTCCGCTGTGCAGGCCATGTGTAGACGCCTTGACACGGGTACGGCAGGTCGACCGCGAGCGCGTGATTGATCGCGCCTTGCTCTATATCGGCGAGCGTAATGACCCCGGCGGCATGCGGCAGGCTGCTAGCGGTCGCGCCCCAACTCGTGGAGGCCCCCGGCCACGCGCCGGCGTCGTAGTAGCCGGGATTTTGCGATACGTCGTCGATCGCGCCGCCCCAAGCGGCGTGCCAGCCGTCCAACAGAAGCTGCATGTGGAAGAACTCCCACAGTTTGTCGCTCGACGGCTGCCAGACAGTCATCTCCGCATCAGCATCGCTGCCCGGATGTGCATCGGGTGGGATGGGCACGGCTGTGAATGCGGCCTGCAACGCCACCCGCCATGCATCGTCGGGATCGTCGAGCTGGACGAATACGGTCGGCTGATCAGGGCCGACTATGTAAATCTCGGCGCTTGGCGAGATCCACGGACCAATTTTCAGTCCCTCTTCGCGCGCCACCTCAGCATCGAGTCCGTTCACCATTGCCGTTGAGCCGGGGTCAAGCGGTGAATTGTCTGCCAGCGGTGCGTTCCACACGCTCGTCGGCGAAAAGAACGACGGCGCCGGTCCTGGGGTCTCAGGCGCTGGCGCCGGACTCAAGGTCACGGGCGCTGGCGCGGGATTCAAAGCCATAGGCGGGACAGCCGGTCCGTTGGGCGCGGGGCGTTGAGTGGGGCCCTCCGTCACTCCACCGGGTGCCGATCCAGTGCCCGCGCCTTCAGTGGGGCTCGTGGGGGATCCGAGGCGCTTTGGGTGCCGGTGCCGTCGCCGACGATGTTTAGTGAAGGGATGAGGGCGCTGGCGGCCGGAGCTGCTGTGGCGGCGGTGGATCGGAGGCGTGGGGTGGTGTGGTGCGTTGGCTGCTCGGCCGGCCGCCGTGGCGCCCGACACAAGGAGCGCGACGACGGCCACGCATGGGAGAGCCGATAAGCGTCTAGGAGTCAGAGGCCAAGCTCGCTCTCATCTCGGGGCCGGCGGCATCGTTTCAGACGACACCCGGAGAACCCAATCATGCCGCATTTGGACGACTTCTCAAGTCAAACAAGTGTCCACGAAATGGCTGCTCTCGCGCCCGACGACCGACGAATGAGGCCTTGGAGCCTGTGATTCTTATGTAAACGTGTGTAACGCGGTGGCAATTTGGACGGTCCGCGCACTGTCTGAGTGCAGTTGCGCCAGCGCCGTGGACACCAACGGCGTTCCCATCCGACGAAGGGCTACATAAGCCGACCTCTGACACGCTTGTGTCCACCTTTGTGCGTTGGATTACAACCCTCTTTCGGTTCCGGGTGTCGTTTTTCCGACAACCGAGAGAAGCCGGTTTGATGCAGTTTGGTGAGGTAGGCGCCTTGATTAGCGGGTGGAACCGACGTGGTTGGTTAGGTTCACCGAAGTTATGTGCACACCAACAATCATTCCGGTAAAACACCACATTGCGCCGTCGCATGTGGTACAGATTCAAGACGGCACAACCGGAGACGATCTCGGGCAGGCTGCGTTGCAGGGGCGTGCGTGCTCGAGTGGGGATTGGCGATCGCTCTTGCACGGGCAGGAATCCGCAACTTTGGGGACATCAGGACCGCGCGGCACCGCGCGGCAGTGGCCCCCGGGCGAGCATGCCGCGGAGCTAGTCGGGCCGGGCGGTACGCCACACGCTCAGGACGCGCTGGGCGGGAGGCCAGCGGGCGCCGCTGCGCCAAGCCAAGTCGAGCCACATCGCTGGTTACCCCTGACCGGGACTGAGCGACGGCAATCGATGTCGGTCGGAAGACGCGATGCTGTATATCGCCGTACTCTCATCGTGGCCGACGCGCTTGCGGCCATTGCGTCGCTCCTGATCACGCGGGCAATAGTTGGGCCGGGTCACCCCGCGCTCCGCGCGATTGCCGCGGTGCCGCTCATCGTGGTCATGAGCAAGGTCGTGGGAATCTACGACCGGCAGGAACTACTGGTTCGCAAGTCGACGCTTGACGAGGCGCCCGCTCTATTCGAGCTCGCGACCCTGTATGCGCTGATCGTTTGGCTGCTCAACGGGTTTGTGATCACGAAGTCGAGCGACCGCCGCGAGCTGCTGGTCGAGTGGGCGACCCTGTTCGTGCTGCTGCTTGCCGCCCATGTCACCGCCCGGTGGCTGTCGAGGCGGCTCACACGAGCTGAGAGGTGTGTGGTGATCGGCGATGTGACGAGCGCCGAGCGGATCAAGAGCAAGCTCGGCGCGCGACCGTCGATGCACGCCACCGTGGTGGCCTTCGTCCCCCTCGAGCGGCTGGGCCAGCACGCTCGCCGCGCGCACACGCGCTCGAGCCACGCCGACATCGCCTGGGAGGACGCGGATCTGCAATCGCTCGTGGCCGAGACTGAGGCCGACCGGATCATCGTCGCGCCGCAGATGATCGACGCGGACGACGTGCTCAACCTGATTCGTGCCGCTGCCGCGCTCGGTCTCAGGGTGAGCGTAGTGCCGCGCGTGCTTGAGGTGGTCGGATCGTCGGTGGAATTCGACGACGTGGAGGGACTGCCGCTGCTGTGCATGCGCAGCGTGCACCTGAGCCGCTCGTCGCAGCTGATCAAGCGGGCACTCGACGTCAGCGTAGCGGTGGTCGTGCTAGCAGCGCTCAGTCCCCTCCTAGTGATTTTTGCCCTTGCCATCAAACTCGACTCACGGGGTACCGTCCTTTTCCGCCAGCTCCGCGTCGGACGTGATGGACAGCCGTTCGAGATGCTCAAGTTCCGGACGATGGTGTCAGGGGCGCACGAGCGCCGGGACGAACTTCAGCATTTGAATCAGGCCGACGGCTTGTTCAAGATCGATAACGATCCACGGATCACGCGTGTAGGCGCCCTCCTTCGCCGGACGTCACTCGACGAGCTGCCGCAGCTGTGGAACGTGATTCGAGGTGACATGAGCCTCGTCGGCCCGCGGCCGCTGGTCGTCGAGGAGGACGAGCGCATCCGTGGTTGGGAGAGGCGGCGCCTGCAGCTGACGCCCGGCATGACGGGTCACTGGCAGGTCCTCGGCTCCGCGCGGATCCCCTTGCACGAGATGGTGAAGATCGACTACCTGTACGTCACCAATTGGTCACTCTGGAACGACGTCAAGATCCTCGTGAGGACAATCCTTTACGTCGCGGGACGAAAGGGCCAATAGAGGGCACGATCGAGATGGCGGTTGTAACCGGCATACATACGGCTGAAGGCCCGAACGGCGGAGTGAGCGCCGCTGCCGGAACGGCCTCCGCAATTGTCGCTGGGCGCGCGAACATCTTGGGCTGCGACATCGATCGCGTCGATCTCGCTCGCGCGCTGGCCTTTTGCGAAGACGTGATCCAGTCGCGGAGCTTCGCGCAGCACATGGCAATCAACGTCGCCAAGCTCGTGAGTATGCGGAAGGACGCAGAGCTTCGGTCGGGAATCGAGCGGTGTGAGCTGGTAACCGCGGACGGTCAGCCGGTAGTGTGGGCGTCGCGGCTGCTGGGGGACCCGCTTCCCTCACGTGTCACCGGCATCGATCTCATGAACGGTCTGCTCGCACTGGCCGCGGTGAAGGGTTACCGGCTGTACATACTCGGAGCCAGGCCTGACGTTCTCGAGCTCGCAGTGACCCGGATTCACGCGCAGTACCCCGGGCTCTCGCTGGTGGGTTATCGGGACGGGTATTACGTCCAGGAGGAGGAGGACGCGGTGGCGGCGGCGATCGCTGCTGCCGAGCCTGACATCCTGTTTGTCGCGATGAGCTCGCCGCGGAAGGAGTACTTCCTCGCGGAGCACGGACGCACACTCGGCATTCCGTTGGTGATGGGGGTCGGCGGTGCGATCGACGTGCTGGCTGGAGTCACGCGCAGGGCGCCGGTTGTCATGCAGCAGACCGGCCTCGAATGGTTGTTCCGCCTCGCGCAGGAGCCGCGCAGGCTAGGCCCGCGGTACCTCTCCACGAATACCACGTTTATGGCGCTGCTGTCCCGCGAAGTGACGCGTGGATACTTCGCGCGCCACCGACTCCGAGAGGGTCGCCGGGAGCCGGCGGCCGGCGATAGGCCCTCGCGGGCGCCGGCGAGGCGGCGGCGCACGCGGCGCGGCCTCTCGCTCAAAGCCTGAAGCGGCGCCCGGGGCCTGGTGTGCACCCGCTGGGCTCCAGTGTTCGCGGGGCCCGAGTGCTGCCCGCACTTCTGTTGCAGCGCTCCGGCAGCCGTCCCAGACGATATCCTCGCGCGTGGGTGTCCAAGACGGCGCAACTCGACGGCAAGGGCAGGTTTTGAATGGCGGTGGCTCCGAAGCCGAGCATCGAGGAGGCCGCGGCACCAGCGGTGGCGCGGTCCGCGTCGCTGCTCCGGCTGGTCATCGCCGGCTCGGTCGACGACGGCAAGAGCACGCTGATCGGCCGGCTGCTGTATGACTCCAAGGAGATCCTGGTCGATCAGCTGGAGGCGCTGCGTCGGGCCTCAGCGCGGCGGATGGGGCCCGGAGCGCTCGACCTCGCGCTCCTCACCGACGGGCTGCGTGCCGAGCGCGAGCAGGGGATCACGATCGACGTCGCATACCGCTACTTCCAAACGCCCCGCCGCGAGTTCATCATCGCCGACACGCCCGGGCACGAGCGGTACACGCGCAATATGGTGACGGGTGCATCCACCGCCGATCTCGCGGTGATTTTGATCGACGCCCGGAACGGCGTGGTAGAGCAGACGCGACGTCACGTGTTCATCGCATCGCTGCTCGGCATCAGGCACCTCGTGGTGTGCGTCAACAAGATGGACCTCCTCGGATACCACCAATCGGCGTTCGAGGCTGTCGAGCGCGAGTTCCGTGAGTTCTGCGCGCGCCTCGAGATCACGGACGTGACGTTCGTGCCGATCTCAGCCGTAACCGGCGAGAACGTCGTCGAGCGTTCCGAGCGTATGCCGTGGTATGCGGGCCCGGCGCTTCTCTACCACCTCGAGCACGTCCACATCGCGTCGGACCGCAACCTCATCGATTGCCGATTCCCAGTGCAGTGGGTCAACCGGCCCGGTCCTGACGGAAAAGACCCGGACTACCGTGGATACGCTGGGCAGGTCGCCGGCGGAGTTTTTCGGCCCGGTGATCCGGTAGCCGTTCTACCTGGTGGCGACCGCTCGCGGATCGCGTCGATCGACACGTTCGAGGGGGCTGTGCAAGAGGCGTTCCCGCCGATGTCGGTGACGATGCGGCTGGAGGACGCCCTGGACGTCTCGCGCGGCGACATGATCTGCCGCACCCACAACCGCCCAAAGGTCGACCGTCGGTTCGAGGCGATCGTGTGCTGGATGGCCGAGGAGCCGCTCGTCGTCGGGGGGCGCTACGCGATCAAGCACACAACGCGCTCGGCGAAGGCGATCGTCGAGGAGCTGCGCTATCGCATCGACGTCAACAGCCTCCACCGTGACGAGAGCGCCGAGCAGCTCCAGCTCAACGAGATCGGGCGAATGGCCCTGTGCACGAGCGTGCCGATGGCCTTCGACGAGTACCGTCGAAACCGGACCACGGGGAGCTTTATCCTGATCGACGAGATCGCGAACGGCACCGTGGGAGCGGGCATGATCATCGAAGCGCACGTCGAGGGCGACGAGGGCGGCGCGGGCGACATCACGTGGCATCGCAACCGGCTGACGCGCCGCGCTCGGTGGAACCTACTCGGACAATCGGGCGCGACCGTGTGGTTGACGGGCCTCTCGGGATCAGGCAAGTCGACGATCGCGGCCGCGCTGGAGGAACGGATTGCGAAGGACGGTCAATCGGCCTACCTCCTCGACGGAGACAATCTCCGCCACGGGCTCAACAGCGATCTCGGCTTCAGCCCGAGCGAGCGCGCCGAGAACGTGCGCCGCGTGGCCCACGTGGCGCGGCTTCTGGCCGACGCCGGCACGATCGCGATCGTCAGCCTGATCAGCCCGTACGCTGCCGACCGGCAGGATGCCCGCCGGATCCACGAGGACTCGGGCATCGACTTCGTCGAGGTGTTCGTCAACACGCCGCTGGAGGAGTGCGAGCGACGCGACCCCAAGGGCCTGTACGCGCGGGCAAGGGAGGGGACGATCGTCGGGTTTACCGGCGTCGGCGCCCCGTACGAGGCGCCGCTCGCCGCGGACGTCGAGCTGCATCCGGACACGGCAGTGCTCGAGGCCCTGGTCGACCAGCTCGTCGAGGTGCTCGAGCAGCGAGGCGTGCTCCGCGGATTGGCGCACGGCCCATCCGCTGACTGATCCGGGGCTCGCTCGGGCTACGACGGGCGCTCAGGCAGCATCACGCCGACTGACCGGCGATCCAGCGATCGTGCCACGCGCTGACGCTGTAGAGGTTCCAGAGATGCTTGTGCCAATCGCCCCGCCGGCCCCGGTGGGCCGCGAACAGCTGATCGATCCGTTCGTAGTCGAGCAGTCCGCGCTCGGCGAGCGAGGAGCGGCGAATAGTCTGCTGGGCGCGCACGCCGAAGTCGCCGCGCATCCATTCCTCCATCGGTGTGCCAAAGCCCTGCTTGGGGCGGGAGAGGATCTCGTCCGGCAGCAGGCCTTGCATTGCTCGCTTGAGCACGTACTTGCCCACGCCGTCGCGATGCTTCATCTCCGGGGGCAGGGCGAGCGCGAACTCGACCAGGTGATGGTCGAGGAACGGCTCGCGAGCCTCGACCGAGCTCGCCATCGTGATCCTGTCGAGCCGCATCAGCAACAGCTCGGGCAGCCGCTGCTTGAGCTCCAGGTAGGTCATTCGCTGAAACAGGTCGACTCCCGGGGCGAGGCGCTCGGCATCGTGCCAGTGGCGCTCGACGGTGGCGTACGAGGGCGCGCGCTCGAGGTGATCCCGCAAGATCGTGTCCTTGACCTCGCCTCGGAAGCACAGCGCGCCGCCCCAGTAGGGCAGAGAGCTATGGCCGGCGTCGTACAGGGCCTCGCCGTGGCGGATCCCGCGCCCGAACCGGCGCGTGGCGCGTGCGGCGAAGGTTCCGAAGCCCCTCCGGAGAGGCTGGGGTACGCGCTGGAACGGCACCACATAGCGCCGATGGTCGGCGTAGCCCTTGTAGCCGTGGAACAGCTCATCGGAGCCTTCGCCGCACTGCACGACGATCGTGCCGTTGTCACGCGCGAGCTGCGCGACGAAATGCTGGGGGATCGACGTCGGGTCGGCGGTCGGCTCGTCTTGGTGGTAGATCATGTTCGGCAGGAATCCCATCATCGCCTCGGCGTCGATCAGCACCTCGTGGTGCTCGGTCCCGAACCGCTCGGCTATCAACTGTGCGTACCTGCGCTCGTCGTACCGTGAGTGATCGGCGGGGGCGGTGGCGAATGTCCGCACCGGCTGGTCGATTAGCTCGGCCATCAGCGCGACGTTGGCCGACGAATCGACGCCGCCAGACAGGAACACGCCGAATGGGACATCGGACATCATCCGCTTGCGAATCGACTCGCGCAGGAGGTCGCGGAGACGGTGCACCTGGGCCTCCTCGGACATTTCGCGGACCTCGCCGGTCACCTCGCGGGAGAAAGCCGTCCAGTAGCTCGAGCGCTCGAGCGAGCCGTTGGCTCGCACGATCAGTCGCTCAGCCGGCCCAAGCTTGGAGATGCCGCGGTACATCGTCGCCGGTGGCGGCGTGAACGCGAATGTGAGGTAGTCGAAGAACGCGTGCTCGTCGAGGTCGCGCGGGACCGCCGGATGCTCGAGCAGCGCCTTGACCTCCGACCCAAACACGAAACCGCCGGGCAGGCTCGCGTAGTAGAGCGGCTTCACGCCGACGCGATCGCGCGCCAGAAAGAGCTCGCGGCGCCGCCCGTCCCAGATCGCGAGCGCGAACATGCCCTCCAGCCTGCGCACGGAGTCGGGTCCCTCTTCCTCGTACAGGTGGAGAATCGCCTCGGTGTCGGTGCGGGATCGGAACCGGTGCCCCTTTGCCTCGAGCTCGGCCCGCAGCGCCTCGTGGTTGTAGACCTCCCCGTTGTAGGTGATCCACACGGTCCGGTCCTCGTTGGCCATCGGTTGGTGGCCGGCGGGGGAGAGGTCGACGATCGACAGCCGGCGATGGCCGAGCGCGACAGGGTCGCCATCGGGGACGACGGCGCCGGCGTCGTCAGGGCCGCGGTAGGTCAGCGTGTCGCGCATGCGCGAAACCGTCGCCACGTCGGCGGCGAAGCCGTGGGTGAACGCGAAGATCCCGCAGATCCCGCACATCAGCCTGGGTGCCCCGCGGCGGTCGGAACGGGTATGTGGAAAGGCTCGGGTTCGTCGGCTCCGGACGGGCCCTCGGTGAAGACCCTGGCCAGTCGGCGAATGTTGTGCTCGAGGTCGTATTCGGCTTGCACCCGGGCGCGGCCCGCGCGGCCCATCGACCGCCGCAGAGCTGGATCCTCGAGCAGCTTCGCGAGCTGCTCGGTGAGCTCGTCGACCCGGCCGGGTCGCACAAGGAACCCGCTGACGCCATTCTCGACGAGCTCCACGATCCCGGTGATCGCGTTCGCCACGACCGGCACTTCCATCGCCATTGCCTCCATCAGGACGATTGGGATCCCTTCGGCGAAACTCGGCAGGCAGAACACATCGCAGCCGGCGTAATAGTCACGGATCCGGTCCTGACCGACCGCGCCCTCCCAGCTCACCTGATCGGAGATGCCGAGCCGCTTTGCCATCTCGATCGCCTTCGCTCTGCTCGGACCGTCTCCGACCACAGTCAGGGTCGGGCGACAGCCGCGCTCGGCCAGCAGTTGGAGGGCCTGGAGCAGCACCACCGTGCCCTTCATCGCGTCGACCCGCCCGACCGTGAGGATCCGCAGCTGACCGTGCTCGCCCTGAGGTCTCGGAGCGAACTGCTCGAGGTCGATGCCGCAGCGCACGACTACGAGCTTGCTCCAAAGCTCCTCAGGCACGAACGCCATGACCTGACTGCGGGTGTAGTCGCTGATGCAGGCGAGGAAGGTCGCGCCGGCGGCTTTGACGTCGAGCCGTTCACGGTGGACGTCGTAAAACTCCTTTGAGCCGTGGACGGTCTGGCTCCAGGACCATGCGCCGCCCGCGTTGTCGCGGGCGTTGGCGAACTCGACCGTAAGCAGCGCGACCATCGGTCCGGTGCCGTCGAGGTGAACGTGAACGTGACGCACGCCGCGTTTGCGGCAGGCGTCCCAGAGCAGTACCGCCTCGACGAACCAGGACATGGCCAGCGCACGGCGGCGAAGCCCTGAGGACGACAGCGCAAGCGCCCGTTTCAGGGTCCTCAGGTACGGAGCGGGCGCTCGGGCGAACGCCTTGATGTGAGCGCCGAGCACCCGGGCCGGCGTCGTTTCCAAGAGCGCATGGGTCTTGGCACACTCCTCACGGTCGATCGGGCTCAGAAGGCCCTGGTCGTCCGTCCGCCAGATTGAGAAGCGATGCACGTCTGCTCCCAACCGTTCAAGGGCGCGAACTTCGCGGAGGATGAACGTGTGCGTCACCGACGGGTAGCGTCCGACGAGGTAAGCCACTCGCACCGAAGCACCCGACCTAACGAGCGAACGCCGCCGTCGCCGCCTCGATCGCGCCGACATAGTCCGCGGCGGTTGCCTCCGGCGTGTGACCACGTGTCGCGTCCTGCGCGGCGCGTCCCATTCTTGCCCGCAGCTCGGGGGAGGCGGCCAGGCGCGCGATACTGTCCGCCACCGCCGCAGTGTCCCGCGGATCCACAACGAAGCCTTCGATGCCATCCCGCACGAGCTCTTCAGTCGCGCCCGCGTAGGGTGAAGCGATCAACGGCAGGCCCGACGCTGCAGCCTCGAGCAGCACCATCCCGAACGGATCGTCGAGCGTCGGAAACGCGAACGCATCCGCCTCGCCGTACACGAACGGCAGGTCGGGCTGGTCTATGAACCCGCGCCACGACACGGTGATCTCGAGTTCATGCGCAAGCGCCTTCAGCGAGCTCTCCTCCGGCCCGGTACCAACCATCGTCAAGTGCACCTCGGCTCCGCTGCGCTGAGCCTGCCCGACGGCACGAACCAGCCACTCGCAGCCCTTGCGGGGGATCAGCCGCCCGACCGAGAGCAAGCGAAGCGGCCCGTGTTGCCGCATGGCGCGACCCTCGGCGACACGCCATAACGGCTCGAGGCGGGTCGTGTAGGACGCCCGAAACACGCGTGCCGGCGGAAACCCGATCTCCACGAACCTCCGCGCCGCGGGTGCGCTGCTGGCTACCGCACCCCAGGCCAACCGCCGGAACGCCCGGCGCGCGATGCGTTGCTCCAAGCGCAGTCGCGCCTCGGAGTGGCTGGTCCCGTCACTCTGAATCAAGAGGGGGATGCGCATCACTCGGCTGTATGCGGCCGCGTAGAGCGTGGGAATCGAGAACCCGCCGCTGATCAGTACTTGTGGGCGAGCCCGGCAGATGGCACCGAGCACGCGGGGGCTCAGGTAGTAGTCGGTGCCGTCGCGTGACGGATGCGGAATCGTAAACCCCTCGATCATCTCGTGGCGAAAGCGGATCTCCTCGTGGCTGCTCCATGCCATGCCGCGAGAGCCCGTGCGCGAACAGAACACCGCGGTCAGACGCGTGCGCGGAGCCAGTGCCTCTAACGCCGCGGCCGTACAGGGAGTGACGATGTCCGTGACGAACGCGACGCGAACATCCGTCACCGCGGATTCGCGGGCGCCGTCACCGCCCGCCTCACCAGACGATCCAATCCGGAAAGGCGCCAACGGGTGTTCGGCGGGGGTGGTCACGCGTTTGGGAGCTCGAGATATCCGGCACTTCCCGGGACCAATGCTTTGCGTTGCGCCGCCTTGCGCTCCTCCGTGATCCCGTGGCTCAGGGTCCAGCCCTCGTGAGGCCACGCTGGCGCCTCGAAGGCTGCACGTTCATGTCGCTTAGCGGTCGATTCGACATCCCCGATGATCCGGGCCGGATTGCCGACTACCACCGACCCGGGTGGGACATCACCCGACACCACCGCGCCCGCCCCAACGATCGAGTTGTCCCCGATCGTTGACCCCGGGAGGATGATCGCCCCGGCACCGATGAAGGCACGCCTGCCGATCACGACCGGCGCAATGAGGGTACGGCGCACATGGCGTTGCATGCTCGCGTCGTGAGCCAGGACGATTACGCCAGGCCCGAGCGTGGCTTCCTCCCGGACGGTGATCAGCCAGGGGAAGCCAGGATCCAGGTAGGCGGTGCGGGCGATGAACGCCCCGTCACCTAGTTCGAGGCCCAGTGCGACCAACCGGTCGGGGCTGACTTGGCCGCGAACGCGGTCCGCGACTCGCCGTTTCATTCGACTGACGCTTCGACGGAACTGTGGTACCGGCCCAACACGAGTTCCCGTCCGCATGCTGCGGCCACGAAGGCGCTTTAGGCACGAGGCACCACGGTCCGACGTGGTCCAGGCGTGCGGCGGTCGCGGTTTCACCGGGTTCGTACGGCGCCGCCGGCGCCGCCGCCTCTCGAATGGACAAATGCGGCGAGGGCATCGAACATACGCCCCGCGCTGACCAGGGCGCTCCTCCCCTCGATCGCCGCGATCGGGCGAGCCGTCGCTCCTCGTGACTCGTCCTCCGCCGCAGCGATTCCTCGGGCAGCCGATTTCGATAGGCCACAGCTCGGCCCCGCGACGCAGTTGCCGAGCTTATAGCCCGAGCTGATCTGGTAGATGCTGGTGCCGGCGGTTTCTGTCAGTTCGTCGCAGGAAGCCTGTCCGGGCTTGAAGCGAGTCGTGTTGAGGCAACGCCTGATAATCGCGGCCAGAACGGTTCGCTTCCATCCGAGCACATAGTCGAAATGACCGGTAGACCCAGGAGAGCTTCTCGTCGTACCCGCCCTGATGTCGCTTGAAAGGTAGCCACCGAGCCCGTTGGCTCCGACGCTCAGGCTCATGACTATCCGGGGTATCACCAGGCCGCGGCACGGCTTAGCCCCAGTGATGGCCGCGGCCGCGCTCGAGGCACCCATCCCCATCCCGAGAGACTTACCGTCCCAGCATTGTCCCGGCGAGTAGACGAGCATGTCATATCCCTGGCGACCCGCGGTGTCGCATCCATCGCTGCGCGTCGGGATAGTGTGCTTGGAGAGAATCTGACGGTTCCACTGCTGGCAGAGATAGATGGCAGGACACAGCTGTCCGGTGCAGTGTGGATCGCCTGCCATGAACCGCAATCCGTCGGGAGGGGGCTTGCCGACGCGATACCCGGAATTGATCAGATAGTAGTCAAACGCGGAGATCCTGGCTGGTTTACCGTTCCGCTGAAGCGGCGTGGGAACCCAGAGCATCGAATGATCCGTTGGAGGCTCGCAGCTGGTCGGCGCTGCAATCATCTCGCGAACGCTGGAAGTTGAGCTGAACGCCATCGCACCCGCCGGTGTGTGGTTGTGGGGCGAGGGCCTCGTGCCGTAGAACTCGAGCGGGTCTACCGGCGCGCGCTGGGAGAGGTTCGCTTGACAATGGATCAGAAGAGTGCCGGCGTCCGCCCCCGCGCGTGCCGGCAGGACGAGGAGCAGGACAGCGACGGCCGCGACCAATAGCGGCTTCACGAAATGGTCTCCTGGTCGCGCGTTGCCCCTGGCATGCTCCTGTCACATCGTCCTAACGGACACGAGACCCGGGATCCTAACTCGTTCCGACACCCGACGGTGCCCGTCCGTAATGCCGAGGCGAGCATTAGAGCGATCATGATACGCGCGTGCTATCCGAGACATTTACGAAAGACCGTTGTGTAGGTTTTACAAGGGAGCATGTGCCTTGTGGAGGAGCTAGCGCTTATCGCCCTTCCTTCGGCGTCAGCGCTCGGGGTCCTTTCCCCCCTACGCGTGCAGATTGGCTCCGGGGACTTTCGAGGTGATGGGGTAGGATGAGATTCGGCCACCGAGTCGCTCATTCGCTTGGCGTCTCGGACGGGTCCCGTGTTGTGGCCGACGATGGGTGGGGACATCCGGCTGTGGTGCCAGCGTCAACTATCGATCCGCTCCGCTCTGCCTTGGACCACCGGGATCACGAGGGTCTCCGAGAGACATTTCCCGGAGGAGCCAGGGGCTACGCGAAGAACTACCAACCGAGCGATGACCGACGAGAGCTCCACCGGACGCTGATGGAAGACGTCCTGGTCCGCCATGAGCTATTGCGTCGGCCGCGCGAGTGCGTGAGCGAGGCCGGTGCGATCGTCGAGCAGGGGTAAGGACGACGGGAGTCGGCGATCGGTGCGACGATGAAGCTTGTTCTGCGCGTCCGCTTTCCGGCTGTCGTCTTGATGTCGCTCGTCGTGACGGTCGGCTTCCTGCTGGCGGTGGCCCACGAGCGCGGTCTGAAGATGCTCCTGGCTCTCATGCTCGCGGCCGCCGTCGCGTCGGTCCTGTACCTGATATGGCCGATCCATCCCGCCTATACGCTGAGCGCTGCGATCATGCTGAGTCCGTTCGCGGGCAATTGGGCAGAGCTTGGACTCCCGTCCCGCGTAGATCCCGACCGCCTGCTGCTGGTTTTCGCCATTGTGCAGGTTCTTCTCCGTGCCCCCGCCATCCGAGACCGCCCACGGCTCCGGTTGACTGTTACGCACGCGGTCCTCGCGCTAGCGGTGGCATACGCACTGGCATCGGCGTTCTTTGCCGGGACTCTCGTTTCTAAGGGTGATTTTTTCGAGATCGTCGACGCATTCGGCATCTTGCCGTTTCTCATATTCCTAACGGCGCCGGTGACGTTTGCCAGCCAGCATCACCGACGAATCCTCCTGGTTGCTCTCGTGAGTCTTGGTGCATATCTCGGCCTCACGACACTGTTCGAGATGATCCACCTCAATGCGCTCGTCTTCCCGAGGTACATCCTGAACCCCAATTACGGCATCCACTATGGCCGGGGCCGCGGACCCTTCGTCGACGCGGTTGCGAACGGATTTGCCTGCTTTATCTGCGCGGCGGCTTGCGGGGTTGCTGTTGCGACCTGGACAGGGCTGCGGTCAAGGATTCTCGCCGGCCTGATCGGGATCCTCTGCCTTGTAGGCGCATTTCTTTCCCTTGAGCGGTCGGTCTGGATCGGTGCGGTCGCCGCCATTGTCATCACGGTGATGGCGACACGGCAATTGCGCCGATTTGCCGTCCCGCTGGCGACAGCAATTGTTATCGCCGTTGTTGCGGCCCTCGCGCTCATTCCTGGGTTTAGGGCAACCGTGGATAAGCGCATCAACGATAGTTCGAGCACGTACAATCGGCAGAATCTCGCAGTGGCGGGCTTGAACATGATTAAAGCTCGTCCACTAACGGGGTTTGGATGGGGGCAATTCGAAAGCCACTCCTTGCTCTACTTCCGGCAGAGCCAGAACTATCCCCTGACCGACGAGTACCGATATGGTCTTCACAACTTCGTCCTTACGTACGCCGTGGAGTTAGGACTACCGGGCGCAACGTTATGGGGACTGGGGCTTCTGCTCGGAGTCGGAAGCGCACTGCTGACGCGCGGGCCGCCGGATCTGCAGTACTGGCGAGCAGC
>Ga0335085_10007926_pt1 | contig 16305 bp, 14 predicted proteins | sample Lox_Sample_45_FD_206712 | JGI IMG/M metagenome (GOLD analysis project Ga0335085, IMG submission 206712) | Soil microbial communities from Loxahatchee National Wildlife Refuge, Florida, United States - Lox_Sample_4.5 | ecosystem: Environmental > Terrestrial > Soil > Wetlands | place: USA...
AGGATTTACCCCCCGCAAAAACTCACCGTGAAATTTGAGCTGAAAGTGGGCGCGGTTCCAGGCGGTCCCAAACCGGGCCACATCGGCTGAGCCCACGCTCGGCGCCGATGGAGTCGATTTCGACCCTGTCACGTGCGATCATCCGCTATGCCCTACCCACGCGCCCCGCGTCTTGCAGCCATTGGTTTCCGCGTGAAAACGGGTCGCGCCATCGCCGTGGCGCTCGCCGGACCGGCATCCGCCCCACGGCTCCTCTTCCGCCGCGAAGTTCTGCTCCACGATCCGAATGTGCCTCAATCCCGGCAGCCGTACCACGGCCGCGTCATGCCCTTCATTCCCGCGCAGCCGCAAGCGGTAGCGCGGGGCAAGAAGGCGGCCCAGCGAGTTGCTGTCGCCGCCGTTCGTCAATTGGCGAAGGAGTTCAGCGCCGCGGGTTCAAAGCTGGTTGGTGCTGGACTGGTCGTGGCCAGTAATCCCGATGTGCGAAAAATCGGCAGCAGCCACGTCCGCGCCCACGCGCTCGAAGGAATCCTGTTCCGCGAAGTGCTCGAAGCGGGCGCTCGCGCCTGCCGCCTGCCTTCCATGCTCATCCTGGAACGCGAGGCCCTGCCGCGCGCCGTCGCCGGGCTGCGACGTCCCGCGGCGGATCTGCGTCGCAGGCTGGCCCGATTTGGCAAGGAAATCGGCAGCCCCTGGCGCGCGGAAGAAAAATCCGCCGCCCTCGCCGCCTGGCTGGCCCTCAAGGAGCTTCGTTAGCCCCGCAGCGGCCGAGGTCAGCCTCTCCTCCTCCACCAGTTACGATTCACCGCTCGCCAGTCACCTGTATTGTCACTCGTCGCGTTTTGGGATAAGAAGTAGGCCCGTTTTCTCCGAAGGAGCTGGACACAATGGAAATCGCACTCGGACTCGAATTCCTCCGCGTCGTCGAAGAGGCCGCCATCGCTTCCGCCCGCACCATGGGTCTCGGCGACCGCCACAAAGCCGATGACGTCGCCGTCGAGGCCATGCGCCGCGTGATGGACTCCGTGCCCATGGACGGCACCATCGTCATCGGCGAAGGCGAACGCGACGAGGCCCCCATGCTCTACATCGGCGAGAAAGTCGGCGCGGCCGTGCACAACAATCGTTCCTACGAAGCCGTGGACATCGCCGTGGATCCGCTCGAGGGCACCAACCTGTGCGCCACCGGCTCGCCAAACGCCATCACCGTGCTGGCCGCCAGCGAGCGCGGCGGCCTTCTCCATGCGCCGGACCTCTACATGGAAAAAATCATCGTCGGCCCATCCTGCAAAGGCGCTGTGGACCTGGACGCGCCCGTGATCGATAACCTCAAAGCCATCGCCCGTCGCCTCGGCCGCTCCGTGGATGACCTGGTCGTCATCGTCCTCGACCGCCCCCGCCACGAGAAATTGATCAGCGACATTCGCGCCACCGGAGCCCGCATCCGCCTCATCACCGATGGCGACCTCTCCGCAGGCATTTCCGTTGCCGTGCTCGGCACCGGCGTCCATGCCGTCATGGGCACCGGAGGAGCTCCCGAGGGCGTTCTCTCCGCCGCCGCGCTCCGCTGCCTCAACGGCCAGATCATTGCCCGCCTCGTGGTCAGCAAGCCCGAACACGAAGAGCGCCTGGCCAAAATGGGCATCAAGGACCCGAGGCGGATTTACGACACCGACGAGCTGGCTCCGGGCAAGAAAATCATTTTCGCCTGCACCGGAGTGACCGAAGGAAATCTGCTGAAGGGCGTTCGCTTCTTTGGTGAGGGGACTCGTACCCAGTCCCTGGTGATGACCCTCGAAAATCGTCAGGTGAGATTCATCGATACCGTCCATCTGGAAAAACGACCCGACGTAAAAGTCCGCTTCCTATAGCGCTCCCGGTTCTCCACGCGGATTCCTCTGTCGAAAGGCGGCCTTTCGGCCCCGGCATGGGAATGCTGGTCGTCGTACGGTGCTGGCCCGGCACGGCCTTCCTGCCGCCGGGTAGAGAAGCTCCGCCGCAGCGCTTCCTGCACCGTTCCGGCTGCGGCGTCAGTCTCCTGGCCGGGGGAAATTGGGCTGGGTCCCGGCCGCGGGACGGGTGCCTACCGGTTCAGCGCCGTGTGCGTCCCCCCGAGAGTCCGGGGCCTCGCGCTCCCGTTCTGTGGGATCGGCGTGCGGTCCGAGGGCGCTGGCCCACCGCGCGCCGCAGGGATTCGCGGGGGCGAGCCCTGTCCCACCGCTGCGCCCACTGCCGTCACGTGGTCGCTGATCACCTGTAGTCGCCGGAGGATCGACTGCCATTGCTCCCAGTCCAGCTGCCGCAGGAATGGCCGCAGCCCCTGGATGAACGGATCCTCCATCAGCGTCTCGCTGCTCGATTCCGGCAGGAAGAACCGGTTCAGCCCTACCCCGAGCGCTTCCGAGATTTTCTCCAGCGTCCCCAGGCTCGGCGTCATCTGCCCGCTCTCGATCCGCGAGAGATACGACCGCGACACCCGCGACCTCGCCTGGAGCTGGCTCTGTGTCATCCCCCGGGTTTCCCGCAGCTGCCGGATGCGGTGCCCGATGTTCTCCACCGTCTGCGCGTTCGGCCATTGCTCAAACAGTTGCCGGTCGTCGCCGGGCAGTTCCTGCGCAGCCGGCGGCGGGATCAGGTACTGCACCCGCGGTGGCAGAATGCGCAGACAGCGACGGCAATTGTCCGTCTTCGTGCGGTACTGCACCAGCCCGCACACCTTGCAACGGACGACTTCGCGTTCGTTTTCGACTCCGCTTTCCGCGGAGTGCGTTGCCTGTGGTTCAGACACCGGTTCCTCGCTCCTTCCTGCCTGCGAGAGGCAGGTTTCTGGCGAGCGGTGCGGAGGCGACTCTTCTAGGGGGAAGGCAGAAACTGGCGCGCGGGCAAAGGATGCACCGCACTCTCCGGCCTGTCAAGCGGAATTTCAGGAATTGTCCGCAAACAGCCTGCAGTCGTCCGCAGTCGTCCGCCTGCACCCGCACCTTGCCGGTTCTTCCGCTAGTCGTCCCTGTCTCTGCCGCAATCCTCCCCTCCGCATTCTTCCTCATCGGCAATTTGCCTCTTTTTCGTGAGCCCTCTTCTCCTCTTTCCCTCCGTGCTCTCCGGGCTCTCCGGGCCTCGGTGCACTCCGTGATAATTCCTTCCTGCGCTTTTCGAATTTCGAGTTTCGCCTTATCCTTTTCCCATGCCCACTCGCGACGACGCTTGGAAGCTCCTCTGCGAATTCACTGAAAACGAAAATCTCCGCAAGCACGCCCTCGCCGTCGAGGCCTGCGTCCGCTTCTACGCACGCAAGAGCGGCCACAACGAAGACCTTTGGTCCATCACCTCTCTCCTCCACGATTTCGACTACGAGCGCTGGCCCAACCAGGAACACAGCCCCACCGAGGGCCATCCCTCCGCCGGTTCCGCCATTCTCCGCGAGCGCGGCTACCCTGAAGAAATGATCCGCGCCATCCTCTCTCACGCCGACTACACCGGCGTTGCCCGCCAGTCCGCCCTCGAACACACCCTGTTCGCCTGCGACGAGCTCGCCGGATTCCTCACCGCTTGCTCCTACGTCCGCCCGAGCAAAAGCATCCTGGATCTCGAAGTCAGCTCCGTGAAGAAGCGCATGAAGGACAAGGCCTTCGCCCGCGGCGTCAGCCGCGAAGACGTCGTCAAGGGCGCCGAAGAGCTCGGCATCCCTCTCGACGAGCACATCGCCAACTGCATCACCGCCATGCGCCAAGTGGCCGATTCGCTGGGACTGGCAGGAGCCTCCGCGCAGTCCGCCTGAGATTGTCCGCCGCTCATGACCTGAAATACTTTCCAGCAGGAATGCTTGCGCCTGCCCGCCATGCAGTCCTTTTCGCTCTCCGCCCTTCTCATCTTGGCTGGAGGGATGGTATCCTCCCGCCAGGATTTGCGCCCAATGGAGGCATCGCCGGGCCTCCCTGAACGAAATGTAAGGAGAAGTGTACGCCCCTCGAATTGACCCCTCGCGTCCGGGACGATCGCACTATCGTCTATTGCGCCGGAAGCCTGATCCTCGGCGCAGAGTCGGACGCCCTGCGCGACCTGGTCCGCAAGCTCCTTCCCAACGCGAAGCTCATCGTCGTGGACCTGGCTGAAATTTCCATGATGGACAGCGGCGGCATAGGCACCCTCGTGGGCCTCACGTGTTCCGCGCGCAACACCGGCACCACTCTGAAGCTGGCGCGCGCTTCCCCGCGGATTCGCACCCTCTTCCAATTGACCCGGCTCACTCCCGTGTTTGAGTTCGAGGATCTTCCGGAAAGCTCCGCCGCTTCCGGGGGCGCCTCCTGACCGGGCAATGCGAGCGGTGCCGAGTATCGCAGGATGGTTCGCTTCTCCCGCCGGATGCCGGTTGGGGAACAGGGTCCATGGGCGCTGCGCCGACAGCAAGGCATGATCCGCACGCCGTGCCGGCCGCTCCTCCGCGCCTGCGCCCGGAGGACGGTGGGCAATGGGTGGTGCTCTTCGGCCGCGCCGCGCTCCTGATCTTCTGCGCCGTGCCCGCCTTGGGCTTTCTGCTGCCCCGCTACACTGGCCGAATCGTCTGGACTGTTGTCGTCGCCGCCCTGCCTCTATTCATCATCCTGGTCGGCTACCACCGCTGGCGGCGTATCTGCCCGCTGGCCTTCTTCGCTCAATTGCCTGCGCGCTGGAACCTCGGCGGCACGCGCCGCGCCGGCCCGTGGCTTGAAGCGAACTACCCGCTGGTGGTTTTTTCCGTCTTCTTTGTGTCTCTCTGGCTGCGTTTGGTCGCCACCAACGGAGACGGCCCGGCTATCGCCGTTTTTTTTCTCCTCCTGTCGGCCGCAGCCTTTCTGTTCGGCGTGCTCTACACGGGCAAGTCCTGGTGCAACTTCATTTGTCCCGTTTCCTTCGTCGAGAAGATTTATACCGAGCCCAGTGGTCTCCGCGACACGTCCAATTCGCAGTGCGCACGCTGCACAGCCTGCAAGAAATCCTGTCCCGACATCAATGAAGAAAACGGCTACTGGAAGGAAATCGCTTCGCATCCCCGGCGGTTCGTCATGCTCGCCTTCCCCGGACTGGTGTTCGGCTTCTACTTCTACTATTTCCTTCAGTCCGGAACCTGGGACTACTACTTTGGCGGCTCGTGGACCCGCCAGCCCGGTCTCTATCGCGTCGCCTTCCTTTCCGGCCACGACGCCGCCACCGCCGGCTTCTTCTTCTACCCTCGCATTCCCCGGGCCGCGGCCGCGTTCTTGACGCTTGCCGTCTGTGCAGGGGCCGGCTTTCTGCTCTTTTCCCTGGCGGAAAGGCTTCTCGCCCGCCGCGGCGAACCGCGCGACGCCGAAGTAAACACCGTTCGCGCGCGTCATATCACTCTTTCCGTCGCCGCCTTTGCCGCGCTGGTCACCTTCTACACCTTCGCGGGTGCCCCCACGCTCCGCCTTGTCCCCTGGCTGCCTCATTTCTTTATTGTGGCGGTGGTGCTGGTGGCCACGCTTTCCCTGGTGCGCCGCCTGCCCCGATCGCGCCAGACCTTTGCCGAGGAAACCCTGGCTCGCAATTTCCTCAAGCGTTGGGAGTGGCCCGACGTGGCGCCTCCCCGGGATCTGCGCGAGGCCTTCCTGCTGCACACCATTCGTCTGCGGGAAACTTCGGAGGGATACGCGCGCCTGCTCGCGGCCTATAAGGAGGCAGTGCGCGAGGCTCTTGCCGACGGCTTTGTCACTCCCGACGCCGTCAACCTGCTCGACGGCCTCCGCAACCAGCTCCAGATCAAGCTTCCCGACCATGAGAAAATCATGGCCGCGCTCGCCGCCGAGGAGGCTTCGCGCCTCCGTGAATCCGCCACAGCACTCAGCGCCGAGAAGCGCCTCCAGCTCACCACCTACAAGCAGGCGCTCGGCGACTACTTCGTTACAGTGCTCGGCGGCGAAAAGCAGCTCGACGAAGGGTTCGTCCGCCGGCTTCAGCGCGAGTTCCAGGTAACCGAGACGGAGCACAATGCTACGCTGGTCGAACTGCTCGGCGGCGTCTCTGACGGCTATAGCAGCACCATGGCTCTCGGCTTCCTGCAAAGCTGGCGCGCCGGGCAAGCCGCTTCCGCGGCAAAACGCCCCGCAAAATAGTCCCTCGCGGCTCCGCCCAGCCCTCGAGTTCGCCGCACCCTTCAAAAGTGAAATATCGCTGCCCGCATGCTATGGTCATGGACTGGTCGAACCATGAAAATCTCCCGCGAAGACGTCCTGCGCGTCGCCGAGCTTGCCAATCTCGAGCTTTCCGGCGCCGAAATCGAGACCTACGGCGCCCAGCTCGCCTCCATCCTCTCCTACTGCGAAAAGCTCAACGAGCTCGACACCTCGGCCGTCGAGCCCCTCGCCCAGATTCTCGTCGCCCGCAAAGAAACGCAAGACAAAGACGACGCCCAGCACCTTCGCGAAGACTCGCCCCGCGACGCCGGCATCATCCGCGACGTAATCCAGCGCGCCCCGGAAGCCGCCACTTCCGATCCGCCCTACTTTCGCGTTCCCAAAGTCATCGAGCGGGGTGAGTAATCCGTGTCCGCCCCGGCAATGCCCCCCCGCAACTGGACCATCGCCGAAATCCGCAGCGCGCTCGAATCGCGCAAACTCTCCGCGCGCGAGCTCGCCACCGACTACTTCTCCCGCATCGAGCGCGAAAATCCGCGCCTCAACGCTTTCCTCGCGCTCTCCCCCGAACGCGCCTTCGCACAAGCCGACGCCATCGACGCCAAAATCGCCCGTCGCGAGCCGCTCCCTCCCCTCGCCGGCGTGCCCACTGCGCTCAAAGACGTTCTCAGCACGCGCGGCACGGAAACCACCTGCGGCTCGCGCATCCTGAAAGGCTACGTCCCACCCTACGACTCGACCGCCATCGAACGCCTCGACCGCGCCGGCGCCATTTTTCTGGGCAAGACGAACTGCGACGAGTTCGCTATGGGCAGCTCCAACGAGAACTCCGCCTATGGTCCCGTCCACAACCCTGTGGCCCTCGACCGCGTCCCCGGCGGTTCGAGCGGCGGCTCGGCAGCGGCCGTGGCCGCCGGGCTTGCCGTCGTCTCGCTCGGCACCGATACCGGCGGCTCCATCCGCCAGCCCGGCGCTCTCTGTGGCGTCCCCGCGATGATGCCCACCTATGGCCGCGTTTCGCGCTACGGCCTCATCGCCTTCGCCTCTTCGCTCGACCGCATCGGCCCCTTCGCCCGCACCGTAGACGACGTCGCCCGCGTCATGGAAGTCATCGCCGGCCGCGACCCGCTCGACGCCACCTCAGCCGGCCTGCCCGTCCCCTCCTACACCGCGGCATTGTCAGAGCCCGTCAAAGGCCTGCGCCTCGGCATTCCCAGGGAATATTTCGCCGAGGGCCTCGATCCCGAAGTCCGCAAGAAGGTGGAAGCCGCGATCGCCCGCCTCAGAGATCTCGGCTGCATTCCCACCCCGATCGAAATGCCCCACATGCCCTACGCCATTCCGGTCTACTACCTCATCGCCACCGCCGAGGCCAGCTCCAACCTCGCCCGCTTCGACGGCGTCCGTTACGGCCTTCGCGTGGCCGGTTCGACCCTTGGCGAGATGTACCGGAAGACCCGCGGCGCCGGCTTCGGCGCGGAAGTAAAGCGCCGCATCATGCTCGGCACCTACGCGCTTTCCGCCGGCTATTACGACGCCTATTACCTCAAGGCCCAGAAAGTCCGCAGCCTCATCAAGGGCGACTTCGACCGCGCCTTCCGGCAAGTGGACCTGATCCTTGCCCCCACCTCTCCTGTCACCGCCTTCCGCCTCGGCGAACGCACCGCCGACCCGCTCGCCATGTACCTGGCCGACATTTACACCGTCACCGGCTCGCTCGCTGGCATCACCGCTATCTCCGTTCCCTGCGGAAAGGCGAACGGAACGCTTCCCGTCGGCCTGCAAATCATGGGCCCGCATTTTGAGGAAGGACGCGTCCTCCGCCTGGCCCACGCCTTCGAAGCCGCCGGCGGCTTCTCCCTGTAGCACAGGCTTTCAGCCTGTGCTCTTTCTGCTTCTGCCGTTTCTGCCTAGACGTTCTCAGCCATCTCCCAGCCTCACCTCTTTCCTTTACCTCCTCTACTTCCTTTACCTCCTCTCCCCCCTCTCCGGCGTTACAATCCTCCATTGGCTTTCATGCGCGACGTCGCCGCCATCGTCGAACTCCTCAATCGGGCCCACATGGATTTCCTTGAGGCCTGCGAGCGGATTCCCCAGAATCGCTGGAAGAAGTCCCCGGCCAGTGGTGGCTGGTCCGCGGCCGAGGTGGTAGCCCATCTCACCATGGTAGAGGCCACCGTATGGAATGGCGTGCGCGAGGAGCTCTCCGGCCGCCCGAAGCGCTATTCCCTATGGAACAAGATGCACATCCCCGTCTCCATGTCCGCCTGGCGCGCCGTCAAGCGCAAGACCCCCATCCCTCTCGACTCCACGCTCGTCAAGCCTCGCGACGAAGCCCTCGGCGAGTACTCCGCAACTCGAAACCGGACCCTGAAGCTGATTGCGGAGCAGTCCGCGCGCGACCTGGCCCCTTACCGCCGCCAGCACCCCTTCCTCGGCAGCCTCAACCTTTACGACTGGATGCGGGTGCTCGCCTACCACGAGATTCGTCACACCAAGCAAATCCGTGAAATTGGAAAGTCCTTCCAGAGTTAGCAAAAACTTTCACCTCGTGGCAACGCGGGCGTAACCCGCTCCCGTCTAATCTGAAGCGTGCAACTGGACTTCCTCCCCCGGTAACTCCTGTGTAAATCGCGGTTTGCCGGAGGCGTAAGCGCTATCGCGCAATTGGTCAAAGCGGTGGCATGCCAGTTGCTCTTATTCATTGCTCCCGGCGTATTCTGGCCGGGCAGCGGAAGCCTGGAGTCGCGCATGTTTCGCGTTCGCGCCAGTCAGAAGCTCTTTACCGATGTGGAAGTAGCCACCTTGTTTGGCGTGGCTTTGGAAGAGGTCCGCGAACTCGCCCGCCTGAAGCACCTCGGCTGCCTGGCTCGCGCCGCGGAGGCTGCCGGGGCTTCCGCCGGGCAACTGCTCTTCTCTCTTTCCGACCTGATGATCCTCTCCGTGCTCTGGCCCCGGTTCCAGCACTGATTCCGCCAGCCCCGTTCCCAGCCGGGCTCTCGATTCTTAAATCTCCAGGCCAATCGACCGCATCAGCTTCAATGCATTGCTGCTTTTCGCGATTCCTGGTTCCAGGCGGTAATCAAAATGCAACTCGCCGTTCTCAAACCGGTCTTCGAAATGGAAATTCGCCGCGGGCTGCGCCATTCCCTCCACGATCTGGGTGAGCGCCAGGTCATGCGTGGTCACGATCCCCACCGCTCCCTTCGCCGCCAGGCTTTTCACCACAGCCTCCGCCCCAATCCTCCGGTCATGCGAGTTTGTCCCGCTCAGCAGTTCGTCCAGCAGAAACAGCACCGCCAGCGGCCCCTCCGTCAGCGACGCCATCAGCTTCAGCCGGGTAATCTCTGAATAGAATCGCGATACCCCTCCCTGCAGTGAATCCAGCACGCAGATCGATGCCGCCACCTGTAACGGCGACAGCCGCAGCCGCCTCGCCCGGACCGGCGCCCCGCACTGTGCCAGCACTGCGTTGATTCCCACAGCGCGGACAAACGTGCTCTTTCCCGCCATGTTCGGCCCGCTGATGATGGCCAGCCGCAATTCGTCTCCCATCGTCAGATCGTTCTGCACCGCCTGCCCCTCCGCCAGCAGGGGATGCGCCAACCCCTCCGCTTCGAATCGCGCGCCTCCCTCCGTCAGCTCCGGGAACACGTACGTCGGGTGCTCATACGCATATCCGGCCAGCGAAGTCAGCGCTTCCATTTCCCCTACAGCCGCCAGCCAGCGCCGGATGGCCGAGCCGTATCTCTGTCGCCAGCTTTCAATCGCAAACGCGGCTCGCGCGGTCCACAGCACGAACGGGTCAACCACCGCCACGATCAAGTTCCTCCGCGATTCCAGGCTTTCCACCATCCGGCTCACCCGTGCGATGCACTGCGATGGCGGCGCGCCGGATTCCTCGAGCGCCGCCTTCAGCTTCTCGAGCTTCGCCGCGGAAAACTTCTCTCTTTCCACCAGCTCCAGCGCCCCGCCAAGCAGTTTCAAATCCTGCTCGAATCGTTCCGCCTCCAGGATTTTCACCACCTGAGGCCGGATCCGCCCGTAGAAAACTGCGTTTACAACGCTGGCCAGGAGAGTCACTTCCCAGCGTCCCCACACCGCCCACACCGCCAGGCTCGCGAGCCATGCTCCCGCCAGAATCCGCCCTGCAAGCTGTACTTTGCCGGCATCCAGTACCGCGGCCTCCTCCGCCCATTCGGTCAGCGCCTCCGGACGCACCTCCGACCGCACTCCCTCCGCGAAGATCGCCAGTTCTTCCCGCATGTCCAGCCGCGGACGCAATTCAGCCACCGCCGCCTGCCGGTCCCGGATTTCCTCCGGCGCGGCGGGGTGCTTCAGCCATTTCGCCAGGATTTCCTGCCCTGCGGACGTTCGCGCTGTGCAGAGCAGCTGGAAGAGCGATCCCGGCCCGAATACGTCCAGGTCGCGCGCATACGGATGCGCGGGATCCAAGAACGCGTCTCCCTTTTCTCCCGTTCCCATCCAGCGGTTTTCCAGCCGCGCGATTCCGCGCTCGTAGAACGCGATTACCTGCCCGCAGCGTTTCGACTTGCGCAGCGCGCGCACGTGCCCGATATCGAGCACGATGTAGGCCAGCGCGGGTGCCGCGAGCCAGACGAGACTTCCCCGCTCTGCCTTCAGCATCCACACCAGCAGCACCACAAAAGCTGCTGCAATCGTCAGCTTCGCAATTCCCAGTTGCGTCTGCCGCCGCTCGTGCTCCGACTGCTGCTGTCTCGCCCGCCGCAGCCGTTCGGTGTACTCGGCCTTCGCGTCTGCGGTCACCGCGGTCGCATCCATGGCCGAAATACTATACGCATTTCGACCTTGCGGGCTTCCCGCGGTTCCCACGCGCGTCCCTGTTCCAAAACAAAGGGCGTGCCCGCCCTCTTTCCGGCAGGCACGCCCTCTGCGTTTGCTCGATCCGTCGCCCCAGCCCTACGGCTGGGCTTCGTACACGATGTTGAACGGAGTCTCCGTGGCCCGGCGGAACCGGCTGAATCCCGCCGTGGTCACCACGTCGCGGATCCGCTTCTCTCCCGCCTGTGCGCCCAGGCACAACCCCACTTCCTGCGACCGCGAGCACGGCGTGCACAGGAGCGTGGAGAACGAGTAGTAGACCCGTCCCACGGGGTTTAGGTTGTCTTCCAGCTGGTCGTGGGCAAACGGCTCCACGATCATCCACGTCCCGTCCGGCGCGAGTGATTGCCGCACGTGCTTTGCCGCTCCCACCGGGTCGCCCATGTCGTGCAGGCAATCGAACACGGTCACGAAGTCGTAGTCTTTGCCGGGATATTCCTTTGCTTTGGCCACCGCAAAATCCACGCGGTCCGCCACTCCTGCGCGCCGCGCCGATTCGCGCGCCGCCTCGATCGATTTGTCGTGGTAGTCAAATCCGAAGAAGCGCGAATTGGGAAATGCCTGGGCCATCAGCAGCGTGGAGGCGCCTTTCCCGCAACCCACGTCCGCCACTCGCCCTCCCGATTCCAGTTTCTGTTTGGCATCGCGCATCGAGGGAATCCATGCGCTCACCAGGTTGGCGGCATATCCCGGGCGGAAGAATTTCTCGCAGCCGTGGAAGACGCCGTCCTCGTGTTCGTGCCATCCCATTCCCGCGCCCGTCCGGAACGACTCCGCGATCCGCGGAACCGCCGCCAGCGACGCCAGCGCCAGCTCAAACGCTCCCGGCAGGTACGCCGGGCTCCCTTCATTCGCCAGCGTGAACGCCTGTTCTTGGTTCAGGCTGAATTTTCCCGACGCCGCGTCGTACGTGATGTACCCGCCCGCCGCCTGCGACGACAGCCATTCGCGCAAGTAGCGCTCATCTGTGTTCGTCTTCGCGGCCAGCTCCGCCACGCTTGCCGGGCCGGTCGCCAGGGCCTTGTACAGTCCCAGCTTCTCGCCGATCACCACCATCCCCGCATGGACCGAAGCGCCCAGATCGGACACAAATCGGCCCATAAAGGCATTCAGTTTCTCCATGTCCAGTGCGGGAGCCTGCGCTGCGCTCATTTCTGTTTCTCCTCTCTCCTCTCGGGTTTTCGTCCCGTACCGATTTCCCAAGGCCCCATTCCCGCTTTGAGTATGCCGCGGCCGTGCCGGTTGCGTTTGTCCTCCCGTCTGGCAATCTTACCTCCCGCGCGGTAGCATGGATCATTCTTTGCCCAGGAGTCCGGCAATTTTAGCCGGGAGTCCGCCTCGGAACTGACATGGACGCTCTTTCCGAAATCCTCCATGCGGTGAAGCTCGAAGGCGCTGTCTTCTTCAACGCCGAGTTTACCGCGCCGTGGGGCTTCCGTTCCCCGCCTTCTTGTGAAGTCGCCGCCTTCCTCGGCAAGGCGCCCCGGCACGTCATCATCTATCACCTGCTTACCGACGGCCAGGCACGGGTCAATATCGAAGACTGCTCCGAAGCGATTGACCTCGTTCCGGGCGATATCGTGATCTTTCCCCATGGCGATCCGCACGTCATGGCAAACGGCCGCCCTCAGTCCTTCGTCGACACCGCCAAGCAGTTGAAGACGATTTTCTCGCGGGGAATGGCCGTGGCCCGCGACGGTGGAGGCGGCGAGCCCTCCCGTTTTGTTTGTGGCTACCTGGAATGCGATCCCGAACTCTGCAAGCGCTTCTCCGGCGGGCTTCCTCCCGTCTTCAAGGTCAACATCCGCAACGATTCCGCCGGCCAGTGGCTCGAAAACTCCATCAAATTCTCCGCCCACCAGGCTGGAGAAAACCAGGCGGGCAGCGATGCGGTTCTCGCTCGCCTCTCCGAAGCCCTCTTCGTGGAAACTCTGCGGCGTTACATGGCGGAGTTGCCGCCCCAGCAGACCGGATGGCTCGCCGGTGCGCGCGATCCGGCCGTCGGCGCCGCGCTGGCCCATTTGCATCGCGCGCCCGAACATCCCTGGACCATTGCTTCTCTCGCGCAGCAGGTGGGCGTTTCCCGCTCCGTGCTCGCCGAGCGCTTCCGTCATTTCCTCGGCGAGCCGCCCATGGCCTATCTCTCTCAATGGCGCCTTCAGCTCGGCGCCAGGCTCCTCACCACCACCAGCTACGGCGTGGCCAGAATTTCCGGAGAGGTCGGCTACGAATCCGAACAGGCCTTCAATCGCGCCTTCAAGCGCGAGTTTGGCGTTCCCCCCGCCCGGTTCCGTGCCCGCGCAAAATTGGCGAGTCCCGCCGTCCACCCAGCAGGCCCGCGTACCCGCGCGTCTGCGGCTGCACGCTGAGCGAACCTTTCGCAGCCGTTTACTCTCTTCGCAGGGCTGCCAGCGGGTCCAGCCGCGTCGCACGGCGCGCGGGCACATAGCAGGCCAGCCCCGAAATCGCCAGAAATAGCAGCGACACTCCGGCCAGCGTGGGCAGGTCGGTCGGCGCAATCCCGTACAGTATCGCCCCCAGAACCCGCGTGAAGCCCACTGCCGCCGTCAGCCCGATTCCGATGCCGGCGAGCGACAGCCTCGTTCCCTGGCCCAGCAGGAGCCGCAGGATGTCGGCCCGCTGCGCACCCATTGCCATCCGGATGCCGATCTCCTGCGTCCGCTGGCTCGCCGCAAAAGCCGTCACGCCGTAAATCCCCACCGCCGCCAGCGCCACGCCAATCAGTCCGAATAGTCCGAACAATCCTGCACCTGCCTTCGGCAGCAGCAGCGAAACTGCCGTCGTCTCCTCCAGCGTCTGCAGCTGCAGCACCGGCATGTGGTCGTCAAGTTCGCGCGCCTGCTGCCGCAGCAGCGGAAGCACCGCGTGCGGGTCTCCCGATGTCCGCACCAGCAGCAACTGGCCTCTCGCATACCTCTGGGTCAGCGATAGATAAAGATAGGATCGCGGATTTTCCCCCAGCGTTCGGTATTTCCCGTCCGCCGCCACGCCCACCACCTGGTAGTAGCCCTTGTCCTTTTCCACGCGGATCTGCTGCCCAATCGGATCTTTTCCCGGCCAGAAGTGCCGCGCCAGCGACTCGTTTACCACCGCCACCCGCTCCGATTCCGGAGTGTCCTTCTCGCTGAAGCCGCGTCCCCTCAACAGCGGAACTCGCATGGTCTCGAAGTAGTCCGGCCCCACCGTCGCGGAATCCACCTCCGGCCACTGCTTTTCCGGCGCCGTATCGTTTCCCCGTGCCGCCGCGGAGAGTGTGCGGACTTCGAACGAGAGAGGCACCAGGTCTGCGTACGCCACGGACACAACGCCCGGCAGCGTCCGGGCGCGTTCCTTCAATCGCTCGTAGAATTGCGCCCCTGCCTGTGCCGAATCGCCGCGCAGTCCCACGTCGAATCGCGCGGTGGCCACTCCCTTCACGTCGAAGCCGGGATTGATCCGGCTCGCGTTTTCCAGGCTCCGCACGGAAAGCCCCGCGCAGATCAGCAACAGCATCGAGAGCGCCACCTGCCCCACCACCAGCGTGTGATGCAGCCGCCGCTTTTCTCTCGTGCTCGATGCGCTGGCGCTCTCGTCTTTCAGCGTCACCGCCAGATCCGTCCGCGAACTCCGCAGCCCCGGCGCCAGCCCGAACAGCACCGCGGTCGTCACCGAAACCAGCACCGTGAACACGAGCACGCGCGTGTCGAGCGACAGCCCGAGCCCGATCCTCACCGGAATCGGCGGTTGGAACGCATTCAGCACTCGATTCGTCCACGCCGCCGCCAGCAGCCCCAGCGCGCCGCCGGGAACCGCCAGCAGCAGGCTCTCCGTCAGCAGTTGCCGGCACAGACGCGTGCGCTTCGCCCCGAGCGCCAGCCGCACGGCCATTTCCTTCCGCCGCCCCGCCGCGCGCGCCAGCATCATACTGGCCACATTCGCGCATGCGATCACCAGCACCAGCCCTACCATGCACATCAGCACCGCCGACACCGTGTAAAGCACCCGGTCCAGTCCCGGCAGGATTTTCACGTCCTTCGTCGCCAGCAGTCCTGCATTGCGTTCTTTGTTCGTATCCGGATATTCCTGTTGCAACCGCCGCGCGATGGCCTCCAGCTCCGCCTGCGCCTGCGCCAGCGTCACTCCCGGCTTCAATCTCCCCATCGCAAACATCCACCTGCTTCTCCGGTCTGTTAGTTCGTCATTCACGTGCAGTGCGGAACGCATCATCATCGGCACCCACATCTCCGACCCGATTCCGCGCACTAGCCCCGTAAATTCCGCCGGCGCCACGCCCACCACGGTCATTGCCGTCCCGTTCAATCGGATCGTCCGCCCCACGACGTTCGGATCGCCGCCAAATCGTCCCCTCCATGCAGCCGCGCTCAGCACCACTTCCGGATCGCTTCCTGGCTTCCTCCCGTTTTCCGGCACGAACCCGCGCCCCAGCATCGGCCGCACACCCAGCGTCTGAAAATAATTCTCCGTCACCATCTCCGCGGTCACCGTCTGGCTCTCCGTTCCCTGTTCGAGCGCCAGTGGCGTCAGGTCGTAGCCGATCATCCCGCTGAAGCATTGGCTTTGGTCGCGGAAATCCGCGAAGTCCGGAAACGCCAGCGGTTCGTGCGTCACCAATCCCCCCAGAGGAGCTGTGTTGTACACGTTCACCAGTTCTTCCGGCGCGCGCACCGGCAGCGGCCGGAACAGGATTCCATTCACCACGCTGAAGATCGCCGTGTTCAATCCGATCCCGATCGCCAGCGTCAGCACGGCCATCACCGCGAATCCCGGGCTCTTCGCCAGCATGCGAATCCCGTAACGCAGGTCCTGCAACAGTGCGCCCATCCTCATATCCTCCCGGCGAGTCTCGCCCCGGTTCGCTGTATACAGTCCGGTACGAGATTGGGGGCGAATCTGTTTCCGGAATAATCTTCGGGCGCGCCCAGAACCTGATTTGCGGAAGAAGCGCCTTCCGCCAGGGTTAGCTCACTCGCGGACGGCACTGCAGACCATGGTTGATAAGCACCAATCCCGCGCGAAATCCACCAGCATTGCGTCATCGCTCCCAGCTGTATTTCTGGATAAACAGTAGTAAGCCATTGTATTTCAGATACATGCGGACACTATCGCCAGCCGAGGCTTTGGCCGTCGGGCTGCTCCGTTTTTCCCCGACTGACGATGGCAGCCGGCTGCAATAAGTCTCGGGCGTGCGATTTCGAAACTTGGTCGACATACGGCACTAGATCGAGTACCGGCCACAACGGCCTGATCTCGGGGGGATGCACATGATGAGTTCCCGCATTCACAAGCTGTT
>Ga0335085_10007929_pt1 | contig 16303 bp, 16 predicted proteins | sample Lox_Sample_45_FD_206712 | JGI IMG/M metagenome (GOLD analysis project Ga0335085, IMG submission 206712) | Soil microbial communities from Loxahatchee National Wildlife Refuge, Florida, United States - Lox_Sample_4.5 | ecosystem: Environmental > Terrestrial > Soil > Wetlands | place: USA...
GCTCGTGCGCCTGCGGCGGATGTTCGACCTGGACGCGAACCCGCTCGTGATCGAGGAGCAACTGCGGGGCGACGCGCGCCTGCGGCCGTTGCTGAAACGCCGGCCTGGCTTGCGCGTGCCCGGCGCGTTCGATGGCTTCGAACTCGCGTTGCGCGCCGTGCTTGGCCAGCAGGTTTCAGTGAAGGCTGCGACGACGTTGTTCGGTCGTTTTGCCGACACGTTCGGGGCCGTTGCCGAAACGCCGCACCCGCAGCTTCGGCGGCATGCGCCGCTTGCATCAGAGGTCGCGCAAGCACGCGTCCAGCGCCTGATGGATCTAGGTCTCACGCGCCAGCGTGCCGAAACCGCAAGCGCACTGGCGCGCGCTGTGGCGGACGGGCAGCTCCTGCTCGAACCGGGGCGCGCGCTCGCACCGATTCTGGAAAGGATGCTCGAGCTTCCAGGCATCGGGCCGTGGACTGCGCAGTACGTCGCGATGCGCGCCCTGCGCGACGCCGACGCGTTTCCACCGGGTGACCTTGGATTGCTCAAGGCGCTCGCGCTCGATCACCCGCGCAGGGTGATCGAGCATGCGCAGAAATGGCAGCCGTGGCGTGCCTACGCCGCGATCCATTTGTGGACGGAAATGTCAGCGGGTGGCTGACACGGAGGTGACGATGACGACGGTCTTCAGCCTGCTCGACAGTCCCATCGGTGACTTGCTGCTCACCGGCGACTGTCAATCGGTGACGGGGATCTGGATGCAAAGCCATCGCAGCGAGTGGCGGCGCACGAAAGCGTGGCGACGCGACGACGACGCGTTCGCATCCACGCGCGCGCAATTATCCGAGTACTTCGCGGGCGAGCGCTCGGAGTTCGACCTGCCGCTCGCGGCCGAGGGCACGGCGTTCCAGCGCAAGGTCTGGACCGCGCTCTGCACGATTCCGTACGGCGAGACGCTGAGCTACGGCGAGCTCGCACGCCGCATCGGCCAGCCAGGTGCAGCGCGTGCGGTCGGCCTTGCGAACGGCAGCAATCCGCTTCCCATCGTCGTGCCGTGCCACCGGGTGATCGGCGCCGATGGATCGCTCACCGGATTTGGCGGAGGCATCGAGCGCAAGCGCTGGTTGCTCTCTCACGAAGCGAGGCACTCGATGGTGGTGGGAGATCTGTTCTCCTAGAACGGTCGCACGCCGAACAACCATGCGTGCAGCCAGAAGCCGAACACCAGCCACGCGACAACTCCCGCGACCACCGTCGTCACGTCTTTGGCCACGGGCCCCACGGGATATGTCGTACCGGCGATCCGATCGCGCTTCCTCGCTGCGGCAAACGCAAGGATCGCCCAGACGAAGAACGCTCCGAACAACAGGACGTCGCCGAGATTGCCGTTCGACAGCAGGTGCGCGAACGCCCAGGTCTTGACGCCGGCTGACTGCGGATGTCCGATCCTTGCCTTGATGCGGTTCCCGCGCACGTAAGCCGCAGCGAACAGGACGAACGACACGAGCACCAGCGCCGCGGTGATCGGGTAAGTCCAGTGCGGCGGAGTCCAGAGCGCAATCGGTGCCTTGCGGGTCTGCGCGAAGCCCCAGCCGAGCACCACGATTCCCACGACCGACGCGATCGAGTACAGCATCTTCCACGTCTGCTCGCCCCGCGCGGCGATCTGCCGGCTGCGCCATTCATCGGCGAACACGCGCACGGAATGGACGCCGAAGAAGATCACGATGCCGAGTACGAGCAGCGTCATCGCGGGCCTCTACTCGGAAGCGACCTTCAGCACAAGCTTGCCCTGGTTCTCACCGGAAAAGAGCATCAGCAACGTCTCCGGAAACGTCTGCAGTCCTTCGACGATGTGTTCGCGCGACTTGAGCCTGCCCGCCGCCATCCACCCTGCCATTTCGCGCACGGCCTCGGGATAGCGTTTCGCATAGTCGAACACGACCATGCCGGTCATCGATGCGCGGTTGACGAGCAGCGAGAGATAGTTCGCCGGACCCTTGACCGGCGTCGTGTTGTTGTACTGCGAGATGGCGCCGCAGATCACGATGCGCGCGTGGCGCGCGAGCCGCGTCAATGCGATGTCGAGGATCTCTCCACCAACGTTGTCGAAGTACACGTCGATGCCCTGCGGGCATGCATCGCGCAGCCCTGTTTTCACGTCGGCGTTCTTGTAGTCGATCGCGGCGTCGAAGCCGAGCTCCCCGGTGAGGTAGCGACACTTGTCGGCACCGCCCGCTATGCCGACCGCGCGACAGCCTTTTATCTTCGCGATCTGCCCGACCACCGTGCCCACGGCGCCTGCGGCCCCGGAGACGACCACCGTCTGTCCCGGCTCCGGCTTTCCTACGTCGAGCAATCCGAAGTAAGCAGTGAAGCCGGGCATGCCAAGCGTCGACAGATACACCGGCAGCGGCGCCTGGCGCGGATCGACGCGTGCGAGCTGCTTCGCGGCGACGAGCGAGTATTCCTGCACGCCGGTCGTTCCACTGACGAAGTCACCTTGCCTGAACGCAGGGTCCTTCGAGTCGATCACCTTGCCGATCCCGCCCGCGCGCATCACTTCGCCGATTCCGACCGGCGGGATGTACGACTTGCCCTCGTTCATCCAGCCGCGCATCGCAGGATCAAGCGAGAGGTACAGCGTCTTGACAAGAACCTGACCGTCGGCAGGCGCGGCGACAGGCTCTTCCGTGAAATTCCAGTCCGTGCGCTTTACCACGCCGACGGGGCGCGCAGCGAGGCGCCATTGATGATTCACGATTGCGGTCATATCGGTCCTCCTCGAAGTCGCGGGCAGGCGCTCAGGACGCGCACTTTACGCGCCGGCGTGGTGTAGCGTGCGGGTGCCAGGAAAGCCGAGGAGAAATCATGCAAGGACGGTTGCACCCGAGTGCCTGCGTTGGCGCGCTCTCGCTGGCGGCCGTTGTCGCCGGCTGCGCAAGCGGCCCGTCGCCCGAATCCGAGGCGCGCCGGACGCAGGGGCTGAAGCAGATCGAATACATCCTCGTCATCTACGCGGAGAACCGCAGCTTCGATCACCTGTACGGCATGTTCCCTGGCGCCGAGGGCCTCGCGCAGGCGACTGCCGAGGAGAAGACGCAGCTCGATCACGACGGCAAGGCGCTGCCGACGCTGCCGCCGGTGTTCGTCAATGGCAAGCCGAGCGATGCTTTCCCGAAGGGACTGCCGAACGGCCCGTTCCGCATCGATGCGCCGCCGGTGAATCGACGCTGGGACGAAGTGCTTCCGAGTCCGATCCACAACTACTACCAGAACATCGAACAGATCAACGGGGGCAGGAACAACAAGTTCGTCGCGATGTCCACCGTCGGCGCCTGGGTGATGGGCTACTTCGACGGTTCGAACATGAGAGTGTGGAAGTGGGCGCAGGAATACACGCTGGCCGATCACTTCTTCATGGGCGCGTTCGGCGGCTCGTATCTCAACCATCAGTGGCTCATCTGTGCATGCACGCCGGTCGACCCGAATGCGTCTGCAAGCGCGAGGCCGCAGCTTGATGAGCAGAACCGGCTGAAGAAGCGGCAGGACTCGCCGGCATCCGTGATGGATGGTCCGGTCAGCGTGTTCGATGGTCGAGTCACGCCCGACGGGTTCACGGTCAACACGTCGCAGCCTCCCTACCAGCCAAGCGGCGTGCGTCCCGCGGAAGGCCGCGATCCTGACTACGCTGATCCGAAGGGCGGACCGGTGCCGCCGCAGACGGCGAAGACGATCGGCGACACGCTCAGTGCCAAGGGTGTGAGCTGGGCCTGGTACGGCGGCGGCTACAACCTGGCGCTCGCCGACGGGCGCAAGCCGCCGAAGGAAGAACGCACCGTGATCTACAGCATGAAGGTCGGAGCGATCGGATTCCAGCCGCACCACCAGCCGTTCAACTACTACGCGCGCTTCGCGCCCGGCACGAAGGACAGGGCGGAGCATCTCAAGGACTATGACGACATGGTCGCCGCCATCGACGCGGGGACGCTGCCGCAGGTCTCGTTCTACAAGCCGATGGGACGGCTTAACCAGCACCCGAGCTACGCGGACATCGCCGCTGGCGACGAGCACATCAACGAACTGCTCGAGCGCATCCACCGCAGTCCGCTATGGACAAAGATGGCCGTGATCGTCACTTACGACGAGAACGGTGGTTTCTGGGACCATGTTCCGCCCCCGTCAGGCCCCGGGTTGGGCGATCGGTGGGGGCCGGGCACGCGCATTCCGGCGCTGATCATCTCGCCGTTCGCGAAGCGCGGCTTCATCGACAAGACGAGTTACGACACCACCTCGATCCTCAAATTCATCACGCGCCGTTTCGAGCTCGAGCCGTTGCCAGGAGTGAGGGAGAAGACAGGCGATCTGACGAACGCGTTCGTGTTCTGATCGGCCGACGGCGTTGCCGGTCCTCTCCTGCGGGCGCAAAATCGCGCCGCTCCATCACAAAACCAAGAGGAGACACCACGATGCCGTCGCGTCAATCGATCTATTGCGTTGCCTCCGCCGGTGCTCTTTTCGCTCTGAGCGCTTGCGCTTCCGTATCACTCAAGGAAGCCTCTCCCGCGCCTGCGCCTGTTCCCACTGCTGCGCCTGCTCCTCCGCCCCCCGCGTGGGCGCAAGGCCGTTCCGATTCGATGGCGGATTCGCAGCTGGCGCCGCACGCACCGGTGCTCACGGTCACCGCGCACGAGAAGATCGCGATCGACAGGATCAGGGTTCCGCCGGGCTTCAAGGTGGAAGTGTGGGCGAGCGGAGCCCCGGGCGCACGCATGATGACGCGCGCCGACAACGGCACGGTCTTCGCCGGCACGCGTGCGATCGGCCGTGTCTATGCGATCACCGAGACCAGCGGCAGGCGCGAAGTGAAGGTATTTGCGTCCGGCCTCACCCAGCCCAATGGTGTGGCGTTCAAGAACGGCTCACTGTACGTCGCCGCGATCAACCAGGTATTCCGCTACGACAACGTCGAGAAGCTGCTCGATGCGTACAGCAGCAAGAGCGCGCATCCGGTCGACATGACCCCTGCGTTCAACCTGCCGACCTATCAGCACCACGGCTGGAAATTCCTCGCCGTGGGACCTGACAACAAGCTCTACATCCCGATCGGCGCGCCCTGCAACATCTGCGAGCCTCCGGCGACGAATGCCCAGATCCGACGCTACAACCTCGACGGCACGGGAATGGAGGTCGTCGCGCTCGGCGTGCGCAATTCGGTCGGCTTCGACTTCCATCCGCAGACCGGCGAGCTCTGGTTCACCGACAATGGGCGCGACTGGGCAGGTGACGAAGGCCCGCAGGACGAACTGAATCGGGTCAGCAAGGCGCGCGAGAACTTCGGCTTTCCGTATTGCCACGCGCTCGGCATCGGCGATCAGGACATCAAGAAAGCCAATCCCTGCGAAGGCGTCACGCTGCCCGTGGTGCTCATGGGTCCGCACGTCGCCGCGCTCGGCATGCGTTTCTACACCGGCGACATGTTTCCACCCGAGTACAAGAACAACATCTTCGTGGCGCGCCACGGCTCGTGGAACCGCACGCGGAAGTCGGGCTACGACGTCGTGTTCGTGAGCGTCTCGCCGGATGGCCGAAACGCGCAGGTCACTCCATTCATGACCGGCTTCCTCGATACCTCGACGAACACGTTCTGGGGCCGCCCGGCGGACGTCATGCAGATGCCGGATGGGTCGATGCTCGTCAGCGACGAGCAGAACGGGGCGATCTATCGGGTGAGCTACTCGCAGTAGCACGATGCGCGCAACGTTCGCGTCGCTCGCGCTGGTCTGCAGCGCTGCGCTTGCGCAAGGCGGAAGTCCCGAGCGGGCGGCGAAGACGATCGAGATCTGCAGCGCCTGCCACGGGCAGGACGGCAACGCCGCCGTGTCGTCGACGCCATCGCTCGCGGCGCAGCCGGAGACGTTCCTGGTGTCGCAGATGATCCTGTTCCGCGAGGGACTGCGCCAGGTGCCGCAGATGGCGTCGGTGTTTGCGAAGACGTCCGAGCAGGACCTGCTCGATCTGGCCGCGTACTTCAGCAAGCAGCCATTGAAGCCGAACCCCGGCGTGCGCGATGCCGCGCTGTACGACAAGGGCGCCGCGCTGTCGAAGCGAGGCAGCTGCGGCGGATGTCATCTCGCGGACTATCGCGGCAGGGAGCAGATCCCGCGCCTTGCGGGGCAGCGCGAAGACTATCTGGCGTCGACGATGATCGCGTACCGGGACAACAAGCGCTCCGGAACAGATACCACGATGGCCGGCATCCTGTATGGCATCAGCGATCCGGAAATCCGCGCGCTCGCGCACTACCTCGCGCACCAGAGGTGATATTCACTTCCGTGCATCCCAGATTTCTGTTGCCAGCCCCGCGCGCAACAACACGCTGGCCTGCGGAAACCAGATGTCGCGGTTTGCCACTGCGGCGCCTTCCTCGAGCAAGCTCACTTCGACGCCGCGGTTCGCGATGAATTGATCGCTGCGCCGATTCGCGTCGGCCAGCATCGCCGCGCTGACGCCTCGGCCACCCGCGCTGTGCATTCCGAGTCGTGCATCGCGCGAGATCGAGCGCCGGGCACCACCCGCGAACGCCGTGATGCACGCGCTGCTGCATTCGCCCGTGACCACCGTGTCCTTGTTGCGATCGAGCAGCAGGCGGCCCAACGCCAACCCTTCGGCGGCGCGGCCGCCCCGGCTTTCGAGATGGATGGTCTCGATGCGCGGGTTCGCATCGAGCGCTGCACGGACGGCGCGCGTCGTGCCGAACTCGAGGTCCCCACTGACGAGCAGCCGTGGCGCTGCAACCCGGTCGGCCGCAGGCTCGATCTGCACCGACGCCGGCAGCGTGTCGCCCGCGAGTGTCGCCCACACATCCGACATCGCGAAACGCGCCGACTGCCACCAGAACGCCGCCGCCCAGAAGAACGCGCCGAGACCGACGGCGCCGGTCAGCAGCGCGACCAACGACGATCCGCCGCGGCCGACATGGCGGACCGCGGAGCGCATGACGCCGGTACCCCACCACACCGCGCCCGGCAGGATCAGCAGCATCTCGAGCATGAGCAACGCCGCGGCAGCATGCGGGTGATCGGTGATCGGGACTCGGCGCGAGATGAACGCGACCAGTTGCACGACGACCCAAAGCAGTGCGGCACTCGCCATCACTGCGGCGGCTAGCGGAAGCTCGCCGCGCCAGTGCAGGCGCAGATATCCGAGTCCGCCGCTTCGCGCCGCCTCCGTCGGTGGGCGCGCCGGGCGCGGCGCATGGGAATGATCATGCCGCGCAGGCGATGGATGCGCTTGGGTCATGGCGACAGTATGTGACGACGAGCGCGTTCGACGCGCACGAGTTGCCATGAGTTGACCCGGCATTCTCTAGGCTCGGACTGCACAAACCACGCGCTACGCCACGTTCGAGGAGTTGCCCCTTGGCATCATCGGTGATGGAATCGCTTCATGGAACCCAAACCGCCGCTTCCGCCCTTTACACCCGAAAGCGCACGCCAGAAGGTGCGCATGGCGGAGGACGCGTGGAACACCCGCGATCCCGATCGCGTCGTGCTCGTCTACACGGAAGACACGCGCTGGCGCAATCGCAGCGAATTTCCAGCCGGCCGCGAGCAGGTACGCGCGTTCCTGCAGCGCAAGTGGGCGAAAGAACTCGACTATCGTCTGATCAAGGAGCTGTGGGCATGTGCGGGTGCGCGCATCGCCGTGCGCTTCGCATATGAATGGCACGATGACTCGGGCAACTGGTTTCGCAGCTATGGCAACGAGAATTGGGAGTTCAACGAGGCCGGTTACATGATGCGGCGGTTTGCGAGCATCAACGATCTGCCGATCAAACCTGAGCAGCGACTGTACCACTGGCCGCTCGGTCGACGCCCGGACGAGCACCCGGGCTTGACCGAACTGGGGCTCTGAGCGCGACCCGCTCGGCGTTGCGCACTTCGAATCGCCGCCGTGCCCGCGCCCGAGCCGTTCTTGCTCAACTTCCGGCCGGAGCCGCTGGCCGATCTGCGCGCAAGGCTCATCCGCGCGCGCTGGCCCGACGAGCCTCCGCTCGAAGCCTGGTCCACCGGCACGAGCGTCGCGTACCTGAAGGAGCTCGTCGACTACTGGCGGACGACCTTCGACTGGCGCGCGCAGGAAGCACTGCTCAACCGCTTCGAGCAGTTCACCGTCGCGCTGCCGGGAGTCGACCTTCATTTCGTCCATGAGCAAGGCGTCGGTCCGCGTCCGATGCCGCTGCTGCTCTCGCACGGTTGGCCCGGATCGGTCTATGAGTTCATCAAGATCATCCCCATGCTCACCGACCCGGCGCGCCACGGCGGCGATGCTCGCGATGCGTTCACCGTCGTCGCTCCGTCATTGCCCGGCTACACGCTGTCGTTCAAGCCTGGCCAGCCGCGCTTCGGTGTCGAGGAGATCGCCGACACGTTCGCGCAGCTCATGACCGAAACGCTCGGCTACAAGCGTTTCGGCGCGCAAGGCGGCGACTGGGGTGCGTTCGTCACTTCGCGCCTCGGCTACAAATACCCGCACCTTCTTGCCGGCATCCACCTGAACCTGCTCGCTGTGCGCCGTGATCCGAATCTGGTCGCGGATCCGACGCCGGAGGAGCGCACGTTCCTCGCGGAACTCGAGCACTTCCTGAAGGAAGAGACCGGCTACCAGTGGATTCAGGGCACGAAGCCGCAGACCCTTGCGTTTGCGCTCACCGATTCGCCAACCGGCCTTGCGGCGTGGCTGGTCGAAAAATTCCGTAGCTGGACCGACTGCGATGGCAATCCGGAGAGCGCGCTCACGCGCGACGAGATGCTGGCCGATATCACGTTGTACTGGTTGACTGGCGCCATCGGTTCGTCGTTCTGGCCGTACCACGCTCGCATGCATCGTCCCTGGCCCATTCCGGAGGGCACCACGGTCGACGTGCCCATGGGGTATGCGGAGTTTCCGGCGGAGATCCTGCATCCGCCGCGCTCCGTGGCGCAGCGCATGTACACGAACATCCAGCGCTGGACTCGCATGCGGAAAGGCGGACACTTCGCGGCTCTCGAACAGCCCGACGCGCTCGCGCACGAGATCCGCGAGTTCTTCCGGCCGCTGCGCACCGCATAAGAAAAAGTCCTACACGAGAACGTCCGGTCGTCGCGGGGCAACCCCGGAATGGCCGCCGTTGGTGCGGCTTACCGCGCAAACCGCGCGCGACAGGCGGGCCGAATCGCTGCCGATATCCAAGGGAGAAATCCGTCAATCCCTCGTTAGCTGGCTTCCCGGTTGGTACGCGTGCTCAGGCTCCGGACTTGCCATTTCAAAGCGCCCGCGAAGCGATCGAAGAGGAAGCAAGCAATATGGAATCCGCTCCCGCGAAGGGCGCAACACTCTGGTTCGAGCTGCCGTCGCGCCCCGGCGCGCAGGTGACTCAGCTCTCCGCATCGTCCGCGCCACACGCCCGCAGCAAGAAGCGCGTTCTGGTGGTGGAGGACAACCTGCTCAACCAGGAACTCGTGATCGGCTATCTCGAAGACTCGGACTATGCGGTGACGCTGGCGGGCGACGGCCGGCAGGGTGTCGATATGTTCGAACGCGAGCGCTTCGATGTCGTGCTGATGGACTGGCAGATGCCGGAGATGGATGGGCTCGAAGCGACGCGGCGCATCCGCGAGTTCGAGCAACGTCGTGGATTGGAACGCACGCCGATCATCGCCGTCACGGCGCACGCGATGGCAAGCGATCGCGATGCATGCCTGGCCGCCGGCATGGACGACTACCTCATCAAGCCTTATTCGTTCGACGCCCTGATGCGAGCGCTGCGGCGCTGGACGTCGCGCGCGTAAGCGCGATCGCGACTACGCATCTGTTACGAGTTGTTGCGGGTTACGAATTGCAATACACCCGCGTCGGCGCAGGCCGGTATGGTCGCGTTGAAGGCATACATGCAACGAGGAGGTGCTATGTCCTTCCGACTTGGATTGCTTGGCCTGCTTGCTCTCGCCGCAACCTCGCTATCGGCTTGCGTCGTGGTGCCAGTTCCTGTGCACCGTGCGTACGTTGCTCCCCCGGCCGTGATCGTTGCGCCTTACCCGCACTATGGCTACTACCGTCGCTGGTAGTCCGCACTGCTTGGCGGACGCGCATCGCTCGAGGTGATCTGGAGTGCCTCGAGCACGCGCGAGACCATGTTGTACGAAGCGATCGTCACCACGAGTTCGACGATCTCGCGTGCGGAAAAGTGCGGCCTGATCGCATCGAACAGCGGTTCTTCGACATGCACGTCGCGCGTCATGCGATCGGTCAGAGCGAGCACTGCGCGTTGTACTGACGAAAACTGATCCGTGGTCGCCCAGTCCTCTAGCGCGTCGAGCTGCGCCTGAGTGAGGCCCTCTTTCAGCGCGATCGGGGCGTGGTGCTCGGCCTCGTACGGGGCTCGATTGAGCATCGCGATGCGCATGATCACGAGTTCGCGCAGGGCACCCGGCAACACGCTCCTTTGCCGCACCGCGGTCATGAATGTGAGCCAGCCTTCGGCGACCGGCGGACTGTGCAACAGCATCTGGTAGAGGTGCAGCACACTGCCGCGCTCGGCGACGACCCGATCGACCAGGTTGCGAATGGCTGCATCGTTGGGATCGGCGTATTGCAACCGTGCCATGCAGGTCACCTCGCGAAAGAGACGTGCAGCATAGTCTCGATGGCGGGCACGGCGCGTCGCTTGGCGGTACGCTCGCGGGGCAAGATGCTGGAGCGCCCCGGGGAGACAGCGCCATGCAGACCAAACGGATCGAACTCCTGCAGCGGATGCCGATATTCGGCGCCTTGCGTCAGGACACCCTGGAATTCCTGCTCGAGCAGGCGCGCGCAAAGGCGGTGCCGGCGGGCGAATACTTCTTCCGCGAAAGGGAACCGGCCGACTGCATCTACGTGCTCGAGGCAGGACGCGCGGCTGTGATCAAGGCATGGCAGGACGGGGAGTTCGTGATCAGGCAGTTGGAGCGCGGCGATTGTTTCGGCGAAATGGCGCTGATGGATTTCTTTCCGCGCAGCGCGTCGGTACGTGCACTCGCCGACTGCGAGGCGATTGCACTGGCGCCGGCCGACCTCTATCGCCTGTTCGAACGCGACCCCGAGCAGTTCGCGCTGATCCAGATGAACATGGGGCGTGAGGTCTGCCGCCGCTTGCGTGAATCCGATGAGCAACTGTTTCGCGCGCGCATGGCCGAGGCGACCAGCGCGGCGGACTTCGATACCGAGACCGTGTTCCGCGCGACGTGATGCGCGCTACAGGATCCGGTTGAACCAGAGCAGCGACAGAAACGCTGCGACGACCGCGAGCGCTGCTCCGGCGGCGGCGAACATCGCGGTGATCTCGGTCTCTTTCGTCTGCAGAACGATGCGTGCGTTCAGGCTCTGGTACACCTTCTTCAAGTCCAGCGCATTGCCGGCGTAGAAATATTCGGCCTGCGTGATGTTTGCCACCGCACGCAGCGTTTCTTCGTCAAGACGCGCACGGAACGACCAGCCTTCGAAGCCGATCACCTCGCCGTCCACGGTGCCGATGCCGACTGTGAAGATGCGCACGCCGCGCTCGGCCGCGCGCTTCGCTGCTTCAATTGGATCCGGCCCGGTAGTGCGCTGGCCGTCCGACAGGAGGATGATCGCCGCCGACGTGTACGAACCCGGCGGGACCGGCTTCACATCCGCTTTCTCCTTTTCCTTCTTCGGCGGCGCATCGAGTGGTGCGCCTTTTCTTTCCGCCTCGCGTCCGTAGATCGCGGTGCTCACATCGAACCCGCCATCCGGAAACAGCGTCGCTAGCGCGACCAGGATACCGCTGCCGGTTGCGGTGCCGCGCTGCAGCTGGAACCGGTCGATTGCTGCTATCACGTCTTCGCGACTCAACGTCGGCGGCTGTACCAACGATGCGGTCGCTGCGAACTCGACCACGCCGATGCGCGTGTAGCGGGGCTGCTCGTTGACGAAGGCGCGTGCCGCGTTCTGCGCCGCGACCAGGCGATTCGGCTCGACGTCCCTGGCGCGCATGCTGCCCGAGACGTCCATCGCGAGGATGATCGTCTCCTGCTGCGTCGGCAACGTGAGCACTGCGACCGGCCTGCCGACCGCAACCAGCAGCAGGCCGATCGAGGCGAGCAGCACTGCCGGCGGGATGTGGCGGCGGATCCGGTTCCCTGCACCCAGCGCGTCCTTCACCAGCGACAGGCTTGCGTACTTCAGCGCAATCTTTTTCTTCCGCCGCAGCGCAAGGATGTACAGCGCCACCAGTACCGGCAGCACCAGCAGGAACCAGAGAAGTTCAGGCCACAGAAACGACATTGCGACTTTCCAGGTGTGCGGGCAGGCGGCCACCCTGCGCAAGGTTGCCGCGGCGCTTGCGCAGGTCGGCGAAGCGCATCACGGCGTCGGCGAGATCATCCTCCGTCGCCAACTCCAACGCGTCGATCCCCGCGTTGCGCAAGCCTTCCCGCAGCGCCGCTTCGCGCTCAGCTGCCGCAGCAGCAAAGCGCTTGCGAAACCCCTTGTCATGAGTATCGACGTAGATCTGTTCGCCCGTCTCGGCATCCTGCATGAGGATCATCCCGAGATCGGGCAGTTCCATTTCGAGCGGGTCATACAGGCGGATCGCGATGACCTCGTGACGCTGCCCGAGCCGCGCCAGCGGCTCCTGCCAGCCAGGCAGGCTGATGAAGTCGGAGACCACGAAAACCAGCGAGCGCCGCTTGACCACCTCGTGCGCCGTGATCAGAAGCTCGCGCAGATCGGTGGGTTTGCCGCCCGCGGCGCGCGGCGTTTCCGAGGGCGCCAGCATCCTGCTCATCATGTGCAGAACGTGACGTCGTCCGGCGCGGGGCGGGATCACGGTATCGACCCGATCGACGTAGCTCATCAAACCGACGCGGTTGCCGCGGCGGGTCAGCACGCGCGCGAGCAGGGCGACGAAATCGACAGCGACTGAACGCTTGCGCACCTGGCCCGAACCGAAGTCGACGGACCGGCTCAGGTCCGTCAGGAACCACGCAGCGAGCTCGCGATCCTCGTGGTACTCGCGCACATACGGCGTTTGCAAGCGCGCCGTGACGTTCCAGTCGATGTGGCGCACGTCGTCGTGGTACTGGTACTCGCGCAGGTCCGCGAGATCGAGACCGAAGCCGCGAAAGATGGTGCGGTAGTCGCCGTGCAGCAGCCCGTCCAGGCGCCGCAGGACGGTCCACTCGAGACGGCGCAGGATGTGTTCAGGACTGCGCGACAGTGTCGGCGACGTTGACATGGGTCTGCAGAGGTTTATCGGGCGCCGGCACGCGTCGCATGATGCGTTCGATCAAGGCGTCGGCCGACATGCCGTCGGCGAGCGCTTCGTAGGACAGCACGAGGCGATGGCGAATCACGTCGGGCGCGAGATCCGTCACATCCTCGGGCAGCACGTACTCGCGTCCGCGCAGCAGCGCCAGCGCGCGTGCCGCTTCGATCATGTGAATGGTGGCGCGCGGGCTGGCGCCGAAGGTGATGTACTTCGTCAGTTCCTTGTTGCCGAACTTCTCCGGCTGTCTGGTCGCGGCAACCAGGCGCACTGCGTAATCGATCAACGAGGGATCAACATAACCCTTGCGGCACTCGCGCTGCAGTTGCGCCAGCTGTTCGGTGCTCGACACGGTGACCACGCTCGTCGCAGGCCCGGTGACCCGCTCGACGATCACCCGCTCTTCCTCCTCGCTCGGATAACCGACCAGGATCTTCATCATGAAGCGATCGACCTGCGCCTCGGGCAGCGGATAGGTGCCCTCGGTTTCGATCGGATTCTGCGTCGCCATCACGAGGAAAGGCTCGGGAACCCGATGCGTCTCGCCGGCGATCGTCACCTGGCGTTCCTGCATCACTTCGAGCAGCGCGCTCTGCACCTTGGCGGGCGCGCGATTGATTTCGTCGGCAAGCAGCAGGTTGGTGAACACCGGCCCGAGCGATGTCGTGAACTCGCCTGATTTCTGGTTGTAGATGCGCGTCCCGACGAGATCGGCCGGCACCAGGTCGGGCGTGAACTGGATGCGCTTGAACGATCCGCGCATCGTCGCGGCCAGCGTCTTGACCGTGAGCGTCTTCGCCAGACCGGGGACACCCTCGACCAGCAGATGGCCCTGCGCAAGGGTTGCGACCAGCACGCGCTCCAGGAAGTGATCCTGGCCGACGACGATCTTCTTCACCTCGTAGAGGATGCGCTCCATCGTCGCGGCCACCATGGTGTGGCCGACGGGGGGTTCGTCCATGTCGATCCTTCACGGCAAAAAGGGTTGAAGCTAGAAGGGGTGGATGCCGACGCCGGACGCGGCGTTTTCGATCGGCACTGCGAAGCCGATGCCGACGAAGAAACGCTCCGCCGTCGGGTTGAGAATCGCCGTCACGATTCCCACCACCTCCCCGTCCGTCGTGACGAGCGGACCACCGGAGCTGCCGGGGTTCGCAGCGGCATCGAACTGGATCAGGTTCGTCAATACGCGCTTGCCTTCGGTCGAGCGGAACTCCCGCCTCAGTCCGGAAATCACGCCGGCGCTCACCGAGGGTCCGATGCCGAACGGAAATCCGACCGCGACGACGTGGTCGCCCGGCGTCAGATCGCCGGTGGAACGCAGCGTCGCTGCAGGCAGATCGTCCGGGATCGTCTTTGCGCGGAGAACCGCGAGATCGTTCTCGGGTTGCGTGCCGATGACGACCGCGTCCGATTCCGACCCGTCGAAGAAGACCACGCGCAGGATCTTCGCCTGGCTCACGACGTGCAGGTTGGTCAGGATGACACCGCTGTCGACGATCACCACGCCGCTGCCGACTGCCTCCTCGACGGGTGTGTCGCCGCCGTCCTTGCCGAGTGCCATCCCGCGCACCCGCACCACCGAGCGGCGCACGTTTTCGAACGCCCTTGCTTCGGGCGAAGGAATCGTCTTGGTCGCAAGCGTGTGCAGAACCGCCTGATCGATATCGCGTTGCGTGAATACGCGCGCATTGGGCGTGAGCATCGCGTGCGTAACCACCAGCCCGACCGCAACGAGTCCGCCCAGGACCACGAGCAGCGGACGCTCGAAACGCTTGAACAGGGTGCGCAGCCTGTTGCGCTTGCCGGATGACGGCGGGGTGGGTCGTGCTGGCTGTGCTTGTGCAACCGGTTCCGGGTCACGCGTTGCACGTGATCCGCTCGAGCGGCTGTACAAACTCGGCCTTCTCATCGAAATACTTGCCTCGCTGCAACGGTACCACGGCAACCGGCGCTCGGGCACCGGCAGCGTAACCTCTTGAGGTGCAAGCTGATACGGATCGACTGCTCATCTACGGTGCCGGCCTGTTGCGTGGATTGGCAGCTGGAGCAATCAGCGTGCTCGCAGCAGTTTTCCTGGCGAAGCGCGGGTTTCCTGACTTCGAGATAGGGATAGTGCTCGCTAGCGGCCTTGCTGGCGTGCTGGCCGGCACGATCTACGGCACCTTCTTCGCAGAGCGCGTGGGGCGACGGCGCAGTCTGATGCTGCTTGCCGGATTGGCTGCGGCTGGCGGGTGCGCATTCGCGTTGGCGGATTCGTTGTGGTCCGCTGTTCTCGCGGCGTTCTTCGGCATGCTCAACACGCAAGGCTCGGACCGCGGCGGCGCGCAGGCGCTCGAGGCTGCGATCCTTCCAGGCATCGTCACGCCGGCTGAGCGCACGCGCGCATTCGCCTGGTACAACGCGTTGCAGGATGCCGGTGGTGCGCTCGGTGCATTGCTTGCTGCGCTCCCTGCTTTTCTGCGCGACGGCTTGTCCCTGGCAGAACCGACGGCCTACGACGCCTCGGTGTTCGTATACGCCGGGCTGCTCGGGATCGTGGTCTTGCTCTACTCGCGTCTGTCGGCCGGCACCGAGCACGCGCACTCCGTGAATCGAGCCGATCCGCACGATCTGCCTCCCAGCGCACGACGCGAAGTTCGCAGCTTCTCCCTGCTTTCCGCGTTGGATTCGTTCGGCGGTGGATTCATCGGCTCGGCGTTGATCGCATATTTCCTCTACGCCCGCTTCGGCGTTGCCGAGGGGGCGCTGGCGTCTTTGTTCGCTGCCGCTCGCGTGATGACCGTGCTTTCGCATTTCCTGGCGGCTTGGCTGTCCACGCGAATCGGGCTCGTCAACACGATGGTCTTCACGCACATTCCATCGAGCCTGCTGCTCTGGACGTTGCCGATCGCGCCGAGTTTCGAGATCGCGGCGACGCTGTTCGTGCTGCGCGAGGGTCTGGCGGAAATGGACGTGCCGACGCGGCAGTCCTACCTAATGGCCATCGTGCCGGCCCACGAGCGCACATGG
>Ga0335085_10007930_pt1 | contig 16301 bp, 13 predicted proteins | sample Lox_Sample_45_FD_206712 | JGI IMG/M metagenome (GOLD analysis project Ga0335085, IMG submission 206712) | Soil microbial communities from Loxahatchee National Wildlife Refuge, Florida, United States - Lox_Sample_4.5 | ecosystem: Environmental > Terrestrial > Soil > Wetlands | place: USA...
TCGAGAAAGGCGGTCACGCCCTCGTAGGCGTCCGCGGAGCGGCCCGTCCAGTCCATGCACTTCGAATCCAGCCGGTGCGCCTCCATCGGATGGTCGGCGCCGAGCAGGCGCCACATCATCTGGCGCGCGAGCGCCACCGAGATCGCCGAGGTGTTCTGCGCGATCTCGAGCGCCAGCTCGCGCGCGATCGGCAGGAGCCGGTCGGGCGGGACGACCCGGCTCACGAGGCGACCCTGCAGCGCCTCCTCGGCCGAGAACACGCGGCCGGTGTAGACCCACTCCGCGGCCTGGCTCGGTCCCACCAGGCGCGGCAGGAACCAGGTGCTGGCCGCCTCCGGCACCACGCCGCGCCGGGCGAAGACGAAGCCGACGCGTGCCGCGGTCGAGGCGATACGGATGTCCATCGGCAGCGTCATCGTGATACCGAAGCCCACCGCGGGACCGTTGATCGCGGCGATCAGCGGCTTCTTCATGTCGAAGATGCGCAGGGTAACCCGCCCGCCCCCGTCGCGATGCTCTCCGGGCCCCTCGCCCCGACCCCGCGCGACCCGATCGAAGGTCTTGGCTCCTCCCGAGAGGTCGGCCCCCGCGCAAAAGCCGCGGCCGGCTCCGGTGACGATGAGGGCGCGGACGGCGTCGTCGGCATCGGCCTGCTCCAGCACCGCGAGCAGCTCCTCCAGCATCACGGTGTTGAGCGCGTTGAGCTTGTCGGGCCGGTTCAAGGTGATGGTGCCGACGCCGTCGGCCACGTCGAAGCGGAGCGTCTCGAGCGCCAACGAGCTCAGCGGGCCCCGCCGCTCTCACCGGGGGCCAGATCGTCGGCCTCGCCCTGCTTGAGCTTGCGGAACACGGTCTTGGGATCGATGCCGAGCATCTTGGCGGTGAGGGTCTTGTTGCCGTGGTTGATGCGCAGCGTCTCCTCCAGGAGCCGCTGCTCGACCTCGGCCAGCGGGGTGCCCACGCGGATCTGGAAGACGCCCTCCGGCACCCCACCCGCCCCCGCGCCCTCGGCCGACGCGCCGGGCCGCAGCAGCATGACCGAGCGCTCCCGCACCGCGTCCGGAAGATCGGTCGCCTCGACCCGCGAGCCCCGGGCCAGCACCACCGCGCGCTCCACCACGTTCTCCAGCTCGCGCACGTTGCCTGGCCACGAATAGGCCTCGAGGCAGCCCAGCGCCTCGTCGGTGAAGCCGTCGAGCTGGCGGTTGTTCTTGGCCGCGTACAGCCGGAGGAAGTGCTGGGCCAGCACCGGCACGTCCTCCCGCTTTTCCCGGAGCGGGGGGACCTGGATCGTGATCACGTTCAAGCGGTAGAAGAGGTCTTCCCGGAAGCGCTTGTCCCGCACGAGGGTGGCCAGGTCCTGATTGGTGGCGGTCACGATGCGCACGTCCACCCGGATCGTCTTGGTGCCGCCCACCCGCTCGAACTCGCCCTCCTGCAGCACCCGCAGGATCTTGGGCTGGGTCACCGGGGAGAGGTCGGCGATCTCGTCGAGGAACAGGGTGCCGCCGTCCGCCAGCTCGAAGCGGCCTTCCTTGCGGCCGGCCGCGCCGGTGAACGCGCCCTTCTCGTAGCCGAACAGCTCGGACTCGAGCAGGGTCTCGGGCAGGGCCGCGCAGTTGACCGCGATGAACGGCCCGCTGCGCCGGCTCGAGCGCTCGTGGATGGCGCGCGCCACCAGCTCCTTGCCGGTCCCGCTCTCGCCCTGGATGAGCACGGTGGCCGAGCTGTCCGCCACCTGCTGCACCAGCGTCATGAGCTTCCGGAAGGCCGGACTGGTACCGATCATGCTGCCCTGCCGCAGGAGGTCGTCGAGGCGCTTCTGCAGCGCACGGTTCTGGGCGATCAGATCGCGCCGCTCGAGGGCCTGGCGCACCACCTTGGTGAGCTGGGCGCGCTGGAACGGCTTGGTGAGGAAGTCGATGGCGCCGTCCTTCATCGCCCTCACCGCCTCTTCCACGGTGCCGAAGGCGGTGAGCAGGATCACGTCCACCTCCGGGGCGACCGCCTTGGCCTCGCGCAGCAGCTCGAGGCCGGTGAGACCGGGCATCTTGAGATCGGAGAGCACGAGGTCCACCCCGCCTGCCTGCAGGCGCTCGAGCGCCGCCTGCCCGTCAGGGGCCAGCACCACCGCGTAGCCCTCACGCGTGAGCGCGCGCTCGAGGCTCTGGCGCACCGCCGGATCGTCGTCGGCGACCAGGAGCGTGGCGAGTGGGGCGGTGGGCTCAGGCATGCTCGGCCGCTTTCTTGATCGGCAAGGTCATCGTGAACGTGGCGCCCTCGCCCGGCGTGCTGCTCCAGCGGATCTTGCCCCCGTGCTCCTCGACGATCTGGCGCGAGATGGAGAGCCCCAGGCCAGTCCCCTGCGGCTTGGTGGTGAAGAACTGCTCGAACAGCCGGCGACCCACTTCCGGCGGTATGCCGGCCCCGGTGTCCGATACCGCGATTTCCACCGAGTCGTCCAGCTGCGAGGTGGTGAGGGTCAGCGTGCCGCCGTGGGCCAGCGCCTCGAGCCCATTCTTGACGAGGTTCAGCACCGCCTGCCGCAGCAGGGTGCGGTCGAACTCCATCGGCGGCACCATCGCGTCGGTGGCCACCTTCACGCTGATCCCCTGACGCGCGGCGAGTGGTCGGATGAACTCTGCCACGGCACTGACCATGTCGTTGACCGAATCTTCCTCGAACTGGGGCCGCGGGAATCGCGCGAAGGCCAGGTACTCCTCGGTGAGCGCGTCGAGGGCGGCGACCTGGTCGCGGATGGCCCCGACCAGCGCGGTGGCTTCGGTCCCATCCTCGCTCACCCGCCCCTGCACCATGTCGCCCAGTAGCTCGGCGTTCAGCCCGATGGCCGCGATGGGGTTGCGCACCTCGTGGGCGACCTTGAGCGAGAGCCGGCCCACCGTGGCCATGCGCTCGGCCTCCACCAGGTTCTCCTGGGCCGCCTGCAGCCGGGTCAGCGTGCCCGTCACCTCGGCGTTGAGCCGCTCCACTTCCACGCGGGCGCGGCGCTCACGATCGGCCACGTGACCGAGCGCGAAGGCGGGCAGGGCCAGCTGCCCCATGACGATCGCGACCGCCGTCCACGCCGCGTCCGGCGGGGCGAACCGCGCCGCCATCCAGTAGAGCAGCCCGGCGACCCCGGTCAGCAGCAGACCGACCCAGCGGCCGAAGTAGTAGGCGTTGATCACCACCAGCGGGAAGAACAGGTTGACGAACGGGCTGTCGCCGCCCCCGGTGAGGTAGAGGAGCGCGAACACGAGGAGCAGATCGATGCAGAGCGCGGCCGTGAAAATGCGCCGCGTGGCTCCGGGGTTCACCGTGACCAGGGCAAGGATCCCGGCCTTGTAGAGCCCGAACCAGATGACCAGAGAGTAGACGTCGACCCGATGGCGGGGGCGCAGTGGCACCAGACCGAGCGCGGCAAGACCACCGACCATCACGACGGCGAGCAGCACCGCGAACAGCCGCTCGTCTCGCTCGAGGAGCCGCCGGAGCGCGGCCCCGGGCACGCGGGTGGTGACAGTCACCGCCATGACGGAGGACACACTATCACGCGCCCTCCGAGGGTCAAGCCGGTCGGGCCGGGGCGGGCGCCGACTCCTCGGCGACGGGCGGAGGCGTCTCCTCTCGCCGGAGGAGGGGCAGGGCGAGCAGCGGGAGCAGCCCGATCAGGCCGACCGCGATGAGCAAGCGCCCCAGGCCCGAGTAGTCCTGCTGGGTCACGCCGAAGAACGAGTTGAGATAACGGGTGCCGAGCTCGCTCCCGGAGAGAGCCAGATTCATCAGCGAGGCCATGATCGCGAACATGGTGGCCTCGGCGCCCCGCGGCGCCGTGCGCGCGATCAGCGCGAGCATCGGCACCATGCTGAGCTGCCCGAGCGGCGCCGAGATCGTCGTGTCGATGAACGCGAACATGCGCGGGCTCAGCCCGAACCACTCGTTGACGCCGTAGAAGAGCCCGATCGTGGGCAGGTACAGCACCGCGCCCGCGACGGTCACCCAGAAGAGGGTGTAGCTGACCGGCCGGTGGGTGATCGGCTTGCGGAACACGATGAGGCCCACCAGGCTCAGCACCGCGCTCACCTGCGCGAGCACACCCAGGAACTCCTGATCGAACCCGAGGTGGTCGATGGCCCAGTAGTTGAAGCCCTGCCCCGCCCCCGGCACCGCCCGGAAGCAGAAGATGGCGAAGGCGGCGACCGCGACCGCGCGGGAGATGCCGACGCGGCTGAGCAGCATCACGATGAGCGCGCCCGAGACGACCAGGACGATCTCCTGGCCGAACGGCACCGACAGCGCCTCCAGGACGACCCCGAGCGCCGCGTAGCCCAGGCCGACGAGCACGACGAGGCGGGCCTTGCCGGCCCCCAGCGGATTGGTGGCATCGTCGGATGCCGGCGGCCGCACCGCCGGCCGGGGGACGAAGCAGGCCGCCACCGCGACCATCGCCGGCAGCACCAGGGCGAGGGCGAACACGGGGCGCGCGCCGAGCGTCCCGGCGAGCCATCCGCTCAGGTAGCCGACGCTGATCGAACCGGTGAGCAGCGCCATGCGCCCAAGCGTCTGGATCTGCTTCATCTCCTCGTCGTTGCGCGCGACCTCCACGCTGAGGGCATCGGCAACCACGTCCTGGACCATGAAGCCCACCGCGATCACCACCATCGCCGCGAGATAGGTTCCCTTGGTGGAGACGGTCGTGGCCAGCCACGCGTAGCCGGCGAACGTGAGCAGCGCCCCCACCAGCAGGTACGAGACGCGGCGGCTGCCGAAGATCGGGTACACGTCGGACGCCACCCCCGCCACCATCTTCGTGCTCCAGGGCAGCGCCACCCAGAAGGCGATGCCGGCGGCCTCGGCGGGGGTGATGTGGAGCGCGTCCTTCTGGAAATAGAGAAGCGCGATACCCACGATCCCGCTCGCCCCGTAGCAGAAGTAGGTGACGAGGACCGGGAGATAGGCCAGGCGCATGCTGCCCAGGAGCCCGCGAGCGACGGAGCCGCCGACCGGCGCGGCGGTCGACGTCGTCTCGGAGGGCTCGACCATGCTCCCAGTGTAGCGTACCTGCCGGTCTTCGCTTGACGGAGGGGCGCCGTGCCATTACCGTCGGCGCCATGACGATGGCCGGTCAGGGTGTCCTTGCGTTCTGGCACGACGTCGCTCCCGGTGGCGAGGGGGAATTCGACCAGTGGCATCTGCGCGAGCACATCCCGGAGCGCGTCGCGGTGCCGGGCTTCCTGCGCGCGCGCCGCTACACCACGCTGGGCGGCCCCCCCACGTACTTCTACTTCTACGAGACGGAGTCGGTCGGCACCCTGCAGAGCCCGCCATATCTGGCACGGCTCGCCGACCCCACGCCGTGGACCCGGCGGACCATGCCGCTGGTCCGGAACAACAAGCGCACCGCCTGCCGTGTGGTGACGAGCCAAGGCGAGGGGCTGGGCGGCGTCATCGCCACGGTCGAGCTCGGGCCCGGCACCGGACGAGAGGACGAGCTGCGCTCCTGGCTCACCGGCACCGCGCTGCGCTCGGCCGTCGAGCATCCCGGCATCGTGGCCACCCATCTGCTGGAGGGCGACGCGGGCGTGAGCACCGCCGCCAAGAGCGACGAGAAGAAGCTGCTCGCCACCCCCGATGCCCTGGTGCGCTGGGTGGTGCTGATCGAGGGGATCGACCCCGCGGTGCCCGAGACCGTCTGCGGCGCGCTCCTCGGCCGCGACGCCCTCACCCGCCGCGGCGCCACCGACGACGTCACGCTCGGCTTCTACCGCCTTCAGCTGGTTTACGCGAAGTAACGCCTGGCGACCCGGGGCGGGTCGTCCGCTATCTGGGGGGGTGCGGGGGCCATTTTCTGGGCCCCCGCATTGAATAGAGAAGCTCACGGCGTTCCCGCCACCGCGCCCGGCTCAGGCCAGCTCGGGCACCCGCTCGTGCCAGTCCGTGACGGACTGGTACGCGTGGCCGACGCGCAGCACCGTCGCCTCGTCGAACGGGCGGCCCACGATCTGGAAGGCCAGCGGCAGACCGGCCCGGGAGAACCCGCAGGACAGGCTCAGTGCGGGCAGGCCGAGGCCGTTGAACGGGCGGGTGAAGCGGGAGAAGCGGCCCTGCCGCACGGTGATCTCGTCGATCGACCCGTCGAGCGCGGCGGTGAGCGGCGGGGCCGGCTCGGGGATGACCGGCGCGGCCAGAACGTCTACGCGGCTCCACACGTCCTGCGAGAACGCCCGGGCCAGCCGGGCGCGCAGGCGGAGCGCCTGCAGGTAATCGTGGGCCGGGATGCGCAGGCCCAGCTCGAGACGGGCACGCGTGAAGGCGCCGAGCTCGTGCGACCGCTCGCGGAGCAGGCCGCCGTGCAGCGCGGTGGCTTCGCTCCGCGAGACGATGTTCGTGACGTCGCTCATCGTCTGCGGATCGGGCAGCCGGATCTCCTCGACGTGCACGCCGAGCGTGGCCAGCGCCGCGATCGCCGCGCGCACACCCGCCTCCATCTCGCCATCCAACCCGTGGAAGAAGAAGTTATCGGGCACGCCGATCCGCAGCCCTCGCACCGGCTGGACGAGCGCGGCCCGATAGTCGGGCACCGGATACGGGCTCGCCGTCGCGTCCAGGGGATCCGGCCCGGCGATCACCTGCAGCATGAGCGCGCAGTCCTCCGCGGTCCGGGCCATCGGACCGAGGTGGTCGTTCGACCACGACAGCGCCATGGCGCCGGCGCGACTCACCCGCCCATAGGTGGGCTTGAGGCCGGCGATGCCGCACACCGCCGAGGGCAGCCTGATCGATCCGCCCGTATCGGTCCCGATCGCCCCCGGGGCGAGGCCCGCGGCCACCGCCACGCCCGATCCACTCGAGGAGCCGCCCGTGCAGCGGTCGAGATTCCACGGATTGCGCGCGTGGCCGTGGTGCGGGTTGTCCCCGAAGGCCCCCATCGCCAGCTCGGTCATGTTGAGCTTGCCGAGGGCCACCGCCCCCGCGTCGACGAGGCGCGCGACCGCGGTGCAATCGTGGTCAGCGGTGAAATACTCGGCGGTCTTCGTGCCGCACGAGGTGGGCAGCCCCCGGATGAAGCACAGATCCTTGAACGCCAGCGGCACGCCGTGCAACGGGCCGCGCCACGCCTGCCGGCTCTGCTCGGCCTCGAGCGTGCGGGCGGTCGCCAGCGCGCGCTCGCCATCCACCGTGATGAAGGCCCGGAGGCGGTCGTCGAGCCGGGCGATCCGGTCCAGGCACTGGTGCGTGACCTCGACCGGTGAGATCTTGCGGGCGCGGATCGCGGAGGTGAGGGCGGCGATCGTGGGGAGGGCTGCGAGCTTTGGGAGGTTGGGCAACGCCCTCTTCTGTCTAATGCGGGGGCCCAGAAATGGCCCCCGCACTCCCCCCCGCCGCGGACGCTCCTTCCGGTGCGGACGCTCCCCTTGGTGCCGAAGCGGCGGTTTCGAGGGCGGCGATGAAGCGGGAGGGTTCTTCGGCGAGCGAGAGCTCGCCGGCGAGGCGCTCGATCACGCCGAGGAGGGCGGCCACCTCGGCCTGCTGAAACTTGTTCTCGGCCATGGCGGAAGCATACTACGCTCAGGCCGGTGTCGAAGGGAACCGTGAGCCGAGCCGGCGGGTTATCCGGTGTCAGAAAGGAGACCATCATGCGGAGGACTCAGCTTGTCTCGTGGCTGGTGCTCGGGCTCGTGGCCCTGCTCGTGGCCCCTGCACCGGCCCTGGCCCAGAAGAAGACGCTCGTCATCGCCCTGAACCAGGATCCCGATCTCCTGGATCCGACCCTCTCGCGCACCTACGTCGGCCGGATCATCTTCGCCCAGATGTGCGAGAAGCTCTACGAGATCGACGAGAACCTCCGCATCGCCCCGCAGCTCGCGGCCGCCATGCCGGTCGTCTCCGACGGCGGCAAGACGGTCACGATCAAGCTGCGCAGCGGCGTGAAGTTCAACGACGGGACCGCGATGAGCGCGGAGGCGGTGAAGTTCTCGCTCGATCGCCACCGGGAGATGAAGGGCTCGAACCGGCGCAGCGAGCTCGACTCCGTCACCGCGGTGGAGGTGGTGGACCCGGTCACGGTGCGCCTGCGTCTGAAGGCGCCGTTCGCGCCGCTGGTGGCCACCCTCGCCGACCGCTCCGGGATGCCGGTCTCGCCCGCCGCGGTCAACAAGCTCGGGGACAAGTTCGCCACCGCGCCGGTGTGCGTGGGCCCGTGGTCCTTCGTCGAGCGCGTGCCGCAGGACCGGATCGTGCTCGAGAAATCCACCCACTACTTCGATCCCGGTCAGGCGCGCTTCGATCGGCTCGTGTTCCGCATCATTCCCGACGACAACGTGCGCCTCGCGAACCTGCGCTCCGGCGACGTCGACTTCATGCATCTGGTCGCCCCCACCGACTCGGTCAACATCAAGAAGGAAGGACGGTTCGAGGTCGCGAGCGTCACCGGGATCGCCTACACCGGCATCACGATCAACCTCCGCAACAAGACCGGCAAGACCCAGCCCGCGGGCGACCTCGGCACACCGCTCGCCAACGACCCCCGGGTGCGCGAGGCCCTGGACCTGAGCCTCGACCGCGAGGCCCTCAACCAGGTGGCGTGGGACGGGCAGTACACACCGGGCTGCACCCCGATCTCACCGGTGAGCCCCTTCTACGACAAGGCCCGGAAGTGTCCCACCCGGGACGTGGCGAAGGCGAAACAGCTCCTCGCCGCGGCGGGCCTGGCGAGCGGCTACGCCTTCGAGCTCACGATCGTGAACGACCCGCAGCAGCGCCGGTTCGGCGAGGTCATCCAGGGCATGGCTCGCGAGGCCGGCTTCAACATCAGCCTGCGGCCCAGCGAGTTCGCCTCCGCGCTGACCGACGACGACAACGGCAAGCTCCAGGCGTTCGCCATCGGCTGGAGCGGGCGCGTGGACCCGGACGGCAACATCCACCAGTTCCACACCTGCGGCGGCAGCCTCAACACCACCCACGTTTGCGACGAGGGCGTCGACGCGCTCTTGAACAAGGCGCGCGAGGTGAGCGACCCGGGTGAGCGCGCGAAGCTCTACCGCGAGGCGATCGACAAGATCAACGCGCGCCGCAACATCATCTACCTCTACCACGCGAACTACATCGTGGCGTATCCGAAGAACCTGAAGGGCTACCGGGCGGTGCCCGACGGCCTGATCCGCATCAAGGGAGTGTCCTGGAACTAGCGCACCGCCGTGCTCGACTTCCTGATCCGGCGGGTCGCGATCTCGATCGTGACCCTGTTCGTGATCAGCCTCATCGTGTTCACCGGCGTCCGGATGATCCCCGGCGACCCGGCCCGCGTGATGGGCGGCACCGACGCCGACGCGGCCGGGCTCGCCGAGATCCGGCAGAAGTACGGGCTGGACGATCCGGTCCCGATCCAGTATCTGCGCTGGATCGGACTCGCGCTGCGGGGTGACCTCGGCGAGTCCATCCGGACGCGCGAATCGGTGGTGTGGACGGTCGCCCGCAAGCTGCCGATCACGATCGAGTTGGCGCTCCTCTCCCTCCTGGTCGCGCTCGCGATCGCGATCCCCGCCGGCGTCTTCTCCGCGGTCCGGCGCAACACGGTGTGGGACTTCCTCGCCAACGCGGTCTCGCTCTGCGGGCTGTCGGTGCCGAGCTTCTGGCTCGGCATCATGCTGATCCTGCTTCTGTCCGTGCGCCTGCACTGGCTCCCCGCCTCGGGCTTCGTGCCCCTCTGGGAGAACCCGCTCGGCAACCTGCAGCGCATGCTGATGCCCGCCTTCGTGCTGGGCGCCGGGCTCGCGGCGGTGCTGATGCGCCAGACCCGCAACAGCATGATCGACATCCTGAGCGCGGACTACATCCGCACCGCCTGGAGCAAGGGCCTCGCCGACCGCGCGGTCATCTTCCGCCACGCGTTTCGCAACGGTCTGATCCCGGTGGTCACGATCCTCGGCCTGCAGACCGGCGCGTTGATGGGCGGCGCGGTCGTCACCGAGCAGATCTTCGTGGTGCCCGGCTTCGGGCGTCTGATCGTGGAGGCGGTCTTCACCCGAGACTACCCGCTCGTACAGGGCGTGGTGCTGATCACCGCCAGCACCTACGTCCTCGTCAACCTGCTCGTCGACCTGTCCTACTCCGTGCTCAACCCGCGTATCCGCATCGGAGGGCCGGCGGGTGGCGGCTGATTCGGCCGGGCGACTCTGGCGACGGCTGTGGCGACGCCCGCCCGCGGTGGCGGGCGCCGCGGTGGTGCTCGTCTTCGTGCTGGTGGCCCTGGGCGCGCCGTGGATCGCGACGTCGGACCCGCAGCGCTCCGACTACTCCCGGATCCGCAAGCCGCCGAGCGTCGCGAACCTGTTCGGCACCGACGATCTCGGCCGCGACATCTTCTCGCGCGTGGTGTGGGGCACCCGCATCTCGATGCAGGCGGGCGTATTCTCCATCCTGCTCGCCATCGCGATCGGGGTGCCGGCCGGGCTCCTGTCCGGCTCCCGTCACGGGCTCACCGACCAGCTGATCATGCGCCTGACCGACGCGTGGCTGGCCTTCCCGTTCCTCATCCTGGCCATCGGGCTCGTCACCATCATGGGAGCGTCGCTCACCAACGCCACCGTGGCGATCGGCCTCGCGGCCACCCCGACCTACATCCGTCTCACGCGGGGGCTCGTGCTGTCGACCCAGGAGGAGGACTACGTGCAGGCGGCGCGCGCGCTCGGTGCCGGCGGTCTCCGCACGATCCTGCGCCACGTCCTGCCCAACATCGTGAGCGCCCTGCTGGTGCAGGCGACCGTCTCGATCCCGGCCGCCATCATCGCGGAGGCCATCCTGTCGTTCCTCGGCCTGGGCGTGCAGCCGCCGACGCCGAGCTGGGGCACCATGCTGAACACCGCGCAGCAGTTCCTGGAGACCGCCCCCTGGATGGCGTGGTGGCCGGGCCTGGCCATCTTCGCGCTGACCCTCTCGTTCAACCTGGCCGGCGACGGCCTGCGCGACCTCCTCGACCCCAAGGACTACTAGCGGGCTAGCCGGCGGGCGCGAGCAGCGCGGTCAGGTCGCGCACGTCCTTGAGCGCTTCGGTCTCGCCGACCACCCGAACGACCTCGCGCGCCCGCTCGTCCCCGAGCGGGCCGGCGGCCAGCGCGAGGAACTTCTCCACGATCTCCTCGGCAGGAACCGGATCCTGGAAGTCGCCGCGCACCACGGTCGTCGAGCCCGACCGGGTGCGCCCGTCCTTCAGCACGACCTCGACCACCGCCGTCGGATGGTCGGATCGGCGTGGCGACATCCGGGGATCGACGCGCACCTCGACGCGGGCGGCGAGCGCACGGATGCGCGGGTCGCCGAGCGCCGGCTCCCCGAATGCGGAGACGTCAGCTCGTCCCAGCACCAGGGCCGCCGCCACCGCGTACGGGATCGAGAACTTGGCGCCGAGCATCGAGGCGGGCGCCGGATCGGCCATGCGCGGCCCGAAGGGGATCGTCGTCACGACCACGCGCGCGACCTGTTCGGCCGAGATCTGCTCCGCGTGGGTCATCGCGAGCAGCGCGTCCAGGGCGAAGTGGTTGTAGCGGCAGCAGGCGTAGAGCTTGAAGTAGTTCTGCTGGATGCGGAGCGGCCCCCCCAGCGCCTCGAGCGCGCGCTCGGGCTCGAAGGAGTCGGCCAAAATCGTGCCGTAAACATCGCTCGGCGCGTCGGGCAGTCCGGTGAACCCGGCGCGGTGGAGATCCACCGCCAGGATGCCATCGAGCCCGGAGCGCCCCGGATAGGCGTTGCGGATCGTCACGCCCTCGAGCGCGGTCGTCCACGTGTTGGCCGGGCTCATGCTCGCGGACAGGTTGATCACCGCCTTGACTCCGGCGGCGTCGAGCGCGGCGAGCTTGGCCACCGCCACCGCCGTGCCGATGGTGCCCCAGGTGCCGTGGGAGTGGACGTTGGGCCGGGGCGTGGTGGCGCTACCGAGGCGCGAGCAGATCTCGTAGCCCGCGATGATGCTCTCGAGGAGCCGCCGCCCGTCGGCGCCGACGTCCTCCGCCACCGCGAGAGCCGCCGGCACCACGTGAATGGCGGGGTGGCCGCCACCGAGCCGGTTGCCCTCGTCCACCTCGAGGGCGACGCCGGCGGTGGCATTCGCGAACGTGGCCAGGAGCGGGTCGACGCGGCCGCCGTGGCCCAGCAGGGTCGCGCCGGCGCGGGACCGGCGCTCGTGCATGGACTCGGCGAGGCGCCGGTTCTCGGGCAGCGCGCTGCCCGCCACCATGGCACCGATGGTGTCGAGCAGCACGAGGCGCGCGGCCGGTAACGCCCCGTCGGGCAGGCGCTCGAGGCTCGTCTCCTCGACGAAGCGCGCCAGTCGATCGAGATAGTCCACCGTCGGCGGGCTCCCTACCCGGCGGTGCCCGCGATCGGGGCCACCGGTCCCGTCCTCGCGAGGAACTGGCCGTAGCCCGGCCTCTGCTCGAGCCGCCCCTGATTGAGCAGCACCTGGCCGCGCAGGATCGTCATCCACGGTCGCCCGCGCGACTTCCAGCCCTCGTAGAGCGTCCAGCCCGCCACTCCGTGGTGATCAGCCACTCTGATGGTCCCGTCCGCATCCGGATCGATGATGGTCAGATCCGCATCCGCGCCCACCCGGATGGCCCCCTTCCGCGGGTAGAGCCCGAAGATGCGCGCGGGGTTCTCGGCCATGACCCGCGCCAGCCACGTCACCGGCAGGCCGCGCCGCACCACGCCCTCACTCCACATCAGCGGCACCAGCGTCTCGATGGACGGGCTGCCGAACGGGATCGGCTTCCCCTCGCCGTCCACGAAGATGTTCTTCCAGCCCGGCTCCTTGAGCTCCTTGCGCCGCGGGGAATGATCGCTCGCCACCGTCGCGATGTAGCCCTCCCGGCTGCCGCCCCAGAGCGCGTCGCCGTCGCCACCGCCCACCGGGCGCAGCGGAGGGCCGATCTTGGCGAGCGGGCCCCACGTCTCCATCTCCTTCTCGGTGAGGAGCATGTACTGGGGGCACGTCTCGGTCCACACGCGCTGCCCGCGCGCCTGCGCATCCTTGATGCGCTCGAGGCCGAGCCGGGTGGACAGATGCACGACGTAGACCGGGCACTTGGTCATCTCGCCGATGAGGATGGCGCGGTTGATCGCCTCCTCCTCGGTCCACGGCGGGCAGGTCGCCGGGAAATCGGTTGGCTTCACCCGCCCCGCGGCGATCGCCTTGTTCTCCAGGTGGTAGAGAATGTCGCCGTTCTCGCAGTGGAGCTGGCACACGCCGCCCAGCGCTGCGATGCGCTCCATGACCTGGGCGATGAACTCGTCCGAGCACATGCGGTTCGGCCGCTTCTTGTAGGTCATGAAAATCTTGTAGGACGTGACGCCCTGCTCGAACGCCTCGGCCAGCCCGTCCAGGATGTAGGGCTGGTTGTTCAGGATGAAGTGGAAGCCGAAGTCGAGCACCGACTGCTGCGAGGCCTCGTCGCGCAGGCGCTTGAGCGCCTGGGGCAGCGTCTCGCGCGCCTGGTCGTCGTACTCCACGAACGAGAGCAGGGTCGTGAGCCCGGCGTGGGCGGCGGCCACCGGCCCGGTGTGCCAGTCGTCGTAGACCGCTCCCAGGTGCACGTGGCAGTCGATGAGCCCGGGCAGGACGTACTTGCCGGTGGCGTCGATGGTCCGCTCGGCGGGCGGCAGCATCGCCTCGGCGCCCAGAGCCACGATCTTGCCGCCGCTGACCGCCACCGCGGTCTCCAGCATCTCGGTCGGGGTGACGACACGCCCACCGCGGACGATGAGGTCTATCGAAGGGCTCTTCGCGCCACCGCTCATCGGGCGCCTCGCTTGGTCGGTTGAGTCAACAGGCCGTAGTGCTCGGGGTGGCGACGGCCGAGGAAGTCCCAGCGCTTTCGGGCAGGGATCATCTGGTCGAGATCGATGCGGGCCGCGATCAGCTCGTCGCCGGTGGTGGCGGCCTTGGCGACCACCTGCCCCATCGGATTCACGATGCACGAGCCCCCGATCAGCTCCATGCCGTCCTCGATGCCGGCCTTGGCGATGCCGACCACGAACAGGTTGTTCTGGTAGGCACCCGCGCGCAAGCAGAGCTCGTTGAGATCGAGTGCCAGCGGCGACAGCGGGGTGTTGTAGCCGATCAAGACGATCTCGGCGCCGAGCAAGCCCAGGCTCCGGTAGGACTCCGGGAAGCGCCGGTCCTGGCAGATCGCGATGCCGACCTTGGTCCCAGCCGCGTCGAAGACCCGATAGCCACTGTTGCCGGACTCGAAGAAGTGGGGCTCGTAGACCTGGGCGTGACCGTCGGGCGTGCGCACACCCGGCAGATGAATCTTTCTGAAAGTCCCGGCGAGCTTGCCCGACTCGTCGGTCAGGAGCGCGGTGTTGAAGTAGCGGCCGTGATCCTTCTCGCAGAAGCCCACGTGACAGGCGATGCGCGCCTCGCGCGCCCGCTGCAGCAGCGGAGCGAGCGCCTTCGGCGGCATCTCGGTCTCGAAGAACTGGTCGAAGTCGTCGCGCACACGCTTGGGGAAATAGGTGGTCAGCGCCATCTCCGGGTAGGCCAGGATCTCGACGCCTTCCACCACCGCCTGCTCCAGCAGGCCGAGCATCCGCTCGACGATCTCCTCCCGGCTCGTGCCCTCGTTGTTGGGGCCCATCTGAGCGGCCGCGACTTTGACGTAGCGTGCCATGACGGTCTCCTTTGCGCTCTTGATACGTCAGGAGCGCGCCATCCGCAAGACGGTCGCGCTACGAGGCGCGCCGGCGGCAGTCGCCCAGCATCTCGATCAAGACGGCCCGGCACTGCTCGGCGCTGGTGACCTCGCGCGGAAAGCCGATCCGGCGCCCGTGCAGGCCGTCGGCGGCGTGGACCCGCAGCTTGAAGCCGAGCCGATCGACCGCGACCATCTCCGCGGTGTCGGCCGGCAGCCCACCGAGCACGCGCGCGTAGAGGACCAGCGCGTCCGCGTGGTCGCGGTTCATGTGCTCGATGATGCCCGGCGCCGCCTCGGCCAGTGGATCAGGGTGGGCCGTTTCGTAGCCGGAGACGGTCAGCCAGTCCATCGCGCCGAAGCCACCCACGTAGTAGACGTCGCTGAGGTCGAGGCGCCAGAACGCGAAGTCGTCGAAGTCGACCCAGTGCACCGCGTTCGGGTGGCGCGCGAGGTAAGCATCGCGCGCGCCGACGCGCTCCTCGGTCGTGAGGCGCCGGGCCCGACCCATCAGGGTGACACGCGCGAGCGCGAGCGGGTCTTCCCCGGGCTGGGCGACGAGCAGACTCGCGCGCGCATCGGTGTCGAGATTCTGCGTGTGCATGGCGAGGGTGCTGATGAGCACGAGGGGCCGGCCACGCTCGTCCGGCGCGTACGGCATGAGCGAGACGAACGGGTGGCCGGGGTGGCGCCGGGAGAGCGTGCCGAGTGTCCCGGTCCGCCCCAGGTGCACGAGCGTCCGCGCCTGCTCCGCGAAGGTGGGCTCGGGCGCGGTCGGCTCCGGCGGGCCTGCCGTGTGGCCGTGGCGGCTCATGCGATCAATTCTCCTTGCCGGCATCGACTCTAGCACCACCGCGGACCAGCCGCTCCGCCAGCCGGCCCGCGCTCGGGACCACGAAGATGGCGAGCGGGGCCTCGCGGTTGCGCACGGTCAGCTCGTGGCGCTCGTGATCGGACACGTCGAGAGCCGCGAGCACGGCGACCTCCTCGGAGAGCACCAGCTCGGCGCCGTAGTCCTTGGTGAGGGCCTCCAGGCGGGCGGCCACGTGCACGGTGTCGCCCACCGCGGTCAGATAGGTGGTCGTCGCGTAGCCCATCTGGCCCACCACGGTGGGGCCGGTGTGGACCCCGATCCCGAGGCGCAGCGGGGTAGTCAGATCCTCCACCATCGTGCGGCTGAGCTCGCGGACGCGCGCGATCATCGCGGCGGCGGCGCGCACGGCCTGGCGGCAGCCTTCCTCCGGCCCGACGTCCACCCCGAACAGCGCCATCACCCCGTCCCCGGTGAACTGGTTGACGATGCCGCCCACGTCGGTGATGGCTCCGCCGACCGCCTCGAAGTAGCGGTTGAGGATGAACACCACGTCGTACGGCAGCTTGCGCTCGGCCAGGCGCGTGAAGCCGCGCAGATCGGCGAACAGCACCGCGATGGTGAGCTCCTCGCCCCCGCGGTGGTCCCCCGTCCCCACGCCGGCCGCCGCGGCCGAGCCGGCTCCCGCGGGGACGAGCGGCACCACCGACAGATCCCGCCGGGGTCGCACCTGGCAGGCCAGACGCACGTGCGCCGGCGCGCCCACTCGACCGAGCACGCGCAGCTCGTCGGCGGACGCGCCG
>Ga0335085_10007932_pt1 | contig 16299 bp, 15 predicted proteins | sample Lox_Sample_45_FD_206712 | JGI IMG/M metagenome (GOLD analysis project Ga0335085, IMG submission 206712) | Soil microbial communities from Loxahatchee National Wildlife Refuge, Florida, United States - Lox_Sample_4.5 | ecosystem: Environmental > Terrestrial > Soil > Wetlands | place: USA...
AAGGAGATAAAAGTGTCGTTCTCGATCAACACAAACATCGCATCTCTGGACGCTCAGAACTATTTGCAGCAGAGCGTTCAGTTTCAGAATCAGACCATCAACGAAGTCACGTCGGGTCTTCGCATCGTCAACTCCGGTAACGATGCCGCGGGTCTGGCAATCGCCAACGGCCTCGCTGCCGACCAGGCAGTGCTGACGCAGGGCATTCAGAACGCCAACGACGGTCTCGCCACCCTGCAGACCATCGACGGTGGCCTCAACAACATTTCACAGCTGCTTGACCGCGCCAGCACACTGGCCACCGAGTCGGCGTCGAGCACCTTTACGGGCAACCGCGCGGTGCTGAACAGCGAATTTCAGAGCGTTCTGACAGAAGTCAACCGCCAGGCGCAGTCCATCGGACTGAACACCGGCGGCCAGTTTGCGCAGGCACTCAACGTTTTCATCGGCGGCGGGCGCGCCAGCGGCAGCACCTCCGCGATTCAGAACGGTTCGGTCTCGATCGACCTCTCAGCGGCCACCGTCGACAGCCAGAGCCTCGGTCTCAGCGGTTACTCGGTAAAGGGGAACTCGAGCGTCGACATCGGCACCGGCGGCGGCGCGACTTCAGTTGCCAATATCATTGCGAATACCACCAACCAGGCTTCGGAAACCCAGACCGGCAACACCACGTTCTATTTCACGGGCTCCGGATTCGCCGATACCACGGGCGCCAACCGCATTGCGGTTTCGGTCAACCTCAACGGCGTCACCGACGCGAACGGGCTTGTGACAGCACTCAACTCCGCGATCCAGGCAGCCGGTAACGGCTCCACGCAGGAAGCGACTGCCTTCAAAAATGCCGGCATCACGGCTTCGGTCTACACCAACCCGACCACCGGCACTTCCAGCCTCCAGTTCACATCTTCCAGCTCTGCCTTCCAGGTGGAGGCGGGCGACCAGACATCCAACGCTCTGCTCGGCAATGTGGTTGGCACGACGGCCGTTGGCCAGTCGGTAGCCGCCACGACTTCGGTCGCCAACGTGGCCAACGCTTCGGCCGCAACTGCCGCCGAAACCGTCAACTTCGGTGTGACTGTCGCCGGGACCACCACAAATGCGCAGCTCAGCATATCCAACGGCCAGAGCGCGGCTACGATTCTCACGAACCTGAACACGGCCCTCGCGGGTACAGGCGTCACCGCATCCGAGACCGGCGGCAAGCTTTCGTTCACGGCGACCAACGGAAACCAGGCCGACAGCGTGAACGTCGTCACCTCCGGCGATGTGAACAACTTCCTCGGTTTGGGCAGCTTCATTGGCAGCGGCGCCAACCCGACCTACGCGAACCTCACCGCAGCCAGCGCCGTGACCGCGGCCGACTCGCAGCATGTCCAGATCGCTATCGGTAACCAGGTGGCTGATCTCGGCTCCCTCAACGTCGGTGCGACCGAAACGACCGCCATCACGAACCTGAACGCGGCTCTCCAGAGCAACGTTCTTACCCGCGCGGCCGGCATCACCGCCCAGGACAACGGCGGCAAGATCGAGCTGGTGACCAACAACGGCACCAACTTCCGCGTGAACGCTTATGGCGCCGCCACCACGGGCTTCGGTTTCACGCAGACCGCGGGCTCCGTCGATTCTTCGGCGCTCGGATCGGTTGCGGGTTCCGCACAGACCAGCACGGGCACGCCGAGCCTCGATTCCAACGGCACCTCGACCAGCGGCTTCCTGAATTTCCAGGGCTTCTCGATCGCCGGCAACAGCCAGACGGTCAGCCTGACGGCTCCGGATGCGACCGGCGTGGAGCACGCCATCTCGTTCAGCCTGTCCAGCGTGAATGCGGGCAACATTGACGCGGCGCTGCAGACGATCAACACGCAGCTGCAGGATTCCAACGACCAGACGCTGCAGAAAATCGTCGCTGTGAAAGATCAGCAGAGCAGCGTTGACGGCATCCGCTTCGTCAGCAGCCTGCCGAACTTCGATCTGTCCCTGGGTACAACCTCCACCGGCACGGCCAGTGCGGGCAACATTCAGGGTCTGTCGAACGGAACCGGCACCACCAGCCAGGGCGGCTCAGTGATAGCGTCCTCCCAGCTGGGCACCGGGTCAACGGCTGACATCAGCACCCTGACAAACGCGGAAAACGCCGTGACGGCTCTCGGCAATGCCGTGATCGCTCTCGGTAATGCACAGGCCGCTGTCGGTAAGGGCGAAAACCTCTTCACCTACGCGACCAATCTGGCGCAGAGCCAGGTGACGAGCGAAGCTGCGGCAGAGTCGGGCATTAAAGACGCCAACCTCGCCGAGGAAGCTTCGAACCTGAGCAAAGCACAGATTCTTGTGCAGGCCGGTACCGCGGCACTGGCGCAGGCGAACTCGGCCCCTCAGTCGACCATCTCGCTCCTGCAGCACTAAGCTGATCCCCTGAAAAGGGGAGTGGCGTAATAGCGAAAAGGGCGGCGTTCCTGCCGGAGCGTTCGCCCTTTTTCTTTGTGGATTCTCATGCCGCCGGCCATTCAGACATCAGACTCAATTCCAAGCCCGCCGCTAACGCGTAGTATGGCGCCCCGCACGGCTGACGCCCCGGCAGTTCATGCGCTCGGTGTGTCGGCCATGCAGCAACGAGACTTCGATCGCGCGGCATCTCTGTTCGCGCAGGCGATCGGAATTGCCGGACCCGTGCCGGAATACTGCGGAGAGCTTGCTGAAGCGCTGAACCGCGCCGGCAAATTCCGCCAGGCCGCCGCATGCTATGAACAGGCCCTCGCCGGCGACCCCGGCCACGTTCAGTTCTACCTTAACTTGGCGCGGGTCCTGATTCTGGACGACCGGGCTGAAGCTGCAGTGACCGTGCTCAAGCGGGCGCTTAAATGGATGCCTGAATCGGCAGAAGCGTGGGCACTCCTTGGCGGCGCCCTGAACCTCACAGGACAGACTGCAGCTGCGGCCGCGGCGCTGCAGAAATCAGTCGATCTCGACTCCGGCCAGGCGTCGTATCACTTCGATCTTGGGCTGGTGCTTTGCCGGCTCGGCGACCCGGAGAAGTCGGAGGCCGCCTACCGGCGCGCTCTTCAGGTCAATCCTGCGTTCCCGCAGGCGCTCAACAACCTCGGGAACCTTTTGCGCCGGAGCAATTCTGCAGCGGAAGCTGTGTCTTGCTTCCGGCGCGCTCTTCGCATCAAGCCGGATTACGCGGAGGCCCGGTATAATCTCGGACTTGCGCTGCAATCCCTCGATCGCCTCGAAGAGGCCTCGGCTTGTTACCGCGAGGTTCTTAACCAATCACCGGGCCACCACGCGGCAGCCAATAACCACGCCAATGTATTGTTGAGCCTCGGCAGGATCGACGCGGCGCTAACACAGTACGAGCACGCGCTCCGGCTCGCGCCTGCCACCCGCGAATACCGGATCAATGCCGGTATGGCCCAATTGCTTCACGGGGACTTTCGTAATGGCTGGCAAAACTATGCTTTTCGTGCAGCCCCTTCTGTTCCAGGCGGTAATCTCTGGAATGGCGAACCGCTGAGGGGACGCAGCATCCTTCTTCTCAGCGAGCAGGGTCTGGGAGACACGATTCAGTTCATTCGCTATGCACGACTCCTGCATCGCGAGGGGGCACAGGTGCAGGCCTGCTGTCCGGCGTCCCTCGCCGAAATCCTTCAGTCTGCACCTGGCATCGAACGTGTCTTTCCCGACGTTCAGCCTCCTCTGTCCTGCGATTGGTACGTCCCTCTCCTGAACCTCCCCAAAGTGTTTGGAACGCGCGCCGGAACAATTCCCGCCGACGTGCCTTATCTGTCGGCTGATCCCGATCGCGTGCGCAACTGGGGTGAATGGATATCGCACGTAACGCCGGGCGATACTCAACTGCGCGTTGGCATCGTATGGCGCGGCGGTCCCGATCATCTGAACGATCGGAATCGTTCGCTCAACCCTTCAGACCTGGCTCCGTTGCAGGGCATACCCGCAGTAACGTTCTTCAGTCTTCAGAAGGGGTGTCGTACCGGCTGCGAAGGTCTGAACTTTGTTCCGCTGCCGCGTGAGCTCGACTGCTTCGCGGACACCGCCGCCTTGATGGCTCACCTCGATCTTGTGATATCCGTGGATACCTCAACCGCTCATCTTGCCGGGGCTCTGGGCCGCACCGCGTGGGTGCTGCTTCCGTTCGCTCCTGACTGGCGCTGGATGCTCGGTCGCAGCGACTCACCCTGGTATCCAGGCATGAGACTATTTCGTCAGCCACGCCGGGGAAAGTGGCGCCCTGTCCTCAACCAGGTTCGCGACGCTCTCGTTAAGCTTACCGGCTGAGGAGACGGAGTTTGTCAACCTCTGATATCCAGTGAGTTCGTCTCTGGCTGGATAAGCGTAGACTGCACGGCCGACACGAGCGCGCCCATTGTCCTTGCGCCGGAGAGTTCCCGGCGAATGGAATCGGCCCGCCGCTGAAGTTTTTCCTGCAGACGATCGGCGTTCGCAATGATCGATGTCAGACCGCTGTCACGCGGATCGAAGCCGCCCTGAATAAGGTTCCGGATCAGCAAGGCGCGAACCTCCAGCAGGTAACTCATCCTCCTGCCGCCGAGATCCTGTATCTCCGCCATTTCGGCGGTGACGGAGGCCAGCTGCGAAATCGTGTCGTCAGACTTTGGCACGGGAAATCTCAGCTATGTTGGTTTACGAGCTGCTGGCCGTAGGTCGTATAGTTCAGGCTCTGAATCGTCGAGGTCAGAAGACTTTGCTGCGACTGCAGCTGTGCCACTTGCGCATCGGCTGCCTCCAGCTGCTGCGAGAGCAGAGTCTGCATTGTGTTGACCTGTGCGGCCGCGTTGCTGATTTTGGTCGTCAGCGCGTCGTTCTGTATGTTCCAGGTGGTGATTTCAGAAGCGATTGCGCCGCTGCCCGGAGTACTGATCGCATTGAACGGGGAAGCAAGCCCGCCCAGTCCCGTTGTGGCTGAACCAAGCAGACCGAACACTCCCCCGATCTGAGAATTACTCAGTGAGTTGATGGCCGTGGGATCGAAGGAAGCCGTGCCTGTCTGGTCGAAAGTCACGCCGAGACTCGACAACGAATTGATGCTGCCGTTGGAGGGATTATTGTAGCTTGCAAGCTGCAGCATCGCGCTCTTCAGCTGCCATATCACCGAATCGCCCTGCAGAGCCGCCCCGGAGCCAGCGTCGGTATTGATCTCCTGGCGGAGTCCGTTGTAGTCGTTGACGAACTGCGCCAGTGCGGATGAAACCTGGCCGATATTCGAATCCAGGGAGATCACCGCCGTTTCGCCAGGCGCCGTCGTTCCGGTGATCGTGAAAGTCAGCCCGGGCACGACGTTGTTGATCGTCGTCTGCGGCGTGCTGATGGGAATGCCATTCAGCTGGAAATTCGTATTGCTGCCCTGATTCAGACTTGTCAGAAACTGGGTGTCGGCGCCAGCGGGATCGTCGGCGAGCTTCAGAGTCGTGGCCCCCGGTGTGTTCGCGGAAACCGCGAGGTAATCCCCGTTCGATGTCGTGAGAATCTGCGCTGTTACTCCGGCATTGAGGTTGTTAATGGCGTCTACCAGACCCTTGAGATTGTTGTTGTCGCTTGAAAGACTGATCGTGTAATCGTTCGAACCCACGGTCAGCTGCATGGCGCCGGTGGTCGAAACCGCCGTCGTTGTGACATCGGGGAACGAAATCAGCGAGCTCTCCGCTGCTGCTGAGGCGATTGATGTCACGTTTGTAATTGCGTATGAAGTGTTGGCCGTGGCTCCGGTCACCTGGGCCTGAACCACGCCGGGATCGGTGGTATTGGCCGTAAGCGCCTGACTGGTTCCGAGGTTACCCAGATTGGCGAGATCGGCTGCGACGGCAGAGACAGCTGTGCTTAATCCGGTTGCGGCTGTGATCTGACTCTCAATGAGCGACTGGTGATTCTCCATTCGCTGGATCGGGATACTGGCAATCGCAACGGAGCGGTTCAGAACCGACTGAAAGTCCGATGCATACTGGCTGATCCCGTTCAGCGTCAACGGCGGAACGCCGCTGCCGCCCAGAAGACCGCCTAGTGAGGTTGAACTGCTGGACATTTACCCTTCTTCGCCTGTCTCTGTATATCGGCCATTCGTGGCAGTCTTACCGTTATTTTCAGCAGAAGGCAGCCGCATATTGATGGAAACGGATCGCGGCGCCTCGATGCCCAGCCGCACGCTGGTCTTTCCGATCGAGAGCAGTTTCAGTTCAACGTCGTCACCGATGCGGATCAGCTCACCTGCCCGCCTGCGCACTACAAGCATGGCTTGCTCCTGTCGCTCGGCTTCGGGGAAGAAAAGCTCATAAATTCTTCTGACTCAGAATCACAATGTCCACACGCCGGTTGCGCGCGCGTCCTTCGGCCGATTCATTCGCGGCCATTGGTTTGTTATCGGCGTACGCAGCAATCGCCAGTCTCGAAGGCGGAATGCTGAAGCGGGATTCCAGCAGGCTAAGCATCGCGCCGCTACGCGCGGCGGAGAGGCTCCAGTTGTCGTGAAACCGCGCGTTATGAACCGGGACTGAATCGGTGTGTCCCTCCAGCCGGACGCTGTTGGGAAGTTCACGGATTACGGCTGCCACTTCACCGATGGTGTTGAGCGCCGCCGCCGGGACCTCGTCGCTCCCGGACGTAAAGTACGACTGATCGCACAGACTGACCACAATGCCTCGGGTCTCGAGCGACACAAGGACGCGGCCCTGGCCGATCTCCCCCTGCAATGCCTGCTGTAAACGCTCGAACGGCCGCGTCAATTCGTTCTGCGGCTGTGTTTGCGCCTCCTGTTCTCCTGCGGGTGAGGCTTTCAGCCGGCCGGGAAAACCGTTGCGTGACGCCGACGCGTAGAGCACCACAACGGAAGCGAAAAGAAGCGTCAGCAGATCCGCCCAGGAAATCATCCAGCGATCCGTACCGGTCGCTCCATGCCGGCGCGCTTTTATCATGCGGTCATCCGCTCGGCTTTCTCATCCTGACCTGCGGACACAGCACCCAGCGGGACGGAAGCCTCCTGTTCCAGCAGCGTTTCCAGACGCGCGCGGATCAAACGCAGGCTGAGACCTTCGCCGATCGCCATCGAGCCTTCGAGAATCAGCTCGCGAAATTCGATTTCCCCTTTCGCGCGGGCGCGAATGCGGGAGGCCAGCGGGAGCAGCACCAGATTGGCCAGTGCTACTCCATACAAAGTCGCCGTGAATGCGGCGGCGATCCCGCGCCCGACCGCATCTACGTTGGTCAGCTGCCCCATGACCTGAATGAGCCCGATTACAGCGCCGATGATTCCTATTGTTGGTGCATAGCCGCCGGCCTGCTCGAACACCCGCGCGTCCGCTTCGGCGTTTTCTTCTTCAACGGAAATATCAATCTGCATTTGCCGGCGGACCTCCTGTGGCGCGACTCCGTCGACGATCAAAAGAAGCGCGCGGCGCAGCGGACCGCTTTCCAAAGACTCAACGACTGGTTCCATGGACGACACACCGAGCCGCTTTGACACGGCGGCGCAGCCCAGAATGTGATCCGCGGCCTCGCGCCGTTTGTCTGTCTGCCGCCGGAAGAGTCCGCGGCAGCTCCTTATTGCGCTGACAAGGGTTGCCGCCGGCGTTCCGATTATCACAGCGGCCAGCGTCCCGCCAGGCACAAGCAGAACAGCGCTCAGGCTCAACAGATCGCCGATTCTGATGCGCTCGAGGATGAGTCCGCCGGCGATTGCCGCGCCTGCGATTGCAAGCCCGGCGAAAGTCCCGTATGCTCGTTTGCCGGTCGCTCTCAAGCGCCTGTCTCCGCCATTGCGTCCACGACAAACGCTTTTTTCTCGTTGAAATTCACGACGTGTCCGCGAAACTTCGGCCGCCCGTTGATCTCGCAGCCGAAAGGCTGATCGAGCCGGTGATCCAGCCAGACCAGGTCCCCGACTTCCATATCGAGCAGGTCCCGCACCCGCAGGCTGGGTCCGCGCAGCCGCGCGTCGAGCTCCGCCTCCGAGGCGCGGATAAGCCTGAGCACTCTCTGCTGCTCGGCCTCAGTCGGCTCTGTCTTACGCAGACTCCACTGCTGATCGAACTTCTGGCCGATCATTTTGATGTTGATGGACGGAATGGCCAGATTCAGTGTGCCCGAGTTTTCTCCGATTCGGATCTCGATACCGACCGCGACGACGGCTTCATTGGGCGCCAGAATCTGCAGCATCTGGGGCTCGGTCGCCACCGCTTCGATCCTGAAATCGATCAGCGTGACCCCTTTCCATGCTTCTTTGAGGTCGTTGAGGATGATTCGGAAGAGCGATTCGAGGAGATTCTGTTCGATTTCCGTGATCTCTCGTTTGAGCTGCCCTGAGGCCCGTCCCTTGCCGCCCAGAATGATTTCGATGATGGGAAAAATCAGCGACGGATTCAGCTCGATCAGCGCATTGCCGTCGTAAGGACGCAGACTCAGCGACACGAGGCACGTCGGGGAAGGCAGCCCCTCCAGAAATTCTCCGTACGATAACTGCTCCACGCTGATGAGATTCACGGTCAGGTAAGAGCGCAGGTAAGCCGAAAGGCTCGACGCCAGATTGCGAACAAAGTTTTCGTGGAGAAGATGGATGGCGCGCACCTGCGATTTGGCGATGCGGTCGGGCCGGCGAAAGTCGAATGCGGCTGCTTTGCTCGCCGCGTCTTCAGCGCGTCCTTTGATCTTCTGAAATACGGCGTCGATTTCCTGCTGTGTGAGCTGGCGATTCACGGTTTCGCTGTGGCCAGCGCAATTCGTGCGCCACGAACGCAAAGAAACCGGCGAGCCGGCGTCAGGCGCCTACCAGGCGCAGAATTGCGGGGGCAACCTGTTGCAACGGAAGCACCTGGGCGGCGGCCCCCAGGCGAATCGCCTCCCGCGGCATGCCGAACACGACGCACGTTTCTTCGTTCTGGGCAATCGTAGATCCGCCAGCCTGACGAATTTGCGACAGTCCCGAAGCGCCATCGCCGCCCATCCCGGTAAGCAGCGCGGCGACTGCGTGCGACCCCGCTTCTTCGGCGACGCTCCGGAACAGCACATCGACCGATGGGCGCTGGTAGCAGACCCGCGGACCGTCCCGGACGGTTACACGGTATCCGGAACTGCTTCGCTTCAGCATCATATGCAAACCTCCCGGGGCTATGAGCACGCGTCCCGGATGAACCTCGTCTCCATCGGCTGCTTCCTTCACTTCCATGCGGCAGAGTTGGTTCAGACGTTCGCTGAACGCCCTCGAAAATCCCGCCGGAATATGCTGAGTGATCACCGTTCCGGGCAGATTCTCCGGAAGCATTTCCAGCACCTGGCGGATCGCCTCTGTTCCCCCGGTTGAGGCTCCGATGGCGATGATCGAACCCGGCTTGAGCGCGCCGGCCAGCGCATTCGCCGGGCGTGCACTGGTCGCGTTCCTGGACGGAAGGCGAACTCTCGCTTTCGCAGCCGCCCGGATCCGTTGAGCGAGGCTCTTCTTCAGATCGCCGACGGAGTACGGTCCCGATGGCTTACCCAGAGCTTCGATCGCTCCTTCTTCCAATGCGCGCATGGCTGCCTCGCAGGAAGACTGCGCCAGCGAGCTGATGACGATCACCGGCATCGGCCGGTGTTGCATCAGCTTGCGCAGGAACGTCAGGCCGTCCATGCGCGGCATCTCGATGTCGAGTGTGAGCACATCGGGTGTCAGTTCGAGAATCATGTCCCGCGCGATGTACGGGTCCGCCGCCGCGCCGACCACTTCGATGTCGGGCTCTCCGGACAGACAGTCGGAGAGAATCCGTCTCACCAGCGCCGAATCGTCGACGATCAGAACTCTTGTTTTCCTGGTCTCCATGACCGGATCAGTGGACCGTCAGTCCAACGGCCAGATCTCCTTCCAGCAACTCGAAAAGCTTGCGGACTTCCATCTCTCGAATTGCGTTTCCGTCCTGCTCCCGCGCAATCCGCGGCGGCGCAATCCTGAAGCTGCCTTTCGGATTGAGGTGTCCCAGCACTGCCCCGCAAAGCACGTTTGCGAGTTCTCCCGCCACGGATTGAAGCTGTGCTTCGGAGACAGCGTCGTCCTCCTCTCCCAGAAATCCTGCGGCGAGCGCCGACAGCGCGGATGCCGTGGCGGATACGGTCAGTTCGCCCTCGCTCGATCCCACAAACGATACTGTGGCTGACAGCCGATCGCCTCCCGGTTCTCCAGGCAGCTCCCCTGTTACTCCCGAAAAGAACATATTCTCGAGAACTTCTTCCGCGGCTGTGTTCAGAAGCGCGCTCAGATCAGCCATGCACGGCCTCCAGTACCTGCTCCAGCTTTTCCCGGAACATCTGCGGCTGAAACGGCTTGACCAGATAAGCGCTGGCTCCGATTTCCAGCAGCCTGCCGGCGCGCGATTCGGTGGCGTCACTCGAGACGATCACCACCGGTACTTCACGCAGTACCGGGTCAGCGACAATCTCGCGCAGCAGCGACTCCCCATCCATCCGCGGCATGTTGATGTCGCTGATGATCAGATCGACAGACTCGCGGCGCAGCACTTCGAGCGCGTCCTCGCCATCGCATGCCTCTAAAAAGGCTTCTGTTTCGAAACCGCTGAGTGTAATGATTCGTTTGATGACCGACCGCATTGCGCTGCTGTCGTCAACGATGAGAATGGAAGTCATTGACTATTCCTGGCAGCGCATCACGAATCCTTCGGCCTGTGCGCTTATCCTTCCTCCGAGTTCCTGCTCCGGCCCGGCTGCCGTTCGCATCAAAAATCGCCCTGAGTCGACTTCCAGACGCACGGTTCGTGAATCGCGTCCCCCCGTCGATTCCGCGTGGATCATCACACCTGCTTTCCACAGAACCTTCTTGACTGTCAGGCAATTTCGCTTGCCGATGTTGAAGGTGCCGTTGTCGTCCATTACCTGCGCGCCACCCGCAATGCGCACGATCAGGCGCTTTTTTTCCGCGCCAGCGGCATACGCCTGGCGGAAAAGCGCCGGTATACCGGTGTCGGCAAACATGTATGGATTCCGTTCCGCCTTCACGGTGTCGAGCGACGATTCCGGCAGCATGAGGTGCAGCATTCCTCCAACTCTCGTGACCGGATCGTGAATCGCTACTGCGATACACGATCCGAGTGCGTATGTGACGATTGACGCCGCTGCATCCTTCGTCACCCTGCAATCGGCAACGCCCACCACAACCTGAGTACCCGTCACCCCGATCAGTGTCCTTTCACGCTTTTCCGGTACAAAGCCGGCTGAACATAAGCCAGACCATGGTCCATACCTGAAAGGCTTTCTGAGTGTCCGATGAACAGATACCCGCCCGGCTCAAGCGCGGCCGCCAGTTTCCGCGCTACGCCGGCCTGCGTGGGTTTATCGAAATAGATCGCAACATTGCGGCAGAATATTGCCGGGAATCGCGTGAAGTCGGACTGATCGGTCACCAGGTTGAACCGCCGGAACCGTACCCGTTCGCGGAACTCAGGACGCACACGAAATGAGCCCTGCCACTTGCCGTTTCCACGCAGAAAATAGCGCTGCAGCCAGCCTGGCGGCAACCGGGCAAGTTTTTCCTCTTCGTAAACCCCGGCCTCGCCCGCTTTAAGTGCGCGGGTGGAGATGTCCGTTGCCAGAACCCGCACGTCGGCTGTGTGACCGAGCGATTCGAGAAGCGTGAACAGGATCGAGTAAGGTTCCTCGCCGCTCGAAGACGCGCAGCTCCAGACATGAATCGGACCGGAGCGGGGCAGCTCGCCTGCCAGCGTCGTCCGAATGAACTGGAAATGCGCCGGCTCGCGCATGAAGCTGGTGAAGTTGGTCGTGAGCGCATCCGCCAGCTCGACCAGCGCTTCGCCGCTGCGGTCAGCGGTAACGTGATTCAGATATTGTTCGAACGATGTCAATCCGAGCCGTCGAAGTTCTTTGCTGAGCCGTGTCACCACCAGGCTCTCCTTGCCGTCCTTGAGATCAAGGCCGAATTGGCGGTACGCCAGGTCGCGGATCTGCGCGAACTCCGAAGCCTTCAGGGACGGCGGTGCGAATGTCTGGGGAGTCATCTCGTCACACAGTCTTTCCCTGGCTCGATGCGTTGAACAGCGCGTTCATCTCGAGGATGAGCGCCACCCGTCCGTCACCGAGGATCGCGCCTCCGGCAACGCCTGAAATGTTGCGCAGCGATTCGCCCAGACTCTTGATCACAACTTCCTGTTTGCCGATGAGCCTGTCGACCAACAGGCAGAACTCCGATTCCTGACTTTCCGCAATGATCAGCAGACTTTCGAGCGGATCTTCGCTGTCAGGTTTCACGTTGAACCTCCGGTGGAGCCGTACGACTGGCAGCACGCGGTCGCGGACGAGTGCGATTTCCCGCCGGTTCTCGATGGTCGAAATCATGCCCGGAACCGGGCGCAGCATTTCTTTGATCGCGAATATCGGCACAATGTATCGATCGTTCCCGACACCGACCACCAGGCCGTCGATGATCGCCAGCGTTAACGGCAGCTTGAGCCGGAACGTCGTCCCTTTACCCGGCGCACTCTGAATTTCAATTACGCCGCGCAGTTTTTGAATCTGCTTCTTAACGACGTCCATGCCGACGCCGCGGCCGGAGATGTCGGTAACCTTCTCCGCCGTGGAAAATCCTGGCTCGAAAATCAAATTGAAAACTTCGTTATCGGTGAGCCTCGCGTCCGCCTGTATCAGGCCGCGCTCCGTTGCTTTGCGCTGAACCGCATCCCGGTTGATGCCGCGTCCATCGTCGCTGATTTCGATGAGAATATGTCCACCCTGATGGGCTGCCCGGAGCTCCACCCGGGCAGAGGCTGTCTTCCCCGCGGCGGCCCGCTGTTGGGGCGTCTCGATGCCGTGGTCCAGCGAGTTCCGCACCATATGCATCAGCGGATCGGCAAGCTCCTCAACAATATTGCGATCGAGTTCAGTGTCGTCGCCGGACGTCACGAGCTCAGCCTGTTTCCCGGATTTCCGGCACAGGTCGCGCACCAAACGCGCCATTTTCTGGAACAGAGTTCCCACCGGGACCATGCGCATCGACATAGCCGTTTTCTGCACTTCACTGGTGATCCGCGACAGCTGGGCGATGTTCTTCATCAGCGTCGCGCTTTGCGTCTTCGAAAGATCCGGATGATGCCGGACGAGCGATTGTGCAATCGTCATTTCGCCGATCGCATCAACCAGAAAATCCAGTTTTGCGGTGTCCACCTTGATGGTCGTTGCCGCGGAATTGCGGCGGACGGCACCGGGTCTGCTGTCGGGAGGCGCCGCAACGGCTCCGGGGCTCTCGGCCTGCAGCGGAGCCGGCATAGGTGTTTCTGCCGCTGCCATCGCATCTGCAAGAAGGGCCAGGTCATTTCCGACGTGTGTATCTTTTGCTGTAGCTTCGCCGCCGTTAATCACGACGGCGATCCGCGAGATCAAATCTCCGATCGGCGTCGTTGCAGCGAACTCCCCGGCTTCGATCCGCGTGATTTCGCGGCTGAGATAGTCGGCGCTCTCGAGGATGACATCGATTACACCTGAGTTCAGCGTCAGGCGCGAGTTCCGCGCCAGATCCAGCAGCGTCTCGGTTTCGTGCGAGACATCCCGGATGTTCTGAAATTCCAGGAATCCTGCGATGCCTTTAATGGTGTGGAACGCCCGGAACATCGCATGGATCGGATCCATTTGCGTGTTGTCGTGCTCCACCGCCAGAACGTTCTGCTCGATGGATCGCAGATGTTCGCGTGACTCCACGATAAAGTCGCTGATCAGCTCGGGGTCCTGGGCGATTCCCTGCGGGACAGGAGCGCTCTCCCCGGCGGCCACGCACTCAGCGCTTGCGCGAATGGATTCGCCCAACTTCTCGATCCCGGCTTCGGCAGCCTGTAAGAATGCCTTGCATCCCGCCGGCAGCGACAGCAACTCGCTCCTGAGATCGGAAACCTGTTGCGCCAGTCCGGGTACCGGGGCATTCCCGGCTTCCTGCAGCATTCTTCCAAGGGCGTCGACCCAGCCGGATTTGCCCGAGGCTGCGTCTCCGTTCAGAACAATCTGCGCGGCAAATTCATCGAGGAGTTGCTGCAGGCGTTCCTCTGCGCCGATAACGGTTTGGCCGGGCATCGCGGTGGCTCCCCTGAATCAGAAAGCTGAAAACTCGCTGTCATCAAGCGGGAACGCATGCTCAGCAACGGCCTTCGCCGGTGCAGCCGCAAGTTCGGGCCGCGGCTCGGCGGATCGCCGATTCGTGGCCGGACGCTTTACCGCCGGTTTCACGATTGCTGCAGATTTGCGCCCGAGAGGCGATTTGCCGCTTGCGATCTTCCGTGCCACTGAGCCCGACTGCACGTCGCCCGCGACGAGCATCTGCAGCTCATGGACGGACGACCGCATTGACTGCGCATGTCCGGTCATCTCCTCACTTGCCGCGGCGCCCTGTTCCGCACTTGCCGCTGTATTCTGCGTCACTTTCTGCATCTGCGCTACCGCCGCTGAGATCTGTTCGATACTCCGCGACTGTTCTTCACTGCCCTCTTTGACACTGGCCATGAGTTCTTTCACTCCCGTGGCCTGCTGGGCGATGCCTTCGATCGCGGTGACAACCTGCGCCAGTTTGGCGCCGCCGCCATCCACGGTCTGGATGGATTCTTCGATCAGACCGGCGGTGTCGCGCGCGGCCTGCGCGCAGCGCTGCGCCAGGTTCCGGACTTCGTCGGCAACTACGGCGAAACCCATTCCGGCCTCGCCGGCCCGCGCGGCTTCGACAGCCGCATTCAGCGCCAGGATATTGGTCTGAAAGGCGATTTCGTCGATAACCTTGATGATTTTCGAGATCTTCTTGCTCGATGCATTGATGGCATCCATCGACCCCACCATGTTGCCGAGCGTTTCGTTGGCAAGCTTCAGCTGCCTGTCGGTTTCGAGCACAGACTCGGACGCGCGCTGCGTGTGCTCGACGTTGCGGCGCGTCATACCGGCCAGATCATGCCCCGACGCGGAGGTTTCTTCGAGAGAAGCAGCCTGTTCCGAGGATGCCTGGGCCAGCGACTGGCTGACCGCGGCAACCTGAGTCGCCGCGGAAGCCACCTGCTCCGCGCCGCTCGACATGGACTCGACGAGACGCAGCAGCGTGCGGCTGATCTTCCGAACGATCACGATCACCGCGCCGCTGACGCCAAGACACACTAGCGTGAAGAAAATGGAAACCCAGGTAGCCGTACCGGCCTTGGAAGCGGCCCCGTCCGTGGCGGCGCTCATCCGCGATACTTCCTGGTTCACCAGCTCTTTCGTTGCCACGATAATCGCATCGGCTCGGGGCATCACTTTCTCGTCCGCGGTCTTCTGCACCTCGTCGAATTTTTGCTGATCCATGTACCGCACGAGTTCTTCGTGAGCCTGAAAGAGCTGCTCCATCTGGCTCTTTACGGTTTCGTAGCCGCGGCGGCCGGATTGGTCTTCCACCATCGCCTGATACTCAGGCAGCAGGCTGCGAACTCTGGTCATGACATCCCGAAATTCCCGCTTATCGTTCTCGGCCCCGCTGCCCTGCTGCATGATGGAGCGCAGCATAATGGCGCGTTCGAGCGACTGCATTTTCAGCGTGGATGAGTAGAACTCCTGCGCGATCAGCCGGCGCTTCGCCGCGACGTTGACCGCGTACTGCATCGACCTGTTCAGTCCTGTGATCCAGAAAATGGAGCAGGCGCCCAGCAGAACCGCCAGGGCGGAAATAGTTCCGGCGCTGCCGATCAGTTTTGTGCTCAGTTTCATTCGCGGTATCATGTCCAGCCTCGTCTCAGATGTCGGAAATTATTGTTTGAAGTTGAAGGTGACACTGGCAACGAACTTCACTGGCTTGCCGTCCTCGGACTGTTTGGCGAATTTCCAGTGTTTCAGCGCCTCTTCCGCCGAGCGCACCAGAACCGGATTACCGCTGACCGGCTCGACGTGGTCGACGGTACCTTCTTCAGTCACGTAGGCGTTCAGGGTCACGGCGCCTTCCAGCTTCAGCTGCTTCGCGATCGGGGAATATTCGGGCTGGGGCTTGGTCAGCGCAGCCGCCATGGCTTCGGCGTTCGAAAGGTGTTTTTCCGATTGAGCGGATGCCAGCTGAGCGATTGCAAACAGAGCTATTGCCGCAAAGAATTTCGTTAGTTTCATGCGTTTGTCCTTTCCCAGAGGGAGATACAGCCGACATATCGGACACCCCGGCAATTTTAGTCGGGTGAATCCCGTGGTCCCCGGCGAAGCCCGCTAATTCAGCAGGGTGCTGATGTCGGTCAGCTCCGAGGTCGTCAAAACCTTTTCGATGTTGAGCAGGAGTTTGACCTTACCCTTGCA
>Ga0335085_10007933_pt1 | contig 16295 bp, 13 predicted proteins | sample Lox_Sample_45_FD_206712 | JGI IMG/M metagenome (GOLD analysis project Ga0335085, IMG submission 206712) | Soil microbial communities from Loxahatchee National Wildlife Refuge, Florida, United States - Lox_Sample_4.5 | ecosystem: Environmental > Terrestrial > Soil > Wetlands | place: USA...
GGTCAGAAACCGCACTTCACCGAGCTGCCGCCCCTTGATAATGGTCCTGCCCACGAATTCCAGCGTCTCGAACCTCTGAAACGCCTCCCCCAGGCTGACGCCAGCAGTCACCACCCCGTGGTTTTCGAGAATGGCACAAGTGGTCCCCTGGCTGAACTTTTCCGCCACCGTAAGCCCCAGCGCCTCGCTGCCCGGCAGCTCGTAAGGGGCAAACGCCACTTCTCCGCATACAGACTTGGCTTTGGGAAAAAGCTGAGTGTTTGGCACCTCGTGAATGGCGCTGAAGGCCACTAACGCCACAGGGTGGGCATGCACGATTCCCCGCATCTCCGGTCGCGCGCGATAAATCGCCAGGTGGAAGGGGAATTCCGAAGATGGGGGGTGAAGGCCTTCCACTTTGCCCTCCCTGCGGACCAAAACCATGTCGTCTCGCCGCAGAGTGCCCTTGTCCACCCGCGTCGGGGTAATCCAGATATCGCCATTATCCTCGCGGATCGAGAGGTTGCCGCCGGAGGTGGTCGTCATGCGGTATGCGTAAATCCGCTCCATGGTCGCCAGAATTTCGTCCCGGGGGTGCATGAATGGGGTAAATGCGCTCATTTTAGTTTTTGCCCTCGGAAGCTATTATCGCTGGGGGCGGGCCGCAGGTGCAATCTCAAGTTCGAGGGTGAGCGCAGCCCTGCGGAGCCGCAAAAGAAAGTCAAAAGGCAAAAGTGAAGAGCCGCACCTCCAATGCAGCTTGCCAGCAGGGCAGCCCAGCGGGGCATGGATGTTGATTTACAACCCTCGCCCCCTTGGGGGAGAGGGTGGCCTGCAACCGGCGTTTTCACCAGCGGGGGCGGGCCGGGTGAGGGGGTTAAGACCGTGGCGCAGGAAGCGAACTTGACTCAAGCCATTCGAAGGAATAAAAAGGCTTTTCCTTGCCGATAGCGGACGAGCCACGGACTTACAGAACAGGCGCTAGAACTGCTCATGGGTAACCCTTTAACCCCGAGCACGGGGCCGTGGGGAGCAGTAGTTTATTTGCGGATTTGCTCCAGCAGGCGCTTCAGGGCGTCCACGGCGAGTACGGCTGCATGAGTTGAGGCGGGCGGAAGACCGTCGAGCCCGGAAATGACTTCATCAGGAGTAAGCCCAGAGAGTTCTTCAAAAGATTTGGTCAAGATCGCTTCCGTTAACCACGAACCGCAGGCAATGGAGGGCACACAGCCCGCGGCTTTGAACTTCACCGCCTGAATTCTGCCGTCGCGGACAATGGCCCATAGCTTCATCAAATCGCCACAAACAGGATTCGAGGCCTCCACCACGAACGACGCTTCCGCGATTTCGCCTACATTGCGGGGATGGTGGAAGTGTTCGAGAAGCGTTGGGGAGTACATGAATGCTGTCCGTGGTCCGTAGTCCGTTGTCAGTGGTCAGTCATCTATTGTCAGTAATATTCCCTAAGCGGACCCTGAACCAATGACCATATGGCCGAGAACTGAAGACTGAAAACCAAGCACTGACCACGGACAACGGACAAATGACAACTGGAGACTTGCGACACTCCCTCCGTCGTGGAATCAAAAATTGAAAAATAAGTACCGCATCACCAGCACAAGCGCCACACCTAAGGCCACGGTCAGGGCATACTTCGGACTCCGCATTTTGTTAACCTCCGGGATCAAGTCTGACGCCGCCACGTATAGCGTCACCCCTGCCGAAAGCGCCAGGCCGTAATTCACCCAGCGGTGGGCCAGCGCCATCCCCAAGACTCCGAGAAGGCGAGATACCCCCAGGACGCCGGCCGCCGCCATACCCGCGCTGGGGCTCCGCTTGGCTGCCGCCATGATGGAGGCCATAGTGAAACCTTCCGGCACATTGTGCAGAATGGTGGCGCCGAAGATGACCGTGCCCAGCCAGGGCGAAATAAGGAACCCCGAAGTAATCGAGACTCCATCGAAGAAAGTGTGGATCGTCAAGCCCGCCAGCGCAGTGTAGGCCACCCGGGGGTTCACAAACTCATCGGTGTGCGTCTCTTCACCAAAGTGAAAATGCGCGGGCCAGGTATGTTCAAAGTAGTGAACAATGAAGTATCCCAGCAGGATCAGCGCCGGTCCGGAGCGGGGCGCCAAGCGCAGGCTTTCCGGCACCATCTCCGTAAGCGCTGTCGCCAGCATAAAGCCGGAGCCCAGGGCAATGAAAAGCGCCAGAAACGTGCGGCTCCACGGACGCGCGGAGACAATGGCGCCGCCAAACAGGTTGGCGAGTCCCGCCACGGTACCTAGCGCCAGGCTGATCCAAAGGTAGGGCATGGAAAGGCTTTCAGCTCAAAGCTTACAGCCGACAGCTCACAGCTAACGGATGAGTTTGGTCAACAAATCGAATTCACTCATCAACGTGTACATTAGCTTAAAGCAATTAGCTGTGAGCTGTCGGCTGTAAGCATCATTTACCCCGCATGCCGGAAGTGCACGATCTCTCCGTCGTGCACGACGTACTCTTTTCCTTCTAGGCGCAAAAGGGCGCGATTGCGGGCTTCGGCAAAGCTGCCCGTCGCCATCAAATCATCGTACTTGGTCACTTCGGCGCGGATGAACCCGCGCTGAATGTCGGTATGAATCTCGCCCGCAGCTTCCAGCGCCGTCATGCCCGCGCGGATTGTCCACGCGCGGCACTCGTCCTCTCCCACCGTGAAGAAAGAAATCAAACCCAGGAGTTGATAACTGGCATTGATCCGTAGCTCAGGAGGAATTCCGCCGCGTCCGCATCGCTCATCTCGCTTAGCTCGGCTTCCACCTTGCCACAAATCGCGCTGACGCCCGTGCGCAACCGCTGCTTCAGGCCTGCCTTCGCCGCGAATTGCTCGGCCAGATTGGCCTTGGCTGCGTCGCCTTCGCCCAGGTTCAAGACATAGAGCATCGGCTTGAGGGACAGAAAAGTGAACCCCCGAATGACCTTGGATTCCTCCGCCCCCAGATCGACCTCGCGCAGCGGGGTCTGCTTCTCCAGCGCGGCCTTGCAAACCGTGAGCACCAGGAGTTCCTTCTCCAAGGCGGGATTCTTTTGCTTCTTGATGTCCTTCTCCAACCGCTCCAGACGCTTTTCCACCACCGCGAGGTCGGAGAGAATCAGCTCGAGTTCCACATTTTCGATGTCGCGCTTGGGGTCGACCGAACCGGCTTCCGTGGGAACCGCTTCATTCTCGAAAGCGCGGACGACATGCACCAGGGCATCCAACTCGCGCAAGGCTTGCGATTGCACGCCCGTGCGCGCCAACTCAATGACGCTGCCCGGCATGTCCATGTACTCGATGGTGGCGTGTACGGTCTTCTGCGGCTTGAACATTTCCGTCAGGCGGTCAAGTCGCGCGTCGGGAACGCGCACCACGCCTACGCGAGCCTCCTGCCTGGCGGAACCGGTAGCGCTGCCATGCGCGTGGGTGAGTATCTGAAACAGGGTTGTCTTGCCGGTCTGTGGCAAACCGACGATTCCGATGCGAAGCACAGTTCCCTCTCTGCCAGTGGGGATCAGTCAAAACCAGAGTTGTAAGAACGTTGATACTAACATAAGCCTGATGTTATCGCGCTCTATCACCTGTAGACCCATGAAAGGTGTTAGCAAAACAGCAAACTTTGGTAGAATGGTTCGTTTTGATGGGCAGTACTGGTGGGCGATACAGGATTCGAACCTGTGACTTCTACCGTGTGAGGATAGCACTCTACCGCTGAGTTAATCGCCCGCGGCAACTTACGAACATAACAGATTTTTGGCCCATGGTCTAGACACCCAGGGGCAGATCTCGAGACTCAACCGCATGGGACAAATCGAAGTGAAGAACCAGTTCGCGGTCGCTCCTGACCTTCTCAAGCGCGTGCAACAGTCTGTGCAAACCGTCATCCGGGGAAAAGATGAAGTAATTCGACTCACGCTGGTGGGGTTGTTTGCGCGCGGTCATTTGCTGATCGAGGACGTCCCGGGTGTGGGCAAGACGACGCTGGCCCATTCGCTCGCGCGCTCCTTTAATTGCACTTTCCAACGCCTTCAGTTCACCTCTGACATGCTGCCCTCCGACGTTGTGGGCATCAGTGTGTTCAGCCAATCCACCCAGCGCTTCGAATTTCGCCAGGGTCCGATTTTTGCCAACATCGTCCTGGCGGATGAAATCAACCGCACCACGCCCAAGACCCAAAGCGCGCTGCTGGAAGCCATGAATGAAAACCAGGTGACGGTGGACAACCGCACTTACCCTCTCCCGAAGCCTTTTATGGTGGTGGCAACGCAGAATCCCATAGAGCATCACGGCACCTACCCGCTGCCGGAGTCGCAAATGGACCGTTTCCTTATGCGGGTGCGCGTCGGCTATCCCAGCCCGGAAAGTGAAAAAGAGATTCTGCGGAATTTTGCCGACTCCGAACCACTTGCCAAGATTGAGCCCGTTATGACCGCCGACGAGGTGCTGGAAATCCAACAGGCAGTGCGGAGAGTAGCCGTCGATGAAGAGTTGATGAATTACACGCTGGCAATCGTGGAGAAGACTCGCCAGCACGAATATCTCAGCCTGGGCGTCAGCCCGCGTGGCTCCATGTCGCTTTACCGCGCCGCTCAAGCCATGGCCGTAATGGAAGGCCGCAATTACTGCATCCCCGACGATTTCAAGCGCTTGGTAATCCCCGTTTTCTCCCACCGCTGCATTGTAAGTTCCCGCTACCTTTCCACAATGAAGAAATCAGACCAGTCGGACTCGATCCTGCGCGAAGTCGTGGAATCCACTCCCGTGCCGCTGTAGGAAACAGTCGGCAGGAAGAAGCATGCCCCATTGGAGAGTCCAAAATCAAAAGGGGGGCCGGTCAAGGGGAACTTCTGAGGCCTGCTGATATCTGTGTTCCGCCATCTGCTTACTGCCACGTGCCTTGCGCCTTCTGCCTACTGTCCTCCCCCCACCTGAGTTACAATAAACCCCGCATGGCGGCAATCACTCAACCCTCCGGCAGAGGAATGGGGCGCGACCTCTGGTCCCTGGCACGCTACCAGATGACGCACGTAGACCGGACTGCCTGGCGCCGTTTCTTCCTTGCGCTCTTCGGCCTAGGAATGGCTTTTTTTCTCGCCTTGTATTCAACCGCGCTTCGTGAGGCGGGCCACACGGATGGCGCCATGGCGGCCGCCGCCCTGTCACTGCTCATCGCCGCAATCGTGGCCATCAAAGTTGTCCCCTACCTCGCCAAGCGCACCGCGCTTGAGCGGTGGATGATCAAGGTTGAGTACGAGTTCACACGCGAGGGCGTGGCCTATTTCCTGATCATCATGGTCATCGCCATCGCCGCCCTCAACACCGGCAACAATCTCCTCTTCATCATTCTGGCCAACCTCCTGTCGGGAATCCTGCTGTCAGGAATTCTTTCCGCCATCGTGCTCTCACAACTGGAATTGGATTTTTCCCTGCCGGAGCACGTTTTCGCTGAGCGGCCCCTTATTTCACGCCTGACGGTCCAGAACCTGAAGTGGGTCTTCCCTTCTTTTTCCCTCACCCTGTCTGCCCGCGACCCCCGTAAAGGCAAGCGCAAGCGAAATTCGCTTGCCCCGCCGCGCCGGATTCTGGATGCTCCCGTCTACGTGCCCTACATTCCGCACCGATCCTCCGTGACCCAGCACGTGGAGCTCACCTTCCCTCACCGCGGTCGCTATACCCAGGACGGATTTCGCGTCAGCACCAAGTTCCCTTTCGGCCTCCTTTTGAAGGCGCATGAAGTCGCGAGCAAGCAGGAAATTCTGGTGCTGCCCAACGTGCAGCCCACGGAAGAGTTCTACGAAATCCTGCCGCTCATTGGTGGCGATATCGAAAGCCTGTCCAAGGGCAGAGGCCACGACCTGTACGCCATCCGGGACTACGTGGAATCCGACAGCGCCCGCCATGTAGATTGGAAAGCCACGGCCAAGGCCCAGCAACTCAAGGTGCGGGAATTCACGCGCGAGGATGAAAGGCGGTTGGTGCTGGTCTTTGACGGCAGTCTGCCCAAGGCCGATGAAACGGCGCTGGCGCAGTTCGAGAAGGGCGTCAATTTCTGCGCCTGCCTGGCATGGCACTTCTACGAAATCGACGCGCAGATGCAATTCATAGCCGACGGATTCGAAACTCCGATGGCGTCCGCGGGAGAGATCATCTACCCCGTGCTGGAAACGCTGGCGCTGGTCGAACCTAAAGCGGGCCCGGCAGATTCGATGGGCGAACTTCAAGCGCGCATCGCCTCCGCTGCGCATGGCTTCCACATCGTCATCACCAGCCGCCCGCGCGGCTCCATTCCCACCAACCTCTGGGGATCTTCCTACCTGGTTTTTATGGATTCGCTGTAGCTACAATCGGCCCCTGCCCCGCATGTGCGGGGAGCACCGCGAACGGTAGCGTCGATCTCCGATCGACGGCGCCGGTCGGAGACCGCCGCCACAGCGCAGGCTGTCACTCAAACATGCAAAGTTCGTCAAAAAGCAAGTGTAGCAGACCTCCGCCTTTGAAGGTCTGCGGTCATTCCCTAGACTTGCGCTCCCAAGCCTGATGACAGAGGTGCTTCTTCAAGATTGCCGGTCTTTGCAAGGTAAGAGCCGCGGACCCCAAAAACGGGGGGGCGCGCTACCCCCTCACCCGTCTCGCCCCGCCCGGCGAATGCGCCGGCTGCGAGCCACCCTCTCCCCCAAGGGGGGGATGTAAATTCAAATCGACCTCCGCGCGGAACAGGTTGGTACGGGAACAACCACCACGGAAAGGCACACTGCCCGCTGCCTACTGCCTACTGCCTTTTGCTTTCTGCCTTCCCGAACGCCACGCCTTTTGCTTCCGGCCCCAGCCCGATCACCGGCACGCCGATCAGCAGGACGAGACCCGCGAGCAACCCCAAAGACTGCGCGTAGGTCAGGTGCTTGGCCAAGACCGCTTCAATCAAGGTGATGCTGGACGCGAAAAGCACTCCGAGTTGGTAAGCAAAACCCGGAAAGAATCCGCGCAATTCTCCCGGAGAAAGCTCATTCAAGTGGACGGGAATGACGCCCCATGCCCCCTGCACCATAAATTGCATCAGAAACGCCGCGGGGACAATCAGGAGGACAGTTGACGACAGCACCCAGGCAGGGATGAGCAAAAGGGCAAAGATCACGGCGGTCACCATGGCGCGCCGGCGTCCGCGGCGGTCCGAGTATAGACCAAACAGCAGCCCGCCACCGATTGCTCCCACCATGGAAATCATTGTAATCATCGCCGTCGTCTGCGGGCTGAAGTGCCGCTGCCGCTGTAGGAGAGTGGGGTACAGATCTTGGGTGCCGTGAGAAATACTATTCATGGTGGTCATCAGCAGAACCATGTAGAGGAATAGTTTCCAATGACGTGCGATGGCTTTGCCGTAAGTGCTCCAATCGGTGCGCGACTCGTGCCACGCTTCACTCTCCTTCACCTTGGCAAAGATGAAAAGGGAGAGCAGGGCCGGCAATCCTCCCACAAAGAACATCGCGCGCCACCCCCAGTGCGGGAATACCAGGAAGTAAACCGCCGCGGCCAGCAGATTCCCAAACGCATAACCTTCCTGCAACAATCCCGACAGGATGCCTCGCCACTTGGGAGAAACCGATTCCATGGCCAAGGACGCCCCCACCCCCCACTCCCCGCCCATACCAATTCCGTACAGAAGTCGCAAAACGAAAAACACCCGGTAGTTGGGCGCGAGGCCGGAGAGAACTTCCACGACCGAATAGAAAACGATATCCAGCATCAACGGCCAACGGCGTCCGTAACGGTCTGCCATCAATCCGAAGATAAACGCGCCCACCGGGCGCATGGCCAGGCTAGCCGTAATCGTGGCCGCGATCTGCACCAACGAAACACCGAAATCGCGCGCCACAGGAACGAGCACGAAAGTGAGCACAAAGAAGTCAAAGGCATCCAGCGTCCAGCCCAGAAAGCCCGCAGCCAGAGCATTGCGTTGGTTGGCTCGGTCATATAGCTGCGCATTGGAACTTTGCGGAGAGTTGCCCATACCTAATCTGGTGATTATTGTGCCCGGTGCTCCACCCAACTTGGTTAAGCGTGCGAAGCTTTGGAGTGCGGCAGCGTGCTGCCGCTTTGTCGCCAACCAGCTTGCTGGCGGGTAATTCTGCTCCAGGTCGATTTTCCCGCGAGCAAGCTCGAGGGGGGAAAGCGGTAGCAAGCTGCCGCACTCCGAAGCATCGCTCCGAATGCCAGGAGGGAAGCGCTTTTCCGCTAATTCGCCCCCGCTGGCTCCTTCACTATCTCCCCGCCCTTCATCACCACTTTCACATTCTGGAGAATCGAAAAATCCTGGAGCGGATCGCCCTCCACAGCGATGAGGTCGGCAAAGTGGCCCGGTTCAAGCGACCCAACGCGGTCGGCCCATCCGAGCAAGTCCGCGGCATTAAGGGTAGCCGCTTGAATGGCGGCCAGCGGCGTCATGCCCAACTTCACCATGACCGGAAATTCGCGCGCGTTGAGGCCGTGCGGGTAAACGGCGGCATCGGTCCCAAAGGCTACCTTGACACCCTCATGAAAGGCCCGCCCCACGTGCTGACGGGCTTCCGGCATGACGTACTTCGCCTTCGCCACCATGTTCTCTGTCAATCCCAGCTTCTGATAATTCTCCAAAAACCAGTCATCCAGGTACAGTGTCGGAACAAGGTACGTTCCTCGCTCTTTCATCAGTTGGATATCCTCTTCGTTGATAAAACTTCCGTGCTCAATAGAGTCGACTCCGGCCAGGACGGCGTCCTTGATTCCCAGTGCTCCATGAGCATGGGCGGCAGCCTTGCGGCCCAGGCGATGAGCCTCCTGGATAAGGGCACGCATTTCCTCGGGGCTGTATTGTTCCAACTCGGGACTATCGCCCTGCGAGAGCACCCCGCCCGTGGCGCAGAACTTGATGACGTCGGAGCCGTATTTGATGTTCTCGCGAACCTTCGCCATCACCGCGGGGACGCCATCGGCGACACCGAGTTCGAAGGCGTGAAACTGCGGGGCCAGCAGGTTGTTGTCGCAATGACCACCGGTGATGCCCAGGGCCGGCCCGGAAGCTTCGATGCGCGGGCCGGGAACATCGCCGGCATTAATGGCGTCCCGCAAAGCAATGTCGGAGTAACCACCGGCGCCGACGTTGCGCACGGTGGTGAAACCGGCCAGCAACGTCACCCGCGCATTACGCGCCCCGGTAAGCGCCTCCCGGGGAATCGAAATACCCAGGCCCCGATAACCTTCTGTGTCCGGGTTAAAGGTCAAGTGGGTGTGCGCGTCAATCAATCCCGGCAAAACCGTGTAGCGGGATAGGTCGATGACCTTGGCGCTGGCGGGAACATGCGGTTGCACGTCGCGGGCGTTGCCCACCTCACGAACTTTCCCCGCCTCGATCAGAATGATCTGGTCGCTCAGGTAGTTTCCCGATCGCACATCGAGAAGACGTCCGGCCTTCACTGCCACAAAACCGGGATTCGCCGATTCTTGCGCCCGCATCGGGAGCGCGGCAGCAGCGAGCAGCAGGGAGAACACAAGAATCAACGTCTTGAGCGATTTCACAGATCTTCTCCTCGAATTAAGATGGATTTCTGTAATCAACAAACCTAGCCTCGATACTGTTCACTTAAGCTGACTTTTCCCAATGCAACTATTACAAACATCCGTCTTCGGATGGAAATCACTTCCAACCTCCCTTGCCAGTAGTTCGATGAATTACGTGAATGCGGAGCTTTGGAGTGCGGCAGTTCGCTGCCGCTTTGTCGCCAGCCAACTTGGTGGCTGAGAATCTTGCATGCAGGCGATATCCCCGCGAGCAAGCGCGGGGGAGAAAAGCGGCAGCATGCTGCCGCACTCCAAAGCTTCGCACGCTCTCACAATCTGCCGCGTTTTCCGGGGTCGCTGTCCCCCTCCCTCACTTCTGCAATCGCTTCCGCGCCAGAACCGCCGCCCCCAGCGGGCCGGCGTTATCGCCCAGCGCGCCGGGGACAATTTTCACTCGTTCGGCGTCGTGACGCCGCAGGAAATTTTCATAGGCCGTCTTGCGGATGGGACCCACAAAAGACTCACCCAGGCGTTCGGCGATCCCACCCCCCATTACCACGCACTCGGGGTCAAGCAAATTCACAACACTCGCCACGGCCATACCCAGAAAGTATTGCGCGCGTTTCATCACTTTGCGCATAACCGGGTCGTTCCTTTTGAGCGCGCGCTGAATGATGCTGCTGGTCATACGGTCCTTCCCGCGCTCCTGCATGAGATCGAGCACGCAGCTTCTTTGTCCGGCGTGGATGGCCGCGCGCACATCACGCTCCATAGCGGTGCGGCTGGCCAGAGCCTCGATGCAGCCGTGATTCCCGCATCCGCAAAGGGGGCCATCCACCTGCACAATCATGTGGCCCACTTCCGCCGCCGCGCCCCGCATGCCCAGGTAAAGCTCGCCATGGGAAATGATGCCGCCGCCGATGCCCGTCCCCACAAAGATGCCGACCAACTCCTGCGTCCCTTGCCCGGCCCCCAAAGCGTGTTCACCAGCCACGCCCACGTTGACGTCGTTCTCGACAAAGACGGGGACGTGCAATAGGTTTTTCAGCTTCGCGCCCAGGGGCACCGCATCCCAGCCGAGGTTGGGCGCGTGATAAACCACGCCGTGCTGCGGATCGACCGCGCCCGGCGCTCCGATACTAACGGCGCGTAATTGTGATTTGCGCAGGCCCGCGGCACCCACCACGTCCTCCACCATCGCCGCCAATTCGCGAATCAATCCGTCGGGCTTCAGCGCCACGTTGGTCGGAGTCTTTTCAATCGCCAGGATTTCATTCCGGGCATTCACCACGAGAGCACGCAGACTCGTGCCCCCCATGTCGATACCCACGATGACTTCTTTCGCTGGAACCATCGGGACACCTCCGCAGTGCGCAGGAATTTGGGTTCGCCAGTCTATCGCAATCCGGGGTTTCAGAAAATGGCTGTTTGAAGCGGCGCCTGTTTTCGCGAATACGAAACCTGACCCCGGCTCGCGACGTCTATAATGCGGAGATGGCGCCGCCTTGTAGGGGTACGGCTTGCCGTACCCTTTTCGCCCAATCGGGCGATGAAGTAGGGGCACTCCATGGCGTGCACCTACAACCAAACTTGAAGAATCTTGGAGAATGCAATGGATTTAGGACTGAAGGGCAAGACCGCAGTGGTATCGGGCTCGACAGCGGGAATTGGTTTGGCAATTTCTACGGCGCTTGCTGCCGAGGGCGCTTCGGTGGTCATCAACGGGCGCACGGAAGCGCGCGTGACGGCGGCCATTGAAAAAATTCGGGGAGACGTGCCGGGCGCGCAAGTGCGCGGCGTCGCGGCGGACTTAGGGGCACTGAATGGTGTCGAGACCTTTCTCAAAGAGGTGCCCGAAGCCGATATCCTGGTCAATAACTTGGGAATCTTCGAAGTGAGGCCGTTCGCGGAAATTACCGACGCCGATTGGCTGCGGTTTTTCGAGGTCAATGTGCTGAGCGGAGTGCGCCTGGCGCGCCACTACCTGACTGGCATGCGGGACAACAACTGGGGGCGAGTGATCTTCATTTCCAGCGAGTCGGCAGTGAATATTCCCGTCGAGATGATTCACTACGGAATGACCAAGACGGCGCAGGTCGCCGTGGCGCGTGGCTTGGCGGAGTCGGTCGCCGGTACCGGCATCACGGTGAACTCGGTTTTGGTGGGCCCCACGGCATCCGAGGGCGCGGGCAACTTCATGCAGGATGTTGCCCGGCAGCAGGGTATTACAATGGCGCAAGTGGAAAAGGATTTCTTCGAAAAAGTGCGCCCGAGCTCGCTCCTGAAACGCTTCGAGAAACCCGAGGAAGTCGCGGCAGTCGTCGCCTTCGTCGCCAGCGCCCAAGGCGCAATCATCAACGGCGCCGCCCTCCGCGCAGAAGGAGGCGTCGTCCGCGCCGCGCTCTAAAATGCTCGCGGCGAATCGCACTCTGCCCTGCTGGCCTGCGATGGCTTGAAAGCCTTCTCCGAGGGGAGAAGGTGGCTGACGGAGAAGGCCGAATGAGGGGTCACTTGCTCTTGCCACGTCACGCCGCGCGCGCGGCAGCGGGCCGGCGTGAATGGAAGCCGCTAATGAGCGTCTTGGACATTTCCTCGCGCTGAATCTGGTTGGTGCCTTCGTAGATCTGGGTGATCTTGGCGTCGCGCATGTACTTCTCAATGGGGTAGTCGTGCATGTAGCCGTAGCCGCCGAAGATCTGGACAGCGTCGGTAGTAACTTCCATGGCCACGTCCGAGGCGAAGCACTTCGACATGGCGGCGTAAAGTGTGGGGCGCTCCTTGGGCTTGGTATCGATGTACTTCGCCGTGGCGTAAACCAGGGCGCGCGCGGCTTCGATCTTGGTGGCCATGTCAGCGAGCATAAAGCGCAGTCCCTGGAACGAGCCCACGGGGGAACCAAACTGGCGGCGCGTGCAGGCATACTCAAGCGCCAGGTCGAACGCGCCGGCCGCAATGCCCACTGCCTGCGCACCCACGCCCGGACGCGAGACGTCAAATGTCTTCATGGCCGTGATGAAGCCCGTACCCTCGCGGCCCAGGCAGTTTTCCACGGGCACGCGGCAGTCCTGAAAAATCAGCTCGCGCGTGGCAGAGGCGCGAATGCCCAGCTTGTCTTCCTTCTTCCCGAAAGTGAATCCCGGCGTGCCTTTCTCCACCACGATGCAGGAAGCTCCGCGGGGCCCCTTGGCAGGGTTCGTCAAGCAAATGACCGAGTAGATTTCCGCCTCGCCGCCGTTGGTAATCCACTGCTTGGTGCCATTCATCACGTAGTGGTCGCCATCGCGAATGGCTGTGGTGCGCACCGCGCCGGCGTCCGACCCGGCTTGCGGCTCTGTAAGGGCAAAGGCCGCGAGCTTCCTTCCGGCGGCGATGTCAGGCAGCCAGCGCTTCTTTTGCTCCTCATTGCCGGAAAGAATAATGGGCAGGGTGCCGAGCGCCGTACCGGCAAAGCTGAGGGCAACGCCGCCGCAGGCCTTGGAAAGCTCTTCCGTCACGATCACCATATTCATGATGGGAGTGCCGTCGCTGATCCCGCCGTATTCGTCCTCAATGTAAACGCGAAAGAGGTCGGTCTCCGCCAGCACCTTGACCACCGGCCAGGGGAACTTGGCTTCGCGATCGTATTCCGCCGCGATGGGTCGGATTTCCTTTTCGGCGATCTCCCGCGACAAGTCGCGAATGGCCGTTTGATACTCAGTAAAGCCGTAGTCCATGATGGGGAACTCCTCGAGAGTCAGATGTCAGTCCTCAGTTATCAGTTTTCAGTCATCAGAATGCCACCGTTAATCCAAGATTGGGAACGCGCCATTACCGCACCCCGACAACTGATGACTGATGGCTGATAACATAATTTCTCACGCCGCTTTCGACGCGGAGACAGCAGGTGGCGCGGGTATTTCCGGCGTGTCCGACCACAGGGTGGGCCGTGCCATCCAAGTTTCTCCGGCGCGAAACGAAAACCGGCAATAATCTTCCAGGTCGCCCGCGCGGAACGAGGTAACGTCGATCTCGCCGTTCAGCGTGGCCGCCTTGGCCATATACCGAAGCGCATTGACCACAGTCAGGGCGTCAGCATTGACGTCGCGGAGGGTAACTTCCACCCCGCGAATCAAGGCGGTAATAGCGTAATCACCCTGCGAATACTGTCCGGCGGTCTTGTCGATGATCCGGCGAAGGTCATCGGCGGCGTTGGGATTACCTTGGAAGGCCGCCGAGCCGTTCAGCCGCTGGAAGGGCTCAAAGACCAGGGTGATGGGTTGGTTGCGAAAAAGTTCCCACTGCGCGTGAGTGTAGTCAGGCCGGGCCCACGCCACGGTCAGGAATCCCCCCTTCCACACTTTCAGGCGGACGTATTGGCCAGTAGGTTCATCCTGGTAATAGAGGGCGCCACCCGGAATCTGGGCGCGCTCGGAGTCAGAAACCGCGTGCAGGAAATCCAGGAGTTCGCCAGCAACCTCCCGCAACGGCGGGACATCGTCGGGTTGCACGTGGCGCACAACCAATGAGGAGGGTTCCGGCGAGTATTCCAGCCAACTGGCCGGAATCTCCTCCAAACGCTTCTGCGTCCCCTCCGAGAGGGGACCAAGATCCAAGGACCCCGTACAACCCAAGTGGCTGCGCATTTTCTCACTCCCCCTACCACCGGACCGACAGCGTGTCCGGATAATTCCGCACAAGATAAGACTTTTTGCACTTCGAGGGCCGAAGAGGGGCTCTACGAACGAGTGGGGCACTCAAGGTTCCCCCAACCTCCGGCCTTAAACCCCAATCTCACCCTGTGAGCCCCGCATCTGTAATCAATTTCTCATGGCCTGGCCCCCTATGCCCTTCCCCTTTATTTTCATCGACGTCGTGGAGAGGGCGCTTTAACTCGCTTGTTTTCATAAATATCGGAGGTGCGTTACATGTTCCTTCGCCCTTCCAGGGTTTTGGGGAATTTTTACTCGAATTCCTCACCTATGGCTTGCCTGGGCTGCGATCTTTCGCCCGCTACGCGGGCTATCATGCCAGGAAACCGCACCGTCGTAGCGCACGACTCTCCGGGAGCGCGGCGCAGTTTACGCAAAACCCTTGAACTTCAGGCTCGTCTAATTCGTTATAATGGATGGCTTTCGATTGGGGTCTTGGGGTAACGGCAAGCCACACAATTTTTTGAAGCGGGTCAATTTCATGTGGAGGCGGCTTTACGCCGGCACTTGGCGAGGTAAACTCGCCGCTACAATATCAAATTGACCCACTGCCAATTTTTGGGCGTACTTGATGACCAAGGAGCAGTCATGAAGCTCAGGCGGTTCGCTGTAATCTTGGCCTGCCTGCTGGGAATGGTGGGGTCGGCGCACGGCGCGGGTGGCTGGAAGGTCCCCGCTGTGACCAAGGAATTACCCAATGGTCTGGTCGTGGTGGTTTCCGAGGACCACTCGGCCCCGACCTTCGGGCTCTGCATCTCCTATCGCATCGGGTTTCGCCTGGAGCCCGAGGGCCGCACGGGGTTCGCGCACTTGTTCGAACACATGATGTTCGAGGGCACTCCGGTGGCACCCAAAGGGACGTTTGACCGTGTGATTGAAGGTGGTGGTGGATCCAACAACGCCGACACCCGTTACGACTTTACCGAGTACATTGACACCGCCCCCGTTTCTGCGCTTGACCCCGTGCTGTGGCTCGAGGCCGACCGCCTGAAGACATTGGATTTTGCTCCTGAACACCTGGAGAACCAGCGCAAGGTGGTAGAAGAGGAAGTCCGCGTCAACGTGCTGAACGAGCCCTTTGGTCTTTTCTATGCCATTGATTTGCCCGGCAAGGCGTTTGACCGGTTCCCCAATTCGCACAATTTCTACGGTGATTTCAAGGACCTGGACGCCGCGAAAATCGAGGACGTCGAAGCCTTTTTCAAACAATACTACGCCCCCAACAATGCGGTGATGGCGATTGCCGGTGACGTGACCCCGGCGGAAGCATTTGCCAAAGTGGAAAAGTATTTTGGCGGGATCGCGCCGCGCCAAGTGCCGCCCAAGCCCGATCTTACCGAGGCGCCGCAAACCGCCGAACGGCGCTCCACCGAGCAGGACAAGCTGGCGCGCGTGCCAGCCTTGGCTATCGGCTACCGCATGCCGCCGCGCCACTCGCACGACGCGGTGGTCGGCGCGCTGGTGGGGGAGTTACTCCACAACGGGCAAGCCTCGCTGCTTTACCAGGCGCTGGTGAAGGACAAGAAGGTGGCAACAGAAGTCAGCGGCGGGGTCAACTTTGTGTTTGGTAATCCTTTCGAATACGACGGCCCGACGCTGCTGACGTCGTTCATTATCTATCCGCCGAATCTTAAGGAAGAAGATGTTCTGACCGCCTATGATGCGGTGATAAGCAGCCTCGCCGCGGAAGGACCCAGCCCCGCGGCGCTCACGCGCATCAGCGCCAAGATGCAATCCGACTGGTATTCAGGTATGGAAGTTCCCATTGACCGTGCTTCTGTTCTGTCGCACGCTACGCTGCTCGACGGCAACCCGGACCGCGTGAATGAAATCCCGAGCGAACTGGCGCGCGTGACACCGGAAGAAGTTCGCGCCTTTGCCGCGAAATATCTGGTGAAGACGGATCGCACCATCATCAACCGCGTTCCCGCCCCGGCCTCCGGCGACAACGATGGCAAGAAGGGAGCCCGCTAATGACTCGCCAAATGCATCGCTGTGCCGAACGCACCTTGGAGTGCGGCGGCTCGACGCCGCCTTTTCGTCACATCCACAACTCAGGCAGGGAACCGCGAAAGGCGGCG
>Ga0335085_10007934_pt1 | contig 16292 bp, 13 predicted proteins | sample Lox_Sample_45_FD_206712 | JGI IMG/M metagenome (GOLD analysis project Ga0335085, IMG submission 206712) | Soil microbial communities from Loxahatchee National Wildlife Refuge, Florida, United States - Lox_Sample_4.5 | ecosystem: Environmental > Terrestrial > Soil > Wetlands | place: USA...
GGCAATCCCAACCCGAAAGAACGCTGAGCACCGAGCGCCTCGCGGAGATATGAAATCCATGGTCATGGGCGCGGGCGAGCATGCAGATCGGGAGGCCTCGGATCGCTCAGATCAGGCCTTCGAGCGGCTTTCCGAGCCGTTCCGCCGGGAAATCAAGCTGCACTGCTACCGCATGATGGGTTCCCTGCACGAAGCCGAGGACCTCACCCAGGAAACGTACCTGCGCGCCTGGCGGAGCTTCGACAGCTTCGAGGAAGGCTCGTTTCGCGCATGGCTCTACCGCATCGCGACCAACGCCTGCCTCAATGCGCTCGCCAGCCGCAAGCACGCGGAGCGCCTGCTGCCCGACCAGCTTGGACCCGCCTCGGTGACGATGCCGCCCGGCGCCCCGGCGACGGACGTGCCATGGCTCGAGCCCTACCCGGACTCGAGCTTCGAAGGAATCGTCCACGAGGCGCCGGATCCGGAGGCGCGCTACTCCTCCCGCGAGGCGGTGCAGCTCGCGTTCGTCGCCGGCATCCAGCGGCTGCCACCACGCCAGCGCGCCGCGCTCATGCTCTGCGACGTGCTCGGCTGGGCGGCAGCGGAAGCCGCGGCACTGCTCGGCGTCTCGACGGCCTCGATCAACAGCGCCCTGCAGCGGGCGCGTGAGACGCTGTCCAGGCGCTATCCCGATGGACGGCCGCCCGAGGCGCCCCGGCCCGATGCTGCGCAGGAGAGACTCCTCGGCCGCTACCTCAGGGCCTGGGAAGGGCACGACCTGGACGGCTTCGTCGCCCTCCTCAAGGAGGACGCCACCGCCATCATGCCGCCGTGGACGGAGTGGTACTCCGGACGCGGGGCCATCCGGTCGTTCTTCGAAGCGGCGTGGAAGACGTGCGGCGGCCTCCGCCTGGTGCCGACCGCGGCCAACGGACAGCCTGCGTTCGCCGTTTACGAGCAATCCGCCGATGGGAAGTGGGCCGCGCACTCCCTCCACGTGCTCACGCTCGAGCAGGACGCGATCTCCACGATGACCCTGTTCATCGAGCCCCGTCTCTTCGAGTCGTTCGGACTGCCGCGCATCCTGCCGGGCTCGCCGAAGGCCTAGCCCGGGCCGGAACCCGAATCCCCCAGGCATTGGCCCCCGGGGACGCCGGCGGCGCGCGCTCGGGTGGCTTCGACACCGCGAAGGGCCGGCACACCCTTCCGGGGCTGCCTCGGCTCCACCCCAATCGGCAGCGCGAAAGTCCTCCCTTGCACGTCCCCGCCTGGTCGTGGAACGTCTCGGGGTGGTGGACGCACCGGCCGGGGACGGGACATGACGCGTAGGCGCCTGGCGGCGATCGCCGCGGCCGTCGTCGCACTGGCCGGGCTGGCGTGGTGGCTGGTCCACACCGGACGCCTCGGAGGCGGCAACAGCTCCCGGGACGCCCTCACCCTGTACGGCAACGTCGACATCCGCCAGGTCGAGCTCGGCTTCCGCGTGGCCGGTCGCCTGAAGAGCATGCTCTTCGAGGAGGGCCAGGCGGTGACCGCGGGGACGCTCCTGGCGGAGCTCGACCCGGTCACCTTCGAGCACGACCTCCAGGCCGCGGCGGCCAATCTCGACCAGGAGGAGGCCCGGCTGAAGAAGCTGGTCACCGGCTCGCGGCGCGAGGAGATCCTCCGGGGCAAGGCATCGGTCGAGGAGGCGACCGCCTCGGCGAAGAACGCCCGGCTCGATCTGCAACGCGCCCAGCAGCTCCTGGCCGACGGGGCGACGCCGCGCTCCACCTACGACAACGCCCTGGCGGCCAGCCTCCAGGCCGATGCACGGCTGGCCGCGGCCAACGAGTCGTACCGCCTCCTCGTGGAGGGCAACCGCCAGGAGGACATCGCCGCCGGCCGCGCCGCGGTCCTCGCCGCGCAGGCACGCGTCGCCGCCGCCCGCACCGCAGTGGAGGACACGCACCTGCTCGCCCCTTCCGACGGGGTCATCCTCTCCCGCGTCCGCGAGCCGGGCGCCATCGTCTCGCCCGTGGACATCGTCTACGTGCTGTCGCTGACGCGCTCGGTCTGGGTCCGCGCCTACGTGGCCGAGCCCCAGCTCGGCCGGCTCCATCCGGGGATGCAGGTCACCGTCTCCTCCGACGCCGCCCCCAGCCGGCAGGTGAAGGGTCACATCGGCTTCATCTCGCCGACCGCCGAGTTCACGCCCAAGTCGGTGGAGACCCCCGAGCTGCGCACCGACCTCGTCTACCGTCTCCGGATCATCGTCGACGAGCCGGACCAGGGCCTGCGCCAGGGGATGCCGGTCACCGTCCAGATTCCCTTGGTCGCGCCCGGTGCCTGAGCCGCTCGTCCGCCTCCGGGGGCTGACCAAGCGCTTCGGTGCCGGGCCTCCTGCGGTCGACGGGATCAGCGGGACGATTCCCGCCAGCGCCATCACCGGCCTGGTCGGTCCCGACGGCGCGGGCAAGACGACGCTCATCCGGCTCATGGCCGGGCTCCTCGTGGCGGAGGAGGGAAGCCTCGAGGTGGTCGGCTTCGATCCGGCGAAGCAGATCCAGTGGATCCACGCCTCCATCGGGTACATGCCGCAGCGCTTCGGGCTCTACGAGGACCTCACCGTCGAGGAGAACCTGCGGCTGTACGCCGAGCTGCGCGGCGTGCCTCCCGAGCAGCGCGGCCGGGTCTTCGACGAGCTGCTCGCCTTCACCGACCTCCAGTCGTTCACCGGGCGCCATGCCGGCAAGCTCTCCGGCGGCATGAAGCAGAAGCTCGGCCTGGCCTGCGCGCTGATGCGCAAGCCGCGCCTCCTGCTGCTCGACGAGCCCTCCGTCGGAGTCGACCCCATCTCCCGGCGCGAGCTGTGGCGGATGGTGAATGGCCTCAAGGATGAGGGCGTCGGCGTGGTCTGGTCCACGGCTTACCTGGACGAGGCCGAGGCGTGCGATCAGGTGCTCCTCATCAATGCCGGGAAGCTCCTCTTCGGGGGCCCGCCCGGTGAGCTCACCCGTCGCACCGAGCACCGCGTCTTCCGGCTCACCGGGATCGACGGCCGGCGGCGACCGGTGCTGGCGGCGTCGCTCGCCGAGCCCCAGGTGATGGACGGCGTCATCCAGGGCCGGTCGATCCGGCTGGTGGCTCGCGATGCCACCGTCCGCCCCTCGGTGCCAGAGCAGGCCGGTCCACACGCGACGTTGTCCACGACCTCCCCCCGCTTCGAGGATGCGTTCATCGACATCCTGGGAGGGGCCCCGGGCGGCTCCTCGAAGCTGGCGGCTTCCGCCCGGCAGATCGAGGCCTCGGGCCAGCCGGTCATCGTCGCGCGAGGGCTGACCAAGAAATTCGGTGACTTCACCGCCGCCGCCGACATCTCCTTCGAGGTCGCCCCGGGAGAAATCTTCGGCCTCCTCGGGCCCAACGGCGCCGGCAAGTCCACCACCTTCCGGATGCTGTGCGGCCTGCTCAAGCCCACCGCCGGGGAGGGCCGGGTCGCTGGCATCGACCTGCGGCGGGACACCGCGGGCGCGCGCAACCGGCTCGGCTACATGGCCCAGAAGTTCTCGCTCTACGGGGACCTGACCGTGGGCCAAAACCTGACCTTCTTCGCCGGGCTCTACGGGCTGACCGGCTCGAGGCGCCGCCACCAGATCGAGCAGATGACCGAGGTGTTCGGGCTCGGCGACCGGCTGGACATGGCGGCCAGGGAGCTCCCCCTCGGCTTCAAGCAGCGCCTGGCGCTGGCCTGCTCGGTGATGCACGAGCCCGAGGCTCTCTTTCTGGACGAGCCCACCTCCGGGGTGGACCCCATCACCCGGCGCGAATTCTGGGCCCACATCAACGGGCTGGTGGAGAAGGGCGTGGCGGTCATCGTCACCACCCATTTCATGGAGGAGGCGGAGTACTGCGACCGGATCTCCCTCATCTACCGGGGTCGATCCATCGCCCTCGGATCGCCGGACGAGCTGAAGGCGCGCGCAGCGACCCCGGCGCGGGCCGACCCGACCATGGAGGACGCCTTCGTCTCTCTCATCCAGGCCCAGGAAGGGACGGGCGCGGTCGCATGACCACCCCCGGGCCAGCGATGGGGATGGACGAGGAGCCCTTCTCCGCCCGGCGGCGCCTCCGCCGCCTCCGGGCGCTGATGTTCAAGGAAGCGATCCAGATCGTCCGGGACCCGAGCAGCATCCTCATGGCGCTGGTCATGCCGCTCATCCTCCTCTTCCTCTTCGGCTACGGCGTCAACCTGGACGCCACGCACACCCGCGTCGCGGTGGTGCTGGAGGCGCCGAGCCCGTCGAGCCGTGAGCTGGCGGCGGCCTTCCAGGCCTCCCGGTACTTCGAGGTGCAGCTGGCCATCGATCGCCGCGAAGCCGAGCAGGCGCTGATGGCCGGGAAGGTCCACGGCATCCTCGTCGTCCCGGCCACGTTCGATGCCGACCTCCGGAAGCTCGAGCGGCGGCCGGACCTCCAGGTCATCCTCGACGGGGCCGACCCGAACACCGCCGCCCTCGTCCAGGGGTACGTGCAGGGCGTGATCGCCACCTGGGTCGCGCTGCGCTCCGCCGGGGCGGGGCGGCCGCTGACGGAAGGGGTCGGGGACCGCCTGTGGTTCAATCCGGCGCGGACCAGCCGCTACTTCCTCGTCCCCGGCCTGGTGGCGGTGGTGATGGCGCTGGTCGGAACCGTGCTCACCGCCCTGGTCGTCGCCCGGGAATGGGAGCGAGGCACCATGGAGGCGATGATGGCCACCCCGGTCACCGCCCTGGAGCTGCTCCTGGGCAAGGTGGTGCCCTACTTCGTGCTCGCCCTCGGCTCGATGGCGGTGTGCACCCTGGTCGCGGTCTTCCTGTTCGGCGTGCCGTTCCGCGGCTCGGCCGGCGCCCTGCTCGCCATCTCCGCCGCGTTCCTGCTGCCGTCGCTGGGGCAGGGCCTGCTCATCTCGGCGGGGACGAAAAACCAGTTTCTCGCCTCGCAGCTGGCGCTCCTGTCGTCGTTCCTGCCCACCTTCCTGCTCTCCGGGTTCCTCTTCGAGATCTCCTCCATGCCCAGCGTCGTCCGGCTGGTGTGCCAGATCGTCCCGGGCCGCTGGCTCATCCCCAGCCTCCAGACCGTCTTTCTCGCCGGCGACGTCTGGCCGGTGTTTTTCCAGGGCATCGGCGTGCTGACACTGATGGGCGTGGTCCTTCTCGCGCTCGCCGTCCGCAACACCAAGAAGCGTGTGGCCTGACCATGTGGACGCGCCTCGGCTCGCTCATCGTCAAGGAGCTGCTCATCGTCCTCCGCGACCCGCGGAGCCGGGTCATCCTGGTCGCCCCGCCCCTGGTGCAGCTCATCGTCTTCGCCTTCGCCGCGACGCTGGAGGTCAAGCGGGTCGAGGTGGTGGTGCTCAACCGGGATGAGGGCCGGGCCGGGGCCGAGCTGGTCTATCGCATCGCCGGATCGCCCTCCTTCCAGAGCGTCCGGCCGGTGCACGGCCCTGCCGAGCTCCGGAGGGCCATCGACGAGCAGCACGCCGTCGCCGGGCTCGAGATCGGGCCGAGCTTCTCCCGGGACCTCGCGGCGGCGAGACCGACCAGCGTGCAGATCCTCCTCGACGGCCGGCGGTCGAACTCCGCGCAGATCGTCTCCGGCTACATGACCGAGATCATCAACGACTATCTGGCGGAGGAGAACCAGCGCCTGCACCGGCCGCCGGGGGTACCGCAGCTCCTGGCCCGGAACTGGTTCAACAGCAACCTCACCTTCCGCTGGTTCATGCTCCCCGGGCTGATCGCCATCATCGCCCAGCTGATGGGAGTGATGGTCACCGCGCTGTCCGTCGCGCGCGAGCGCGAGCTCGGAACCTTCGACCAGCTGATGGTCTCGCCGCTGAGGACGTCCGAGATCCTGCTCGGGAAGACGCTGCCCCCGCTGGTCATCGGCTTGGTCAACGTCACCATCTATGTCGCGGTGGCGACGCTGTTCTTCGGAGTCCCCCTGCGCGGCTCGCTCCTCCACCTTTACGGGAGCGCCGTCTTCTTCCTCGGAGCGGTGGTGGGCGTGGGGCTGTTCATCTCCGCTCTCAGCGCCACCCAGCAGCAGGCCATCCTCGGGGCCTTCCTCTTCATGGCGCCGGCGATCATGCTCTCTGGTTTCGCCACGCCGATCGAGAACATGCCCTCCTGGCTCCAGCCGATCACCCTGATCAACCCTCTCCGGTACTTCCTGGTCATCACCCGGGGGGTGTTCCTCAAGGGGATGGCGTTCGACGCCGTGGTCGCCAACACCGCGCCGATGCTGGCCATCGCCGTGGTGACGCTGGTCGGTTCAGGGCTCCTTTTTCGAAGCCGGATGGAGTAGCAGGCGAGAGTCACGACCGGCGGTTCACACCGCCGCGACCAGGTGAACCGAGCTGGCCTGGGGCCCCTTCTCGCCCGCCTCCTCGGAGAAGCGAACCTCGCTCCCGATGGAGAGCCGTTCGAAGCCGTGCTCCAGCACGCTGGCACGATGGAAGTAGATCTCGCGTCCGTCGGGAGTCTCGAGGAATCCGAAACCCTCCTCGGGATGCAGGCGTGCCACCCGGGCGCGAGGAAGCCGGGCGCCGGTCTTCACCTCGCCCCGCTGCTCGCGGGCGAAGTCCTGGAGCTGTCGGCGCATCTCGTGGAAGGCCTCGGTCGTGGCCAGATAGACGTCCTCGTTCGTGCCATGCTGCGGCGGGTCCCGTGAGACGACGAGCGTCTTGCCCGGCACGGACAGCTCGATGCGCACGCGGAAGTGCGCACCCTTGCCTCGGCGGTGGTGGTGGCTGGGGGCTTCGATCCGGACGTGGCAGCTCGTGATGCGTGGATAGAACTGTTCCAGCTCGGCGGCCTTTCCGCGAATGAGGGCGTCGAGCGATTCCGAAGTCGCGGTGTGTAAGTGACTGATCTGGAGAGCCGCCTGCATGGCGCAACTCCCGGGCTGAGGGGTGCTCTTTCCAAAGTGCAAGAAGCAGCCCCAGCGGATGAGGCGCTTTATCGCGGGTTGGGGACGCCGGCGCGCAGATCCTGCGCCGCAGCCCTGCGTTGACCAGGCGTTCTTGCGCCCGAGCCGAGCCAGGCGGGCGGGGCCCGGTCGATGGGAACGGGGAGAACTGGTTCTCCGATTGCAACAGACGTCCTCGGGAAGTTGCAGCGAGAGGAGGACCGTCGTCGATGGAGAACACCGACGTCGCCCGGGTGCTGGCTGAGGTGGCCGACCTGCTCGAGCTCACCGGCGGAAACGCCTTCAAGGCCCGTGCATATCGCCAGGCAGCCCAGATCGTCGATCTCCTCCCCACCCCCGTCTCCGAGCTCTGGCGCGAGGGGAAGCTCGAGGAGCTGCCATCCGTGGGTGAGCGGATCGCCGGGCACATCGGGGAGCTGCTGAGCAGCGGGCGTTTCCCGCAGCACGACCGATTGCTCGGGAAGGTTCCACCCGGCGTCCTCGAGTTCCTGCGCATCGAAGGCGTCGGGCCGAAGACGGCGTCGCTGGCCTGGAAACGCCTTCACCTCGAGGAGCTGTCCGCGCTGGAGAAGGCGTGCCGCGATGGATCGCTGGAGCGGCTTCCCCGCATGGGGCCCAAGCGGGCGGCGGCGATTCTCCTTGCCCTCCAGCGGCACCAGGCCAGGAAGCGGCGCGTGCCCCTGCATCGGGCGCTGGCGACCGCGGAAGCCATCGCCGAGCGGCTCCGGAAGGCGCCTCACGTTCGCTCGGCCGAGGTGGCAGGCAGCATCCGGCGGAGGCGGGAGACCATCGGCGACATCGATCTGCTGGTCTCCGCCCTCGAGCCGGAAGGAGCCATCCGCGCCTTCCGGGGAGCGCCGGAGGTCGAGGCCCTGACCGCGACCGGGCCCACCAAGTGCACCGCCCGGCTCAAGAGCGGGATCCAGGCCGATCTGCGCATCGTGCCTCCGGAATCGTTCGGCGCGGCGCTGCACTACTTCACCGGAAGCAAGGCCCACAACATCGAGGTGCGGACCCGGGCCATGCGCCGTGGCCTCAAGCTCAGCGAGTACGGTGTCTTCGACCGCCAGGGAAAGCGGCTCGGCGGGGCGACGGAAGAAGAGGTGTACCGCGCCGTGGGGCTGCCCTGGATCCCGCCCGAGCTGCGCGAGGGCGCCGGCGAGCTGCAGGCCGCGGACGCGGGGCGGTTGCCGCGCCTGATCGAGGAGAAGGACGTCCAGGGAGACCTTCATGTCCACTCGGAGACCTCGTCCGATGGCCATTCCTCCCTCGCCGAGCTGTGGGAGGAGGCGGGGCGGCTCGGGCGGGAGTACCTGGCCATCACCGACCACTCGAAATCCAGGCCGCTCGGCCTGGACGCGGGCGCCATGCGCGAGCACGCCTTCGCCGTCCGCCGCTTCGGGCAGCAGAAGAAATCCGGGCCCCTCCTGCTGACCGGCGTCGAGGTGGACATCCTCCCGGACGGGACGCTCGACCTGCCGCTGGAGGTCCTTCGCGACCTCGACTGGGTGGTGGCCAGCGTGCACTCCCACTTCACCGACCCGCCGGCGAAGATCACCCAGCGGATGACCCGCGCCATGCGCTCGGGGGTGGTGGACGTGCTCGGGCACCCGAGCGGGCGGCAGCTGGGGCTCCGGGACGCCTACGCCTTCGACTTCGAGAAGGTGGTCGAGGTGGCCGGCGAGGAAGGCGTGGCGCTCGAGGTGAACGCCATGCCGGAGCGACTGGACCTCGACGACAAGCACTGCCGGCTGGCGAAGGAGGCCGGGGTCTCTCTGGTCATCTCCACCGATGCCCACCACGCCAGTCAGCTGGGCAACCTTCGCTACGGCGTGTGGATGGCTCGCCGGGGATGGCTCGAGCGCGGGGACGTCCTCAACACGCTGAGCTGGAAGGAGCTCGAGCGGAAGCGTCACCCGGCGGCTTCCAGCGCCGGCCGCACCCGCGCGTCGGCGGTCAGCTCGAGCAGGTCGATCTCCTCCTCCACCACGTGAAGCGCGTCGTCGCCGATCACCCCGCGCGCCCTCAGGTCGGTGAGCGCCTCCCGCTCGGCCTCCACCGCCCGTCGCTGGAGCTCGGCCAGGCTCGCCTGGCCCACGGCCTCGCGCCCGGCACCTGCGTCCTCGGCGCGCAGCCGCGCCTGGTACTCGCCGCGAAGGATGCGGGCCGAGGGTGAGGCGGCGCTCTCCGGCTCGAGCACGCGCAAGGCTGCGCGCGCCGTCTCCGCGCGGGCGATGGCCACCTCCCGCTCCACCGTCCCGTCGTCGCGCAATCCGAGCCACTGCATCAGCGGCCGCAGGGTCAGTCCCTGGAGGACGAGCGTGCTCAGCACCACGCAGAACGCGGAGAAGACGATGAGGTCGCGATGCGGGAAGCCGGCCACCCCGCCGGGGAGGGCCAGCGCCGCGGCCAGCGTGACGATGCCTCGCATCCCACACCAGGAGGCGAGGAGCCCGCTTCCGCGCGCCGGAGGCGGCAGCCTTGTCGCGAACCGGCGTCTCTTCCAGCGCACCGCGGCGGTGTACGCCAGGAGCCACGCCACCCGGACCAGAATCACCGTCGCGCACACGGCTCCCGCGCACAGCGCATAGGTCCGCCATTCGTCTCCCTGGGCGCGCGAGAGCACTGCCCGGACTTGGAGGCCGATGAGCACGAAGGCGAGCACGTTGAGCACCAGCACGGCGACCTCCCACACGGCGTAGGAGGCGATCCGGTGGCGGGCGTTCATCCTTCCCGCCAGGTGCCGGGCCAGCGTCATGGCAAAGGCAACCACGGTGATGATCGCCGAGAGCCGGAGGCGATCGGCGATGAGCCACACGGCAAAGGTGCTCACGAACTGGAGCAGCACGTTGACCGGGATGTCCTCCACTCGGGAAGCCACCCGGATGTAGATCCGCGCCAATCCCCAGCCGAGCAGGACGCCGCCGCCGCACGTCAGGAGCAGCGTCGGGGCCACGCCCCAGGCGGAAAAGGCGCCGGCCATGGCTGCACCGACGGCCACGCGATAGATGAGCAGCGCGGTGGCGTCGTTGAACAGGCTCTCGCCCTCGAGGATGACCAGCATGCGGTGCGGAGGCTTCAGCTTTCGCAGCACTGCAGTCGCAGCGGATGCATCGGGCGGCGCGACGATGGCCCCCAGCGCCACCGCCGCCGCCCAGCCCATGCCGGGCACGACGAGGCGGGCGGCCCAGGCGACCGCGACGACGGTGAGCACCACCAGGACCACCGCCAGGCTGACCACCGTGGCGATGTTGGCGCGCAGGTCTCGAGGAGACGCGTCGTAGGCCGCATCGAGCAGGGTCGGGGCGACGAACAGCGCAAGCGCGAGCTCGGGATCGAGCACCACCCCCGGCGCCCCCGGGACCAGCGCGATGAGGGTTCCGACGAGCGCGAGCAGCGCCGGATACGGCACGCCGAGCCGCTCCGACCAGAGCGCGAACAGCGCCCCGGCGAAGAGCAGCCCGATGACCAGCTCGAAGAGCATCATCCGGGTCTGCCTCCTCGGCCCTGGTAACGGAACCTCTCGACGCGATGGGCCGGTGCGGGGCCGCCCTGGCCACCGTGGGCAAGCGAGGCGACGAGAAGCCCGGAGGGCTCGGTGTACCTTGCGATGTGCAAGGGCCGGCGTCCAGGGAATCGAAGCGCCCGTGTCGCGGATGAGTTGACGCCTTCAGCGCCCGGTCAGTCGCTCCAGGGCCTCCGGATAGCGTGCCCCCTGCACCGTGATCTTCGAGGCGGCGCCCTCGATTTCGCGCAGGTCGTCCCGGGTCAGCGCGATTTCGGTCGCTCCGATGTTCTCCTGGAGCCGCGCCAGCTTCGTGGTGCCCGGGATGGGAACGATCCACGGCTTCTGCGCCAGGAGCCAGGCCAGCGCGATCTGGGCGGTAGTCGCCCTCTTCCGTGCCGCGACCGTAGCCACCAGATCGACCAGGGCCCGATTCGCCTTGCGGGCCTCCGGCGCGAACCGCGGAACGAGGTTCCGGAAGTCGGTGGTGTCGAACTTGGTGGTCTCGTCGATCTGACCGGTGAGAAACCCCTTGCCCAGTGGGCTGAACGGGACGAAGCCGATGCCGAGCTCCTCGAGCGTGGGAAGGATCTCCACTTCCGGAACCCGGTGCCACAGCGAGTACTCGCTCTGGACCGCAGTGACCGGCTGAACGGCGTGTGCGCGACGGATGGTCTTCGCTCCGGCCTCGGAGAGCCCGAAGTGCTTGACCTTGCCTTTTCGAATCAGGTCCTTGACCGCTCCGGCGACGTCCTCGATCGGCACTTCAGGATCGACACGGTGCTGGTAGAGAAGGTCGATGGCGTCGACCCTGAGCCGTTTGAGCGAGGCGTCGACGACATCTCGGACGTGCTCCGGCCGGCTGTCGAGGAGACTCCACCTCGATTCGCCGGGGGAAGGCTTGAAGCCGAACTTGGTGGCGATGGCCACCTTCCCACGGACGGGAGCGAGGGCTTCGCCCACCAGCTCCTCATTGGTGAAGGGCCCGTAAACCTCGGCGGTGTCGAAGAGGGTGACCCCGAGGTCGACGGCCTTCCGGATGAGCGAGATCATCTCCTGCCTGTCGGCAGGGGGGCCGTAGCCGAAGCTCATGCCCATGCACCCGAGTCCGACGGCCGAGACCTCCAGGTTGCTCCTTCCAAGCTTCCGCGTCTGCATCGTGTTTCTCCATCAGTTGGTGCGGAAAGGATACGCACTGCGGGCGGAGAAGAAAGGCGTATGAAATGCATGGGCCGTTAAGAAAACTCACCGTCGCTCACCCCGACGGCTGGATGCCTGCGCGGCCTCGCGCGCGACGTCCACGAATGCCTTCAGCGCGGGTGACACCTGGGCACGACCGGGAAAATAGAGGAACAGGCCCGGTACCAAGGGGGCGTACTGTTCGAGGACGACCCGGAGCCGACCACGTGCCAGCTCGTCGGCGACGTGAGGCTCGAGGGCGTAGAACAGACCGACGCCGGCGACGGAGAGCGTCCGCATCAGCTCGAAGCTGTTCGTGGTGACCGGGCCGCGCACCGGCACGCGCCACGTCTTCTTCCCGCGCTCCAGCTCCCACGCCCATGGGTCTCCGGCAGGCCTCCATCGCATGCAGATGCAGTCATGCAGGAGCAGGTCGGCCGGCTTCTGGGGGGTTCCGCGATGCTCGAGGTAGGACGGGGCGCCAACGACCACGATTCGGGCCGGGCCCGAGAGGCGGAGGTGAACCATGTCGCGATCGATGGACTCGATGAGCCGGATGCCAGCGTCGAGACCCTCGGCCACGATGTTCACCAGCCGGTCCTCGACGCGCACGTCGAGCTCCACCTTCGGGTAGCGCTCGATGAATCGCGGAAGCAGTCGGGCGAGAACGAGCGACACCGCCACGGTGGGCACGGTGAGGCGGACCCGGCCCGTCACCTCCCCACGCCTGGCCTGAGCGGTCCTCAGGGACTCGAGGGCCTGGTCCACGGCGGGGCCCGCATTCTCGAGGAGCCTCCGTCCCGCGTCCGTGAGAGCCACGCTGCGCGACGTCCGCGTGAGCAGGGCGACGCCGAGGCGCGTCTCGAGCTGGCGAACGGACTGGCTCAGGGCGGATGTCGAGACCCCGAGGTCCCTCGCCGCTCCGGCGTAGCTCCGCCGGCGCGCAACGGCGATGAACCCGTTCAGAGCATTGAGTGGTGTGATGGCCATCGTGAAGATTTTCTACGCTCGGGCGGGAGCGAACGCCACCGGGGCGGCATCGCCGTCCGGCCACCGCCTCGAGCCGGGTGTGCTACGGACTGCTCCCGATGATGAAGCCCAACCCCAGGGCCCCGCCCGAGCTGTCGCGCTTTGCATTTCTCCTCGGTGACTGGCGCTGCGACGCGAGAGTGAAGTTGCCTGATGGAGGGTGGCAGGCGTTCCAGGCAACGTGGACCGGCCGCTACATCCTCGATGGCTACGTCATCGCGGACGAATACCGGATGACCGACGCGTCGGGAGAGCTGCTCGTGCTCGGCGTGAACCTCCGGGTCTATGACCCGGTCAAGCGGAGCTGGAACATCAAGTGGCTCCACGCCCTGGGCGGAACCTGGGTGGATCTCGGACCGGAGGAGCTGGGCGGCGTCACGTTCGATGGCCCATCGATCAGGTATGCCTTCAAGGAGCCGATGGCCCCTCACGCCTATACCCGCGCCACGTACACCAGCGTCTCGGAGGATCGCTTCACCTGGCGAGGTGAGCGGTCCGACGACGGGAAGGTATGGAGCGAGTTCATGGCCATCGAGGCCCATCGCAGCCCCGGTGAGTCCGGCGACGCTCAGCCCTGAACCGACCGCGAGAAGCGCAGGATGGCCTCGAAGATGTCCCGGATGTCGTCGGGATCGAGGCCGCGCTCCTCCGCCCATCGCCGGCGCGTCTCCAGCACCCTGGTCTCGCGCGCCCGGTCCTGCACCTCGGCACCGAGGGCGGCCTTGCTGGCAAGGGCACGCCTGGAGAGCACCGCCCTCCGCGCCAGCACGGCCAGGAGCTCCTGGTCCAGCTCGTCGATGAGCTCGCGGGTCTCTCGCAGCGCCGGCGAGAGGGCCCCCAGGTCCGGGATGGCCAGGGAGGGCGCTTCGCTCGGCTGGAGCTCCGAGCTGCCGGCCCGGAGCGCGACGTCGATCTCCCGCAGCGCCCGGAGAAGCTGCTCTCGGACACCGGCGGCGAACGGGTTGAAGCGATGCAGGGCCGGCAGGAGGTGGCCGGCATCGACCCGGACCGCCTCGATGGTCCGGGCCATGCCCTGGAAGGAGGGCGGAGCGTAGGAGGAGTCAGTCGGGACCCCGACGTCCAGCATCCCCTTGGCGACGAAGAAGGTCAGCGCATGCGTGAGCGCCATCTCCTGGTCGTGCGCCTCGGCGCTCACCGCCAGCGTCTCGCATCCCAGGGTCCGGTAGAGCTGCTCCACCTCCGTCACCGCCCCGGGGTGCGTGTCGCTGGGACACACCACCACGCGCAGCGGCCGCTCTCCGCGCGCCAGGCTGGCCGGTCCGAAGAGCGGATGCGTGGCCACCCAGGGCCGTCGGCTCCCGAGGAGCCGGCTCATCGCCTCGCTGGGCATGACCTTGACGCTGCCCACGTCGAGGACCACCTGGCCCGGCGTCAGATGAGGAGCGAGGGCGGTCAGCGCCCCCTCGACCTGCTCGAGCGGGACGGCGAGCACCACGAACCTCGTTCCGGCGACCAGCTCCCGGAGCGATGCGGCCCGGAGCGCCTCCGGGACGGACGTGAGCGGGTCGAAGGCCCGGACCGAGACATCGACCGCGCGACCGAGGTCCGCAAACGCCCGGCCGAAGCGCCCGTACCCGAGCAGGCCAACGGAGATCGGAGGGCTAGGCGACACGCGCTCGTCGCTGCCTCGCTCGAGCCGGCAAGACGCTCCTCAGCCTCCGATCGGCCTCACGGAGTATCTCCGCGGTGGCATCCCAGCCCAGGCACGCATCCGTGACCGAGCAGCCGTATGTCAACCGGGCACGGTCGGCAGGAATCGGCTGGTTCCCGGTGACCAGGAAGCTCTCCAGCATGAAGCCGACCACGGAGGAGTTCCCGTTTTCCACCTGCAGGAGGACATCCTTCATCACCACCGGCTGGAGCTCCGGGTCCTTGCAGGAGTTGCCGTGCGAGCAGTCGACCACGATGTTCCGGGGAAGGGAGGCCTCGGTCAGGGCCTGCTCGGCGAGGCGGATGGACACGGCATCGAAGTTGGGCCGGCCCCCTCCCCCTCGGAGCACGAGGTGACCGTAGGAATTGCCGCGGGTGCGAACGATGGCCGACACCCCCTGACCGTTGACGCCCAGAAAGCTGTGCGGCCGGCCCGCGGAGAGGATGCCGTTGATGGCCACACTGACATCGCCGTCCGTTCCATTCTTGAACCCCACCGGGGTCGACAACCCGGAGGACATCTCCCGGTGTGTCTGGGATTCGGCCGTCCGAGCACCGATGGCCGTCCAGGCGATGAGGTCGCCGTAGTACTGCGGCGCGATCGGGTCGAGGGCCTCGGTTCCCGCCGGAAGCCCGAGCTCGTTCACGTCGAGCAGGAAGCGGCGTGCGCGGGTGATGCCCTCGTCCACCCGGAAGGAATCGTCCATGAACGGATCGTTGACGAAGCCCTTCCAGCCAACCGTGGTGCGCGGCTTCTCGAAGTAGACCCGCATCACCAGGAGGAGCGTCCGCTTCACCTCCTCGCTCAGCCGCTGGAGCCTCTCGGCGTAGTCCAGGCTCGCCACCGGGTCGTGGATCGAGCACGGGCCGACCACGACGAAGAGACGCGAATCCTCGCCGTCCAGGATGGACTCGATGGCCGCTCGCCCCTCCAGGACGGTCCTCGCTGCCCGCTCGCCGAGAGGCAGCTTCGCCTTGACCGCGTCCGGCGAGGGGATGACGTCGAAGCCGATGACGTTGACGTTTTCTATCTGTCGCATGCGGAGACCGGAGATGGCCCGGGGGTTGAATACCGAACCCGGTTGATAGCACCAGCGGAGCCCTGGTCGCCTCCGGCCGGCCGCACTTCGAGCGGGAGGACCGGGCTGCGGACAGCGGTGCCCGCCAGACTCGCCCGGGAGCCGACAGATCCTGCCGAAACTCGTTTGCTGCGCTCGCCTGATGCGGCAGCCTTCGGACGCTCAGGAACGGAGGGTGCCGGCAATGGGAGGATCGGGGAGCGGGATCGCTGGGCTGTGCGCGTGGCTCGTCTGCGGTGGGGCCGCGGCCGCCGAACCGGCTGCGCCGCCGGTCATCGTCATCCGGGCCGGGGTGCTCATCGACGGCGTGTCCCCTGCCCCGAAGCAGAACCAGCTCATCGTCGTGCGCGGGAACCGGGTGGAGAGCGTGGGGGATGTTGGCGCCCGGAAGCCTCCCGACGGCGCGCGGGTCATCGATCTCTCCTCAGCGACGGTGCTGCCCGGGCTCATCGACGCGCACACCCACATCCTTCTCCACGGGGAGGACGCGGCCGAGGGTGGATACGACCTCCAGCTGCTCAAGGAGACGCTGGCCTACCGAGCGGCTCGGGCCACGGTCGCCGTCCGCCGGGCGCTGGAGCAGGGGTTCACCACCATCCGGGACGTGGACACCGAGGGCGCCGGCTACGGCGACGTCGGCATCAAGCGGGCCATCGACGAGGGCTACCTCCCGGGGCCGAGGATGTTCGTCGTCACCCGGGCCATCTCCAGCACCGGCGGCTATCCCCTGGAGGGCTACGCGCCCGAGGTGGTCGTCCCCAAGGGCGCCCAGATCGCCGATGGGCCGGTGGAGACGCGCAAGGCCGCGCGCGAGCAGCTCGACAACGGCGCGGACTGGATCAAGGTCTACATGACCCACCGGTCCTGGGTGGATGCGAAGGGAAACCTCGTCTCGC
>Ga0335085_10007935_pt1 | contig 16292 bp, 14 predicted proteins | sample Lox_Sample_45_FD_206712 | JGI IMG/M metagenome (GOLD analysis project Ga0335085, IMG submission 206712) | Soil microbial communities from Loxahatchee National Wildlife Refuge, Florida, United States - Lox_Sample_4.5 | ecosystem: Environmental > Terrestrial > Soil > Wetlands | place: USA...
GAGCTCGGCGTTGATCACGCTGTCGCCGAGAGTGGAGCTGCCGGCGCCGTTGAGCGGCTGGAACACGGATTGCCCGCCCGAGCCGGTGCCGCTGGTGATGTTGATGGAATCGCCGGGGCTGTGGTCGATCGTGAGATCGTCGGGATCGAGCAGCAGCATGCCGCTCGTTCCCATTGGTCCCCTAAGATCGACGGTGCCCGCGAAATCGAGACGGCCGTGGCTCGAGACCTCGACCTTGCCGCCATCGCCGCCGAGCGCGCCGCCGTGCGCAATGATCGTGCCGCCGAAGTTCGTGTAGGCGTTCGACCACACCGCGCGCTCGCGTCGATCATTGCGCTGGGTGCGACGTAGCTCGCGGAGGCGTCCGAGAGATCCGGATTCTCGCCATGCCAGCCGCCGCCGAGCAGGATGGAACCGCCGCCGGCCTCGCCCGAGGCATCCGCGCGCGCGCCGGCCATCAGGCCGGTGCGGCCGCCGGTGACGGCGATGCTCCCCCCCTTGCTACCAGCCTCCGATCCACCGGACGCGTCGAGGGTGCCCGCCACGAGAACGGTGCCGCTGGCGCTTCCATCGATGGAGATCGCGCCACCACCGCCGTTCAAGCGCTGCGCGGCAACTATTCCGCCGACGGCAATGGTCCCGCCCGTCGATTTGACGTACACGTGTCCGTCGGGACCGCCTTTGACACCGCGGGCCTGCACACTGCCGCGGATGTCGATGACCGTGCCGGGGTCGCTCACCGTAAGGGTGCTGCTCGCAGCAGGCGCCGCAGCCACCTCGACTGCGCCGGCTTGAACGAGGCCAGTGTTGACGATGCTGACGGAGGAGCCCGCCGCAAGAGCGGCCACTTTGGGCGCCGTGCCGCCTTGTCCCAGCACGACCTCGGTCCCGGCGGCGAGCCCGACGGTGCCGAGAGGCGCGCGTATGGTGCCCTGGTTGTCGACGCGCTGACCCACCAGCACGGCATCGCCGAGGGTGGCGTTGATGGTGCCGAGGTTCTGGATGCTCGCGGTCGAGGTTCCGGAGAACCTGAGCGAGCCGCCGGAGAGGAAGGCGCTGTCCGGAACGTTGAGCGTCGAAGCCACGAAGGCCGCAGTGTCGATCCGCGCCCCCTGGCCCACCACGATCCCGTTCGGGTTGATCAGCAGGACCTGGCCGTTCGAGGTCAGCGCCCCCTGCAGCAGCGAGGGCTCGTTGCCGGTGACGCGGTTGAGCGTCGCCGCGCTCACCGAGGGCTGCACGAAGCTCATCGTCTCGCCCGGCTTCAGCGAGACGCCCGTCCAATTGATGATGGTGCGCTGCGTGTTGGTGGTGATCTGCGTCGTCGCGCCCGTGGTCGAGATCGTGGCGCTCCCCGCCGCCACCGTGCCCCCCGTCGGCCCCGCCAGCGCCTCGGGTGAGGCCCAGACCAGGGCCGCCGCCCCAACCAGCGCCGTCGTCGACAGGAGACCGCCGCGCAGGATCGTGCGCTCCCGGGGGCGCCGCGGATGCCGGCTTAGGCTCAAGCGCTCCTCAAATCGCAAGAGCCGTCGCAGGTAGCCGCTCGGCAACTCTCGATGAGCGCGCGCAAAGGAGAGCGCGCGCACCCATGGCCCCGGCGTGGGATCGAGCCTCAGGCAGGCCGAGGTTCTCCCCAAAGGTGTGCCGATGTACGGCTGTCGCGGCTGCGTGACCATAGGCTCCTTCAGATCTAACGCTCCGAATCCGGCAACGCCCGACGATCCGGAGCGATCGGGTTACGGGTGCAAACGCACTAAAGTTCAAAGAATCCTAGCGACATAAATGACATTGCGCAAAAGATTTCGTAGCCAGTAAGGATCGTAACTAATCCTAAAAGTTCTTAATTCTGAGTCAATCCCCACCAAGGGGACTAGACCCCAACTACGGATAAATTTCCTGCGCCCCCAGCTCCATTCAACACCGAAAGGGAGATCCGAGAGTCAGAGGAATGCACTGATTTCGGGTGCTCGATCCTGTTGGGCTGCCTACTCAAGCGGCCAGCAAGCGGCCCATCTCCGTCCGTGACAAGATCTGCGCCGGTCCGGAAGGAGGCGGCATCCGCAGCAAGGATGAACGCGCCACCGGCGACGCTAATGACACGCTGTGGATCATTGACCGTCAGCTCACAGCCTTTGCTTCCGCCGCGATCAGCGTTCCATTCGCGAGGCGACGGAATATGAGCCAGAAGGCGATCGCGCCGCAAAGCGAGAGCGCGCTTACGTCGAACGCAAATCGTGGGCTTCCCGAGAGCTCTGCGATCCGGCCGACCGCCCAAGGGCCACACACGTTCATGACGTAGTAGACAGTGAGCAGTATGCCCATGCCGGCCGCGCGCGTCGCGGGCGAGAGAACTTGCGTGGGAAGGCTCATGATCACTCCACACGGTAGGCCACTCGCGATACCGAGCAGTATGAACACCGGGAGCGCGTCGTCGACACGCGGCGCCAGGGCCATCGCGGCTGCAAAGGCAAGCAAGCCCCCGACCAGAACGAGCGCGCGCTGACCGGTGCGGTCCGCGAGATAGCCGCCGCCAGGCAATGAGACCGTAACAATCCAAAGCACGAGGCTGGTGACCGAGCTTGCGGCAGCAAACGTCCAGCCCCGCTCCGCGAGCATGAGCGGTCCATAGGCGAGGATGGTCGTGAGACCGACATTGTAGATTCCGTAGACCATGCCAGCCGTCGCCAAGGCCAAGGCGACCCGCCGCTGCGGCCAGAGCTTCTGTTGCCGCGCGACCGCTGCGACCTCGGCGGGCGCTCGATAGGCCAGAGCCATGGAAGCGAATGCGAGCGCCAGATAACCCAGCGTCGCGGCCGAAGCCAGGGTCCGGCCTCCCATTTCGGCGATCGACGGAATCGTCACGAGCGCAAGCGCGATCCCGGCCGGGGCGGCATTGCCGATGATGCCCATCGCGGTTGCTGTTTCCTTACCGGCGAACCAGTCCGCGACCATCTTGAGCATCATGACGTTGAGAAGAATGCCGCCGGTCCCCGCCAGAATCCGCGCACCCATCTCCGCGGGCCAAGTGGGCCCGAACGGCATCATGAACTCGGCCGCGGCCATGAGTACGAGCCCGGTCAGCACGAGGCGCTTGTCGCCGAGGCGGGCGCCGATGGCCCCGCCCGGGAAGGCGAGGATGGTGCCAGGGGCGTGATAGAGCCCGATCAACAGACCGATGTCGGCAATTCCGAGAGAGTAATCCGACATCAGCAGCGGCGAGAGCGACGCCACGGTCTGGTATTGGATGCCCGTCCCCGTGCGGACGAGGACCAGGAGCGCGAGGATGCTCCAGCGATTGAAGATCATCTGAGCCTCTGCGATCGTGCGCGATTGCGCGGCACTATCGTCAGCGGCCGCCGCAGGCTCAACTATGTCCGAGGTAATAAGCCGCACCGCGCCGCATCGACCGCTTCACACCCAACTGTTGCCTGACAGGTCCCGCGGCATGTCCCACTTGAGCCCGCAATGCGCCGCCCGACCGAGAGCGGCGAGCGGCGCCAGCCAATGGGAGGACGGCCTGACCGGCGGCCGTCTGAGGCACAGCGCCCACCCCGAGCGACTCCGAGAACTGCGCCGATTCCGGGTCTGCCGGGGCCAGATGCTTCCCGCGCCGTCAGCGGCTATAAGGGATGCACCTCTTGCAGCCGAGGAGACCATGCAAGCCGCCATCGTCGAGCGCCCGGGACTGGACCATCTCGTCCTGACGGAATTGCCGGAACCGACGCCGGGCCGAGGCGAGGTGCTGGTGCGGCTGCGCGCAGCCTCGCTCAATTATCGCGACACGCTCACGGTGGTCGGCGGCTACGGCTCGAAGCAGAAGCAGAGCAGGCTCATCCCGCTCTGCGACGGCGCGGGCGAGGTGGCGGCGCTGGGTCCCGGCGTGACGCGCTGGCGCATCGGCGACCGCGTCATCGGCTGCCTCTTCCCGAATTGGCTTAAGGGCGAGATCGACGCCGAGAAGATAAGTCTCTCCCTCGGCGGCAGCGTCGACGGCTGCGCCCAAGAATATCGTGTCTTCGCGGAGACAGCGCTGGTGCAGACGCCCGCTCTTCTCAGCGATCTCGAGGCGGCAACGCTGCCCTGCGCCGCGCTCACGGCATGGAGCGCGGTGGCGACGCAGGGCGGCACCGGTCCGGGTCACACCGTCCTCACGCAAGGCGCGGGCGGCGTCTCGCTCTTCGCGCTGCAGCTTGCGCGAGCGCGCGGGGCAACCGTGATCGCGACCTCCTCCTCGCCCGCGCGCCTGGAGCGGCTGAAGGCGCTGGGCGCGAGCCACGTCATCAACTATCGCGAGGAGCGCGAGTGGGGTCGCACCGCCCGCGCACTCACCGCCGGCCGCGGCGTCGACCATGTGGTCGAGGTCGGCGGGGCGGGGACGCTCGCGCAATCCATCCGCGCCGTCCGCGTGGGCGGCACGATCTCTCTCATCGGCGTGCTCGGCGGCGCAAAGCCCGATTTCAATCTCGGTCTCGTCGTCACGCAGAACATCCGCCTGCAAGGGGTCACCGTCGGCAGCCGCGCGGAGTTCGAGGCGATGCTCGAGACGATCGCCGCGCAGGAGCTTCGCCCCGTCATCGACCGGGTCTTCCCGCTGCGAGAGCTCCGCGCCGCGATCGAGTACCTCGCGACCGGCCGGCATTTCGGCAAGATCTGCATCGCCCTATGAGCGTGCCCCGAGCGGCGCAGGCGAGGCCGGGCCTCGGACGCCGGGTTTGGCGCGTTGCCCGCGCAATCGTGCTCCTGCTGCTCCTACTGCCCATCCCCTTCATTGCGGTCTATCGTTTCCTCCCGCCGCCGGTGACGCCGCTGATGCTGATCCGCTCGGCCGCGGGCGAGCCGATCAGGCGGAGCTGGGTCCCGCTGGGCGAGATCTCGCCATGGCTCCGCCGCGCCGTCGTCGCCTCGGAGGACGCGCTTTTCTGCTCGAACTACGGCTTCGATTTCGGAGAGATCAGGGAGGCTATCGAGCGCGCCCGCGCGGGACGCCGCCTGCGCGGCGCCAGCACCATCTCGCAGCAGACCGCGAAGAACCTCCTGCTCTGGCCGGGCCGCAGCTTCCTGCGTAAGGGGCTCGAGGCCTACGTCACGGTGCTGCTGGAGCTCGGCTGGCCGAAATCGCGCATCCTCGAGGTCTATCTCAACGTCATCGAGTGGGGCCCCGGCATCTACGGCGCGGAGCAAGCCGCACAAATCCATTTCGGCAAGCCCGCGGCGGCGCTCACCCGCCACGAGGCGGCACTCCTGGCGGCGATTCTCCCGAACCCGCGCCGCCTCTCCGCCGAGCACCCCTCCCCTTACGTCGCGGGCCGCGCTGCTAACATCGAAACACAGATGGAGCTGGTGCGAATCCCGGGATCGCCGGGGTGTCGGTAAACGCCGATCATTTCTGCTTCGCCGGATACCAGCTAGGCAGGCGCTTTTCCGCGAAGCTCGCGAGGCCCTCGTGCGCCTCGGGCAACTGACGCCGCGCCGCGCCCTCGCGCGCCATCGCCTCACCGAAGCCGAGGTTGCCGTCGTGGAGCAGGCTCTCCTCGATGAGCTCCTTCGTTCGCGCGGTCGCCTCGGGCGCATTGGTGAGGAGCGCCTCGATGATGGGTGCCGCCGCCTCGTCGAGCATGCCGGGCGCGCAAACCTCGTGGATGAGACCCATGCGATGCGCCTGCGCCGCGCCGAAGCGCTCGCCCGAAAGCGCCCAGCGGCCAAGCGCGCGCGGGCCTAGCCGGCGCGTAATCAGGCCCATGATCGGCGCGGGCGTGATGCCCCAGCGCACCTCCGTCAGCGAGAATATCGCGTCGCTCGTGGCGATTGCGATGTCGCAGGCGGAGACGAGCCCTACTCCACCGCCGAAGCAGCCGCCCTGGACGAGGGCGATGGTCGGACGGAGGAAGCGGCGGAGCGCGTCGACGGTCGCGACCGTGAGGCGCGAGAAGGCGAGCCCTTCCTCCAGAGATTGCTTCGAGAGCTCCTTCAGGAATGCGAGGTCGGCGCCGGCCTGGAAATGCCTGCCGTTGCCGCGGAGGATCGCGACGCGTACGGCGGGGTTCCTTGCGAGCGCGCCAAAGGCTTGGGCCAAGCCTTCGATGACCGCGGCATTGTAGGCATTGTTTACCGCAGGACGGTTGATGGCGACGGTGGCGATGCCGCGACCGTCTACCTCGGACAGGACGACGCTCTCGCTCATGGGTGTCTCGCGAACGGGCGGTTACGGAACTCCCCGGGGATTGAGCAAGATCGCGGCTCCCGGCGCAAGGGCTCGGATGCGGCTACCCGCTGCGCCCGCGGCGCGCTAGGCTGGCGCCGGTCCATGCCGGGAGGAAAGGCAATGAGCCGTGAGGGTGCGATAGAGCGCGCTAGCCGCTATTTCGACGAAGGGAAGTTCCGGGACGATCTCGCGCGGCGCGTCGCCTTCAAGACCGAGAGCCAAGTGCCGGAGAGCCGGCCTTTTCTCGCGGCCTATCTCGAGCGGGAGATCAAGCCGGCCTTCGAGCGCATGGGCTATGAGGTCCGGATCGTGCCAAATCCGACGGCAGGCGGACCGTTCCTGATCGCGGCGCGGATCGAGGACCCGAAACTGCCGACCGTGCTCGGCTACGGCCATGCGGACGTGATCCGCGGCCTCGAGCCGCAATGGCGCAAGGGGCTTGATCCCTGGACGCTCACGGTCGAGGGCGAGCGCTGGTACGGCCGCGGCACGGCCGACAACAAGGCGCAGCACCTCATCAACATGCTCGCTCTCGAGGAGGTGATCGCGGAGCGCGGACGGCTCGGCTTCAACTCGAAATTCCTGGTCGAGACCGGCGAGGAGATCGGCTCTCCGGGCCTGCGCGAGATTTGCGCGCAGGAGCGGCAGGCTCTCGCGGCGGACATGCTCATCGGCTCCGACGGGCCGCGGCTCACGCCGGGACGGCCTACGGTCTATATGGGAACGCGGGGCGCCATGAACTTCGACCTCATCGTCGATCTCCGCGAGGGCGGTCATCACTCCGGCAATTGGGGCGGGCTCCTCGCCAATCCCGGCGCGATCCTCGCCAACGCCATCGCCTCGATCATCGACGAGAAGGGCCGCGTCAAGGCGCGGGACATCCTGCCGCGGGCGATCCCGAACTCCGTGCGCGCGGCGCTCGCGGACTGCGAGATCGAGGCGAGCGCCGAAGGGCCGCGGATCGATGCCTGGTGGGGCGAGCCCGGCCTCACTTCGTCGGAGAAGGTCTATGCCTGGAACACCTTCGAGATCCTGGCCTTCCGCACCGGCAATCCCGAGAACCCCGTGAACGCGATCCCACCGCGAGCGGTCGCCGCCTGCCAGATCCGCTACACCGTCGACGTTCACCCCGACAAATTCCTGCCGGCGCTGCGCGAGCATCTCGACGCGCACGGTTTCCAGAACGTCGCGATCAAGGCTTGGGACAAGGGCTATTTCGCGGCGACGCGTCTCGATCCCGACCATCCCGCTGCGCGCTGGGCCGCCGCATCGATCGAGCGCACTACCGGCCGCAAGCCCGCGATGCTCCCCAATCTCGGCGGCTCGCTTCCCAATGACTGCTTCACGGAGATCCTGGGCCTGCCGACGATCTGGGTCCCGCATTCCTACGCGGGCTGCTCCCAGCATGCGCCGAACGAGCATGTGCTCCCATCGATCCTGCGCGAGGGGCTCAGGATGATGACAGGGATTTATTGGGACATGGGCGAGAAGCCGCCGGCTCTGTGAGGGAAAAAGAAAATACCTTAGCGTAGAGGGCGCGGAGGAGGCGCAGAGAACGCGGAGGTTCTGAATCAATTGTTTCCTCGGCGTCCTCCGCGCCTCCTCCGCGCCCTCTGCGTCGAAAAAATTTTCATGTTCTCCGTACCGCATGCGGGAGACACCGACCATGAGTGAAAATTTCGCTCTCCTACAGGCCCGGCACGTCATGCAGTGCTGGTCGACGCAGCGGGACTACGCGCCGATTGCCGTCGATCGCGCCGAGGGTTGCTGGATCCACACGACCGACGGCCGCCGCATCTTCGATCTCAGGAGCGCGCACGAGTGCATCAATCTGGGCTTCCGGCACCCCCGCGTGATCGCCGCGATGAAGGCGCAGATGGAGAGTGTCATCTACGTCACCGACGATTTCGCGACCGCGCCCACCGCGAAGCTCGCGCGGCGTCTCGCGGAGCTCGCGCCGGGAGATCCGGAAAAACGCGTGTTCTTCTCGCAGTCCGGCGCCGCCGCGGTCGAGGCCGCGATCAAGGGCGCGCGCCAGCACAAATACGTCGCGACGTTCAAGCAGCAGAGCGGGCGAGCGGACGCGCCGCAGCAATATCCATTCCCCTATAAGGTCATCTCGCGCTATCGCTCCTGGCACGGTGCGACGGGGCTCGCGTCCTCGGCGAGCGGCGATCCCAGGCGCTGGTTCCTGGAGCCTTTGACAGCGCCCGGCATCGTCTTCGCGCCCGATGCCGATGCCTACCGCTCGCCCTTCGGCGAGGGAGCGGAGGCGACGGCCGCCAATCTGCGCTATCTCGACTACCTCATCGAGCAAGAAGGCGGCAGCAGCAAGGTCGCGGCGGTGCTGGTCGAGACGGTCGTGGGCTCGAACGGCATCATCCCGCCGCCGCCTGGCTACCTCCAGGGGCTCCGCGCGCTCTGCGACAAGTGGGACATCCTCCTCATTGCCGACGAGACCATGACCGGCATGGGCCGCACCGGCCGCATGTTTGCGGTGGAGCATTATGGCATCGAGCCCGACATCATCGTCATGGGGAAGGCGCTCGGCGTCTATTGCCCGCTCGCCGCGACGATCTTCTCCGCGAAGGTGTCACGGAGCTTCGACCACAACATCTTCGGTCATGGCCAGAGCTTCTCGGGCCATGCGCTCGGTGCGGCGGCGGCGCTCGCGAGCATCGAGGTGCTGCACGACGAAGGAATCCTCGGGCGCACGCGCGAGCTCGGCGACTATCTCGGCGGGCGGCTCCGCGCGCTTGCGCAGAAGCATCCCTCGGTCGGCGACGTCCGCGGCCTCGGGCTCTTCTGGACCCTGGAGCTCGTTAAGGACCGCGCAACCAAAGAGCCATTGCGGCGCGCCACGCAGAAATACGAGCGCACGATCGTCAAGGACGTCTCCGACTATCTCTTCCGTAAGCGCGACATCTACGTCCCCTCGGACAAATTCGGCATCTGGGTGGTGCCGCCCCTCGTCGTGACGAAGGACGAGCTCGACTGGGTCTGCGAGGGGATCGATGATGCGCTGAGGATTGCGGATCGGTGGGTTCAGGAGGATGCGCGGACGTAGTCCCTCACCCTCCCATCGCTACGCGATGGGAGGGTGAGGGCAGCCGATATCAGACCCACACCTGCAGCACGTAATCGTAAGGCCCCTGCCCGTTCACCATGTCGACGCGCTGGAGCTTGATCTTGTAGCCGTCCTTCGTCCGCGCGAGATGGTGCCGGTAGGTGCCCGCGAAGTGCCGTGAGGCGTCGCGGCGGAACTCCATCATGTGGAAGCGCGAGCGCACCACGAGGTCGCCAGTACGAGCATCCTCGCTCTCGATCGCGACGTTGGAGACGAGATGGCTCGTGCCCCACATCGGCGACTGCGACCATGCGTGCGGATGCGTCACACGCTTCATGCGGACCGTCATGAGATCGCGGTCTTCCCAGAAAATCGAGGGGACGCCGTCGCCCGTCGTCTGCTCCGGAGAAGCCGGCATCCAATAGCGTCCGTCCTCGGTGAATAGCTCGATGAAATCGGTCCAGCGCTTGGCGTCGAGGATCTCGGACTGGCGATATAGGAGCTGCTCGACATCACGGAGCGTATCACGGACGGGCGGCGCCTTCGCAGGAGGCGCCGTGCGCGCGGCTGGCCTTGCCTTCGCGGGTTTCTTCTTCTTTGCGGCCTTCGCCATGCTCAATGTCCCCCGGTCATGTATTCGGTCCAGGCGCGGAATTGGTTGCGCATGGGCGCCTCGCTGGTGCCCCAGCGAGAGAGCACGACGCCGTCCTTCACGTCGTCCTGGCCCGCGTGGCGGTGGAAACTCACCCAGTCGCCGCCCTCCGACGCCAGGCCCTGATGGCAGCGCCAGAAGTTCTCGAGGTCGTCGGCGTTCACCATCGTCGAGGGCGAGTTGACGAGGTTGTAGTAACCGAGCGCGCGGCGATAGATCGCCTCGGGCGCGCCCTTCAGGCGGAAATGCCAGATTTCCGTGAGCGTGCGATCGACGGAGAGCGGACGCACCGCGCGAAGCTGCTGCAGCGGCGATTGCACGGAGAGGCCGGGGTAGAGCAGCACGTGATGCACGTTGACGCCGAGGATCTCCTCCGTGCGCTCGGGGCCGTAGCTCTTCCGCATCAGCGCCTCGTAGGCGAGCGTGTCGGGGTCCTGCGGCCGGAGGCCCATATAGCCCTGGAGGATGCAATGGCCGAGCGGGTAGTTCACGGTCTGCACCGTGTCCCATTTGTGGAAGGGCATGGTGAAGGCCGAGAGGTAGTGATAGTCGAGCGGCGCGTGTCCGGTACGCTTGGCGATCGCGCGCTCCACGTCCTCGGCCGCGCGACCCGTCGACTCGTGCGTCACTGAGGGGTGCAGCGCGTCGAGCTGGTTCTCCAAGAAGATCTTCCAATTCGAATGCTGGATGACGCGGAAGCAGTTCGGCACCACCTCGACCTCTCCCGCCGGAGCACGGTTGCACATGTCGTCGAAGGCAATCTTGGCGTCGCCGAGGAACTCGAGGAGCGAGGGCCCGTCCGCCGCAAGGCTCGCGAAGACGAAGCCCCGATAGGAGCCGACGCGCGCCGCGCGCTTGATCTGGCAATCGGGTTTGTCCGGCGTGAGTCTGGTCCCCTCATAGCCCTTGGGCAGTGGAATGCTCTCGAGCGTGCCATCCGTGTGGAACTGCCAGGAGTGGTAGGAGCAGGTGAAGGCCTTGCCGGTATTGCCGTGGAGATTGCCGCAGAGCATGGCGCCGCGGTGGGCGCAGCGGTTGTAGAGCACGTGGATCTGGCCGTCCTCGTGCCGCACCATGATCAGGGGCTGGCGACCGATCAGCGTCGTCCAGTAATCGCCGGGCTTCTTCACCTGGCTCTCGTGGCCGACATAAATCCAGACCTTATGGAAGATGGTCGCCATCTCCCGCTCGAAGATCGCGGGATCGGTGTAGACGCTGCGATGGACGCGGTCGGCCTCTACCAGCCGACGGTAATCGCTCTCTCCCTCGCGGATCATCTCGCCCTCCCCAAAACCGCGTGCGCATGCGGTATGTGCATTTGCACTTTTCAGCATCTATGCTAGGCTTTCGTAAAGGGGCGCGTCAATACGCGGATAATAAATCTGGGAGCTCCAGCGGTGCGGGATCGCAGCCTGAGATTTGCGGAGGTACGCTCGCTGCAAGCGAGCCGCAGGACCTTCGACCTCGAAGGCCACATCTATTTCCTCTTCACGCAGATCTTCGGCCGCCGCAACCGGCACCTCGGGGAGAAGCTCGCGCCCCACGCCATCACGGTGCCGAAGTGGCGCGTGCTGGCGGTGCTGCGCGAGCGCCCCGGCGTCACCATGAACCAGCTCGCGGATTTCACCACCGTCGACCGCACGACGCTCACGCGCACCCTCGACCAAATGGTGGAGGACCGCCTGATCGAGCGGCGCGACGACGCCCGCGACCGCCGCGCGGTTCGCCTGCACCTCACGGGCCATGGCCGGGAGGTCTTCGAGAAGATCCTGCCGCTCGTCATGGACGAGAACGAGCGGGCGACGCAGGGGATCGCCCCGGGCGAGCTCGCCCAGTTCGGCCGCACCCTCCAGCGCATGGTGCGCAACCTCGATCCCGATTACGATCGGCGCAACGCGGCGTGGCTTGCGGGCTCCGTCGCATCCATGGAAAGCAACCGCAGAACCAAGGGAGTGGCTTCATGAAGATTGTACGTTACGCCGCCGTCGCGGCCGCGCTCGGGGTCGCGATCGGCACCGGCGCCGCCGAGGCAGCCGATCCCGTGAAGATCGGCCTCGTCCTGCCCTTCTCGGCCGGACCCTTCGTCCCGCTCGCGAACGAGATCGCGGACGCGTTCCAGATGGCAATCGACGACGCCGGCGGCAAGGCCGGCGGACGGGAGATCGTGGTGCTGCGCGAGGACACCACGCACAAGCCCGACGTGGCGCAGGCCAAGGCCAAGAAGCTCGTCTTCGAGGACAAGGTCGACGTGCTCGTGGGCCCCGTGGGCTCGAACGAGCTCAAGGCGCTCGACGAGTTCGCGAACCAGTCGAAGTCGCCGCTCATCATCGTCAACGCCGGCGACAACGAGGCGACGGGTGAGCGCTGCAGCCCCTGGGTCATGCGGACCTCCTTCTCGAACGACCAGATCGTGCGCAATATGGGGCCGTGGATGGTGAAGCAGGGCTACAAGAAGGTGGCGCTTCTCGCCTTCGACTACGCCGCGGGCCATCAGCAGATGGACGGCTTCGCAAAGCCCTTCAAGGCCGCGGGCGGCGAGATCGTGAGCGAGCAGTATCCTGCCTTCGGCCCCATCAGCGATTTCGGCCCCTACCTCACGAAGATCAAGGAAGCGAAGCCCGACGCGGTCTTCACCTTCTTCGCGGGCCCGCCCGCGACCGCGCTCGTAAAGCAGTTCAAGGAATTTGGGCTTAGCCCTGGGATCAAGCTCGCGGGCGCGGGCTGGCTCATCTCGCCGCTCAACCTGCCCGGCGAAGGCGAGGCCGCCGTGGGCGTCTACGGCATCCTCAACTACATCCCCGAGATCGACAACTCCGTGAACAAGTCCTTCCAGCAGAAGTTCCAGGCGAAGTTCAACCGCCCCGCCTCGGAATTCGCGGCGCAGGGCTACGACACAGGGAAGCTCATCGTTGCCGCCGTCGACGCTCTGAAGGGCCAGACCTCGGACAAGGCCGCGCTGGTGAAGGCGCTGCACACGGTCAAGATCGAAGGGACGCGCGGGCCGCTCTTCATCGATCCCAAGACCAACAACGTCGTACAGGACATCTATATTTACGAGGCCAAGAAGATGGGCAACGGCGTCGGCTTCGCCGTGCTCGAGCGCTTCTCGGCGGTGCAGGACCCGCCGAACGGTTGCAAGCTCTGATCGCTTCCTAGCACGTGCGCGAGGCAGCCTCCGCCACCTCACCCTCTCCCCGCCGGGGAGAGGGTCGGGGTGAGGGGGAGTTGATATTCGTTGGCGGTTCTCTCTGGCCTGCCGGCCATAACGCCCCTTACCTAACCTCTCCCCGGTGGGGGGAGGAATCTCGACCATGGACATCGCCGACCTCGCGACACAAGCCCTGAACGGCCTGCAATTCGCGATGCTGCTGTTCCTGCTGGCGGTGGGGCTTTCCGTCGTCTTCGGGCTGATGAACTTCGTCAACCTCGCGCATGGCACGCTTTACATGGTCGGCGCCTTCGTGGGCTTCTCGGTCGCGACGCGCACGGGCTCCTATTGGGCGGCGCTCGCGGCTGGCCCCATCGCCGCCGCGCTGCTGGGCGCAGCCTTCTATTTCCTTCTGCTGAAGCGGATGCAGGCGGCGGGACCGATGAAGCAGGTGCTCGTGACCTTCGGCCTCATCTTCGTCGGCATCGACTCCGTCCGCTGGATCTGGGGAGAGGACTCCCAATCGATCCTCGCGCCGACGGTCTTCGGCGAGAGTGCCCAGTTCCTGGGCCTCGTCTATCCCTCCTACCGGCTCTTCATCATCGCGCTCGGGCTCGCGGTGGCGCTGCTGCTGCATCTCGGGCTCGAGCGCACGCGGCTCGGGGCCGTTGTGCGCGCGGGCGTCGACGATCCCGTGACGGCCTCGAGCCTCGGGATCAACGTCGACCTCGCCTTCTTCGGGGTGTTCTGCCTGGGCTGCGCGCTCGCGGGATTGGGCGGCGTGGTCGCGGCGCCGGTGCTGCAGGTCTATCCCGGCATGGACGTGGCCATCCTGATCCCGACCTTGATCGTTGTCGTCGTGGGCGGACCGGGGCGGCTTTCCGGCGCCTTCTGGGGCGCGCTGCTGATCGGGATGGCCGATACCTTCGGCAAGGTGCTGATCCCGGATTTCTCGAGCTTCATGATCTACGCGGTTATGGCGCTGGTACTGCTGCTGCGTCCGAGCGGCCTCCTCGCCGCCCGGCACGGAGCGTGACCGCGGCATGATCGGAGGCGAGGAATTCCGGCGCCATTGCATCGCCGCCGCGATGCTGGCAGCGGCGCTCCTCGCTCTCGCCCTCTCGGGATATGCAGGCCGCGATCGTCTCGCGGAGATCGCGATCCTCGCGATCTTCGCCATGAGCCTCGACGTGCTCGTGGGCTTCACGGGCCTCGTCTCGCTGGGCCACGCGCTCTTCTTCGGCCTCGGCGCCTATGCACTGGCGGCCTTCACGACGATGCTGAAGCTGGCGCCGAGCCTCGCCATTCCGCTGGCGGTCTTTGCCGCAGGGCTCGCGGCCTTCCTGGTGGGCATCCTTGCCATTCGCGTCAAGGGCGTCTTCTTCATCATGATCACGCTCGCCTTCGGTCAGATGGGCTGGGCCTATTTCCAGCGCAGCCGCGGCTTCGGCGGCATCGGCGGCATCTCCGGCGTCGGCCAGCTCGATCTCGACGCGATCGGCCTCTCGCTCGCGAACCCCGCGGACATGGCGCTGATCGCGATCGTCTCGGCGGCGCTCGTCTATCTCGCGCTCGCGCGCGTGACGGCATCGCCCTTCGGCCGCATGCTCGTGGCGATCCACCAGAACGAGAGCCGCGCCCGCGCGCTCGGCCTTCCCGTGCAGCGCTACAAGCTCGCGGCCTTCACCCTTGCGGGGGCGGCCGCGGGATTCGCGGGCGTACTCGCGGCGGAGCGCACGAGCTTCGTCTCACCGGACCTTCTGGTCTGGACCGTCTCGGGCGAGGTCCTGATCATGGTGATCGTGGGCGGGCTCGGAACGCTCGTCGGTCCTGCCTTGGGCGCCGCGATCTGGGTGCTGCTGCGGGACAATCTCTCGGGTCTCACCCCTTATTGGATGCTCGCGATGGGGCTCTTCTTCGTCGCGGCGGTGCTCTTCGCGGATGAGGGCCTTTACGGCCTTGCCTCGCGCATTCCCTGGACGCGGCGCCGGAGGCCCGGCAATGCTTGAGGCCCGGGGGCTGCGCAAATCCTTCGGAGCGCTCGAGGCAACGCGCGACGTGTCGCTGGCGCTCCCGGAAGGTGCGCGCCACGCAGTCGTGGGCCCCAACGGCTCCGGCAAGACCACGCTCTTCAACCTTCTCACGGGCGAGCTCCGTCCGGACGAGGGAAAGGTCCTCCTGAACGGCCGCGACATCACGGATTTGCCGCCGAACGCCCGCGCCCGCGCGGGTCTCACGCGGAGCTTCCAGAAGAACAACCTCTTCTTGGACCTGACGGCGCGCGAGAACCTCGCGATCGCCCTCGCGATCGGCGAGCGCGCGGGCACGGTATTTTGGCGCCGCTTCGAGCGCATGCCCGGCCTCCTCGCCCGCGCCGAAGCGCTCGGCGAGCGCTTACGCCTCGCGGACGCCCTCGACGCCCCCGTGCGCACCCTCCCATACGGCACGCAGCGCCAGCTCGAGGTCGGTCTTGCCCTCGCGATCGAGCCCAAGGTGCTTCTCCTCGACGAGCCCACCGCAGGCATGAGCGCGGAGGAGACGAGGGCGATGACCGCGCTCATCGCGGAGCTGCCGCGCGAGATCGCCGTGCTCGTCATCGAGCACGACATGGAGGTCGTTTTCGAGATCGCCGAGCGCGTGACCGTCCTCGACTACGGCAGCATCCTCGCGGAAGGGACGCCGCAGGAGGTGCGCTCGACCGAGGCCGTGCGCCGGCGCTATCTTGGGGAGCGCGCGCCATGAGCGCGGCGCTTCTCCGCCTCGACGAGGTGCAGGCCTTCTACGGCGAGAGCCACGTGCTCCAGGGCGTGAGCCTCGCGCTCGCGCCCGGCGAGGTGTTGAGCCTTCTAGGGCGCAACGGCGCCGGCAAGACCACGACGCTCAAGACCGTCATGGGCATCCTCCGCGCGCGCGGCGGCAGCATCGAGTTCTCGGGCGCGCCGATAGCGACGCTCGCGCCCTACCGCATTGCCCGCCTCGGCATCGGCTATGTGCCGGAGACGCGTGGCATTTTCCAGTCGCTCTCGGTCGCGGAGAATCTCACCCTCGCGGCCCGGCCCGGAAACGGCAGCGGCTCGGCCTGGACGCTCGCGCGGATCTTCGATCTCTTCCCGCGCTTGCGCGAACGGCGGGAGAGCGGCGGCGCCAAGCTCTCCGGCGGAGAGCAGCAGATGCTCTCGATCGCCCGCGCGCTCCTCACGAACCCGCGGCTCCTCATCCTCGA
>Ga0335085_10007936_pt1 | contig 16292 bp, 13 predicted proteins | sample Lox_Sample_45_FD_206712 | JGI IMG/M metagenome (GOLD analysis project Ga0335085, IMG submission 206712) | Soil microbial communities from Loxahatchee National Wildlife Refuge, Florida, United States - Lox_Sample_4.5 | ecosystem: Environmental > Terrestrial > Soil > Wetlands | place: USA...
AACAAATCGCCGTACCGTATCCTTTATTTGTGTCTGGCCGGCGGCGATGCCTTCCCGCAGGCCGCGGGCGTAGGCTTCTTCGTAGGCCAGTTTCTGAATCTTTTCCAGCTGGACCGCGGTGACATATTGGTGAGGGCTGCCCGTCTGGTTCGGATTGACGTCCGGCACCTGCCAGCGCTTGAACCGCGCGACTCCTTCCCCGGAGACCAGTTTAGACATATTCTTCGCCGCCCTGGCCGCCCAGCGCTATCTCGCCGGTTTCGGCCATGCGGCGCGCAATGGCCAGGATCTCCTTCTGCGCCGCCTCCACCTCGCTGAGCCGTACCGGGCCCTTGGCCTCCAGATCCTCGCGCAGCATCTCCGCCGCGCGCTTCGACATATTCTTGAAGACCTTCTCCCGTAACGCCTCATCCGCCCCCTTGAGAGCCAGGATCAGCGAATCTGACGATACCTCGCGTAGCAGGGCCTGAATGCCCCGATCGTCCACCTCGGCAAGGTTGTCGAAAACGAACATCAGGTCCTCGATCTTCTGACCCAGGTCAGGGTCACTTTCCTTGATGGCATCCATGATGGGGTTGCCCTGGGAAGCGTCCATGAGGTTAAGGATATTGGCGGCTGTGCGCGTACCGCCCACCGAGGAGGATTTGACATTGGTATTGCCGCTGAATTGTTTTTCGAGGATATCGTCCAGCTCCTTGAGCGCGTTGGGGTGGATGCCGTCCAGGGAGGCAATCCGCATCAGGATGTCGATGCGCCGGCGCTCGGGTAGCAGGCTCAGCACCTGCGCGGCCTGGTCGCCATCGAGATACGAGAGCACGATGGCAATGATTTGCGGGTGCTCAAGCCGGATCACCTCCGCCACGGCCTTGGGGTCCATCCACTTCAGCGCCTCGAGACCCTTGGTGGTCGTGCCGGTGAGGATACGGTCAATGAGGCTGCCGGCCTTTTCCTCGCCGAGTGCGGATACCATCACCTTGCGGATGTACTCCTCGGATCCGACGCCAAGGGCGGTCTGGCTCTCAACCGTATGAACAAATTCCGCTATCACCGTTTCCACCTGCGCCGTGGAGACGTTGGCGAGGGTGGCCATGGCTGAGCCTACCCGCTGTACCTCCTTTGGGCTCATGTGTTTGAGTATCGCAGCTGCTCCCTGCTCACCGAGCGCCATCAGCAGGATGGCGGCACGCTCGACGCCCCGGCCCAGGCGTTCCTCAGCCATCGCTTGCCACCCAGTTCTTCACCACCTGCGCCACCCGCTTCGGGTCCTGGCTCGCCATGCCCTTGATGGCGCCCAACTGGTTTTCGTAGTTGTTCGGGGCAGGGAGCTGCATGGAGATCGCTTGGCCGGTGCTGGCCGGCAGCATCTCGCGGCTGCGGCCGCCGCCCGCCGGCAAGTCACTCACCGCCGGCGCCTTTTCCACCAGGCTTTTCATCAGCGGCCGGAATACGCCGAATACCAGTAGGATCACCCCAATGCCAGCCGCTACCTGCCTGGCGGCATCCCATACCCAGGGCTTATCGAAGAACTTCGCTTCGGGCGGCGGCGGCGCTTCGGGCGGCGGCGCAAACCCGGCATTTATCACATTGACACTGTCGCCGCGCTCGGCGTTGAAGCCGATCGCCTCTTTCACCAGCGCGGTATAGCGACTCAATTCCTCCTGGGTGCGCGCAATACGCTGCACCGTACCGTCGTCGCCGACCTTCTGCCGATCATCGACCACTACGGCGATCGAAAGCTTGCGCACCGTGCCGGTCTCGAACTGGGTATGACTGACGGTCTTATCCAACTCATAGTTGCGGGTGATGCGGCGCACGCTATTCTCCGGAAGCCCGTCTGTTGCACCCTTGTCTTTGGGCGCCGCCGCGCCGGGCGCGGGGGCGGCCGCCGTGGCCGGCGGCTGATTGCTGAGCGCACCGGGTACGCCCTGGGCGCTGCCCTGCCCATTGCTCGACTTGTCTTCATAGGTTTGCTCGCTGCGCACCGCCGGCAGGTCGGGATTGAAATTTTCCTGGGTCTGCTCCGTCACCGTGAAGTCGATGTCGGCGGAGACCTGCGCACGCACGCCTGCGGGTCCCAGCACCGGGCTAAGGATGTCCTCAATGCGCTTGGTGTAGTAGTCCTCAACATTTTTGCGGTATTCAAATTGGCTGGCGGAAAGCCGCAGCTGATCCGATGACTGGTCCTCGGTCAGCAGCTTGCCAGTCTGGTCCACCACCGTAACCTTGTCAGGCGACAAGTTGGGTACACTGGACGCCACCAGGTGGACGATCGCTGCCACCTGTTCAGCCTCCACTGCACGACCTCCGAACACCTCCAGCATCACCGACGCCGACGGGTCCTTGTGTTCACGAACGAATGCGGACTGCTTAGGAATGGCCAGATGGACCCGTGCGCTGCGCACGTTGCTCATGCTTGAGATGGTCTCGGCCAGTTCCCCCTCCAGCGCCTGCTGGTAGCGGGCGTTCTCCATAAATTGGCTGACGCCGAACCCTTGATCTTTGTCCAGCAGCGCAAAGCCGGTGACGGTCCCCTTCGGCAGGCCTTCGCCGGCAAGCTTCATGCGTGCCTCACGGACCTTGTCACCCGGCACCATCACACTGCTCCCGCCCGCGCTAATCTTGTAGGGGATCCCGCTGTGCTCGAGCGCGCTGGTGACCGCAAGGGCATCCTGATCAGAGAGTCCGCTGTAGAGCAGGCTGAAGTCCGGCTGCTGCGACCACATCACGATCACCACACCCAAGGCAATACTGGCAGCCAGACCGCCCATCAGCGCCAGTTGCCGCACGATCGGCAGGCTGCCGAACCCTGTCAGTGCCGCGCCAAGCTTGTTACCCGCTGCTTTCTCTGCCATAGCCGTTGCATCGCTTCCGTTTGGTTCTTACCCCTGATTCCCCCCTCCCCCCACCCGGGCAAGAAGCGGGAAATGGGCTAGATCTGCATGTTCATGATGTCCTGGTAGGCCCCAACCAGCTTGTTGCGGACCTCCAGCATGGCCTGAAAGGAGAGGTGCGCCTTCTGCAGCGCAATCATCACCTCGGTAAGATTGGTGTTCTCGCCCTTCTCGAATCCGTCGGCCAGCTTATCCGCCTGCTGCTCGGACGCATTGACCTTGTCCACCGCCGACTGCAGCAACTTGGAGAAATCCGCGCTGCCGTTGCTGGCAGGCTGCGGGGACTGCCCCTGTGCCGCGGCGGCCATCGCCTGCAACTTGGACAGCGCCTGGGTAATGTCGATGTCGCCCATCTCTATAGCCTCTGATCAATGGCCGTTGACGGCGCGTTCGCCGTAGGCCGAGGGAATCTCCATGCCTTCATCTCGCATCCGCGCCAACTTGTAGCGCAAGGTCCGCTCGCTGATGCCAAGCGTTATAGCGGCATGCTTGCGGTTGCCGTTGCCGGCGCGCAGGGCTTCCATGATCAGACGCGCTTCGCGCCGGCGTAACTCCTCGCCAAGTTCATTGCCGGACGGCGGCAGTTCCATGACGGCATCGCACCCGCCCCGCGGCGCCTCGCCGGACTCAAAACTGAGGTCGGCAACACTTATCTCATCGCCACGGCGCAGGATCAGAGCGCGCTGCATGACGTTATCCAGTTCCCGGATGTTGCCCGGCCAGTGGTGCTCGAGTAAGCGGGCGGCGGCCTCGCGGCTCAGCCGCGGCCCCCGCTGAGCATTAGCGTGGCGGCGGGTAAGGTGTTCGGCCAGCGGCAGGATGTCCTGGCGGCGTTCCCGCAGCGGCGGGAGGGTGATGGGAAAGACATGCAGCCGATAGTAGAGATCTTCTCGGAACCGCCCGGCCGCAACCTCTTCGCGCATGACGCGGTTGGATGTCGCCAGCACCCGCACGTCGAGCTGGATCAGCCTGCGCCCGCCAAGACGCTCCACCTCGCGTTCCTGCAGGACCCTTAGCAATTTGGCCTGCAACGCCAGATTCATCTCCGAGATCTCGTCGAGCAGCAAAGTGCCACCATTGGCCTGCTCAAACTTGCCCGGCGTGGCCTGATAGGCGCCGGTGAAGGCGCCCCTTTCATAACCGAATAACAGCGCCTCCAGCATATTCTCTGGGATTGCGGCGCAGTTGATGGCCACGAAGGGACCGCCGGCCCGGCGCGAATGATTGTGGATGAATCGCGCGAACACCTCTTTGCCGGTACCGCTCTCGCCCCCTATCATCACGGTGGCATCGGTGTCGGCTACCCTTTGTGCCAATTCCACCATGCGCAGGGTCCGGGGATCTTCCGCAACCAGGCCTAGATCATTGTCGTTGCCGGGCGCCGCGTAGCGCTCGATGAGTTCGATCACGGCATCGACCTCGAAGGGCTTCACCAAGTAATCAGCGGCACCTTCGTGCATCGCGGCCACCGCATTCTGGATTGTGCCATAGGCCGTCATCAGGATCACTGGCAGCGCCGGATGATCCTGTTTGATTGCCTTGAGCAGCGCATGGCCGTCTACGGGCGCCATCTGGACGTCGCTCACGACCGCATCGATTCGCTCACGCGCCAGGATTGCCAGGGCGGTATCGCCATCGGGAGCGCCGAAGGCGGAGTAGCCCGCCTGCTGCAAGGTGTCGGACAAGGCCTCCCGTAACGACACATCGTCCTCTACAATCAGCACCCTAGCTCTAGTCATGACGACTCCTACTTTGCCTTATCCGACTTTATCTATTTGCGCAGCAGCCGCGGCAAACTTGCGCCCTTTTTCGCACCACGGACCGCTGGCCAGGGCTTGCTGTCCCAATCGCCGCGGCAGCGTGATTACGAAGCTGGCGCCATGTCCCGGCACCGATTGCACCCTGACGTCGCCACGATGGCCTTGTACTACGGCACGCACTACCGCCAAGCCGAGGCCGGTACCGCCACTGCGAGTGGTAAAGAAGGGTTCGAAAATCTTGTCCTGAATCTCCGCGGCGATGCCGGGGCCATTGTCGCTGACCCGAAGGATGACGAGTTGGTCGCCGGCCGCGGACACGTCGATGTTCAGCCTGACACCCTCGCCGCAGATCTGAATGGCATTGGCAACCAGATTGGACATGGCACCAAGCAGCATGTCACGGCTTCCTTCCACCACGGCGTCGGGAGCGGTGTTGATCAATGTAAGGCGGCCACCACACTGTTGAAGCTGCGGCTCAAGGTTGTGACGTAGCGCCTCCAGCAGGTCGTCGAGCGAAACCGTCTCGGGAGTGAATTCCCCGCCGCGCGCGAATACCAGCATGTCGTTGACCATGCGTTCGAGCTGACGCAGGCCGTCCAGCACCTTGTCGGCGTAGCGTGCCTGATCGGCGGCATTGCACTGTGGCTTGCGAAGATGAGAAACATAGAGCATCGACGCAGTAAGCGGTGTGCGGATCTGATGCGCGAGCCGCGCCGTCATCTCGCCCATGGCCGACAGTCGTTGGTGGCGGCTCAACATGTCCTGCAGCCGGCGGTTCTCCGTGTCATCCTTGAGCAGCAGGATGCGGCCCGGCTCGGTACCTAGCGCTCGAACTGAGATGCCTACCTGGCGGCCGCTGAGCAGCGTGGCATAGGCACCGTCATCGCTGAATACTCTGACCACTCGCCGCGCCACATCCACCCAGCGCTCGCCCAGTAGCGGGAGACCGAGCAGTTCAAGGGCGGCAGGATTGCATTCCTGAACGCGTTCGGCGCCGTCCAGGACCACCACAGCGCCGGGAAGCGCCTCGAGCAGCTGCTGAAGACGGTTGGCCAGGCGCTCCTTCTCCGCCAACTGCTGGAGCCGCTCGCTGCGCGCCGCCGCCAGTTCCTCGGTGAGGACCGCCACCCGTTCTTCGAGCTGGCGGTATGACTTGGTCAGGCGCTCTGACAGCTCGCTGAAGGCGCGAAAGGCCTCATGCAGGTCCTGGCTGCGGTTAAGCGGGTTGTGCATCATCCACGTCTTCTCGCGTTGAATTCTGGTGTCGCGGCAAGCCTATGGCATCGCTCCCATAATTAAGCAAGGGGCGTGCCTACATGTGGATGACTTGAAAAACAGGAACTTGGACAGGAAGGGGGGCAGGCGGGGTAGCAATGCGCCGGGTTTACGTCACTTCATCGCTGCGCTGCAGACCGTATTTGCGCATCTTCTCCACCAAGGTGGTGCGACGCAGCTTTAGGCGGTTGGCGGCGTGGGCGACAACACCACCGGCATCGTCCAGCGCCTGCTTGATGAGGTTGTATTCGAGGTTGTTGATGTGTTCCTTAAGGTCCAAGCCCTCACGGGGCAGGCGCGGGACCGCCCAGGGGTCGTAGTCAACATCAACTTCCTGCGGCAGATCGGCCGGAAGTTCTCCGCTGGCGGTACGGAATTTGTCCGGCAGGTCGTGGAGGTCGACCACCCCGAAGGGATGCATGATCACCAGGCGCTCGATGAGGTTTGCCAGTTCTCGCACGTTGCCTGGCCAGTGATAACCGCAAAGCGCCACCACTGCCTGCGGAGTGAGTCGCACCGAACCGCGCTTCTCGTGCTCAAGGCGCGTAATGAGCTCGGTCACCAACAGCGGAATGTCCTCCTTGCGCTCGCGCAGCGGTGGCATTTCGATGGGGAACACGTTCAACCGATAGTAGAGGTCCTCGCGAAACTGCCCCGCCTGAATCAGTTCCTCTAGGTTTCGATGCGTGGCGGCAATAATGCGCACATCGGCACTGATCGGCTTGTTACTGCCGACCCGCTCGAATATGCGCTCTTGTAACACTCGTAGCAACTTCACCTGCATGTGCAGGCTCATGTCGCCGATCTCATCGAGGAAAAGGGTGCCGCCCTCCGCCAGTTCAAATCGCCCCTGGCGAGCGGTGATCGCGCCGGTAAAAGCACCCTTCTCGTGGCCGAACAACTCGCTCTCCAGGAGATCGGCGGGAATGGCCCCGCAGTTGATGGGGACGAATGGTTTGTTACGCCGCGACGAATGGTAATGGAGGTTGCGCGCCACCACCTCCTTGCCTGTGCCCGATTCGCCCAAAATCAGCACGGTGGCCTCGGAATTCGCCACCTGCTCAATGAGCTTACGGATGTGTCGAATGCCGCGGCTGTTGCCCACTAGGCTGCGGAACAACTCCGGAGAACGGCGCAACGCCGCCGATTCGCGGCTGTCGGCGAAAATCTGCGCCTGCTGCAATGCGCCAGTCAGCTGGCGGTACTTCACGGGAAAGTCGATGGCGGTCAGCACGCCGTTATCGTATTCGCGGGGAAGATAGTGCCCAGCCTCGCCGCGCAGCGCGACGACCGGCACCTGAGGAAGTGATTCTTTGAGGCCTTCGAAGGCGGCGACAACCTCATCACCGGAGGCACCGGTCCCCAGGAGTATCGCGAAGGGCCGTGGTCCGTCGCGAATCACTTGGCGCCAATCGCCGCAGCCGGCCAGCTGCACCTTGTCGTAGTCGAGAAACTCGAGGATTGCCTTGAGCTCCTGCCTCTGCAAGCTGTCCGCTTCGACGACAAGAATGCTCGATGACGATATGGACAACTCCCCTCTCCCTTCCGCCCTTCCAGCCAGCATTCTATATATAGTGTCGGACCGGGCGCTGTGCCGCGGGGCTAGTTTAAACATCTTGTATACGGAATGTCAAAATTCCGTCGTAAACCCTGCGTCACTCTTGCCTCATTCCCCTCCCTCCAACGGTCGCAGGTCATTCGCTCTCACTCCGAACTCTGCGTGCGGCGCCTCGTCAACGCCACGCTTCTGCGGTGGTGACGAAAGATGATCTTTTCCAGACGGTCGCGGAGCGACTCAGTCAGAAGGGTGAACCGAGCAGCATAGCGACAAGCTAGATCGACATCCGCCGCACTTTCCGCACGAGCGGCCAAGACCAGCGGTTTCGGGCACCGCGAACTCAGCCAGAGTTCAATGGTACCGGTTTCGCCCGGCTGCGGACCGCAGTCGGCAGCCCATTCGACACCGAAGGGACTGAGGCGCACCGCGCGGCGAGGCGGCAGCGGGAAGTGTACTAACAGCAATTGCCCCACCAGCCCCAACAACACATTAAGCTTCACGTCCAGGCGCGCCATCTCCTGGGCGAGGGGCTGATGCTCCTCCCCGAGCTCCGCGGGCGTCTCTTCCAGGGCAGCAATGACGCGTAGCACCTCCTCATTATGGTCGTGGTGGCGCAGCACCTCCGCCGCCACCGTGTCCGGGTCGGCGGGACCCCAACGCAATGGCAGGCTGTCCACCAGGACCAGACCCTGGCCAGGGCCGGCGCCAATTTCAGCCATGGAGAAGACGCAAGGATCCGCGCAGGTGGCAGCGGCTCATAACGCCTCCTTGCTCGCCGGCATTGGCCGGCTCACTTCAGGCCACCATAGGCAAGGTTGGCCCTGCGTCCGCGTTGCAAGTGCACAATCGCCCGGTGCAGTTCCATGCGAGCCTGGAGCCCAAGGTCCGTCAAGCGCTTGTTGAGCGTGGCCGCGGTCTGCAGATTTGCCGTAAAGGCCCCGCGCTCGTGCTCAGCGGGGATGCCCCCACACTGCATCTCCGCCAGCAGACGCTCGCGCCGCCGCTGTTGCACCCGCACCTCCTCCCATCGCCCGCAGTCCGCCGCACACAGCATGTCCTCGGTCACTTTGACGATTTCCCTGGACAGGCTGAGCGCATCTCTCATCGACGTGTCCGTCATGGAGCCGCGGAGCTATGCTGGAGCGCCCCCTGATTCTCCTTGCGCAGCACATCCGGGATCGCATCCCAAGCAGACTTAATGTCCACCATCAGCCCGGTCACTTCATCGAGAATGCAGGGATCGTTTTGAAGGTTTGCAACCACCAAGCGGCGCTGCATGTAATCGTAGAGGGCCTTGAGATTCTGGGCAATCTCGCCCCCCTTTTCCATGTCCAGGCTCTGACGCAGTCCGTCGATAATCGACAGTGCCCAGTTGAGTTGGCGCACCTTCTCTGGGATGTCATTGCGCTCAATCAATCCCCTGGCGACGCGGATCTTCTCAAGGGCGCCTTCCATGAGCAGCTGAATCAAACGGTGGGGCGAAGCGCCCTCAGTTTGGCCCTGTGCACTCACTTGACCATATTTTCTGAGCGCACTACGCGTATCTGGACTATTCATGCCTTCCCCTTGTGTCAATGATCCATGTCATGTTCGCCCTCGGCCTAGGCCGTGGATCTCCTAAATATGCATACAGCGCTGCTCATCGGCGCCCTCTCGCCGTATGTTCTCTATCACCCGGTCGGAGTATTCGCCGCCACCGTCGCCAACTGCTGGGTCAGGAAATCGCTGGTGCTCTTCATCTGAGCCACCAGGGTATCCATGGCGTTGAACTCTGACAGGTACTGCTGCTGGATGAGCGCGAGGTTCTGATTCATGTTCGCAACCTGTGCCTGAATATCGCTCACGCTCTGATTGATTCCGTTGATCCGCGCCGCGATGGCACCGCTCGGCCCCGTGGCATTGGTGACGAAGGAGTCGATTAGACTGGCCAATCCCTGGGAATAATTTACCGTCCCGCGTGAGCCCAGGGCCCCGCCGAGTACCTGAATCTGCAATCCGGCAGAGGCATCGCCCGCGGCGCCGGTCAAATTCTGTCCGGAGCCCGACGCTTGCACACCATTGATGGTTCCGGCCACGTCCACGCCCGCCGTGCCAGCGCTGATACTGAGGCCGAGAGTTGTGGCGCTATTGGTACCGACCGCGCCGATCACGACGTTGGACGCGGAGCCGTAGCGGTTGGAGGTGATGGTGAGCTTAGAGCTCGTATTATCGAAACTCACCGTCACGGAGGCGCCCGCCGCGGATAAAGCGCTGTCGCCGTTGATCGCGGACTGCAGCTGCGCCGCCAGGGCCGCGCCCGTCGAGTAGGTTCCGGGCGTCAGGGTAATGGTCCCCGACTGGACGCCATCGACCTGTAGCGCTAGAGAATTGTTGGTGCTGTCGATCACCAGCGGCACAGCAAAGGTGCCATTGGTATTGGCCAGTGCAGCGGTACTTGCACCGCTGATTGCTCCCTGCGTCGCCAGCTGGGTGATGTTGACCGGATAGCTTCCGGGTTGCGTGGCGCTAGACGAGCCGGTATAGCTGACCAATCCATCACTGGTGGTACCCATAGTGGCGAACAGTCCGGCGACCTCCGTGGGATCCGCGTTCAGCGCCGCCTGCAGGGTGGTAGTATCCAGCGCCAGAGTCCCGTCCTGCTGAAAACTAATTCCAACGTCCGACAGCGACTGAATACTACTGCTCTTGCTCAATCCGGGTATGGGGCCGGTGAGCACGCTGCGCATCTGGCTCTCCAGCCTGAGTATGGTAGGGTCCCCTGTCAGCACCGCCCCGGTCTGGGTGGTGGCGTTATAGGCCGTAACGCTGCTCAAGCTGGAGAGCAGGCTGTTGTAGGCACTTACGAAACTCTGCAGCGCGGTCTGCACCGAGGAGCCGTTACTGGCGACGGTCAAGGTGGACGGGGTGGTCGACGTGCTCGGCTGCAGCAGGTTCAGGGTGACGCCTTGGATGACGTTGGTGACTGTGTTGCTAGCACTAGTGATATTGTCCAATCCATTGACGGACAATACCGCGTCCTGCGCCGCCATGGTCTGAGTCATGTTCTGGCCGTTGTTTGTCGATCCCGCGGGGTCGAAGGCGAGCTGGGAAAGACCGCTATTGTCGAGGTCGTTGCCGTCACCGTCACCGCTGACGGTGATCATCATACTGTTGGCGGCGCCGGTGTTGCTGGAAGTTAGGGCAAGCCGATTGCCGCTGCCATCATTGATGATGGTCGCGGTCACGCCTATCTTGGCCGCGTTGATGGCGTCCCGTATCCCGGCCATGGTGTCATTGGACGAATCGATCGTAAGGGTCTTGGTGGGGGTAGTGCTGTTGGCGGTGAATCCGCCCTTGCCGTCATTGGTGCCGAATTGGAAGGTCAGTGTCCCCGTGCCAACCACGTCATTCACCGAAGCCAGCGGGCTGGACATCAGCGTCTGCGCCTGCGCCAAGCTGCCCACGTTGAGGGCATAGTTCCCGGCCACTGCGGTTGCGCCCGCGGTGGCCGTATATGATGAGGGGTCGCCCGAGGTGGCGGCAAGGGTCTGGAAGGAGCTTGCCGTCTCCAGGCCAGAGACTGCCGACTGGAAGGACTGCAGCGCCGAGGAAACAGTATTGTAGGCGGTCAGCTGCGCCTGAAACGTGACCTCGTTGGAATTCAACTGCTGGATTGGCTGCGCCTCCACCGCCATCAACTGGCTCACCAGCCCGGACACATCGATGCCCGAACCCGTGCCGGTAGCGGTGATGGTGCCGGTGGCAACAGACAGCGGGGCGGCGCTGATGGGCGAGTTAACTTGAAGAGGTGTGTATGAAGAAGGTGAAGTCGATGAGGAGATCGTTGTCATGTTCTTGCCTGCCAATTATCCAATACCTGGACGGATCCGGTGAGTACCTGGACTCCTATGCAACTAGAGTGCCTATTTTCCGCGCACGGCCTCTGAACCTCGGGAACCGCGCCAGTGATTGATGACGCACCCCGTGAGGAAGCTGCTATTTCCTGACGCACGACACTATGCCTTGGCCTGCAACAGGCCGGTATGCTGATGCTGGAGATAGTGCTCAATGTCCTTCGCCAATGCCAGCGCTTCCTGACTCGGGATTTGGCGTATGACCTCGTGAGTCTGGGCATCGACGACCTTCACTACCAGCTCGCCGCTGTCCTGATCGATGGAAAACTCCAGATTGCGGTTCAGGTTCTGGACCTTATTGTTGAGATGTTCAACGGCGGCGGCCAGCCGCTGATCACTCCCGCCGCCTGTGGAGGCATTCGTCGCCTCTGGCCCGCTGGAGGCGGAGCTGGTAGCCTCGGAGACCGCTGCCACATTGGCAGCCGGCGACACAACCGGTTCGCTGGTCGGAAAAAGGGACACGGGTGACACTTGGGATAGATTGGATATCATGGCTCTACCTCAAACTGGATAGAGGAAGCCGCCCGGCTTCCCGTTCCGGGCGGCTTCGTTTCCGACGTTTAACGCAGCAAGGTCAGCACGGAGTTGGGCACCGAGTTGGCCTGGGCCAGCATCGCAGTGCCGGCCTGCTGCAGGATCTGCGCCCGGGTCAGGTTCGATGTCTCCGCGGCGTAATCCGTATCCATGATGGCGCTGCGGGCGGCCGACAAGTTCTGCGAGGTCGCCTGCAGGCTGGAGATGGTGAGCTGGAAACGGTTCTGCACGGCACCGAGTCCGGCACGGATCGACGAGATCTGGTCCAGGGCCCCATCCACGATGGTGATCGCAGAGTTGGCGCCATTTACCGAGGAGACGTCGACGGTGTTGAGTGCCGTGAGCGTAGAGGACGCTGTCGACAATCCCGCCTTGCCGGGATTGTTGCCGCCGACCTGATAGGCCGCATTGGAGGTCAGCGAGATTGTACCGTAGGTGGTGCTGGCAGTATAAGCCCCGTCGGTTGCCGTGACGCCGGCAGCCGCCGTGACGCCGGCCCCAACGGCCGTACCTGTCGCGAGTCCATTGCCCGCCGTGCCCTTCAAAACAGACGCCGCGGTCACTACGTTGGCCGCCGAAGTGGCAGTATGATTGGAGAGATTGCTCGAGGCCGTGGAAGAGTGATTGCCATTGATCGCCGACGTCAATGCGGTGGCCAAGGCCGTGGTGTCGGCCTGATTCAGCGACACATTGTTTCCGGATGAGGCACCGGTAATGAAGGTATAGGTCTGGCCGTCCATCACCAGGGTCGATCCTTCGGCGATACCCGCAGCCGCGGTACTTTCCGACGGCCCGGCGGTCAGATGGCCTGCCATGGTACCGGCGCCAAGCAGGTAGGTCTTGGTGCTCTCGACACCGACGATCTTTGAGGTGACCGTCAGCACGCCGGAGCCGTTGTCCGATGCAGTATCAGTCGCAACGCCGTTGGTCGCGTTATTGATCGCCGACGTCGCACCAGTGCCGGCATTGGCCGCGCTCCACGCCACACCGCCGTTACCGATGATCACATTGCCGCTGCCATCCAGTGTGCCAGTAGTTCCCGACGCCTGGAAGATGAAGGTCTTTCCGCCCAAGGTAAAGGTGTCGCCGTCCGCTACGTTGGCACCAAAAGTCATGGTGGACACACCCTTGGTCCCAGCAAGCGTATAGGTCTGGGTCGCGGTGGCAGTACTTGCCGATACTTCCAGCCCAGTAGCGTTCTCCAAACGTGATGCGCCAGCGGTACCGTTGCTGGTAGTAATCGCAATGGTCTTGCCGGTGCTGGAGGACAACGTAAGGGCGCCAGTGGTGGCATTGGCCGTGGCGGTCACGCCAGTGGCCGCGGTCTTGGCGTTGATCGCCGCGGCGATGCTCGCCCCCTGGGTCGCGAAGTTGTAGGAACCGCTGATGGCGCCAATATTCACGCCGTTGATCACCAGATCACCGGATTGCAGATCCTCACGGCCCTGTACCGGCGCGTTGGCGGCCACGATCTGCGAGCTCGCGGACGCGGTGACGTTGGTCTGGCTGGTCACGCTATTGATGGCGTTGACGATGTCGTCAGCGCTACCGCTGGTGGAGGCGCCGACGTTAACACCGTTGATGGTGAGATCTCCAGAGGTCAACGCTTGGCCACTCACGGCACTGCTGGTGTTGTTGTATTGATACGCCCCGAGTTGCGAGGTCTGGGCGTTGCCCACCGAGAAGTTGATGGTCTGGTTGGCGTTCGCGCCGATCTGGAATTGGGCATCGTTGAGCGTACCGTCCAGCACGTTTTGGCCGTTGAACTGGGTCTGGGTGGCGATGCGCTGAGCTTCCTGCAGCAGCTGTTGCGCCTCGGAATTTAGCGCCTGGCGATCGGACGAAGAGTTGGTGGAGTTAGCGGACTGTACTGCCAACTCGCGGATGCGTTGCAGGATGTCGGTATAGGAGCTCAGCGCACCTTCCGCAGTCTGCGACATGGAAATCGCGTCGTTGGCGTTGCGTACCGCCTGGTCAAGGCCATTGATCTGCGTAGTAAAGCGGGTTGAAATCGCCAGACCCGCGGCGTCGTCTTTGGCACTGTTGATGCGCATGCCCGAGGACAGACGCTGCAGAGACGTCTGCAAAGCGCTCTGCGAATTCTGCAGATTGCGCTGGGCGTTCAGCGACATAATATTAGTATTAATTACATCCATCGTGCTTCTCCGAATTTTTCCCCGGCGGCACGGCCTGCCGGAGGCGTAATAACTAGCGAATATATTTCCTGGTGAAATATCTTCCGCTTCCGGAGACAGTAGCGGCCAGGGCCCGCAGGACTTTAGCCCAGAAATTGCCGGATCAGCGGTGGCCGCAGAGACAAGCGCCGCGGGAACCATTATCTGGTGACTGGCATACGTGCAGCGGTGGCCGCTTCATGCCGACGGCTGTGGACTTTTATCAGACACGGATAGGGTGGATCCTAGCTCCGGGAAGCGTCGGCGGCGGCCGTCTGGATTTGAGATAGGAAACCATCAGCGTCCAGCCGAGGCGCACCTCGGGGTCGTCGCGTCACCAGCTTCCCGGCGGCAGGCGGTTGCCGCCCCCTGGGCTCGATAGCTACTGGATATAGTTGAACAGGGACAGGTTCTGAATCTTGACGAATGACTGCTGCGCCGCCTGCAGACTCAAGGACTGCTGACTTAGAAGGCTGGCGGCCTGGGTATAGTTCAGATCCTGCACTGCCGAAACCGCGGTCTGGGAGGCGAGAATGAAGTCGCTGTTGTAGGACTGCTGATTGTCCAGAGTGCTCAACCTAGCGCCAACGCCGGACAAGACGTTGCTAACGTTGGCCATGGCCTGGTCGATGTTCACCAGCGCGCCGTTGACGTCGCTGCTGAAATTTGCCTGGGCGACTGGCGTCGATGCCCCCCGTTTAAGGACATTGACCAAATTCTGCACCGTGGTAAAGAGGTCCTGGTTGCTGCTGGGTGCAATGGTAAAGCTGTCTCCCGTCGCCGGGGAACCGCTCACCGCAACCTGAATGCCATTGAAGGCGATCTCCCCCCCACTCTGGTACGTGCCCGAGGTGACGAGGTTCGAGGCGCTGTCGCGAACTTCGTAGCTCGTCGGGCTGACGAAGGCGAGTGTATAGGTGTCCGGTACCCATGCCGTCTGATCGGTCACTTGACCGGTATCGATGACACCGGTTCCAGTATTGGCCTGGTTATAGCCGGTGGTAAACGTGCCGTTGCCGTTCTTGACCGCCTGAAAGACTGTAAACCCCGAGTCGCCGGCGGCAACCTGGCGATTGTTCCCCACCTGCACCAACCGTTGGCCCTGATCGCCGGAATAAGTCAATCCGGCGGCGGTCTGGGTGAAAGGCAATGTGTTATTGCTGTTTCCCGAAAATAGATAATTGCCGGTGGCGTCCTGGGAGTTGGCGATGCCGATCAGACTGGCCAGATCCTGCTGGATTTCCTGGGCGATGCTCTGGCGGTCCTGATCCGTCAGGGCACTGCTATTCGCCTGCACCGCCAATTGCCTGATCCTTTGCATGAAATCCGTGACGCTGTTGAGGGCATTCTGCTCGCTGCCCAGCGCCGATTGCGCATAGGTAACGTTGGTCTGATAGACGTTGGCGCTGTCGATGCCCTGCTGCAGCTGCACCAGCTGCGCCGCCGCAGTCGGGTTGTCGCTGGGAAGGTTGACCTGTTTCCCGCTGCTCAGCTGCTGCTGAGTCTGGTACACCGCCGCTTGTTGATTGAGAATGCCGTTGGCACCGTTTTGGTAGATCTCTGTGGTGGAAATGCGCATCGCCTAATCCTTTTAGGTTCCGTTTACGGCGCTCAGCAAGGTCTGGAACAGTGTGTTTGCCGTGGCAATCACCTTGGCGGCCGCCTGATAGGCCTGCTGATACTGCAGCATGTTCGCCGCCTCTTCATCGAGATTAACGCCTGACACCGAACTCACTGCGTTGGTCGCCTGGGTCAACTGTGCCTGGAAGGCCGAACTGTCACTTTGGGCCTCACTCGTTTGGTTGCCGACCGCCGCAACGATCTGCCCATAGGCCTGCTGAAACGTTGCCGTGCCGCCCTCGAGGGTCATCTTGTTCTGCAAGGCTGCGATCTGTTGGATGTTGCCATTGTCCCCCACCCCGGCGACATTGCGGCTGACGGTAAAGCTGTCCCCCGCCACCGGCGTGCCGGTCAGAGTGACATTCCAGCCGTTGTAGCTGATGACGTTGCCGCTCACATAGGGAACGCCGGTGGTCGGACTGCCCGTCGTGGCGCCGCTTACGTCGAAGGTGTTGGGGCTCGTAAAGGTAATGGTGACGGTGCCCGTCAAGCCTGGGGCCGGTGCGCTAACGATCGCTTGGGCGATGGCACCGCCACCCACATTGGCGGCATCGGCGCTGCTCACCCCCTGATCTACATAGAAGCGG
>Ga0335085_10007937_pt1 | contig 16289 bp, 14 predicted proteins | sample Lox_Sample_45_FD_206712 | JGI IMG/M metagenome (GOLD analysis project Ga0335085, IMG submission 206712) | Soil microbial communities from Loxahatchee National Wildlife Refuge, Florida, United States - Lox_Sample_4.5 | ecosystem: Environmental > Terrestrial > Soil > Wetlands | place: USA...
ATTAAGGAACTGGGCGAGACCACCATGAAAGGCGCCAGCGCGCGCCTCTATGACGACTATTGCGGAACCCCGGTCAAACCGCGCATTCCGGCGCCTCGGCGCACGGCGGTGGCGGCCTAGTGGTGCTTGATCCTTTCGCTGCAGTCTTTGCCCACGGATAAGCGCCGTGGGCTTTTTTCTTGAAGGGCGAACCCGGGGTTGCATACCCAAAGTCTGAGGGTTGGTTATTTGTCGTCGGCGGTCTTGTAGTCGCAGGCTTCGCGGCAAGGCGGGCAGTAGTAAAGACCATCCTGGCAAAGGCGTATGTCGACCTGTCCCTGGCAGAACGCGCAGTACTTCTCGCACGCGCACTTGTCTTCCGGCTGCTCGCACTGCATGCAGAGATACTTGGTTTTGGTCGTGGACATAACCAGAGGGTAGCGCCGCGGATGTTGGGAGGAAAGTTCCGTTAGTAACAGATGGGGTGGCGGGCCGCCGGCGGTTTCCGTCTCGGCCGGCGGCACGCCCCCAGGTTGATGGCTTTGCCGCCAACGTGTTACGGTTATGAGTTTCACAGCCAGCCACTGCTCCAATCGAGGACCGCTTGCCCGCAGTCGAGACGACCCGCAAGACCGCACTGAACGCCGTCCATCGCCAGATGGGCGCCAAAATGGTGGACTTCAACGGCTGGGATATGCCGGTCGAGTATCCCTGTTCGGGCGGCATCATTGCCGAGCACAACGCCGTTCGCAACGGAGTGGGCATCTTCGATGTCAGCCATATGGGCGACATCCGCTTGCAGGGCCCGGGAGCCCTCGCCGCCGTGCAGCACATCTCGATGAACGACGCCGCAAAGCTGGCCATCGGCCAGGCCCAGTATTCGGCGCTTCTGTATCCCCAGGGGACATTCGTAGACGATGTGATTGTCCACCGCCTGGGCGAAGACGAATACTTTCTCGTCATCAACGCGGGTACACGCGAAAAAGACTTTAACTGGGTGCGCGACAACACGCGCGGGTTCGATTGCAACGTCGAGAACCTTTCCGACGACTTCACTCAGATCGCCATTCAAGGTCCAAAGGGCGTGGACCTCCTGCAAAAGCTTACTGACGCCAATCTGAGCGCGGTGAAGTTCTATTGGGTCACGCGCGGCGCGGTCTGTGGCCTGAAGAACATCCTGATCGCCCGCACCGGCTATACCGCCGAAGACGGCTTTGAAATCTACATCCCCGCGGACGAAGCTACCAGCGCGCGGGTCTGGAATGAAGTGCTGGCGGCGGGAAAAGAATTCGGGGTCGTGGCCTGCGGCTTGGGCGCGCGCAACACCCTTCGCCTGGAAGGCAAGCTACCGCTCTATGGTCACGAGATTTCTGACACCATCAATGTATGGGAAGCCGGGCTGGATCGCTTCTGCAAGATGGACAAGTCGGAGTTCATGGGGAAAGATGCGCTGGAGAAGGCGAAGGCGGCTGGAGTGAAGCGGACTTTGATCGGTTTGGAGATGGTGGATCGCGGCATTGCCCGTGACGGCTACAAAGTGCAGGATCCGTCCGGAGGCGAAATCGGCTACGTCACCAGTGGATCGTTCGCCCCCTTCCTGAAGAAGAACATTGCCCTGGCTTACGTGCCGCCGGAGTTTGCAAATCCCGGATCGGAAGTGAGGGTCGAGATCCGTGGACAGAGCGCGCGGGCGCAAGCGGTACCGACACCTTTTTATAAGCGGCCCAAAAAGACATAAACGATAAAGGATCACGAAGGAGATCGAACAGCGACATGCCTTATCCCACGGATTTCAAGTACACCAAAGAGCATGAATGGATTAAGGTCGAGGGCAACACCGCTACGGTCGGAATCACCACCTACGCGCAGGATTCCCTCGGCGACATCGTCTTTGTGGAATTGCCCAAAATCGGGTCGGAGATCACTGCGGGCAAGACCTTCGGCACGGTAGAGTCGGTCAAGGCCGTTTCGGATCTCTTCGCGCCGGCCAGCGGCACGGTGACCGAGGTTAATGGCGAACTGGCGACCGCCCCAGAGATGATCAACAAGGATGCGCACAGCGCCTGGCTGCTGAAAATGACGCTGAAAAATCCGGGCGAGCTGAATTCATTGCTTTCCGCCGCCGACTACGAAAAGTTCGTGGCCGAAGAAGGCGGACACTAGAGAATTTTAAAATTGCCAATTGCCGATTGAAAACCTCCTCCCATAATTGGCATTGGCATTTGGAAATCGGCAATCATGAGTCAAGTTCCTGCTTCTGACATCTAACCAAGGTTCTTATGCGCTATTTACCCAAGTCTCCCGCTGATCGCCAGGCTCTGCTCAAGGCCATCGGGGCGCGCTCGATCGACGATTTGTTTGCGCCTATTCCCGCGGAATACCGTCTGAACCGCGATTTGAAGATTCCGCGGCAGATGGCGGAGTCGGAGATTCTCGACTGGTTCCGCGAGCGCTCGCGCGAAAATGGCGACGGCTACGCCACGTTTCTCGGCGCCGGCGCCTATTACCACTACCGCCCCGTCATTATTGATTCCCTGATCTCGCGCGGCGAGTTTCTGACCGCTTATACGCCGTATCAGGCCGAAATTTCGCAGGGTACGCTGCAATCCATCTTCGAGTTCCAGACCATGATCTGCGAACTCACCGGGATGGAGGTGGCCAACGCTTCCATGTACGACGGTTCGACGGCCGCCGCCGAAGGCGTCATGATGGCCGCGCGACTTACCGGCCGCCGCTCGGTAGTCATCGCTCGCAGCGTGCATCCCGAATATCGCGAAGTGTTGCAAACCTACGCCTGGCACCAGGGCATGCCGCTGGCCATCGCACCTTTTGGCAAAGACGGGCGCGTCGATCTGAAGGCCCTCGAACAATCCATCACCCAAGACACAGCCTGCGTGCTCATTCAGTCTCCGAACTTCTTCGGAACGATTGAAGACGTGAACGCCATTGCCGAAATCGCCCACCAGCACGGAGCGATGCTGGTGGTTTCGATCGCGGAGGCAGTTTCGCTGGGCATCGTCGAACCGCCGCGAAAGGCCGACATCATCGCCATGGAAGCCCAGTCGTTCGGGGTTCCGCTCGGCTTCGGCGGCCCTTATTGCGGCGTGATTGCGACTAAAGAACAGTTTGTCCGCCAGATGCCCGGCCGCCTGGTGGGCCAGACCACCGACCGCAACGGCAAGCGGGGATTCGTTCTGACGCTCGCTACCCGCGAACAGCACATCCGCCGCGAGAAAGCCACCTCGAATATCTGCACCAACCAGGCTCTGGTCGCGCTGATGGTCAACATCTTCATGACCATCTACGGCAAAGTCGGATTGAAGGAACTGGCAAAGCAAAACCTGGCTAAGGCGGCGTACGCGGCCCAGCAGTTTGCCAAGCACGGGAAAATCCTTTTTGAAGGCGCGCCGCGGTTCAACGAGTTCGTCGTCGAAACCAGCGAGGATCCTTACGCGATCAACAGCCGCATCCTCGGCCACAAGATCGTGGGAGGATTGCCGCTGAAGAAGTTTTATCCGGAACTGGGCAATGCGGCGCTCTGGTGTTGCACCGAGTTGACCACCCGCACCGCGATTGATACCGCGGTTGGTTTCGTGGCTGACAGCGAGCGCTCAGTGAAATCGGCGAAAGAGGAAGATGCGCAGGAGGTGGCGCGATGAAGCATCAAACCCGCAAGGCCACGCGCCACGTCAACCAGAACGAAGGCCTGATCTTTGAAAAATCTTCTGCGGGCAAAGCCGCATGGAAGCTGCCGCCGCTCGACGTTCCTGAAGTCGATGCGAAAGCCCTACTCGGATCAGCCGAGCGCAAAGACCTCGGCAATCTGCCGGAGGTGAGCGAAATTGAAATCATTCGCCACTTCACGCGCCTCTCGACGTGGAATTACGCCATCGATCTGGGAATGTATCCGCTCGGCTCGTGCACCATGAAGTACAACCCGCGGGTGAACGAAGTGGTTGCCCGCCTCGACGGCCTCGCCAACGGACATCCTTATCAGCCAGAGAAGGCGTCGCAAGGCGCGCTGCGGATCATAAAAACCATCAGCGATTGCCTGCTCGAAATTACCGGCATGGATGCGATCACTCTGCAGCCCGCCGCGGGCGCTCACGGAGAGCTCACCGGCCTGCTCATGGTTCGCGCCTATCACCAGGCGAAAGGGAATCCGCGCAAGAAGGTGTTAATTCCCGACTCGGCGCACGGCACGAACCCTGCCACGGCGGCGATGGTCGGCTACTCCGTCGAAAATCTGAAATCCAATGCGCAAGGAATGGTCGACATCGCGGCGCTCACGGCACAGATGAACGAAGACGTCGCCGTGCTCATGCTCACCAATCCCAACACGTTGGGTGTATTCGAGCAGGATATCCACAGGATCGCCGACATCATGCACGCCAAAGGCGGCCTGCTTTACATGGACGGCGCCAACATGAACGCGCTCGTGGGCAAGGTCCGCCCCGGCGATTTCGGGGTCGACGTCATGCACTTAAATCTGCATAAAACCTTCTCGACGCCGCATGGCGGTGGAGGCCCGGGATCGGGCCCGGTCGCGGTGAAACAGATTCTCGAGCCGTTCTTGCCGAAGCCAGTCGTCATCACCAAGCCCGATGGCACGCTGGGATTTGAATACGACCGTCCGCTATCGGTCGGACGCGTGCGCTCGTTCTACGGCAATTTCGGAATGTTCATTCGCGCGCTGGCGTACATTCTCGCCAACGGCCCCGATGGGCTGCGTCAGACCACAGAAGATGCCGTGCTCAATGCCAATTACATTCGCAAGGGACTCGAAGGCACGTACGATCTGCCCTACACGACGCCCAGCATGCATGAGGTGGTGTTCAGCGACAAGATTCAGGCGAAAAAAGGCGTAAAGACCATGGACCTGGCGAAGCGCCTGATCGATTACGGATTCCATCCCTACACCACGGCCTTCCCGTTGATTGTTCCGGGCGCCATGATGATCGAGCCCACCGAGAGCGAGTCGACGGAAGAAATGGACTTGTTCATCGAAGCCATGAAGTCGATCGCGGAAGAAGTAGAAGAAGATCCACAGATGGTGCTCGCCGCTCCGCACACTACGCGCGTCTCGCGGTTGGACGAAACGGCCGCAGCGAGGAAGCCGGTGCTGAGGTGGAAGCCGGGGAACTGATCGAGCGTGGTTTTAGCTGAAAGCTGATAGCAGAGAGCTTTGTATGAAAGAAGTCGTAGTCGTTTCCTCCGTCCGTACTCCCGTAGGCCGTGCGTTCAAAGGCACGCTGCGTGCCACGCGTCCCGATGAACTGGCCGCTGTCGCGATTAAGGGCGCGCTCGAGCGCGTGCCGCAACTTGATCCCAAAGAAATCGAAGACGTCATCCTCGGCTGCGCCATGCCTGAAGCCGAGCAGGGAATGAACGTCGCGCGTATCGCTTCTTTGCGCGCAGGTTTGCCGGTTGAAGTATCTGCCATCACCATCAATCGTTTCTGCTCTTCTGGATTGCAGGCGATCGCCATGGCCGCCGAACGCATTATGAGCGGCGGTGCCGAAATCATGATCGCCGGCGGCGCCGAGTCGATGTCGATGATCCCCATGGGTGGCAACAAGATTTCTCCAAACCCGTGGCTGGTCGATCATTATCCCGATGCTTATCTTTCGATGGGCCTCACCGCCGAGCGTCTCGCCCAGCGTTTCAATATCAGCCGCGAAGAGGCGGATCAATTTTCTTTACGCAGTCACCAGAAAGCTTTGGCCGCGATTCAGGCTGGCAAGTTTAGTGACGAGACTGTACCGGTGCCCGTAAGCTTTACGACTCCGAACGGATCGAAACCCAAGCGGCAGGAAATCAGCTTCAAGACCGACGAAGGCCCGCGCGCCGATACGACTCTTGAAGCCCTGCTCGGTCTCAAGCCCGCGTTTCACGTGAAAGGCACGGTCACTGCCGGCAATTCTTCGCAGATGTCGGACGGAGCCGCCGCCGCCGTAGTCATGTCCGCCGATCGCGCCCAAGCGCTCGGCATCAAGCCTCTGGCCCGCTACGTCGCCTTCGCCACGGCCGGATACAAGCCCGAAGAAATGGGACTCGGCCCCGTCTTCGCCATCCCCAAAGCCCTGAAGCTCGCCGGGCTCAAGCTCTCCGACATTGACGTGATTGAGCTCAACGAAGCCTTCGCAGCCCAGTCTCTGGCGGTGATCAGAGAAGCGGGCCTCGATCCTGACAAAGTCAATCCCAACGGCGGAGCCATCGCGCTCGGCCATCCCTTGGGCTGCACCGGCGCCAAGCTGACCGCCACCATCATCCGCGAGCTCAAACGTCGCAACGCCCGCTACGGCATGGTCACCATGTGCGTCGGCGGCGGCATGGGCGCGGCGGGGATCTTCGAGAACCTGAATTAAGAGCGATTAACCACAGAGGTCGCTGAGGATCACAGAGGAAATTGATGGATTTGTGGTATGTAACGCTTGCGGTCATTAGCAGGTGTTGAATGGTCAGCCAAGCCACTGCTTTTGTTCCTTCTGTGAATCGCGTCAGCGGTCAGATTGTTGCTGCGGCCATGAAGGTTCACTCCGCTGTAGGCCCAGGTCTCTTGGAAAGTGCGTATGAAGCCTGCCTGTTTCACGAACTGGGGAAGCAAGGCATCAGAGTCGAGCGTCAGGTTCCACTCCCGGTTGTGTATGACGGGGTAACCATCGATCTGGGTTACCGCTTGGACCTGGTGGTTGAAGACACGGTTGTGGTCGAATTAAAGTGTGTTCAGGCGTTTGATCGTGTTCATGAGGCCCAGATTCTGTCGTCTCTGAAGTTAAGTGGCAAACCGGTGGGCTTACTCATTAATTTCCATGTTGCTCATCTGCGTCACGGAATTAGACGGTTCGTGAACGGCAGAAATTGGCAACGATAGAATAGAATTCCTCAGTGATCCTCAGTGTCCTCTGTGGTTAGAGAAAGGTTTTTCATGGCGACCACCGCAGTTTCCAACACCAAGATTTCCGGCGGCAGTTTCCTGCTGGAAGAGCGTCAGACCTCCGAGGTCTTTACTCCTGAAGATTTCACCGAGCAGCACAACCTGATCGCGCAGACCGCAGAAGAGTTTGCCCTGAACGAGATTGTCCCCAATATCGAAAAAATCGAGCACAAGGACTTCTCCGTTACCCGCGATCTGCTGAAGAAAGCCGGCGAACTCGGCCTGAGCTCAGTGGAAATTCCCGAAGCCTACGGCGGACTCGAAATGGATAAAGTCACCGCCGCGGTCATTGCCGACCACATCGCCAAGTACGCCGGCTTCGCCACGACTTGGGGAGGCCACACCGGCATCGGTACGCTACCTATCGTGTATTTCGGCACGGAAGAACAAAAAAAGAAATACCTGCCTCGCCTCGCCGCAGGAGAAATCGTCGGCGCCTATGCTCTGTCGGAAGCTTCTTCGGGATCCGACGCTTTGAATTGCCGCGCCCGCGCCACGCTCTCGCCCGATGGCAAGCACTACATCCTCAACGGCGAAAAGATGTGGATCACCAACGCCGGCTTTGCGGATCTGTTCACGGTCTTCGCGAAGATTGACGGCGAGAAGTTCACTGCGTTCCTGGTCGAGAAAACTTTCCCGGGATTTTCCGTCGGGGCCGAAGAGCACAAGATGGGCATTCGCGGATCATCCACCTGCGCCATCATCCTGAATGACTGCAAGGTTCCGGTGGAAAACCTGCTCGGCGAAATCGGCAAAGGCCACGTGATCGCGTTTAACATTCTGAACGTCGGCCGCTTCAAGCTCGGAGCCATGTGCGTCGGCGGCGGCCGTGTGGCGCTCAACAACGCCATCGGCTATGCCAAACAGCGCAAGGCTTTCAATAAAGTCATCGCCGACTTCGGCATGGTCCGCGAAAAAATCGCCAACATGGCGGTGGGCATTTACACCGGCGAAGCGTTGGTCTACCGCACGGTGGGCATGATGGATGTTGCGCTCGCCGAAGTCGACAAATCCGCCGCCGACGCCTTGAAAGAGACGCGCAAAGCCATCGAAGAATATGCCGTCGAATGCTCCATCATCAAAGTCTGGGGCTCGGAGATGGTGGACTACGTGGTGGACGAAACTGTGCAGATCTACGGAGGCTACGGCTTCGTCGAAGAGTATCCCGCGGAGCGCGCCTATCGCGATGCCCGCATCAACCGCATCTTCGAAGGCACCAACGAAATCAACCGGCTCATCATCACTGGATTTCTGCTGAAGCGTGCGATGAGCGGACAACTCGCGCTCATGCCCGCCATCAAGAAGCTCATGGATGAAGTCCTCTCCGGCCCCAGCGTGGGCGAAGACCTGGAAGGCCCGCTCGCCGAAGAACGCAAACTGGTCGCCCAGGCGAAAAAGCTAGGCTTGTTCGTCGCCGGATCGGCCACGCAGAAATACATGCAGGCGATTCAGGATCAGCAGGAAGTCATGGGTGCCATTGCCGACATGACTATCGAAACCTACGCGATGGAATCGGCAGTACTCCGCGCCCAAAAAATCGCCGAGCGGGATGGAGAAAAAGCCGCGGCGTTGCCGATCGCGATGACACGCGTCTATCTGTCGCAGGCGATGGATAAGCTGGAAGCCGCAGCGAAGAAAGTCATCGCCGCAGTCGCCGAGGGCGACATGCTGCGCACGCAGCTAGCGATTCTGCGCCGCTTGGCCAAATATGAACCGTTCAATACCATCGACCTCCGCCAGCAGATCGCACAGACGGTGATTGAAAGAGGGAAGTACACGCTCGCGTAGGCAGAATTCAGCAGGAGGCAGAGCAACGGAGACTCGGGAAGACAAGCCTCACTCTGGGAAGCCGCAGGGAGTCTGCGAACATTGCCGCGGCACCTTTCCGTATTCGCTGATTCACAACGGATTCAACGGTACTTGTTACGCCTATTGTGAACGGTGTGGCCAACCTGGGTTCGTCAGTTCTTACAAACTTCCGCAATGTCAGCCGAAGAGGACCCTTATCACAGGGCTCATCCCCGAAGGTTCCGAATCGATCCTTGGCAAATGTATGTGGGGGCTGCTATTTTCGTGAGGCTGCTCCGAGGTGTCCCCTTTGCGGGAGTAGACTCTCGCCGGATGATGCAACCGGCTATTTGGAAGCCAATGCGGTTGGTACGGCCCGCGGCTGGAAGTGGCAACGCAACTGGACTGGAGTCTATTGCATCAGGATTGGCGAATGTGAGAAAGCAGAGAGAGGAAGTCGAGTTGGCTTTTAGCGTTGGGGCCAGCGAAAGTTGCCGCGCGTGGTAACGTAGTTCACAGGGAGACAATGATGCCCGTCGGAACATTTACAGCCGTTCTCCACAAAGAAGGCGACCTCTACGTTGCGGAATGCCCTGAAGTCGGAACTGTCAGCCAGGGTAGCACCGTGGAGGAAGCTGTCGCCAACCTGAAGGAAGCGACGGAACTCTACTTGGAAGAATTTCCTTCGGAAAACGCCGGCCGTCCGCTTGTGACTGTCTTCGAGGCTCGCTATGCCTAAGCTGCCTCGGGTCTCCGGGGCAGAAGTGATTCGAGCACTCGAACAGTTAGGCTTCCTACAGATGCGTCAACGAGGCAGTCACGTTGTGCTACGGAAAGAGACTGCAGCAGGAGCGGTCGGATGCGTCGTCCCAATGCATCGCGAACTAGCGACTGGTACCTTGCGCGGAATACTAAAACAGGCTGGCGTTAGACTCGAAGAATTCCTAAATGCGCTCTGAATGTAGTGGTGTTGGTGCTTTGGTTTTCAATCGTCAATCGAAAATCGAAAATCGTCAATTCTTCTTCAGTTCTTCCATCACGCTCTGAATCAATTCCTTTGCGTCGTTCAAACCCTTCATGACAATCTGAATATCCAGCACCGGCTTGCCCGGCCAGCGTTGGCTCTGGCAATACACTCCGTGCTGTCCGATCAGCGCCATGGCGTCGGTGATGGTGTCGAGCGTGACGGCCAGCCTTCCCCGTGGTACGCCCATCATGGTCTCAAAGTGCTCCAACTCTTCCTGCTTTTCGTCGAATACCGGCATGGGGAGATTGTAACCGCAGGCCTGCATGGCTCATAATTGCACGATCTGCTATCCACGGCCAAATCATCACGTCCAAAAGCATTTGGCACTTAGCACTTGGCATTTAGCCAGCAGAGTTCCGGAATGGCTAAATGCCAAGTGCCAAATGCTAATTGCGGTTTACTGAATGCTGATTGCTCCAAGGAGAACTTCATGCAAAAACTCACCGCTGTCTTCGTTATGCTGCTGCTCGCGACCGTTGCCTTCGCTCAGAAAAAGCCAGTCCTTAGCCCGGCCGCCTCGGCCACCTGCAAGTTTGCCGACGGCAAGTCGATCAAGGTTGACTACTCCTCCCCTCGCGCCAAGGGACGCAAGATCTACGGCGGCCTCGTGCCCTACGGCGAAGTCTGGCGCACCGGCGCGAACGAAGCGACAACTTTCGTGACTGACGCTGGTGTCACCATCGGCGGCAAAGACATTCCCGCCGGCAACTACACCATGTTCACCGTCCCCAACGCCGACAAGTGGTCGCTCATTATCAATAAGAAGACCGGCGAATGGGGCATTCCCTACAAGTACGAAAGCGACGAAGTCGGACGCTACGATATGTCCGTCTCGAAGACCTCAGGGCCGGTAGAAAACTTCACCATCTCGTTCCACGAGATGGGCAAGGGTTGCCACATGTATCTCGATTGGGAGAACACCCGCGCGACCGTGGAAATCAAAGAGAAGAAGTAAAGACCGCAGCACGAAGGACACAAAGGTTCACGAAGGGTTTCTTTGTGTTCCTTCGTGTCCTTTGTGGTTAATGCTTTTCCAGCCGGCTCACGGCAGCGGCGGCTACCGAAGAATCGGGCACGATCTTCAACGCTTCCTGGTAAGCCGTGAGCGCCTCCTGTGTGCGGCCCGCCTGTTCCAGAGCATGTCCCAGCCGCAGATAACCTTCGTCTGACGGCGCGATTCCAACAGCCCGTGAATAGTTCGTGATGGCGTCATTCTGCTTGCCTTGCTTTTCGAGCAGGATTCCGAGTCCCAGGTAGGCGTTCGCCTGATTAGGGTTCAGGCGCAGGGCTGCGTCAAAGTTTTCCCGGGCCTTGGCGTCGTCCCCGAGATCGCGGTATGCCCCGCCCAGGTTGGCGTGCGTGGATGCCAACAGCGCGGGATCCGACGTCAGACGCAGAATCTCTTCGTACTGTGCGACGGCGGCGTGCAAATCCCCGTGCTCCTGCGCGTAGGCTCCCAGGTTCAACCGGCTCATGGGATCGTGCGGGTTGATCTGCGAGGCCGCCAGAAAATGCTGATGCGCATCATCGGCCTTGCCTTCGAGCAGCAAGGCCCCGCCCAGATTATTTTCTGCTATGAAGTTGTCGTGCGTGATCGCCAGGGTGTGGGTCCACAGATCTACGTTGTTGGCCCAATAGGTGAGCTGCCGATGGGTCGCCCAACCCAGCGCGCCCAGCACCAGAACCGTTGCCACCGCGCGCGGAACCACGCCCGTCTTGAGATCAGCAATTGCGAAGGCGATCATGACGAAAATCCCGATGAGCGGAACATAGGCGTAGCGGTCAGCCATCGCCTGATCGCCCACCTGCACCAGTCCGATGACCGGCACCAGGGTGCCCAGGAACCACAGCCAGCCGACCAGCAGATAAGCTTTCTCGCGCAACCGCATTACGACCGCCGTGACCGCCGCCAACGCCGCCAGAGATACGAGAATTTGCCAACCGGGAATTCCGTGCGCCGGATAGGGATACATGGGCGCAAGATGCGCCGGCCAGACCGTGTTCCAGAGATAGCTTCCGTAGGCGACCGTCGCATTCTCCAACCGCGTGCCGAGCGGAAACTGCAAGGTCGAACGCGTGGCTCCCCCGCCCTGTTGCGCGATCACCGTGACCACCGAACTTGCGAGCGACAGCGCGAACAGCGGAATCTTCTCCACCACCAGTTTCCCGAATCCCCGTTGCCGTCGTTCCAAAGGCCACCAGTCGAGCAGCAGCAGCACAAACGGGAAGGTCACCATCATCGGTTTCGCCATCAGGCTCATGGCAAATAAGGCGAAGACTGCCGCATAGCGTTTCGCATCGGGTTTGCGGACATACCCCGCATATGCCAACAGAGCGAGCAGAAAGAAGAATGTGCTGAGCAGGTTCTTACGCTCGGCAATCCAAGCCACCGATTCGACGTTGATGGGATGCAGGGCAAATAGCAGCGCCACCAACAGGCTGGCATCAAGCCGCTTCGTGGTTCCCACCAGGAAAAGAAAAAGCAGCGCAGCATTGAACGCATGAATCAGCAGATTCACGAAATGCGGACCCGCGGGATTCAGATGAAAGAGAGAGTAGTCAATCTCGTGCGAGATCCACGTCAGTGGATGCCAATTGGCCTGCTCAAATGTCGAAAATGCCCAGGCGATCCCCTCCCCGGATAGCCCCTGGCGCACCTGCAGATTGTCGGTCACATAGCCGGGGTCGTCATAGTTCACGAACGGATGGCGGTTCACCGGATTATAGAGCGCCAGCGTTGCCACCACGATCAGAAGGCACACGATGGTGTTGTGCTTCCCCGGAGAAGCAAAGAATCCCTCAGGCTTCGGTGGCGGCGGAGGGGCAGACTTTTTTTTGGCGAGAGCAGGCAACAGAAGAATTTAAACACAGAGAAGACAAGGGGCACAGAGAGCAGCTTCGCCGAGAATCACTTTAGTCACGCAAGAAACCGGCCCTCTCGCCTGGGATTTGTCTGTGCCGAGAACTTGCGGGTTTGCCGGCCGCAAGCGTCAATTCCTCAGCGTTTTCCCCGTTTTCAGCGTGTATTGGATCCGCTCCTGGGTCTTCTTCTCGCCACAGAGCGATTTGAAACCCTCGCGCTCCAAATCTAAGACATACTGCTCGCTGACCGGAGTTCCTGGCGTGACGTTGCCGCCGCACAATACTTCGGCAATCTTGTTCCCCAATTTCACTTCGTAATCAGTGATGTAATCACCCTGCCGCATCAGGTAGACGCCCATCTTGAGCGTGGCCAGGACATTCTCGCCGGGAGCGGGAATATCTTTTCTGGGCTGCGGGGGCTCATATCCCGCCCGCACCATTTCCAGCGCCTTCGCCTTGCAGTCGGTGAGCACCCGCTCGCGATTCATCGTGATGTCGTCGGCCGGCGATAAGAACCCGAGTCCGCGCGCCTCATGCGCAGAGGTTGCCACTCTGGCCGTAGCGATTATCTCGAAGGCCTTCTTCATTGCCTCCATGAGCTCGACCGACTCGCCCCGTCCGTCTTTGCGGATCGATGCCGCACTGTCCACGGCGCGCAGCAGCATCTCTTTGCACCCGCCCCCGCCGGGGAGCAGGCCCACGCCCACCTCGACCAGCCCGGTATAGAGTTCCGCGTGCGGCTGCCGCGCTGGAGCGTGCAAGGAAATCTCCGTACCTCCGCCCAGGCACAAGCCAAACGCGCCAACGACCACCGGCTTGGGCGAAAACTTGATGGCTTGCGTCATGTTCTGGAACTGCCGGATGACCATATCCACGTCATCCCACTCCTCCTCCTGCACCGCCATCAGCAGCAGCATGAGGTTCGCACCCACGGAAAAATTGGCCGCGTCATTGGTCATGACAAAGGCGTCGAACTGATCTCCCGGGCCGCCCGGCTTCAGAGTCTGGGTGACGAGGCTGAGGATGTCAGCACCCAGCGAGTTCATCTTGGAATGGAATTCGATGCCGCCGACGCCGTCGCCCAGATCCACCAGTGATGCTCCCGAATTCTTCTTGACCACGCCCTTCGACTTCCTGGCTACGCTCACCGACCACACGCCCGGCGGCACTTCGACCGCTTCCCAATTGTCGGTGCGCAGCTCCCAATATTTTTTACCCGAGGGTGCGGTCGCGTCATCGGCGTACCACGATTTCTGCCCCACGCCCAACATCTTGTCGACATTGAAGGCGACGGGCTTCCCTTCTTTCTTCATGCGTGCGACCGTGGCTTCTACGCCCGCCGCATCCCACAATTCAAACGGCCCCATCTCCCAGTTGAAGCCCCGCTTCATGGCGCGATCGATTTCGACCACGGTGTCGGAAATCTCGGGAATGCGGTTGGCCGCGTAGGTCCACAAATCCGACAAAGCCTGCCATAGAAATGGGCCGGCCTTGTCGCCTTTCTGCGGACCGCTGCCCTCCATGCCCAGCAGCATGCGCACGCGCGCGCCCGTGTCTTCCACGTTCTTCGCCATGTCCAGAGCTGGAAATCTTGCCTTCTGCCGCGGACGATACTCCAGCGTCTTCCAATCGAGCGCCAGCCGTTCTTCCTGGCCCTCGGCGCCTCTGGCCTTTTTGTAGAAGCCACCTTTGGTCTTGTCGCCCAGCCATTTGCGCTCGAGCAGCTCCTGGTAAAAGTCAGGCAGCTTCAGTTCGCTGCGCTCGTCGCGCACATTGTGGGTCATGTTGCCGACCACGTGTCCTAAAATGTCGAGGCCCACCAGGTCAATGGTGCGGAAGGTCGCCGACTTCGGCCAGCCCACCGCTTGACCGGTCAGCGCGTCCACATCCTCGATGGAAAGATCCATCTCCTGCATCAGCCGCATGACGTTCAACACGGAAAACGTTCCGATGCGGTTGCCGATGAAATTAGGCGTGTCTTTGGCATAAACGATGCCCTTGCCCAAATGCACATCGCTGAAACGTGCAACCGCCTCGACCGCCGAGCGATCCGTCTCCAGGGTGGGAATGAGTTCCAACAGCCGCATGTAGCGCGGAGGGTTAAAGAAATGGGTTCCCAGCCACATGCGGCGGAAGCCTTCGGGAAAGCCCTCGGCGATTTTAGCCACCGGCAATCCGCTGGTGTTGGTGGTGATGATGGTTCCGGGTTTGCGGACGGCATCGACTTTTTTGAGCAGGGCGCGCTTGATCTCGAGATTCTCCACCACCGCCTCGATGATCCAGTCGACGTCGGCCAGCTTTTTCAGGTCGTCCTCAAAGTTGCCGAGCGTGACCAGGCTGGCGAGTGATGCGTCCATGAAGGCGGCGGGCTTGGCCTTCTTCGCAGCCTCCAGGCCGGCCGCGGCGATCTTGTTGCGCGCGGCCCCGTCCGCGTCGGGAGGCACCATGTCGAACAGGTAGCTGGGAACTCCCGCATTGGCGAAGTGGGCGGCGATGCGCGCGCCCATGGTTCCGGCGCCCAGGATGGCAACTTTATGAATTTTCTTCATGATGGATTTCCAATTTTCAATTGGAATCTGTCCTACGGCAGTTTATCCACCGCCCAGTCGTCTTTGCCAGTCCGGACGATCAAGATGCTGGAATACCGCGGATGCAGGCGGTGCTCTTTCCCGGGCGTGGCCTGCCAGAGCACCACAGGAAAGGAATAGCGGCCCGTCTGCAGTTTCTTTCCGCGGTTGATTTCAAAAGCCTGGGCGCTAGCCGCATCCGGCGAAAAAAACTGGTCGAGTGAATCCTCAGAGCTGCCCTGCCGGGCCCGGTCGGTAAGCATCATCAGGCCGGTTTCGTGGTCCTGCGTTTGCCAGGCGTGCAGAAAGCGGTTGGCGGTGGCCAGCGCCGCAACATAGTCGGCGTCGATCGGCGCCGGCCTGGGTTTGGTTCGTGCCGCTCCCGTGGCCGCGATCAAAGCGGTGAGGAAGAGCCATGCGGCGCGCCAAATCCATGCTTTGGGAACACCAGGGCGGTAACTCATCTTGGGATTGGTCATCCAGTAACGGGCATCCCCCAAAAACAACAGGCGCGTATCGTTTTAGATGTGGGGTGAGGATGGCAACGACACGCGCCCTATTAAGTTGTTTTCATGCTAGGCCCCCGTTCCGTGGATGTCAAGATAAATCTTTTAGATTCAATACTATGCGATCATTTTCGCAAGCATAAAAGCGGCCCCCGCCGCAAGTCCACCGATCACCATTGTTTGTGACGCAGCGCGCAGGGGAGGAGTGCCGGTAAAGCGCCCTTTCATGAAGCCAAAAACGCCCAGCGCCGCCAGGGTCACAATGGCCGACACCTTCAGACCGGTCACCGCGTTGCTCAGTGCCACGTAGGGGGAAAGGGGAATAAAGCCGCCGGCGATGTACGACCCGGCAATGGTCGCGGCGCTGGTCAGGGCCCGCTTGGGATCGGGTTCTTCCAGCCCCAGTTCGTAGCGCATCATGAAGTCTACCCACGCCTTGGGACGTTGGCTCAAGGCCTCGACCACGGGGTGGCTTTCAGCGTCCGAAAGTCCGTATGCCTGGAACACCCGGCTGACTTCGGCTTTCTCTTCCTCGGGGATCTCGACGATTTCGCGCTCTTCACGCTGGCGTTCCTGCTGGTAGTGCTCGGCGTCGCCCTGTGCCGCGAGATATCCGCCCAGAC
>Ga0335085_10007939_pt1 | contig 16288 bp, 20 predicted proteins | sample Lox_Sample_45_FD_206712 | JGI IMG/M metagenome (GOLD analysis project Ga0335085, IMG submission 206712) | Soil microbial communities from Loxahatchee National Wildlife Refuge, Florida, United States - Lox_Sample_4.5 | ecosystem: Environmental > Terrestrial > Soil > Wetlands | place: USA...
TTCATGCGGGATTCAATGCTGTACTTTGTGAGATTCGCGTATCGAGTCCCGCCCAACGTCACCGTTAAATAACTCGGGGGCGTGGACGCATTCGGTGCGTTTCCTTCGGTGAATGTCGCGGATGCGGGTGCGCTGCTTTGCATTGTGATAACCAGGGGCACACTCGAATCACGCGGGAAGTCCAACACGCCCAGGCGGGCAGGAATATCGAAATCGTCAATGCCCTGAATGATGCTGCTTACCACATCCGTGGGCACGGCGGCCGAGACTCCAGAAACCGGGGACTGCTGAATCTGCAGGGGCGTGTCGCTTGCCATCACTCCGGTACGGAGAAAGTTATCCAGGCCCTTGGTGATTGCAGCCACCCGGTCCAGCTTGCTGGGCACAATTGGGGTGCGGGGAATTGAGGGACTGACCGGCTTGTCAAACGATTCCAGTACCGCATAGCGCGATTCGAGACTCGCAAGCCGCTCACCTTCTGCCTTCAAATCTGTGAACATCTGGTTTTCTTCCGTTGACATTTCACGGCTAGAGGTCCGTCCAAGCAGGTCTTCCAACTTTGCCCGGCAGGTCTGCCGCATCGTCTTAATTTCCGCTAACGTCATTGCAATTACTCCGTCATGAATTTTCGCCGTAGCCCGCGCCGGGCGGGTGATAGCGATTACTGGGGTCCGGCCCCAATCAAAATTTGTGCAAGCAGCCCCACAGCATCCGCCTCGGGCTGTTCTAACCGCGCACGGCAATACTCGGCACACAATTGCGCGGGCAATCCTGTTTTCGCGGCCAAGTAGCCGGGCAATAATTTCCCGTACACATCCGCCGGGCTTTTCCCGTCCGCAAGCAATTTCCGTTCGTGCGCCACACAATTCTTGGCAAGCTGTTGGGCGATCCGCGCCCCCGCGCCGGTGGCCGGTGGGATTTTTCCGCTGCCCATGTTGAGCGGCGAAAGGGGCTCGTCAAGACCCGGCAGAGTGGGCAGGTTTTCCATCCGCCGGGCCTCATTCCGCGTCAGGAACCCTGCAGCAATTCCCGATGCGTGAGCTGAGTAGCGCGTTTGCAAGTCCGCCCGCCAGAGCGAATCCAAATCATGCTTAAAAAACAGATCCGTTTCGGACGGAGCGAGTAAGTCACGCTGGGCAGCTTGCTCGATTCGCGTGCACCAGGGCTGTAGTGTGTGCTTGGTGTAGGAAAGGAAAAACTGTTCCGCACTCGCAAACGTGGATGTTTTGCCGTGTGAAATGCCGAGCAACACATCGGGGATTCGGAACAGTCTACCGATTTCTTCAAGCTGGAACTGCCGAGCCTCAATGTACTGTGACTCTTGCGCGGTGAGGGAAATACGGTCAGCCTTGAGTCCGCTTTCCAACAACAGCGGTTTCCATGCGTTCCAACTGCCCGCATACCGCTCATTAAAAATACTTCGGAGATTCTCCCGCCCGTCTGCAGAAAGTTCTTGCTCGGTTTGGAGAACGAGGTCGGATTGGAAACCCTGTCTGAACAGTCGCGCACCTTGTTCCTCAGCCGCAAGCAATAGCCCAATAGCCTCACGCGCAAGCAAAATGAGAGATTGCCCCTCCAGGTAACCGGCAGGTGCAAGTAGCTTCACAGACCAAAGGTCATCACTCATCAGCACACGCTGCCCTGTTCGCGGGTCCGCATATCGCCAAAACAGCGGTGTCGGTGGAGGGATGTAAAGGCCCAGCGGATTCATTGGCACCATGCGTCCCGCACTGAGTGGGTGCAATCCACGTACGCCATCCGGCCCAAATTCTTTCTCACTGAATGCCTGTCCAAAGCAGAGCACGTCCAAAATCATGGACTCGCGCAGTTCCATGCTTGTCTGCCAACTGTTCGGCGCATCGTGTAGTAAGCGGAATCGCGGATCATCTACCGCAAGCACCGAACCGGACGGCGTGCGCCGATAGAGATTCAGCGGGAGTGCTGATAGGTCCTCACACAGAATGCGAATGCATGCGAGCACAGCGGATGCACGCATCGCAGTTTGCGGCGTGACATATTGGCCGGACTGTGTGCGGACACCTTGGAAAATCCCTGTCAATGTGGCGAGTGAGTACGGCGCACCCAACGGAGTCAGGTCAGCCCGTTTGCCCTGTGGCAACGGTGGAGCGGGGAGGTTGAGCTGAATGAGGCCCATATTAGGACACCAGCTTTCTGAGGGATTCGCGCTCGGCAATCGCGGTGTCTAGTTCGCTGATGCGTGTGGCCAAGCTGTCAAACTGAACTTGCTCGGCAATGCTGAGACTGCGGGACTCGGCAAACGCGCTATCGAGTAGCCGTGCCGCTTGTGCCTTTGCCTTCTTACGCTGAAAAAACAATTCTGTTAGGTTCATTGCCCTTTCCCTTTAAAAGCTCGAAACAAAATCCACCATGCCCGCGCTCAATGCTTCGCGTGCACTGAGCATCCGGCCACCGCCGAAATTGCTGTTAGCCGAGACACGCGCACCACGTCCGCGCCGGATGGCACCGAGAAAATCTGAGTACCACTGATTCACACCGGCTTGCATGTGTGCCTTCGCGGCATCGGACAACGGAGTGAACGGCGCACGCTCTGTCTTGTGCTCACCGGCTGTAACGGCTGTGAGTTTGACGCCCGCATTTTCCAGTGCCTTAGAAATGTCCGCGTGTAAATCCAGGACGCCCACAGATCCCGCTTCGCCGCTCGGGGTGATGGTGATGGACCCTGCTTGCGATGCAAGCCAATAAGCGGCGGACGCGGCAAGCCCTGACACGAAAGCCCGAACGGGCTTGACTCGGTTGGCTGCATGTATCGCGTCCGCCGTTTCGGGCAGGCCGAGGACAGATCCGCCGGGCGAATCAATCACAAGATCAATTGTTCGGACGGATGGGTCCGCAAGTGCGCGTTTCACGTTTGCGCGAATTTCTGAGTAATCAGAATCCGCGAACCAATCGTTTTGACCGAGCACCCCGAACACACCCACTTGACCGGCTGCTAGTTTCGGGGCTTTCTGTGCGGACGTGCGAGCATCAGGTCCGGCAAGCAATCCGGGGACACAGGATTCCAGTAGGGCGAAAAAAGGACTGCGAAAAATGGCTTGGGCTTGCATTAGTTTGACTCCAGTTCACGGTCTAACAGCTCAATAAACTGCCGGGTAACGGGGTGACAGTGTGTTAATTCGGTGAGGTCCCGCCGTAGCTGGCTCAAGAATTTATGCTGATACGTCGGCGGCCAATTTGCTTTCACCATCAATTCACGCGCACAACGGAAGAGAATTTGAAACGGTTCCTCGGGGTTACTGAGCAGACAATCACATTCCACAATGCACGAAACCCACTCGCGGGCAATCATGCCTTCCACCGTGTTCGGCGGGTAAACGTCAATCGAAAGTGGCGGAATCATTTTCCTTACCTCTCAAAATGTGGGGGCGGGGTGAATCTGCCGCCCCTGCCGGGCTACTGTTGCTGCTTTTTCGCCGGGGCAATCTCTGTGTGAATAAATCCCCTCAATTCGCTTTCAAGAATGCGCGTCAAACGTCCGATTTTGATTCGCGTCAACCGGCCTTGTGTGAGCCATGCGCGAATCGTGGAAGGACTGACACCACCCAAAAATTCGGCGGCCGATTCCACGCTGTGCAGCTTGTCTCTCTCCGGTTCTCGCGCTGTCATAGACGCTCCTTGTTACGCATTGTTGCTCTCTGTTAGCACAATGCGCCCGATTCGGCCTGTCATCAACGTCCTGAAAGTACAGAGAGGGACGCGACTAAATTTAACTTTCATTTGTCCCATTATTGACGCTTCTATTGGTGTCAGTTAACATTTCCATAGTATTGACGCGACAAATTGAACGGTATCACGTCCACTTGAAAGGTCCAATAGTGATGCAATTTTACAGTTTCAATTATCTAGTGCCTACTGCTAAGAAACTGATTCCAAAGTGGGCTAAGAACTGGGAGCACCCCGAGCAAATTACGGATTTTCGGCAGGCGTTTGCCGAGTTCTCAGGTAAAGAGCGGGAAAAACGGATCTATGCCACCGGAGAAATTGGCCGCCGTTTGAAATTGGCCTTTGAAGAGGATGACGAATACCGCCGAGATTGGTTGCTCTTTGACGCTCGCCGCATCAACGCGATTTATAGCAGCCCGCTCGGGCCGGAAATAGCGTCAAGGCCGGACGTAATTGTCATGGCACAGGGACACCCGCTAGACCGTCTGCTCTGTGTTGTGCAAACACGCCTCGCCAAGTCGATGGCCGTATGCCACAGGAAAGAATGCGAAAAGAAATATTATTTCCGCGAGCCGGGCCGCCACGGACAGAAGTATTGCGGTGCGCGGTGCGCGGAAATTGTGGTCCGTGAGGGAAAGCTACGCTGGTATCACGCATCGCGCTAGTCAATCGGCCCTCGCAAGAATGCCCATTGCTGCGCGTTTAGAGACGATTTAAGCGGTGTTGCGGGCGGGGGTGCCCGATATCAGGGGGTATTTTCACTGTGTCACTTCTTGCTGCGCTTGGTGGCTTTCCACGTACTCATCACCAATGAATCCAACCGGTCCTGCCTTCCCTTGACCCACTTCGCATAGTGGCGCTCGGTGGTCTTGATACTCTCATGCCCGAGCAACTTTGAGACTTCCTCCAGTGGCACGCCTTTCTGTAGAAGATCCACCGCGAACGTGTCTCGCAAACGGTGGCTCATCATGTGACCATCGTTCGGGATCTTCGCGGCCCTGAAGCAAGGGGCAATGTAATACTTCGCCCAATTCTTTGTGATGCTTTCTTCCTCGCCCTTTCCGCTCCAGAAAACATAGTCGGGATTTCCGTTCGCCACTTTCAGCAACTCGCTGGCAATGTCGGGCGGAATCGGCACAGAAACCGGGACACCCGTTTTTTGCCGGGCCGTCACAATGCGATGCAGTTTCTTGGCCTTGTCAAATTGAATTTCCGCCCGCTTGAGCGTGAGTGCATCGCGGATAGCAAGGCCGGACCACCGCATGAGCTGCAATAGCGCGTGTACTTTGTCCCGCTGCTCGGGATCTGATACCGTGCCGTACACCGCATCAATCAGGCGCGTGTACTCGGCAGCGGTTAGCGGCATTGTGGGTGTCTCATCGATTTTGATCTTGGGCAATGACGGAATGCGGGGCACCCATTGTGCCTCGTAGCAGTAGCGGAGGAATGAACGGACCCGCTCACGGACTTTGGAGCGCGTGGTACTAGACGGGTACACTTCCGGCCATGTTGCACAGAACGCGGTGAGCAGTTCCCGCGTGATTCCCTGCACCGTGTACACGCTCTGTGATTCGCAGAATTTCTTGAGCCGGTCCAATTCACGGGTGTACTTGCCAATCACTTTCTCGGTGATGCCCTGATTCCTTTTGTCCTGAAGAAAAATGTCGATACAGGCTTGAGTGTCCCGCTGCTCTGCCTTGGGCTCGGCCACAGGTGTGCGACCGGAGAGCTGGTCCTCCAGTTCGCGCTTTTTTTCTTCGGCCTCGGCCCAAGAGCGCGTGCCCGCTTTTTTGCGGTACTGCTTCCCGCCACTGCTCCAGCGCAAATGCTTCCGACAGTCGCAACGTTTGCAGAACTCATCACCCTTGTACTTGCAATCAGAAGAGTGTCTAACAAATATCGTGATGACGGGAGCGCCGGGCTTGAGGTGCCATTTGCGGAGGTTGGCCCTTACGTTGGCTTTTTGTTCTTCGGTCAGCGGGACTAGCGGTTCCAGGTCCGGCATAGCGTCCTCTCCGAACCCCACGATAATGACGCTAGCACAGTCTTAACACAAAAATCAAGCGGACATAATAAAACCCGCGTTTTACGCGGGTAAAATGCTGGCGGAGAGAGTGGGATTCGAACCCACGTTAGAGTTTCCCCTAAACACGCTTTCCAAGCGTGCGCCTTCAGCCACTCGGCCATCTCTCCGCGCTTTCAGAGGCTTACAGGGACCTTGCTCCAAAGAAGGGAACACGCTTTGGAAAGGACTCCATGTATGGGCTTCACTGATTTTATCCGAGAACGACGCTACTTGAACAATGTTTCCCCCGCCACAATTTCTTGGTACACACATGCATTCAAATGGCTGCCCTGTGAATCACCGACACAGGAACAATTGAAAGACACTGTGCTGCGAATGCGAGAAAAAGGACTCAAGGCCACAGGCTGCAATGCCGCGATACGCGCAATCAATGCCTACCTGCATTGGAGCAGCGCAGCCGGTGAGCGAAAATGCGGTGCGGGTTGTCAGCACCCTCACATTCGGCAATTGAAAGAACCTGAGGGCGTCGTCCCGACATTCACCGCTGAGCAAGTCAAACGTCTCGTCAATTGGAAGCCGAAGGCCAAGCATCTTCACCAACGGCGATTGCATCTGCTCACGCTGTTATTGCTAGACACCGGCTGTCGCATCACCGAAGCGTTAACGTTGCACGTCCGTGATGTGGACATGGACAATATGCTTCTCACGCTGGATGGAAAGGGCCGCAAGCAGAGGATAGTTCCCTTTTCGTTTGGACTCCGCAAAGCCTTGCACCGATTCATTTCGGATTTCGAACGAAAACCGGATTCCCTTCTTTTTGCCACACGCGAGAACATCCCGGTCAGACGCATGACTGCACTCAGGGGCGTGAAAATCCTGTGTGGCAAACTCGGATTTGACGCACCTCCGAGAACGCTGCACGCATTCCGTCACACCTTCGCGGTCAACTACCTTCGCCGTGGTGGAAGCGTCTTCCATCTGCAAAAGTGTTTGGGGCATTCATCACTGGAGATGACACGACGATATGCGAACTTGATGACGGAGGACTTGCAGGCGATTCATGAGCGTGTGAGCCTATTATCATCCCGCTGAAGAATACCTTTGCCATGTCAAGCAAGAATCCAAATCTGACTTGTACGACGCGAAGATTGCCGCTCGAATCAGTAAGGCTAGATTTCCAAGCACCGGGGAACCTCATGAATGAGACCGTTGAGCAATACGTACAACGGTTGCGCAGTGGAGAGATACTTCCGGCATTGAAAGTCCGCTATGACGGTCAGCAGTATTTCTTAGAAGATGGCTTCCATCGCATAGAGGCAGCCAAAAGGTGCGGCCTTGAAACCGTGAAGGTCGAAGTCAGTCCTGGCACGCTCGCCGACATGGAGGCCGAGTTTCGAGCATATCTGACTAAACTGAAAGAAAGCCTGAAAAACGGACGTTGAGAACTCACACACTGAGCCTGCGGATAACGCGCTCATACACCGCTCGCGGGATGCGGACAGAACGATATTTCCGCTTGTGCATCCTCTCGGGGCGTTCAAGGACAATGACGCCCTTTTCATCTTCGAATATTCGAGCCACAGTCGTTCTGGAAAAGCCTGTCATCTCTGCAACCTCTTGCAGTGTGAATGCTTGTTGTTCTCTTGAAATCATGCGGTTGATGAGCGCGTGATACTTTTAACGTGCTTGCGCTTCTAACGTCTGTTTGGACTTACCCCATTCATATAGCAGTCGAAATCCGATCATCAATAGCAAAAAGACGCAGAGCGTGAGAATAGCTAAGTCAAACGTTGTCGGGAAGACCTTCATCTCCGAGGCCAAGATGCCCCGCGTTGACCAAATTGAGAAAAAGAAAGATGCAACGGAAGTCGCCAATGCCTCTCTCTTCACACTGAATGGAATGATAAGAACAAACAGTGTGGCAGAGACTAATATAACCACGGCCATCAGTTGGACAAGCGGCTTGCGACGCATAACAAATCTTGCGTGCACTTTCCCAGGAACGACCGTAATAGCTGCTTTGTCGCACGGCATGTTGAAGCTACTGTTGAAGTTCCTCAACATCACACCTTGTATCGATAATGGGGGATTGAACGTTGTCTCAAACTCCACAACCGTTGTATCAAATGGAAAGTCCCGGGCCGATCGTGATGTTCTCACCAAAGGTACTTCGTCAGATTCCTTGCGCATCCAAAAACTTTTGGCCAGTTCGTCTTTGAAAAACTCCACGTGGGTAGAAGTATTTGCGTAGAGTGGCGCGGCTGTTGTGATTAACTCTGCCTGCGAGGGACCCGGACCATAGCCAAGGTTCACAAATATTGTGCCGTGGAAAAAGGGTTCAACTGCTTGATCTTTGACATTGTATTGAATGTAGGAGAGGGGCGGATTACTCGGAAGAAACCCGCAGACTATCGCGGTGGGTTCCTGAGCCTTCCACGCTGAAGTCATTGCATACACGAAGTACGCTGCAATGCCGACGATAAGAATGGAAAACAGCGCAATGCCAACCCGCTTTAGTCTAATCACTTTGGCAAGAGCGATAGCTCTGGAAATGAGCGCAGACCACCTACTCATGTTATGGAGTTTAGGTACTTGCGGGTGGCATCACAATTCTCTACGGTGGTTCAGCCCCACTAGATTCTGGCAGTACCGGGTCTGTGGTGGCATCACACCCTGACATTGCACTGCGGGCGTATAAAGTGCGTGACAGCACTCGGGGGGAACAATGGCGAAAGCACTATGGCTCAAGGCGGAACCCATCCTCTGGTTCTTGGAGAGCATTTATCTGCTCATCATGGCTTATGGTTTGCTGCTGCGCCCGGCGAAATTTTGGGCTTTGCCGCTCTGGAGCCGTTTACTTACTTATTTTGTTCTCGGGTTCTGGTGGACCGGCTTTAGAAATCGCCTAGCAAAGTTCCTGCGCGACAGCCTCCGAGAAATGATCGTTCAGGAGCTAGCCGAGAGCCGAATGGCATTCGTGACATGGTTGCGTGAGGATGCGCCGTGGCGTGGCGAAAACCCATTTTATCCGCCTGGACATAGAGGTGCTGTCAATTCGCAGGAGGGGGCAGGTCAAAATCTTGAGCGCTGATTCGTTTACCAAGCGCATGGGTTCCGAAATTTACACAAACAAGAATTATCCGAAATCGAGAAATCTGGCGTAAACAAACGATATAGCGAACAAAAGGCGAAAATGATAGGATCGTGCTCGTTATGCCCGATGAACCGTTGAGTCGGTCCGAAATTGAGGACTTTCAGCGCCAGTTGTCCCAACTGAGCGAGCCAGCCGTCCGTGATGCCTACGTCCAGGCACACGCAAGGTGCTGCCTTGGGCACGGTGAACTGCCAAGTCCGGCGGAAGTGCAGCGATTCCTCAGCGCGTGGAAAGTTCTTTGGCGATGGGAGCAGAATGAAAAACGGAGAAAATGACTCGGCGTTGTCGAGATGGGGGCTTACTGAAGTTTGTACTTAATCTTCTTTTCTTTGTTGTCTAGCTGTGTAACAAAAATCCACATGACGCTACCGCCTTCAATTTGTGCTTTGTAATTTCCCTCGGGCAAATTCCTGCAATCACGAAATCCTCTTTGACACCACAAAGTGACTTGCCTTCCATCGGGCAGAATTGCGTGTACGGTTTCCTGCTGGACTTCCCTAGTGGTGTTGTATGGCGCGGTTCCAGGTGTCTCTGTAGTGCTGCAATTTGTGTTTGCGTTGATCGTAGCTGTGCCGGTTCCGCCGGGATCACTGGCGGTGCCGTTGGTGCTGCAATCCGTCGTGGCACTCCCTGAGGTGCCACGATGATGAACAGTCACGGTCTTGCTCCAAGATTCGGTGCTCAAAACTTGGATGTTGATAATCGGGCCTTTGTCTTTGGCGAACAGCGAGCTCGCAAATAGGAAGATGAGAAGCACGGATTTCTTCATGAATCACTCTCCCGAAAATTGCGCGTTCATTGTAGTCCAACATCGCGCAACACATCTCACATGAATTGTGAGGTGAGTTGTATTCACACTAATATATATTTTTGATACTTATTTATTTAGATTCAATGACTTAGAGTGTGAACACGATTCACCTCACAATCACCCTACTGAGGTGAATTGAGGTGGACTATTCTATTGTCACGCCGGCCCATAGGAGTTTGCTAATGCGCTTGGGGGATGCAGAAGACCTCGCCAAGTTTGTGATGGAGCTACAGCAAGAAACAGACCGAGGACTTCCGTTGGTAGGTGCAGCACTGGTTGATGAGCTGCTGCAAGAAACCCTACGAGCATTTTTCTGCCAAGGTCGAGCTGATGGTAAGCTGCTGGATGAACCCAATGCGCCGCTTGGGAGTTTGTCATCTCGTGCCCAGGCGTGCTACTCCCTGGGTTTGATTGACGATTATGAATACACGGAAATTGAACTCATTCGCAAGGTCCGAAATGAGTTTGCTCACTCAAAACATGGCATTTCTTTTCAGAATGAGAGAGTGAAGGGGTTGTGTTCCAGTCTGCGCTCGGATTTGCCCAAAGGGGCGGGATACCCCACAAACGATCCTAGATTCCGGTTTGTTAATGCTACAGTCTGCGTAGTTATACGACTCTACTATCGGCCGGACTGGGTTGCCCTTGAACGTAGGCAGCCCAAGCAGTGGTCCTCGGAAGATACAAAGTGGCGCTCGATTTCAGACCAGGAGCCGCCGAAGGGCATTCCATTTATTGCGATGGTTAAACCACGTACGACCAATAGCTGAGGCTCTGTATTTGCGAGCCGTGTTACTATCGTGTCGCTTTGGCCGAAATATTCAGCACGATCTTCAAATGGTTCAGCGAGCATCTGTCCGCTCGATACCTCTTCGTGACGGGAATACTGGCAGGGCTACTGTTGTTCTTACCGGGTCAAATTTTGCGCTATTTCGGCACGGATGAAGTAGCCGCTAAATACAGGGGCTGGATTGCCATAGTTTTCGCACTCTGTAGTCTGCTCCTTATCGCCCAACCCATCGAGAATAGTTATAGGGTTTGGTCAGAAAAAAGAATGATGCGAAGGTGTGTTAGGAGTTTGTCAAAAGCAGAATTCGAAGTGCTGCGACGGGCCGTGTTGAATGAGGGAAGGGGGATTAGGGTAATCGCACAGTTAGGAGAAGCCCGGAGTTTGGAAAAGAAAGGAATTTTCTGGCAGTCAGGGGCCCCAGATGATGTCTCCACTCTCTTCAACATTACCGATCTCGCACACAATATTTTGAGGGAATCCGAATTTAGCCCTCTTTCCGACCCTGACAGGGTTGAGCCGTGAGTCTCGAATGTGCTTATGACGTTGCCGCTGCCGCAAACCTCCAGAATGTCAAACGCCCACGCCTGTCCGATTGCAACACCCCGGTCAATGTGAGTTCTGCCACCGCCCGACTGACTGTGGCAAGGCTGTAACCGATGGCAAGCAGTTTGCCCTTGACTCCGGCACTCTCCTGCCACTCGGCTGTGAGCAGGGCCTTTAGACTGTCCACGCATCCGCCCCGCGACTTTCCCGCTTGAATTGTGAGAGCCTCACTCGCGGCCGCAATGCCCTCGCCAGTCCATTCCAAACGCGGCTGCCCGTCCACTTCTCCGATGCGAAAGTCCATCGAGTGTGTGACACGCTTTCCCACGTTCTGCTTCACCGGGCACAGATGCCCAAGCCCGTCCTCGCCGTTGTGAACGGAGTAAACGAAACGCGGCAAGCCCACCAACGCCTTGACCCCGCCCACCTTGTCACCCACGGACCCGAGATTCTGTGCCGCTCGCTTATTCGTGTGCGCCACTTGCAACAGGGCGACTCCACGCTGTGCGATTAGCGCACGCAATGGCGCGTATGCTTCCCGCGTTGCCTGTTCCTTGTCGGCTCGCATGTGCTCTAGAATTGGGTCAATGATGACCATTCCGATGTCGCGATTTTGTTCTGTGACCAATCGCAAAATCTCCAAATGTTTCGGGTCATCGAAATAGAATCCCGTGTCACCCTCAAGACGAATGCGAAGCAAGTTGTCCGGGTTTCCACCGGCGGCCACAAAGCGCGGGAGAATAGTGTCCCCCGCGTCATCCTCAGTTGCAAAGATGAGCACCTTACCCGAACTCTGTATGGCGTGTGCGCCGTCCGGCCATCCTCGCCCACTGGAAAACCGTGCAGCCCAATCCAGTGTGATTAAGGACTTGCCGCAACCCGGCTCACCGGAGAGTCCGGTTATCTTCCCCCGTGCAACATAACTCGGAAAGATCCAGTCAATTTCCTCGCGCACAATGGAACTAAATCTCTCTAGGGTCCAGTCCTTCTTACCGATGAATACTTCCGGCGGTTTTTGCGTCTTGGCGATTGTGTCCGCGCCTAGCCGTTCCCACTTCTCAATCCAGTGCCCTACATAAAGTCCGCTCTTGCGGAACTCCTCATCCACTCTCGCTGAATTGTTGTTGTATCTCTGATTGAGCAATTGACACAGGACGAATACGGCCTCCGACATAGAAGGGAAACCGGCTTTCTCCCATTCACCCGCCCACAGCAATTCAAAATCTCGCTTGCCGCGTGCTTTGCCATTCGTTTGGTCAATGCGTTCATAAAGCGCCTTGAATTGTGAAGAACGAGAGAGAATTTCTGCCGGAGTCTTCGGCAGCCACCGCCCGGTAAAGGTGAGAAACCGCGAACAGTCGTACACCTCGACCGCGCCCGTTTCGTATGCTCGCTTGCGTCCTTTGCCGGGCAGTTGAATGTCCGTCCCGAGAATGTGCACGCCAGTGCCAGATGGTGACATCTCTGAATAAGAGTTGAGGCCGATGATGATTTCCCGCGCCCAGGGCAGAATCTTGCCAGTACTCGGTTCAACGCAATGGTCCAAGTCCGTGCAACCCAGTCCCTGTCCCATCACAACTCCCACGCCTGTGAAACTGCCCACGGCGGCCTGTGCGTCCCTATAAATGCACCATGTGGCCGGGTCTGTGCTGCTCGCGTGTGCTCCGTTGAGTTGGTACGGCACTTTGGTTGGCACCAACTCCCCGCGAGTGTTCCGCACCATCTCTAACCGCCACAGCACCCAACGTTTCTGCGCCTGCAATTCGGGGATGCTAAGCGACATGGCCCACAGCTCTCTTCACCGGCGGTCGGCGCGGCACCGGGTCGGTGGGAATCACATAGGAAATTGACGGCCTCCATCCGTTCTCAATTGGTGTGCCATCGGCCCATACAAGACGGCGAAATTCAGAACCGTGGGTGCCCGGTTCAATTCGCACTCCGAAATCAGCATCCGCGTGTGCTTTCTTGAGCCGATAGAAACCGTTGAACTCTGGAAACAGGATGATTGCCAAACGGCTGTAATGCGGCATGAGGTTTTGACACACACTGAACGTCTCCCCAGGTACTCGATTGAAATATGTGAGAACCCATCGGGCGTGGTGCCACAGCATTTCAAACGATGTGTTGCGCCATTTGTTCTCGCGCAAGACGGTCAACTCTTGGAGCAGAAAATCCAACAGTGAAGGATTGTGACGATGGAAACGGTAGAAGCGACTCATTAGCCGTGACCTTCGCAACCCAATTTCCTTGCAGTGCTTCATCAACTCATCAACTGCGTTAATCATCTGAGCCTCGATTCAGCGAAAAAAACCGGCCCTTTAGTTCTCACGGATAGAGCCGGGTTCTTGGGAAAGGTCGGAAGCCCCACTCACGATTGAACTCAAAGTGCGGGACCGTGAGTGGCCCGTCCGACTCGGGATGAATGCTTACCCCGCAACTTGGTTAGGTGTGCAGCGTGATGGACTGGATTGCCTCACTCCTGCGCACGCGGCCATCCGTCCGGCGGTAGCCGAGCAGAATGACTTGGCCTTCGGTGGCTTTCGGCTGATCCAGAATCTTGACGTTAATTCCAGATCCACCACGGTCACCGATGACATAGCCGTCCTTGAAATTGCCGAACAGAACGGGCGTGTTCCCGGCCGCAACTGCAGGCATGGACGCGCTAAACACAACCGGATAACCGTGCAAGAAATCCTGTCCGTTTTCGCGGGTCCACACAGGCGTGAACAGATTCGCCCCCATCTGTGCTTTGCGAATAACCACGCCCGTTGCACGCGACATGAGCCATGCTGCGCCGGGGTGATAAATCGCGTTCAGTTTTCCCAGGACATCGAACGTTGCGCTCAACAGCTCGCTTGCGTAGGTATCGCTTCCAGCCAAAACGCCAGTGACGCCCGCGCCAACGTTGCCCAGTAATCCCTGTGCCTGTCCGGTGCCGGTGCCCGCGACGTACAGCGATTCCTCAAGCATCTGAATGCTGAGAATGATGTCCGTGACCGCGAAGGACTGGAATGTGGGCACGTCCTGCAGCAGTTCCCAACTGCAAGTGTGGGTGACACCCGCCATGAACGCGGACAGCGTGAACTGATCCAAGGTCGGATCTGACTCTTGGAAATAGTTGTCAGCCGCGCCGGATTCCGCCTTGGTTGCAGCCGTGCCGAAAGCAGTAGCACGCGGAATCTTGATGTCCATCGCCGTGGGAAGGACCGTTGCGAGCAGTCGGACACCCATTTCGTTCGGCGCCAACGGAACCGGCTGTCCCTCGACAAGAACAGGCACAGCAAACCCGCCTGCAGATCCCGCGCCTTCATACAGACTGGCACCCATCTGCTGCCCACGGCTGCCGAGCCAAGTATAAAAGTCGTCGTAATACTCTTCACTCAGCACAACCGGCGCATCGGGCGTGCGTCCCTGCCTGAGATTGCCAGCGGCTGGGATCAACTTGCCCTGAATAAATTGTTGGTGCAGCGTGTTGTTCTTTTCCGCTTTGGCGATCTGTGGTTTGAGTGCGCTCACAGCGGCCATTGCGAGCGAATATTCCTGTGCTTCACCCTGGGTCATTTCGCGGTTTGCTGCCTCAGCCGTGTTGACGATGGTTTCTGCTTTTCTAAGCGCGAAGCTATGGTCCTTTTTCAGTTCCATCAAAGATGGCATTTGAATCCTCTTTTCCGTTGAAGTAACCGTCCGCCACAATTGCGGTCACGTGCTCGCCGTTGTGGCAGTGCGGTTCACAGCAGCTCGCGCCTAACGTCCCCGTACTAGAGGCAGCTAGCCCGACTGACCCGGCCCTTTCTGACTGGGCAGCACTTAAAACTTTGGGGTTGTCCCTCGCCCGACCGCCCGCGCCTTGCGGCCATTTTCTGCGGGCTTTGGGCCTGCCAAAAGACTTGCTCTTTTGAATTGGGGCGGCGAGTCATGGCCGCCCCTTTGCCGGGCATGAAACAGCAGCCGGGACAATTTCTTCGTGAATAAGTGCGAGCAATTCACTCTCCCGCACCATCGTTCGTCTGCCGACCCTGACCCTGTGCAACTTCTTTTGGGTTAACCACGCCCGAATCGTTGCCGGTGAGAGCCCGCCAAGAAATTCAGCAGCCGATTCCACGCTGTGCAGCTTGTCAGTCTGCGATTCGTAAGCCGTTTTCATGTCTTTCTACCGACTGCTCCCTACCGTGATAATTTAAGACAGACGGTTATTGCTAGCAATACGTATAATTGTTATTATGTGTTACGTAGGAGGAGAAATGATAACTCCAGTTAAGACGGACCCTTTCGTCTTTCGTTGGCCGGTAGTTAATGCGGGCTACGCATGGGCCACAGGACAAGGTGGAAGCAATCATTTAGTTCCACGCGAAGAGATTGAACTAGGGATGCGCCTTCACGAACCGCCCTGTGGATTGTTTCTCGAATTTGCGGAACTAAAGCCCACAGTGATCGCTATCAGAGATTTTGCATGCAAGTACGGTGATCTGTTCAATAGCTACGGTGTGGAGGATTTCGTTATCCGTAATGACAAGCTGACGCAAGGGGCCTCGGAGGACAGATGGAGATCTGAAATTCGATACCTGAAGGCCCTCGTTGATTTTTGGCGTGACATAAAAGCGCGGCGAGTCCGCAAGCTAAAGGAAATCGTCAAGCGAGATGACAAGGGAATTGACTACTCCATTTGTGGACGAAGCGTCATTCTCGCACATGCTGAAGTTGCTCTTGAGACACCGATGAGCCGCTTTGCGCCGAACGATTTTGTTCTTCCGGCAAAGTACGCTCTACAGAAGGAAATAAATAGAAAGCTCCGGGAAGAGGACACGCTAGTTCTCCCGCAACTCGCGTGGACTCCTGACCACCACCAGCGGATCATATTCCGGCCCTCAAATCTGCTCGCTGCAATGTGGCTTCAGTTTGCTCAAGCGGTCACAGAGGAATTTCAACTTCAAATCTGTGAAGGATGTGGAAAGTATTTCCAAGTGGGTCCGGGTGGACGGCGTGCCGATGCGAAGACATGCAGCGATGCGTGCAGACAGCGCAAGAATCGGCCACTTAAAATGTGACGAAAATCATTGCGCTCAGAGTATGCACGCTTTATGATTTGCCCGGAACAGGTATCCAAGGTAAGTCTTTGAAAAGGCATGGCGAAGGATTCCACGTTAGAGTTTCCCCTAAACACGCTTTCCAAGCGTGCGCCTTCAGCCACTCGGCCATCTCTCCGCGGGAGGATGTAGGCGGCCTGCACCCCAACTATCTTGTGCAAGGTTGGAGCACCCTCCG
>Ga0335085_10007940_pt1 | contig 16288 bp, 11 predicted proteins | sample Lox_Sample_45_FD_206712 | JGI IMG/M metagenome (GOLD analysis project Ga0335085, IMG submission 206712) | Soil microbial communities from Loxahatchee National Wildlife Refuge, Florida, United States - Lox_Sample_4.5 | ecosystem: Environmental > Terrestrial > Soil > Wetlands | place: USA...
ATCCGGCCGCTGCCCCAGGACCTGGACCAGGCCATCAGGGTCATGCAGGACAGCGAGCTCGTCGCCGAGACGCTGGGGGAGCACGTCTTCGACTTCTTCCTGCGCAACAAGCGGGAGGAGTGGCAGGAGTACCGCCGCCAGGTCACCGAGTACGAGCTCGGCCGCTACCTCCCCGTGCTCTGAAGCGCCACCCCGGGCGGCTCGTGAAGGCCGGTTGTGCCGTAGATGGAGTTCACGTGGAGATCCCTGGCGGATGCGGTCCTGGCGGAGATTGATCGTTACGATCAGGCAGCGTGGGGGGCGGGAGAATCGGGGCCTGGCGCCTAGCGGTGCTGGGGACGGCGGTGGCCGTGACAACTGCCGTCGTCGTGCTGGTGCCCCGGGTGGGTCTCATCTTCGGACTGCCAGCTCAGCAGGTAGCGCTGGAGACGGCCGCTTCGCTCGCCACGCTGCTGACCGGCTTTCTTGTCTTCGGGCGGCTGCAGCGCAATTCCGGCCTCGATGAGCTGACGCTGGTCGCCGCCCTGGCGGTCATCACCCTCTCCAACCTGCTCTTCGTGCTGGTGCCGATGCTCACCGGTTCCACCACCGTCAATGCCACCGTATGGTCAGCGATCATCGGCCGGACGGCCGGCGGGCTGCTGTTCGCCGTGGCCGCGTTCGTCCCGTGCGTGCGCCTCCGGCGACCCAGGCAGGCGCGGTGGCTCGCGACGGCGGGTGTGCTCGGCGCGGTGGTGCTGACCGCGATTCTCCCCCGCGCGTTCGGCTCCATCCTGCCGCAGGCCATCACGTCGTCATCGGGTGGCCAGGCCGACTACGGCCTGCATGGCCATCCTGCGCTGACCGTCGCGCAGATCACGGCGGCGGCGATCGCCGCCCTGGCCGCGGCCGGGTTCCTGAGGCGCGCCGAGCGGCTCGGTGACGAGTTCCCCGGCTGGCTGGCCATCGCCGCGGTCTTTGCCGCGGCCTCCCACCTGGCCTACGCCCCCTACCCGATGACCTACTCGCCGCAGGTGATGCTGGGGGATATCTTCCGCTTCTGCTTCTTCGTCGTCCTCCTCGTCGGCTCACTGCGCGAGATCCGGTTTTACTGGCGCACGCTGGCCTTGATGATCGTGGCCGAAGAACGGCGGCGGATCGCGCGTGACCTGCATGACGGGCTTTCCCAGGAGCTGGCTTACCTGACCCGGAGCCTGTCCAGGCTGCGGGGCACGGCTGATGAGAAGATGCTGCGTCAGCTGCAGGTCTCCGTCGACCGGGCGCGGCGCGTCTCCCGGCAGGCCATCGACGGGGCCGCGGCTCCCGGTCAGCGGGCGGTCGCGGACGCTCTCACCGATGCGGCCAGCGAGGTCGCGGAGCGATTCGGCCTCGACCTGGAGCTCGATCTCGCCCCGGACATCGGCGTGGCGTCCGCGCGAGCGGACGCGCTCGTGGGAATCGCCTGCGAGGCGCTCACCAACGTAGCCCGGCATAGCGGCTCCCGGAAGGTGAGCCTGGTCCTGCGGCGCGATGGTGGCCGCGTGCGCATGCGGGTGCGCGACCGCGGCCAGGGCTTCGACACCGCTGCCTGCGGCGGCGGCTTCGGGCTTACGTCGATGCGCGACCGGGCCAGGTCCGTCGGCGGCCACGTGCACATCAGCTCAGAACCGGGAGGCGGCAGCCAGGTGGAGGCCACACTGTGAGCGTCAGCCGAAGCCATTTCCGCGTCCTGATCGCCGATGACCACGCCCGGACCAGGGCCGACGTACGGCAGGTTCTCGATGCCGACGAGCGCTTCGAAATCTGCGCAGACACGGCTGACGCCCCGGCCGCCGTACAGGCGGCGGTTCGCGAGCGGCCCGACCTGTGCCTGCTCGACGTCCGGATGCCTGGCGGCGGATTGTCCGCGGCCTGGGAGATCTCGGCCAGGCTCCCGCGAGCCAAGATTGCTAGGGGGTTTATTAACTTTCATCCTGCGGCTGGATTATCTGCTATCCGGACGCTACGGGTAAAGCGAGCCAGAAGATCAAGTTCGCTTGCCTCCAATGGCACGGGCATGGGGAGTTGCCATATTCACGTCGGCGACCAGCGTGAGCACGCCAGGAAACCGACCGGCCGCCGGGAAACCGGCATCATGTGTGCACGCTGGTGCAGCTGGCATGCCCGCCCCTTCGGAAGGCAGCGGATTGGGGGGTGGGTGTACTATTCCGCGGGCATGCTCGGCTTGGGTGCATTTAGCGGCGCTGCGTTTCCGCTCGATGACGCCTTTTCGCTTATCCCGGACTGGGTGAGCCGCCTACTCCCAATCCCGCGGGCGGCTCACCCCCAGACCAGGCGGGGCGGGCGATGAAACGGCCCCGCATAATCCGGGCGTCGGCGCTTACGCTGACCATTTTTCTTGCCGCGGCGGTGCTCGTGACCATCACCCTGACCACTCCTTCACACCGCGTCCGTGCCGCCGGAGATCCTCGCCAGGTGACATCGAAGGTGATGCCCCCAGCCGGCCGCCTCGCGCCCGCAACTGGTGCCGGTGCGTGCCCTGGCGGCGGCCGAGGGGCCGGCGGTTCCCGGTGAGCGGCTGGCCTTGCGCCAGCTGGTTATCGCGACGGATTCCGATGATTTCCAGCTGCGGGCGTGGACGACGGTCCTGGATCAGATCGGCACGCCGTACGACATCCTGTTCGCCAAGCGCCAGGCGCTCACCAGGGACAGCCTCGTCCGGCCCGACGGGGCCGGCCGGTACAACGCGATCTTCCTGACCAGCAGCACGCTGCTCTACCGGACCTCCGGCGGATACGTCAGCGCGTTCGACCTCGCTGAGTGGCAGACGCTCTGGAACTACGAGCGCGTCTTCGGCGTCCGGCAGGTCGCACTCAACGCTTCCCCGCGAACCGACCCCGAGGACTACTGCCTCCGGCCACGATCCGAGGGTGCCATCGGCGCTGATCCCGAGATGGCCAGGCTGACCAGAACTGGCAAGCAGTTCTTCGACTACCTGAACCCCGCGATCAGCGTTCCCCTCTCCAAAACCTACGTCTACCGCACGAGCATCGCGGCGGACTGCACGGCGCAACCGCTGCTCGAGCTGAACTCCGGCGTACTCGGTGTCCTCAGCACCTCTCCGGACGGCAGGGAACGGGCGGCACTGACCTTCGTCCTCGGCCCGGCGCAGCCAGCCACGGATCTCCTGGGCTACGGGCTGCTCCGGTGGGCCACCCGCGGCATTTTCCTCGGCGAGCAGCGGCACTGGCTCAACGTCGATGTCGACGACTGGTTCAACGTCAACGTGCACGGACCGGCCGGCCAGCCGCCTGGCACGTTCCGCCTGTCCGGACCCGAGGCACGTGCGGTCAGCCTGCAGCAGGCCGGACTGCGAGAGCGCTACCCGCTGGCGGCCGGCTTTACGCTGAATATCGCGTACAACGGCAGCAGAATCAATCCGTCGGCTCCCGGTCAGTACGCTGCGCCGGATACGCCGGACTCGCTGACCAGTTACTCGAAATGCCTGCGGCACGATTTCCGGTGGATCAACCATACGCTGACCCATCCGCAGATGAACTTCACCCCTTACAGCGAAAACTACCGCGAGATCCGGGATAATCTGTATGCGGCAGGCTCGATCGGACTGCCCGCGCCGGCGTCCGTATTCAAGCCACCTGAGTACTCCGGCCTTGGCGTGTACAACCCGGATTCGGAGTCTCTTAGCTCGCCCACCGACTTCGGGCTGCACGCGTCCAACAAGGCGCTGCTCAAAGCGGCAAGTGATCTCGGCGTAAGGTACGTGGTCGGCGATATTTCGTTCGCCAGCCATAAGCCACGATGCTTCAATTGCGGGATCTACCATCCGCTGCAGCGCGATCTCCTGCTGGTGCCAGACTGGCCGACCAACATCGCATTCGAGGCGACGACGCCGCAGGAGCAGGTGTCACGATACAACTCACTGTACGGTGCTGGCGGCAGCGAGCAGCGTGGCCCGGACGTCAATTACGCCGAGTTTATCGATGCCGAGGCGAATCTCGCCCTCAGCCACGTGATGAGCGGCTCGGTCTATTCGCATACGGTGCACCAGACCAACCTTCACCAGTACTCGCCGGGCAAGTGCCTGGTGTTTGACTGGCTGGATGCGCTGCTGGCCAAGTACAGCGCCTATTACCGGGTGCCCCTGGAGAACCCCGACTGGCTTACGCTCGCGACCTACGTGCGGGACCGTACAGCCCACTTCGCGGCCATAGACGCGGGTAATGACGCGGTATGGGACCGGGTGACGAACACCGTTACCTATACACCCACGGCTAACGCTGCGTTGTTCATGACCGGGCTCGCGACGCGGCCCGCCAGCCAGGCCGACCAGCACGGGCCCGGGACGGCGGAAAAATACGGCTCCGATTCGGTTTCCCGGCTCGGCCTGACCGGCGGGAAGACCGTCGCTTTCGCAGTAAGTCCGCGGTCATGACGGCGGCCATGCCTAGGTCGCTGCGGGTCGCACTCGTCAGCGAGGGCTGCTATCCCTTCCATCCCGGCGGCGTCAGCCTGTGGTGCCACCAGTTGATCCAGGGGATGCCGGAGCACTCCTTCAGCGCGGTGGCGCTCACGGTCGACGGTACCGAGCAGAGAACCTGGTCCGCCCCCGGCAACCTGACTCACGTGGTCAACATCCCCCTGTGGGGGCCGCGACCCCATCGGCGCTGCGTGCCTGCGGCGTCATTCACCAGGCACCTCGAATCCCTGTTTCATTCGATGTTCCAGCCGCTGACGCGGGAGTGCGAGACGGCGGGCGCCGACGAATTCGCCGGAGCGCTCCGCGGGCTGTACGAGTACTCCCAGCGCAGTGACCTTACCAGCGCCATGACGTGCAACGACTCACTGGACCTGCTGGGCTGCGCCTGGCACGACGCGGGTCTGGACTCTGGCCGGCCCGGTGCGGCCGGCTCGCTGACGCTTCGCGACGCGGTCACCGCCATCGACCGTATCGAGCATCTGCTGCGGGCCCTGTCCCATCCGCCGGTGCGCGCGGACCTGTGCCACCTGGCGATGAACGGCGTGAGCGCGCTCGTCGGGCTGGCGAGCAAGTGGGAATACGGCACCCCCATGGTCCTGTCCGAGCACGGGGTCTACCTACGCGAGCGGTATCTGAGCCTGGCCAGCGAGAACGTGTCACACCCGGTGAAGGTGACCGGGATGCGCTTCACCCGGCGCCTGGCCGCCGCGGCCTACCGGAGCGCGGACATCCTGGCGCCGCATTCCACCTACAACCGCCGGTGGCAACTCTACGGCGGCGCGGATCCGGCTCGGATGCGAACCATGTACAACGGCGTCAACCCGGACGACTTCCCGACGGTGCAGGACGAACCCGAGGACCCGACGATCGTGTTCGTCGGGCGCATCGACCCGCTGAAAGACCTGCACACGCTGATCCGGGCGTTCGCGATCGTGCGGGACCGGATTCCGGGCGCCCGGCTGCGCATGTTCGGCCCGGTCACGCCGGCCAACGAGCGGTACCACGGGACCTGCGTACAGCTCATCACCGAACTCGGGCTGTCCGGCGCCGCGGCCTTTGAAGGGCCGATCCCCCGCCAGGCCGACGCGTACCAGGCCGGCCATCTGGTCGCTCTCACCAGCGTCTCGGAGGGATTCCCGTTCACGGTGGTGGAGTCGATGTCCATGGGCAGGCCGCAGGTCTGCACCAACGTCGGCGGGGTCGCCGAAGCGGTCGGCAAGGACGCCGGTTTCGTCGTGCAGCCCCGGGACCACGCGGCCGTCGCCGAGGCCTGCATCCGGCTGCTGGAGAACGCCGACCTGCGGCACGCCTACGGGGTGCTCGCCCGCAAGCGGGTGCTGGAGCGGTTCACCCTCGACCAGTGGACCAACGCGTACCGGGAGATATACGCCGAACTCGTCCCCGCGGCACCTGCGGACCCGAGCGCCCTGACGCCCGCTTCTTACTCGCGGCTGGTGGCGCCGTGACCGAGCCAACCTCAGAGCTGATCCGGACCGTGGTACCGGCCATCCCGCGCGCTGTCGATGAGCTCCATGTGGCCGCCGTACTGGAGAGCATGGGCGTTACCGATCAGGCGGCGCACGACACCTACCACCATGACGACGTGTTCGCGCTCGCGGATGCGATGGCCCGGCAGATGCCGGCCGTGACCGGCCCGGCCGCGGCCGGCGACCTACCGGTTCCGGCGCGCTCTGGCGGCACCCTGCGTCTGCTCACCCACGGCCTGCTGTACCTCCTGCCCACCACGGTGTATCCGGCCGTGCTCATCGCACTGGGCGCACCGGCCATGATCCGCGGGATGGTGTTCTCGACGTCGCTGGGCTGGGTGTGGGGCATGGGCATGAGCGCCGTCGCCTATCAGCTGGCCGGCCACGGCCAGGACCGGTCGGCCGGACAGGCGCTGCGGCTGCTCGGCCTGGCCGGCTTGGCGGTCGCGCTGCTCACCGCCATCCTGCTCGCGATCACCGGGCCGGGGAGCGCGGGCATGGTGGCGTTCGTCGTGGCGCAGATGTGCTTCCAGCTCATGTCCGGCGTACTGGTGTTCTACCGCCATGAACTCCGGCTGGCCGTGACGATGCTGCCCGCGTCCGTGGCCGGCGTTGTCCTGCTTCTCAGTGGTTATTCCCCGGGGCTCGTCATGCCGACGCTGGCCGCGGGGGCACTCTCCATCCTGCTTCTCGCGGTAACCGCCTGGGTGACGAGCATGCGGGCGCCGGAGCGGCCCGACTCGGCAGAAAAGGTCACCCTCTCGCGCACGATCGCGGGCGCGGGTCCCAGCATCTGTTACGCCGCGCTTTGCGCGGCGTTCCTGCTGCTGACCGACGCGCGGTTCCTGGTGGGCGCGATCGACCTGGCGATCGCGGCGCTGCCGCTGATCCTGGGCATGGGGATGCTGGAATGGCGCGCACACCGCTTCACCGACGAGGTCGGTGAGCTATGGGGCCGATCGGCGACGTGCGCGGAGTTCCGGCGTGATGCCTGGCGGCTCCTGCTGAAGGGACTGGCCAGCTGCCTGGCGGTCCTCGGTGGCCTAGGCGCCGTTCTCCTCCTCATCTTGCGGGAATCCGGAGCGCTGAGCGCGCGCGGCGCGATGCTGATCGACGCGCATGTGCTGCTCGGCGGCGCATTCTTCCTCGGTTTCATACTCGCCCGTTACCAGCAGTTCGGCCGTCTGCTGGTGATCATGTCGCTGGTCGTCGCGGCCAATGTCCTGGTGTTGCCGTGGGCGGTCAGCCGGTTTCCCCCGGACGGAGAAGTCCCGCTCTTCCTGCTGTGTACGGCGATCTTGCTCAGTTTCCAGCTGATCACGCTCCGGTCCAGCTTCCGGCGCGTTTTCCACTACCTGTTATCCGCAGGCCCCGCATCGTAAGGAGACACACCATGCACGTAGCCATCCTCGCAGGCGGACTCGGAGTCCGGCTGAGGCCCTACACGACGGCGCTCCCCAAGCCCCTGGTGCCCATCGGTGAGGAGTACGCCATCCTGGACATCATCCTGCAGCAGCTGAAGATGCGGGGCTTCACGCGGGTCACCCTCGCGATCGGGCACCTGGGCTCGCTGATCCGTGCCTTCGTCGGAGACGGATCCCGCTGGGGCCTGGACGTCGACTATTCCGAGGAAGATCAGCCGCTGTCGACGATCGGGCCGCTCCTCAACTTCATCGACCGGCTGCCGGAGCACTTCCTGGTCATGAACGGCGACGTGCTGACCGATCTCGACTACGCCAACCTGCTGGAGCGTCACGTCCAGTGGCACGCGCCGCTGACCGTCGCTACCTACCAGCGCCAGGTCAAGATCGACTTCGGCACGCTGGAGACCGTCGACGGGCACATCGTCAAGTTCGCTGAAAAGCCGACGCTGTCGTACGGCGTGAGCATGGGCGTGTACGCGATGTCGCGCAGCACGCTGGCCCAGTACCCGAAGAACGTCTCATTCGGATTCGACGATCTGGTCCTGGACCTGCTCGCGCGCCGGGACCGGCCGAGGGCCTATCACTTCAACGGATACTGGCTGGACATCGGCCGGCCAGACGACTACGACGAGGCGAACCGCAGCTTCAGCGAACTGCGGCCCATCCTGCTCCCGCCGGTGCGGGCGGCTCATCGCATGGAGGTTGCGTGATGGCTGGCCGGCGAGTGCTGCTGTTCGGAGCATCCGGTTTTCTCGGCCGGCAGGCCGGCGCCGCGCTTGACCGCGACCCGCGGGCTGGCCAGGTGATCCGGGTCCGGCGGCAGCGGACCGATCACCCGGGCGCCGGCTGGATCAGCCACGACCTCGCGGCCGGCGCGGACGAGCTGGCCGCGCTGATCCGCAGCGTCCGCCCGGACGTGGTGGTCAACTGCGCCGGCCGGCTCGCCGGGGACACCGTCCGACTGGTCGAGGCAAACGTGCTGGTCACCGCCTGCATGATCGAGGCCGTAGCCCGGGAGGCACCCGCAGCGCGGCTGGTCGTGCTCGGCTCGGCGGCGGAGTACGGGCCGACGCCGTACGGCTGTCACGTGGACGAGGACTACCCGGCCGGCCCGATCGCTCCCTACGGCGTAACCCGGCTGGCCAGCACGCAGCTGGTCCTGCTCGCCGTCAACGGGCAGCGGCTCGATGCGGCCGTGCTACGGGTGTTCAACCCGATCGGCCCGGGGATTCCGCCGGAGAACCTGCTCGGCCGGGCGGCGGCGAGCATGCGCACGGCGCGCAAGGGCGGGCACGACACGGTGCTGCTCGGGCCGCTGGGTGCGTACCGGGACTTCGTGGACGTCCGCGACGTCGCGACCGCGATCACCATGGCGGCCCTGGCTGACCAGGTGAAGGAGCCGGTGCTCAATGTGGGTAGCGGACGGCCGGTCCGGTGCCGGGAGGCCGTCAGCCTGATGGCCGAGGTGGCCGGCTTCACCGGCCGGGTCGTCGAGACCGATCCGCCGCCTGGGCGGTCCCGTTCGGTGGACTGGAGCGCGGCGGACCTGGGCCGGATCGAGCGCTCGCTCGGCTGGGTGCCGCGCTATGACCTGCGTGCGTCCGTCACGGCGATCTGGCGCGCCAGCGAACCGGCCGGCCTGCGGCCTGCGAAGCACTGACCCGTACCGACATGGTCAGGCTGATCTCGCCGATGGCGACCCGCCGCTATTGCCGCCGTATCCTGCTCGGGGTGTTGCCGGTGCTCGTGCTTCCCGGCTGTGCCGTCCCGCCGCACAACGGCCCGGCACCCGCCGTCACGGATCTCGCCGGTGCCGTCGTGCAGCTGCAGAATTATCAGGACGACCGGCTGGACGCGGTCGCCAGCGCGGGCTTCAGCCTGGCGGTGATCGACCTAGCGCGGGACGCGGGAAGTTCCTGGTTCACCGCGGACGAGATCAGCCGGCTGAGGCGATCCGGCACCAAGGTGCTCGCATACTTCGAGATCGGATCGATCGAGAACTTCCGGCCTGCCTACCCCTCCCTGCGGAAGAACGACGGCGATCTGTTTCTCAGCGAGTGGCCGTCATGGCCCGGTGAGTACTTCGTGCGGTACTGGGATCCGCGGTGGTGGCGTCTGATGATAAAGCCGAGCATCGACCGCGCGCTCGACGCGGGCTTCGACGGCGTGTTCCTCGACACGCCACTGGCGTACGAGGAACTGGACCTCAGCCTGGTGCCCGGCGAGACCAGGGTGAGCCTGGCCCGCAAGATGGTCGGCCTGATCGTGCGGATCAGCAGGTACGCAAAGGCGTCCGACCCCGGGTTCCTGGTCTTCCCGAACAACTCTCCGGAGTTGCAGAACCAGCCCGGGTACACCCAGGCGATCGACGGCCTCGGCATGGAGTCCATGTTCTTCCTGCCTACCGATATCCCCTGCACGGACCCCTACTGCGCGACCAACCTCGCCGCCGCCCGGGCGCTGAGGAAAGCGGGCAAGGTCGTGCTGGCGATCGATTACGCGGATAAACCCCAGGATATCGCGGCCGCCTGCCGCCGGTATCGAGAAGAAAATTTCATCGGCTATGTGGGGCCAGCGGCGCTGAACACGATCCGGCCCGCATGTCCTCAATAACACACGACATGAGGCAGGAGGTTTCGATTATGGAAACGGAACCACGTAAATTCTCCAGGATCGGCGTCATGGGAATGGGGTATGTCGGACTCACCCTTGCTGCCGCGATGGCGCGCAAAGGCTATGAGGTGCACGGGGTTGAAATCCAGGGCGCCGTCCTGGATTCGCTTTCGCGCGGTCAGCCGCATATTTTCGAGCCCGGCGTCGCCGAGGTTTTCCACGATCTGCTGGGCGAGCGCATCTTCGTCGCCGCCGAGTTGCCGTCCGACCCCGTAGACGCCGCGATCATCTGCGTTTCGACTCCGGTCGACCCGGCGACGCACACGCCGTACCTGAAGAACCTCGCCCTGGCCGCCGAGCAGATCGCGGAGCGCTGCTCGCCGGCCACGCTTGTCGTGGTGCGCAGCACCGTACCGGTCGGAGCCAGCCGCGACGTGGTCCTGCCGCCGCTGGCCGACGCGTGGGGCACGGCCAACCTGGTCATGGCGCCCGAGCGGACCATACAGGGGACGGCGCTTCGCGAACTCGTCGAACTGCCCCAGGTCGTGGGCGGACTGGACGGGCGGAGCCTCGAACTCGGCCTGGCGCTCTTCGGCGGATTCTCCGACCAGGTTATTCCCGTCACCAGCCTGGAAGCGGCCGAACTGGTCAAGCTCACCAACAACTGCCACACGGACGTGATCTACGCGTTCGGCAACGAAGTGGCCAGGATGACCGAGCGGTTCGGGCTCGACCCGCTCGAGATCATCCGGGCGGCCAACCTGGATTACCCGCGCCCGGACATCGCCAGACCTGGGTACGTGGGCGGGGGCTGCCTGTCCAAGGACCCGTACATCATGCTCTCCGGGGCCGGCCGAACCGGGTACCTGCCCGCGCTGATCAGCGCGGCCCGGACGATGAACGAGGCCTCCCGGTGCACGTGGCCGAACGGGTCGTCGAGATGATGCGGACGGCCGGCGGCCGGACGCTCACCGTGCTGGGCTGGGCGTACAAGGGCTGGCCGCCCACCGATGACATGCGCGGCTCCCCGATCGCGGCGATGATGCCGGTGTTCACGGCGGCCGGTATCGACGTCCTGGGCCACGACCCGCTCGTCACCGGCGACGTGATCGAGAGCTACGGAGCGGAGCCGGTCGGACTGCGGCGGGGGTTCCGGGACGCCGACGCGCTGCTGCTGGTCACCGACCACCCTGAATATCGCGGGCTGGACGTCGGTGAGCTGCTCACGGGTTCGCGCGTGCGTGTCGTGTACGACTCGTGGCGGATCCTCGACGGGGCCTTGATCGCCGGCCGGGGCGTGCGGTACGCCGGCCTCGGCTACGAACTCGCCGCGATGGCGGCGGCCAAGGCGACGGTGACCCCGTGAAGGTCCTTATCCTCGGCGGCGCCGGTTTCATCGGCGTGCACCTCGCCCGCCGGCTGCGCGCCGAGGGAGGTGAGGTGACGATCGTCGACGACTTCTCCCGGGGGCGCGACGATGCTGAGCTCGCGGCCCTTGGCGTGCCGGTACTGCACGCGGACCTGACCGCCGCGGCATCGTATGAGAGCCTGCCGCGAGGGTGGGATCAGGTCTACATGCTCGCCGCCGTGGTCGGGGTCCGGAACGTGGAGAAAGATCCCGCGCGAGTTATCCGCATCAACACGCTCGCCCTGATGAACCTGCTTGACTGGCTCCAGCCTGCCGAGCGGCTGTTCTTCGCGTCCACCAGCGAGATCTACGCCGGCGGGGTCAGCCACGGGCTGGTGCCGGTGCCCACGCCAGAGAGCGTCCCGGTGATGGTCGGGGACGTCGCGGCGCCGCGCTCCGCGTACGCCATCAGCAAGCTCCTCGGCGAGGCGGCCGTGATCCATACGGCGCGCGCCAAGGGCGTCCCCTATGTGATCGGCCGCTTCCATAACGTCTACGGGCCCAGGATGGGCGCCGACCACGTCATACCGGAGCTGCTCCTGCGCGCAATACGCCGGGAGGACCCGTTCCGCGTGTACGGCGTGGACCAGTCCCGTGCGTTCTGCCACGTGGACGACGCAACCGAGGCGATGTCCGCTCTGATGACGACCGATGCCGCAAAAGGCGAGATTGTCAATATCGGGAACGACAGCAGTACCAATATCGGCGACCTCGGCAAGCTCGTGCTCAGGATCACCGATTTCCACGGGAGGATGGAAAGCCGACCTGCGCCGCCCGGTTCTGTGGCCAGACGCTGCCCGAACCTGACGAAGCTGCGTGCCCTCACCGGATACGAGCCGGCGGTATCCCTCGACGAGGGCGTGCGCGGCACTTTCGAATGGTACCGCACGCGCTGGAAAGCCTGATAGCGCTGATAATTCAGCGGGGCGCACATCATATTTTATTTCTTTGGGGAGGTCGCAAGTGAAAATCCATCGATATCGCGCGCGCGCATCGGCGTGCTGCGCTCTCATCCTCGCGGCGGTCACTGCCGTACCCATGCTCGCCGCCGGCCCGGCGGCCGCAGCCGCATCGGGCCCGCCCGTGCCCTATGTCAACGGCCTCAAGCCGCAGGCTCCGCCGAAATTCACGCCGCGGGCGCTTCCGCACAAGCCCGGCACGGTTCCGGTGAACCGGAATACCCGGATCGCCCCCACGGCGGGTGCGTCGACACCCAGAGCCGCCGCCGCGGCGGCGGCGGTGCCCACGAACGTGGTCGGCGTGCGCGCTCTCGTGGTCGGAGTGGACTCCTCCGACTTCGGGATCGCCACCTGGACCTCCATGCTGGACCGGGTGGGGGCCGGCTATGACGTGCTCAACGCGCGGACCACGCCGCTGACGAACAACTCGCTGGTCAACGCCGATGGCACCGGGCGCTACAACGCGATCCTGCTCACCAGCAACAGCCTGCTCTACCAGGACTCGGCCGGCGCCTTCGTCAGCGCGCTCTCGGCCGACCAGTGGAACCTGCTGTGGGCCTACGAACGCACCTACGCGGTGCGCCAGGCCACCCTGTACAACAGCTACGGCACCTTCCCCGAGGATTACTGCCTGCGGGCGGGGAGCGAGGGCACCGTCGGCGCTACCCCGCTGCAGGCCACGCTGACGGCCGCGGCCACGGGCACTGGCCCGTTCCGCGACCTCAAGGCCGGCGCTCAGATCCCGATCGTCCAGTCGTACGTCTACCGTGACACCGTCGCCGCCGGCTGCTCGGCCACCCCCGTGCTGACCGCGGGCAGCAACACGCTGGGCGTGCTCAGCACCTCCGCCGACGGGCGGCAGCGGCTGACGCTCACGTTCAGCTCCAACCAGTACCTGCTGCAGGCCAACTTGCTGACCTACGCCATGTTCCGCTGGGCCAGCCACGGCCTGTTCTTCGGCGAACTGCGGCACTCCCTCAACGCCGACGTGGACGACTGGTTCAACACCAGCGACAGGCTCCAGACCAACGGGACGCTCACCACCTGGCAGATGACCGCCCACGACGCGTACAACGCGTCGCTCGAGCAGGCGGCGCTGCGCACGCGCTACCCGCTCGCTTCGCAGTTCACGATGGGGATGGCGTTTAACGGCGCCGACGCCAACCTCAGCGCCGGCTCGACCTGCTCGCCCAACGGCGGCGTCAACCAGCTCACCGCGACGACGCGCTGCCTGCGCAACACCTTCCGGTGGATCAACCACACCTACGATCACACCGAAGTGAACTCCACCAACTACACCCAGACCGCCAGCCAGATCACCCGGAACTTCCAGGTGGGCACCCAGCTCGGCCTGCCGACGCCGGCGAACGTGGTGAAGACCGGCGAGTACTCCGGCCTCGGCGTCTACAACCCTGACCCTAACGACGAGACCGGCCCTCCGACCGACTTCGGCCTCACCGGATCCAACCCGGCGCTCATCCAGGCGGCCAGGGACAACAGCGTGCAGTACCTGCACGGCAACATGTCCTTCGGCAGCCACGCGGCCGCGGTGGCCGGCTGCTTCAACTGCGGCTTCTGGCTGGGGCTGAGCAGTAACAACACCCAGGTGATCTACCCGACGACGTCGCCGGCTGTCACCGTCGTGCCGGACTTCCCGACGAACATCTGGTACTTCAGCACGACGCCCGCGGAGGAGACGTACTTCTACAACCAGTACTACGGACCGGGCGGCCGGTTCCCTACCTTCACCACGAACCAGACGTACAGCCAGATCATCGGGAACGAGGCCGCCCAGGCGATCAGCCAGATCGCCGCGGGCTACACCTACACCCACACCTTCCACATCGGGAACCTGCGTGACTACGGCAGCGGCCAGACCCTGGCGAGCGACTGGGTGAATGCCGTCATGAGCCAGTACAGCTCCTACTACTCGGTGCCGCTGCTGTCCCAGGGGTGGCCGGCCCTGGCCAGCTACGCGTCCGACCGCATGGCGCACCACGCCGAACTGCGCGCCGGTGCCAGCGCCGTGTACGACCGGGGAGCCGGCACCGTCACCCTCACCTCGCCCGCGGCCGGCAGCCTGACGGTCAGCGGAGCCAGGACGTCCGGCTTCACCACCTACGGAAGCGAGGTGTCGGCCAAGATCACGCTGGCCGCCGGCACGCCAGTGACGTTCACGCCGAGCCTGCTGCCCTGAGGCCGGCGTCTCGCCCCGGGCATGTCCCCGGCTGCATGGTCACGGCCTCGGCGCCGGACGGCACGCGCCGTCCGGCGCCGAGGCCAGAGCGGATCCGGTGAGGATGGCGACGTGAGCGCTCGAGACGGCACACTGACGGTTCTGGTTGCCATCGCGACGGCGCTGGCGTGTGCCCTGAGCGGCTGCGCCGCCTCGGCGGGCAGCGGCACGCCGAGACCGGCGGCCGGCCAGCCGGGCTCTCCGCCTCCGGTCGGCGGGCACGCCATCACGAGCTGGCTGTACCAGCTGCAGAACTACCCGGGCGGGCGGCTCGACGCGCTGGCCCGCGCGCCCCAGCCCCTGGCCGTCATCGACCTGGCCCGCGACGCGGGCTCCAGCTACTTCCGACGCAGCGAGATCGAGGACCTGCGCCGGTCGGGGAAGCGGGTCCTGGCGTACTTCGAGATCGGCAGTATCGAGAACTTCCGGCCGGAATACGGACCGCTGCGCCGCCATGCCAGGCACCTGATCCTCAACCGCTGGAACGAATGGCCCGATGAGTACTTCGTGCGCTACTGGGAGGAGCGCTGGTGGACGGATGTGGTCCGGCCGCGGGTCGACCAGGCCCTGCGGGCCGGCTTTGACGGCGTCTATCTGGACACCCCGCTGGCATACGAGGAACTGGACCTGTCGATGGTCCATGGGTGGACCCGTGATGGGCTGGCCCGCGCGATGGTGAACCTCATCGTCAGGATCAGCCGTTACGCCAAGGCCAGGCACCCGGGCTTCTGGATCGTCCCGCAGAACTCGCCCGAACTACGTGAATACCCCGGCTACCTGCCGGCCATCGACGGTATCGGCATGGAGGAATTGTTCTTCCAGGCCACCGATCGTCCGTGCGTGGCGGACTACTGCGCCGAGAACCTCGCCCATACCCGCGCGCTCCGGGACGCGGGGAAGCTCGTGCTCGCCGTCGACTACGCCTCGCGCCCGCGCAACGTAAAGCTCGCCTGTCAGCGCTACGCGGAAGAGAATTTCGCCGGCTATGTGACCGTGGTCAGCCTCGACACGATCAAGCTCCCCTGCCCTTAAGGCCTCGAAGCGGTCGCCCAGGTACCTGGCCAGGAAGCGCTCGGCCGCGGCGTCGAACGTCAGCCGATTCTCGGGCCTGGGCCGCGCCGTGACGTCAGCCAAGCAAGAGCGTGGCCAGGAAATCGCCGACGAAGAGCACATGGCCCTGTGTGGCGACCCTGACCTCACATTCATTTTTACTTCCTTGTGACACCGCAAACCCCATTTCACCCATACGCACCATTTTCGCGGGCGCGACGTGGTTATCCCAGAAATGTCATAGCCAGACGGTAGAATCGAACTCAAGTCCTAGAAATGTTCCCGGAAGGAAGAAGGCCTAGCCAGCAGCAGCGACTAGCCCCGCGGAGGAGGTGACCAGATGGGTAGTGCCCCGGCTTTCCCCAGCGTGGCCGACGCGATGGCGGCCGTTCAGGCCGGGCTGCGGTTCGTAGCCGCCGCCGACGCGACCCGGATGTCGTCCCAGGCCCAGGCCGAGGCCCTGCAGCTGATGGAGCGGGCCGGCGCGGTCGTGACGGCGGCGCGGGCCTCGGTGCTGTCCGCGTTCACCGCCGGCCAGGGGTACAGCGCGGATGCGGACTACAGCCCGCGGACGTGGCTGATGCACAAAACCCGGGTGACCAGGGTCGTGGCGGCGGCGCACACCGCGTGGGCC
>Ga0335085_10007941_pt1 | contig 16288 bp, 15 predicted proteins | sample Lox_Sample_45_FD_206712 | JGI IMG/M metagenome (GOLD analysis project Ga0335085, IMG submission 206712) | Soil microbial communities from Loxahatchee National Wildlife Refuge, Florida, United States - Lox_Sample_4.5 | ecosystem: Environmental > Terrestrial > Soil > Wetlands | place: USA...
GTTCAATCCGGTTCCAGAGCGGCGGCTCACGCGGACGTGTTGAGGAAAGTACTCGATCTCGGCGGGCACGAATGACTCGCTCGCTGGCCGAAGATATTCTCTCGCTCGACTTTCCGCAGCATGATGCTGATTGCGTTGCCGAACTCAATGTCAAGGCGAACGAGGGAACACTCACCGAAAGCGAAGAAGCGGAACTGGAGGCGTACATCAATGTCGCCGATCTTCTCGCGGTCTGGCAATCGAGGGCCAGGCAGACATTACAAGATCGGGCGTGAAGGACCTTTTTGACGAAGTCCGGCGCCGCGCCGCGGGGTTTTGCGAGTATTGCCGTATTCCCGAGGCTGCGTTCAGAAGGGCGTTTCACAGTGAGCACGTGATCGCGCGGCCACACGGCGCCGTACACAAGGCGATCATTTTTGTCAAACCCCACAAAACCAGCTATCTTGGAATCGGAGCCCGCTGTAGGCATCGCTCATGAGCAGAATCATCGAATTGCCGGACGACATTTACGAGAGTCTCGAAAGAGTGGCGCGCGAGCAAGGGGTTACTCCGGTCGGCTGGATCGCAAATGCCGTCCCGCCTCTCTCCGCCGAACGCCCACTTGCGGACCTGCTTGATGGAGTGACCGGTACCGTGAACAGTGCCGAAGTACCGGCGGGAGAGCGTCGCCACACGCCATTTGGCGAAGTGCTCACGCGGAAGTTCCAAAAGCAGGGACTCCGCGGAGCGTGATCACGCTTGCCGATGCCGGTCCTCTGATCGCGCTGATAGACAAGGGCCAAGGGGAAGTCCACCGGACGTGCGTTGCCGCGGCACGCGCTCTCGAAGCGCCCCTTTTAACTACGTGGCCCTGCTTTTCAGAGGCTATGTATTTCCTGGGGGAACTTACGGGCTGGAGGGGGCAGGCGGCCCTCTGGCAGCTCGTCGAGCGCCGGGTTTTGAGCCTCCGTGTACCGACAGACGCTGAGACCACACGCATGCGATCCCTTATGGAGAAGTACAGCGACACTCCCATGGATCTGGCCGACGCCTCGCTGGTCGCGGCCGCTGAAAGCCTGAAGTTGCGCCGCGTATTCACGCTGGACACCGATTTCCGCGTTTACCGGATTAACGACTCGATACCCTTTGAAATCGTTCCCTAGGCAACTAATAAACCCGAAGTCACTTCGACAAAGTTTCCTCAGATTCGCGCGGATGGTTTGAGCCGCTTCGTTTCTTGTGAAACTGCTGAGGTGGCGAAGGCGGTGGCACCGGTGCTGCCGGTGCGGCGGTTCGCGCTGGTTGCCCGGGTGCGGGGCGCATCCAGTCGTTCATGAAATATCCCAGGATCAGGCCGAGGATGATCGCGGCGCTCGTGAAGACCGCGAGCGAGAGCTTGTATTCGAGGGAAAACGTCGCGCGGATTGCTGCGATGGAGCGCTCCGCCTGATCCGTCGCCTGCCGAATGTTCCGGGTGATGTCAGCGATTGCGGAGTCGGCCTGCTTGACGGTGCTGGAGTAAGAATTGGTCAACGTGGCGGCTGTTCGCCGAAATTCGGCCGTGGCGCCGTTCATTTCCGTCGCAGCAAGAGCCAAAGCGTCAGCGGTCTGTGGAATCCCGGATTGTGCGAATTGTTGTCGCAGGTTTTCTGCAATTCTCTCGGCGATTGCCTTAGGGCTCATGCCCCGCGCGATTTCCGCCGGGAGATTGGAGAGCCGAACATCCAACTTTGCATGCCAGACCGCGCTGCTCTCCTGCATGGAGTGCATCGATTTAAGCGCGCTTTCCATGATTGCCGCAAGCTGCTCCCGTTCGGACGCCATTTCCACCGGCCCTTCACGCGTGATCAGCGCCAGCAGGCCCATCGCCTCGACAATTCGCAGCAACTCGTCATCCGGTCGAAGGTGGCGGAAGTAAAGCATCCGCTGGTAGAAGTATTCCCGCTGGGCGGGTTCCAGCATTTTCCCGATTGCGTCGAACAGGTCTTCCGGAGCGGGCGCCGGAGCAGTCAAGAGATTGCTCACGGCAGCAATAACTCCTTAACGCGTTCGAACTGCGCAAAAAGCCTTTCCCGATAGCCCTCAGCGCGAATGACGGCCTTGGTGACCTGGAGTTCGGGAACTTCCGTCCGGCGCGCAATCACGTCGCTCAGCGTCACGCCGTGGTTTCGCATCGCGGTTTCCAGATGCGGCAGGCGATACTCCATCTGAATCACAGCTGGCTGGAACACCTTCTGAAACGCTCGCGCCTGTTCGCTTTCCCGCCAGTAAGTGAAATTGTCGCTGCCATCGGCATGGTTTTCGACAATCAGGTAGGTGACCCGGCGCTGCAAACGGTCTGCCCAGGTGAGTACGCTTTCCACACTAGCCGGATCAGAAGTGATCACGCCGATCGCCGTGAATACGATCCCGCGCTGCATCACGGGCTGGTGCATCTGGTCGAACCAGACGTGCGTCACCCGCCCGGAACCGCCGCCCATGTCGGCGAGAACAATTGGTGGGCCGCCGTCCAGCACATCGAGGAAGGCGTCAAGCCCGTCCGGCGTATGGACGTTGATCTTCGGTACTTCGCCCCGGAAGAAGTGCGTCAAGCTGCCGCGGGACTTGTTTTCCGTGTCGAGATCGAGCAGGGTGACCGGAATCTGGTTTTCCTGATACCACTCCGCCAGGCCAGTCATGATGTTGGTTTTGCCGACTCCGCCCTTGCCGCCCATCGAAAGAATGACGCGTTTCCTCGCGTCCGTTTGGTTCGGATCCTGGACGCCAGTCCTGACCGGTTCCGCCTGTTTTGCGCTGGAGTTGCTCATGGAATGGTCCTCCGCAACGGTCCGGCAATCCGCCGGTAGACTCGGTTCAGAATCGAGAAAGGGCCGACGCCTGTAGCCGTCTCTATCGGCAGACAGCCGACAAACGCATCGGTGAACTCACAGTGAAGGAATCGCAGTCAATCAACGCTTGTCAGGCACTGGGACTCTACCACTGAAGCCCGAACACGGATTTATCCGCGTCGGGAACACGCCTTCCATGCACGTAGACATTCTACGGCCCGAAGGTGTAGAATTCCTACATCCATATGACACGCCGGAAATTCGCCATCCTCTTTTGCTCCGGCGGTTTGCTTCTGGCTTACGCCGCCCTGACAGGAATTGACCTCGCCCTGGGTGCCCAGACCCCATTGCCTCCTGCCGCGCCCGATTCCTCGATATCGTTTGAGGCGGCGACGGTAAAACGTTCCGAGCCTGAACCGGGCCTGCGGCGCTTCATGATCCAGGGCCGCCGCTTTGTTACGCTCCGCACCTCTCTTGCCGACCTGATCAACTTCGCCTATGGCCTGCACGCGCGCCAGATCGCCAATGCGCCTGCCTGGTTTGAATCGGAAAAATTCGACATCACCGGCATTCCCGAAGGCGGGGACTCACCGAGTGAAAAGCAGTGGATGGCAATGATCGCCAGTCTTCTGTCGGAAAGATTTCAGCTCCGGTTTCATCGTGATCAGCGCGAGTTGCCGATCTTCGCCATTGTGACCGCGAAGGATGGTCCAAAACTCGTCCCGAGCCTCGGCGATCCGGTTGGCCGGCCGTCATTCGCGTTCCGCGGAATCGGAAGGCTCGTCGCGCAACACGCCGCCATCGATGATCTTGCGTGGGAACTGCAGTCGATGGTTCTGGACAGGCCGGTGCACAACCAGACTGGCGTCACCGGACGCTTCGATTTCACGCTCTCCTGGACGCCCGATGAATTTCAATTGAAAGGCCGCGAGGCAGATTCGCAGCCGCCTGGCGCCGACATGCCCCCGGACCTCTTCCGCGCCATTCAGCAGCAGTTAGGGCTGAGAATCGAGGCCAAACGCGCCCTGGCTGACATTCTCGTCATCGATCACGTCGAAATGCCATCGGACAACTGATGATCTCCGCACAAATATGACCCCGAAGAAACTCGACCTCCTCCAGGGCACCCTCGACATGCTGATCCTCCGCACGCTCCAATGGGGCGCGCAGCATGGGTATGGAATCAGCCAGACCATCCGCGCCCACTCGGCCGACGCGCTTCAGGTCGAAACCGGCTCGCTTTACCCCGCGCTGCACCGCCTCGAAAAGCAGGGTTGGGTGAACTCGGAATGGAAACAGACGGAAAGTAATCAGCGTGCGAAATATTACCGCCTCACCGCCGCTGGCCGGAAGCAGCTTGCCGCCGAACGCGCCCGCTGGGAACAACTCGTTGCGGCGATCGCCGCCGTCATGCGGGAGCCGCGTCCGGAAGCTTGGCCATGATGTTCCGCCGCCGGCGCGAGCGCGATCTTGACGAAGAGATTCAGACCCACCTGCGCCTCGCCGAGCAGGATCGCATCCGCCACGGTGAATCCCCGCAGGACGCAGCGCAGTCTGCCCGCATCGAGTTCGGAAACGTCACGCGCGTCAAAGAAAGCGCGCGCGATGTCTGGGGCTGGCGATGGCTTGATCGCCTCGTCCAGGACATACGCTTCGCCTTCAGGAACTTCGCGCGCAATCGCGTTTCCGCCGCCATTATCGTCTTTACTCTGGCCGTGGGAATCGGCGCAAACACCGCCGTGTTCAGCATTCTCGACGCGGTGCTCCTGCGCCAGCCGCCTTACCGCGATCCCCATCGGCTCGTCTCCATTGTCGATCTCCAGAAGAAGATCGGCGGCCGCGCCGTATTTTTCGATCTCTACAACGACTACGAAAACTGGAAGCAGAATAGCCGAATGTTTGAAGGATTCGCGGCGAGCACCTGGGCCGGCGATTTCGGCAGAACTCTTTCCGGCAACGGCCCGGCCCGGCGAGTCCCGGCCCTGCCCGTCACCGTAGAATACTTTTCCGTCCTCGGCGTGCCCGCGCTTCTCGGCCGCACGTTCCAGCCCTCCGACCGGCAGCAGGCCTGCACGCTTGTCCTGTCGCATGAATTCTGGCGCAGCCTTAACGGCGGGCAAAAGAATCTGATCGGCAAGCTCCTTCGCCTCGACGATCGGGACTGCACGGTCCTCGGCGTCATGCCGCCAACCTTTGCCGTTTATCCGAGTGTTCCTTCCGTCGTATGGACTCTGATGCCGGCGCCTCCGCGCCCCGATCAGTTTGGCGTTTTCGTCATCGGCCGGATGAAGCCAGGTGTTTCCGCCGCGCAGGCACAGCGCGAACTCGTTATGCTCCACTACCAGCTTCACCGGCATGATCGCTGGGGCGAGCTGATGGAGCCGCGTCTCTACGAATTGCAGTCCGAGTTCACGTGGCTCACCGGCCACAATCTCAGACTGAGCCTGATTGTCCTCTTCGGCGCCGTCAGCATCGTGTTGCTGATCTGCTGCGCCAATGTCTCCAATCTTCTCCTCAGCCAGTCGCTCGCGCGCCGCCGCGAAATGGCCATTCGCGCGTCGCTGGGCTCTGGCCGCGTCCGTCTCCTGCGACAGCTCCTCACCGAGAGTCTGCTGCTGTCCGCAACGGCTATGGCGCTCGGAGCAGCGTTGGCCTGGGCCGCTGTCGGCTACTTCCGGATTGCAAATCCCGTCGAGCTGCCGCCGGCGACCGTCGTGAAGGTGGATGGCCGCATCCTCGCATTTACCGTCTTTCTCAGCGCCCTCACCACGCTCGTCTTCGGACTCGCGCCCGCGTGGAAGACATCCCGCATCGATCTCAACACGGCTTTGAAAGCGTCCGGCCGTTCCTCCTCGCAGGATACCGGCGGCCAGCGCCTTGGCAGCTTTCTGATCGTCGCCGAAGTCGCGCTCACACTTGTGCTGTTAACCGGAGCCGGGCTGCTGATTCGAAGCGTCAGCCAGTTTGGCGCCGCGCCGCTGGGATTTCAGCCTGACGGACTGCTGACTGCCCACATCGAGCTGCCCAAAGCCGCATACGCAACGCCGGAACAAAAGGCTCGATTCTGCGACAATCTCCTGCAGCATTTGCTCGCCACGCATGAAATCCGCGAGGCGGCTCTTTCGACAGCGCTCCCGATCTACGGCACCGGACCCGTTTCAGCCTTGGTTGTCGAGGGCCGCCCCGAACCTCGGCCCGACGCAGTCATCGACACCGGCACGCAAACTGTTACTCCGGATTATTTCCGCGTGATGCGGCTCCAGCTGACAAAAGGACGCCTCTTCGACGAGCGCGACCGCGCCGGCAGCGAGCCGGTAGCCATCGTCAATGAAGCGCTCGTCGCCAAATATTTTCCGCATGAAGATCCCCTCGGCAGGCATATCCGCCAGTTCGACGGTCCGGAAACGCGGCGGACATGGCTCCGCATCGTCGGCGTCGTGACCAACGAAAAACGCACTCCAGTCACAAACGAAATGAGCTGGGCAGACACGCCGGGGATGTATCTTCCCTGGCTCCAGAACCCTCAGTCTTCCGCGGCGTTGCTTTTCAGGGCCCGCGGAGCCGGTCTTCCGGCGATGAGCCTGTTTCAGCAGGCGGCCGGCGATCCGGATGTCACATTCAGCGATATCGACAGGATGACCCACACGGTCGCTAAACTTCTCGCGTATCCCCGGTTTCGTGCCGTTGTGCTGGCCGCTTTTGCCGTGCTTGCGCTGGTGCTTGCCATTGTCGGCCTGTACGGAGTACTGTCCCGCCTGGTCGCGCGCCGCTCGCGCGAGATCGGAATCCGCATGGCGCTTGGAGCTCAGCAGTCTTCTGTCCTGATGACGATCGGCCAGCAGGGAGTGCTGCTCACTGGGATCGGAATCGCATTGGGCCTGCTCTCCGTCTGGGCGCTGACGCGCCTGCTGGTGGCTCTTCTCTACGGCGTCGGCGCGACGGACCCGACAAACCTGGCACTCGTAACCCTGCTGCTTCTCGCCGCCGCCGCATTCGCCACCTTCCTGCCCGCCCGCCGCGCCACCCAGGTCGATCCCATGATCGCCCTCCGCGACGAGTGAACCTTGTGGGGCAGGCTTTTCAGCCTGCAAACTCGGTTTCCACCGAGTTTTCTCCCGCCTCGGCATCCGAGAATCCGGCCGGAGATGAACAGATAGCACTTGCATGGATTATGCACACGACTCGGCGCGTGATCCGCCTCTCGGGACGCGACGTGAGCGGTCACAGCCGAACCCAGCATATTTTGCCCCCTAACCCCTTCTCCGTCAATTCCGCCCCCGCCCGACACCCAGGATGCCTCCCGCCGAGGTGGACAATGTAGCCGGATGCTTCTCATAAACACTGCCGCGAAAGAGACCCCGCATTTCGGCGCGGGACTGCCCGGTCAAGGCAGCAGCCGAAAAATGTTATTTTTCCAAACGAACCAAAGCCAAAATAGGAAAAATACTCGGCTGATTTTCCGCCCCGGGCGAGGTGGCATTCGCTGTCCGGCTTCAATAGATCCGTGTTTTGCGAAACGAACCCGCGACCCATTGAAAACAAAGGGCCAGCCTGCCCCCAAAATCCCCATTTGCCAACCCCGTCCAGCTGGCCAAAATGCTAAAATAGGAGTTACTTCTCCCCAACATGGCTGACCAGGAAAATCCTCCTCAAGGGCCACCTGCGCCCCCGCAAAACCCGCCCGCAACCGCCGGCGGCGGCGGTGATGACGAACGCAATATAAACATCAACATCGAAGACGAGATGCGCCGTTCGTACCTCGATTACGCCATGAGCGTGATCGTGGGCCGCGCCCTCCCCGATGTGCGCGACGGCCTCAAGCCCGTTCATCGCCGCATCCTCTGGGGCATGCACGAGCTCGGCCTTCAGCCCAATCGCCCCACGCGCAAATGCGCCAAGATCACCGGCGACGTCATGGGCAAATATCACCCGCACGGCAATGCGCCCATCTACGACGCCCTCGTGCGCCTCGCCCAGCCTTTCAACATGCGCTACCCGCTCGTCGAAGGCCAGGGCAACTTCGGCAGCGTCGACGGCGATCCCCCGGCCGCCGAGCGTTACACCGAAGCCCGTCTCGCGCGCATCGCCACCGCGCTCCTCGCCGACATCGACAAAGAGACCGTCGACTTCCGTCCCAACTACGACGAAAGCGAGCTTGAGCCCGAAGTCCTTCCCACGCGCGTTCCCAATCTTCTGGTCAATGGTTCCTCCGGCATCGCCGTCGGCATGGCCACCAACATTCCGCCGCACAATCTCGGCGAAATCATCGACGCCACAATCGAGCTCATCCGCAAACCCGACACGCCGCTCGAAAGAATCATGGAGATCGTCAAGGGCCCCGATTTTCCCACCGGCGGTTACATCCTCGGCAAACAGGGCATCATCGATTACTTCCGCACCGGCCGCGGCAGCATCAAAATCCGCGCCAAAGCCGCCATTGTCGACGTCGGCAAAGACCGCCAGCAGATCATCGTCACCGAAATCCCGTATCAGGTGAACAAAGCGCGCCTCATCGAAGCCACCGCCGCGATGGTTAACGACAAGAAGATCGAAGGCATCTCCGATATCCCCGATCACAGCGACCGCGAAGGCCTCCGCATCGTCTACGAGCTCAAACGCGGCGAGCAGGCCGAAGTCATTCTCAACAATCTCTACAAGTACACGCAGCTTCAGGTCAGCTTCGGCATCATCAATCTCTCCATCGTCAACGGCCAGCCGCGCGAGCTCGGCCTCATCTCCACCATCAAGTACTTCATTGAACATCGCGTCGATGTCGTGCGCCGCCGCACCGACTACGAACTGCGCAAAGCCCGCGAGCGCGAGCACATCCTGCTCGGCTTCCGCGTGGCGCTCGACAACATGGATGAAGTCATCCGACTCATCCGCGCCTCCGGTTCACCCAAAGAAGCGCGCGATTCGCTGGTCGCGGCGTCCACGAAATTTAAATTCAACTCGACCTATCTCAAAGCCGCCGGCGCCACCGAAGCCCTCACGCAGCTCTCCGAGAAGCAGGCGCAGGCCATCATCGAACTCCAGTTGCAGCGCCTCACCGGCATGGAGCGCGAAAAAATCGCCAACGAGCTTTCCGACATTCAGCGCCGCATCGCCGAATACCTCGAAATCCTCGGCTCGGAAAAAGTTCTTCGCGACCTCATCATTAAAGAGCTTCAGGAAGTGCGGAAGGACCACGCCGACGAGCGCCGCACCCAGATCATCGAAGACCCCGGCGAAATCAGCATCGCCGATCTCGTTGCCGTCGAAGACATGGCCGTCACCGTCACGCACGGCGGCTATCTCAAGCGCACCGCCGTCGACACCTATCGACGCCAGACCCGCGGCGGCAAAGGCCGCATTGGCATGGGTACGCGCAGCGAGGATTTCGTCGAATGGTTCCTCGTCGCCTCCACCCACAACGACCTTATCGTCTTCACCAACAAAGGCCGCGTCTACTGGCTTAAGATTTACGACATCCCCGACGCTTCCACCGTCGGCAAAGGCAAGCACATTTCGAACCTCATCAGTCTCCAGCCCGACGAAACCGTGAAGGCATTCCTCCCGGTCCGCGAATTCAAGTCCGATCTCTTCATCGTCATGGTGACCAAAAAAGGCACCATCAAAAAATGCGAGCTCACTGAATTCGAGAACCGCCTGTCGCGCGGCATCATCGCCATCGGCATCGACGAAGGCGACGAGCTCATCTCCGCCCGCATCAGCACCGGCAAGGACTTCATCTTCCTCGGCTCGCATGAAGGCATGGCGATCCGTTTCCTCGAAGACAAGGTCCGCCCCATGGGCCGTCCCGCGTACGGTGTGCGCGGCATGGCGCTCGAAGAAGGCGACTACATCGTGAGCGCCGACGTCACCGGCCCCGAAGGCCTCATCCTCTCGATCTCCGAGAACGGCTTCGGCAAGCGTACCGCGCTCGTAGACTATCGCCTCACCAACCGCGGCGGCAAAGGCGTCATCAACATGAAGACCACGAATAAAACCGGCAACGTGGTCGCGCTCCTCTCGGTGAAGGAGGATTCCGAGCTGATGATCGTCACCAAAGACGGCAAGATGATCCGCATCGATTCCAGCGAAATCCGTCAGGCCGGCCGCTCTACCCAGGGCGTCCGTCTTGTCCGCATGGACGAAGGCGATCAGGTCGCCGCCGCCTGCCTCATCCCCGAAGCTGTCGAGAAGGACGACGAGACGATTCAGTAGTCTCTACTTCTGACTCAACCCGCCGTCGACAGCCACCAGCTGTCCGGTGATGAACTTCGTGCTCTTCAAAAAGAAGAGCACGGCTTCCGCGACTTCATCGCCCGTCCCCGCACGCCCTGCCGGCGTCGCCGCAATGAATCGCTGAATCCGCTCGTCGTTCTCGCCAAACGGAATCACGCCCGGCGCGACGCTGTTAACGGATATCTTCGGCGCCCAGGCCTTTGCCAGCGCCCGCGTCATCATGACGACGCCGGCCTTCGACGCGCAATAGTGCGCATTATCCGCCCACGGCTTGATCGCCCCGAGCGAACTGAGGTTGACGATGTGCCCGCCGTCGCCTGCGAGCATGACCCTCGCTGCCGCCTGGCAGCAAAAGAACACCGACTTCAAATTGACCTTATGTATGAAGTCCCAATCCGACTCTTCAATCTTCAGCGGATCGATAGTCGTGAACCGCGCGGCATTATTGACCAACCCATCAATCTTCCCGATACGTTCAAACATGCCGCGAATCTCGACGACGTTCTCGAGATTGGCCTGGTAAATCGGCGCCCCGCCGCACTCCTCCGCCGTCGCCCGCGCCTCGCGCTCCGACCCGCCGTAATGAATGAGCACGCGCGCGCCTTCACCAGCCAGTCGCAGCGCGATCGCCCGCCCAATGCGCTTAGCCGCCCCGGTAACAAGTATGGTCTTCCCGCGAATGCCTTCACTCATGCATTTAGTGGGGTCAGGCTTTCACCCGGCATTCTCCGATCATGATGCCACCGGCGGTTCTGCCGTCAACTCCTCTTCTTCTCCCGCGCGCACCATCTGCCGCATCGGCTCGGGCAATCTTCCGGTCACATTCGCCCACATCCAGACCACCGCCGTCATCGAACTGACCGTCCCTGCCACCGCCCCAATCACTCTCGGACTGTACGAAATCGTCGCCGCCCCGGTCGCCATCATCGACACCATCATCACCGACCACGTCAGCGACTCATTCGTCGCAAACACTCGCCCGCGATACCGGTCTTCCACGTGATGCAGCAGCTGCGACGTATTCAGCACCGAGCTTACCGCAATCGCCGCCCGCGACAGAGTGATGAACACGCATGCCCACGCCAGCGTCGGCATCTGGCTGAACAGCACGTATGCCCCGCCGTGAATCACGTACGCGACCGCGATTGTGCGCTTATACGCGGTAAACGACAGCACCTTCCCCAGCCGGTACGCAATGGCGCCGCCGATCAGCAGCCCGATCCCCGCAAAGCCCCAGATCACACCGATCCCCATCGGGCCCGCGTTGAACACTTTCTCGCCGAACAGGCTGAACAGAATCTGCGCCGCGCCGCCGCCGCTCGCCCATCCCACGCCGAGCAGCACGATCGCCAGCACCAGCGGCGTGCTGCGAATGTAACTGAGCCCTTCGCGATACTGCACCATGCCTGCCTGCTTCCGCGCGTGCTCGCCAACCGCCGGCCGGAATCCCCCCTCGCGCTTCAGCCTCGAAACGCACGCCGCTGAAACCAGGAAAGACAGCGCATTGAACGTGAACGCCCACACGAATCCCGCCTGCGCTCCCATCGCGCCCAGAAACGCGCCGATCGTCAGGCTCGCCCACGACGTCGTCTGCGTCATCGTGTTCGCTGTGTGCAGTTCCTCCGGAGTCGCAATCCCCGGCAGAATCGAATTGCGCCCCGCCGTGAAAAACGGCGACGCGAACATCAGCATCGCGCTCAGCACATACAGCAGCCACGGACCGCTTTGCCGGATGCAGAGAATGAACGCGATCGCGATCAGCGCCCGTGTCAGATCGCTCGCAATCATGATGCGCCGCCGATCCGTCCGGTCGAGCAGCACGCCCGCTATCGGACCCGCCGCCAGCATCGGGATCGCGCGCGATAGAAACACGCCGGTCACCACCAGCCCCGCGTTTTTGTGCTGCATCGCGAGGCTCATCACCGCGATGTTGTTGAAATGATCGCCGACTTCGCTGACAACCTGCCCGGACCACAGATATCTATAGTTCCGGTTCGAGCGAAGCAGATCCCTGAATGCGCTCAAGTTACTTCATCTTCGCGCACGGTCACACTTCGCATGAAGTCGAAATCGATCTCGTATCCGAATCCGGGCTCGTTGCGGACCGCAATCGTACCGTTTGGCGTGATCTCCACCGGCGGCACAATGATGTCGCGCTTCCAGTAGCGGTTGCTCGCCGACACATCGCCCGGCAGCGTGAAATTCGGCAGTGTCGACAGCGCGATATTGTGCGCCCTGCCGATGCCCGACTCCAGCATCCCGCCGCACCATACCGGAATTCCCGCGCCCGCGCAAACATCGTGGACGCGCTTCGATTCCGCGAACCCGCCCACGCGCCCCAGCTTGATATTGATAATTCCGCCGGCCTTCAGCGCGATCGCCTGTTCGGCATGATGTGCCGACCGGATGCATTCATCCAGACAAATCGGCGTGTGCAGCTGCGCCTGCAAAGCCGCATGGTCGATGATGTCGTCGTGCGCCAGCGGCTGCTCGATCATCATCAGATAGAACTCATCGAGCTGCTTCAGCCGCGGTGCATCCGCCAGCGTATAGGCCGAATTCGCATCCGCCATCAGCTTGATCGCGGGAAACCGCTCGCGAATCCGCCGCACCACATCGACATCCCAGCCCGGCTTGATTTTCATCTTGATCCGCTGATACCCGGCCGCCAGCTCTTTCTCGATCTTCCCTATGAGCTGCTCCACCGAATCCTGAATCCCGATCGAAACGCCGCACGGAATCTCCCGCCGCGCCCCGCCGCCAATCTCCTTCCACAGCGGATTCCCGTTGCACCGCGCCTGCAGATCCCACATCGCGGCTTCCACTCCTCCGCGCGCCATGTTGTGCCCGCGAATATGCCGGCTCAGCCCATCCACTTCGCTCGCATGGCCGATTTCCCGCCCGATCAGCCGCGACGTCACGTAATCCCGCGCTATCAGCCACGCCGCCGCCGTCCACTCCTCGTTATAAAAAGGATGCTCGCCCGCCGTGATTTCGCCCCATCCCGAAATCCCCTCGCCCTTCACCTCGATGATGATGATTTCCCGCTCGTACGTCCGGCTGAAACTCGTTTCGAAGAAGTGCACCAGCGGCAATCGAATCTGCCGCAGCACCACGCGCTCGACCTTCAAGGCAGCACTCCCAGCAGATACGCCGACTTCTCCACGCCCACCACAGTCAGCCCGCGCGCGAAAAATTCCTCGAATCGATTGGCGATCTCTTTCTGCTTCACGCGCGCGGCCCGGATGTCGGGCGGCACTTCAATCCGCTCCACCACGGCAACCTGCTCGCGCGGCTTTTCGAGCCACCACTCTGCCACGCACCGGTCGGTCGGCAATCCGCCATGCAGCATGCTCGACGATATGCCGTACTGATTCCGCACGTACCGTCGCACAATCACGCCCAGCCGCTCGATGTTGAAGTACGCGTTCTTCATATCCAGCGGATCGAACGTCCACTCGATCAGATCGATCCCCCGCGCCAGCGCGTCTTCCTTCTGCCGCGCCTTGAGTTGTCTTCCGATGCCCTGATTGCGATACTCCGGCAGCACACCCATCATGTGGCTGTGCAGATAAACCTTTCCATCCGGCTTCACCCCCGGAATCGAGAGGCAGAACCCGATTATCCGCTCGCCGTCGAACGCGCCCAGCAACTGGCCGCCGATCTTCGTCGCCACCACGTACATCCGGAAGGGCAGCAGATCGGCATCCTCCCAGCCCCAGATCGTTTTTTGCAGCGCGACCGCCTCGCGCAGTTCCGCTTCGGCGTGCAACTCCCGAATCACTGCGCCTTGGCTTCCTGCCATAGCGCCTCCAGTTCCGCGATAGCTGTCCCGTTCACCGTCTTTCCCTGTGCTGCCAGCCGCCGCTCCACGTGCCCGAATCGCTCGCGGAATTTCGCATTAGTCCGCCGCAGCGCCTGTTCCGGATCCACTTTCACGAATCGCGCCAGATTCACCACCGTGAACAGCAGATCGCCCAGCTCTCCTTCAATCTGCTCCTGCGTCCCGCGTTCGCGTGCCTCCGCCAGTTCACTCAGTTCCTCGTGCAGTTTCTCCACAACCTGCCCGGCGTTCTCCCAGTCGAATCCCGCCCGAGCCGCCCGCGAACTGATCTGCTGCGCTTCCACCAGCGCCGGAAAAGCCCGTGGCACGCCGGACAGCAATCCCTGTGGCGCTTCGGATTTCTGCCTGCGCTCCTCCGCCTTGATCTCGTCCCACCGCTTCGTGACTTCATCGCCCGTCTCCGCCGTCGCATCGGCAAACACATGCGGATGCCGTCTCACCAGCTTTTCGTTGATCGCATCCAGCGAATCGCCGATATCGAAGAGCTTCTGTTCGGCCGCGATTTCCGCGAAAAACACCGCCTGCAGTATGAAGTCGCCGAGCTCCGCCCGCAACTCGTCCCAGTCGTGCCGGTCGATCGCGTCCAGCACTTCGTACGTTTCTTCGAGCGTGTACGGCTTGATTGAGTCGAAAGTCTGTTCGCGATCCCACGGACATCCGCCCGGCGCGCGCAGCCGCGCCATGATGTCCACCAGCTTCTGAAACTTCTCACCCGCGCTGTTCATCGTCTATCGCCGGAGCTGCTCGCGCGGCAAATCCGGGGACACGGTCCGAAATTCCGCATCTCTGATCCCCGGGAATCCGGAAGCTCGTGTGGCGAAATTTCGTTGCCTGTCCCCGCATCTGCCGGAACGCAATAGTTCTCTGTTTGCAAGCCCATTCTCCCACTCACCCCGTTTTGTAGACTGAGGGCTGAGTGCCCCACTTGCCCACATGGACCTGAAAATCACCGTGCTGGGCTCCGGCACCAGTTCCGGCGTTCCCACCATCGGCTGTTCCTGCGCCGTCTGCCACTCCGCCGATCCGCGCGACACGCGACTCCGCCCTTCCATCCTGATCCAGGCCGCGGGGCGCAACATCGTCATCGATACAACGCCCGATTTCCGCGCTCAGATCCTTCGCGCCGGCATCAAACGCCTCGACGCCATCGTCTACACCCACGGTCACGCCGACCACATCCTCGGTCTCGATGACATCCGCCCTTTCAACTATCATCAGGGCGAACAAATTCCCATTTACGCTTCCCCTCCCACCTTCGCCATCATCGAGCGCGTCTTTGCCTACGTTTTCGACAATCGCGAACGCAACACCCATGTGCCCAAGCTTGACGTGCATCTCATCGATGAAACTCCCTTCGACGTTCTCGGGCTGCGCTTCGAGCCCATACCGCTTGCGCATGGCAGAGAAACCATCTACGGCTTCCGCTTCGGCAACGTCGCCTATCTGACCGATCACAGCGAGATTCCCGATTCATCGCTCGATCGCCTGCGCGGTCTCGACGTGCTTTTTCTCGATGCCCTGCGCCATCGGCCCCATCCTACGCATTCGACCGTCGCAGGCTCCGTCGAAACCGCGCGCCGGCTGCAGCCCCGCCGGACCTATTTCACGCACATGTGTCACGACGTCGGCCACGCAGCCACCGAAGCCACGCTTCCTGAAGGCATCTTCCTCGCATACGACGGTCTCGAAATCTGTGTGCCCAACTCCGCTGAATGACAATCTTCCGCTCGGCTGCTGAAGTTCCCGAAACCTTCGGGCCGTCCGTCGTCACCATCGGCAACTTCGACGGTGTCCACTCCGGCCACCGGCAGATCCTGCGGCGCGTCGTTGCGCTCGCGCGCGAAAAACACTCCATCCCCGCAGTCCTCACATTCGATCCGCACCCCGCCCGCGTCCTCGCGCCGGACCGCGCTCCGAAACTTCTGATGACGTTCGATCAGCGCCTGCGCAACCTGCACGCCGAAGGAATCGAAGCCGTCTTCGCCATCCCTTTTTCCGTCGAATTTGCCAGGGAGACACCCGAACAGTTCGCTCAGCAGATTCTCGCCACGACCCTCAAAGCGCGCGTCGTTCTCGTCGGCGAAGACTTCCGGTTCGGCTACAAACAATCCGGCGACATCCACACTCTGCGCGATCTGGGACAGCGCTTCGGTTTCACGGTCGAACCCATTCCCGCGATTACCCGGCGCGGCGAACGCATCAGCAGCACGCAAATCCGCTCGCTGATCGCCGATGGCGCGGTCTCCCGTGCCTGCAGAATGCTCGGTGCGCCCTTCGCCCTCGAAGGCACGGTTGTCAAAGGGCAGGGAATCGGTTCCAGGCAGACCGTCCCGACCCTCAACCTCGCGCCCGCGAACGAAGTCCTTCCGAAAACCGGCGTCTATGTGACCCGCACTCTCGATCTACAGTC
>Ga0335085_10007942_pt1 | contig 16287 bp, 12 predicted proteins | sample Lox_Sample_45_FD_206712 | JGI IMG/M metagenome (GOLD analysis project Ga0335085, IMG submission 206712) | Soil microbial communities from Loxahatchee National Wildlife Refuge, Florida, United States - Lox_Sample_4.5 | ecosystem: Environmental > Terrestrial > Soil > Wetlands | place: USA...
TATAATATGATAAATACGTAAATATGCACTCACTACAGTCGCTTCCCACAAGACGAGGGATCAGCCCCACTAAACTGCCCACCTTAGAAGTGGGCATGATTGTGGTTGACCTGGTCCGGCGCTCGGAACTGTAATTACCGAAGCAGGAAGACGGTCGCCAAGCGCCAAAGGAGGAGCGAGATGACCGCAGAGCAACTACTGGGCGAAATAGCGGACTATTGCCGCAGGGTCGGTATGGCCGAATCAACGTTCGGCCGGCGCGCTGTCAACGACGGAAAGCTTGTGAGCCGGCTGCGAATCGGCGGACGGGTGACCATGGAAACGGTCGAGCGCGTGCGCAATTTCATGACCGAGCACGCCTCAATCGAGACGCGCGGCTTGGTGCGCCTGCGGTCCCTCGCGGGAAGCCTGAACGGCACTCCCGCAGCCGCGCTGAGTCCGGAGAGGCCGTTGACGGCGCCGCCTGCTGCCCAGGCCGGGGAATCCAAGAACAACTTCCGCTTCTACGACAACCGGCAGAAGTACCTCCTGTTCGTCAGTACCTGCAGCGAAAAGTGGGTCGTGGCACAACGCGTCGGGATGGAGCTCGCCAACATCCATCCGCGGCCTCCGGCTGTGAGGGTGTTCGACGCCGGCGTGGGCGACGGCACGGTGCTCGCGAGGGTGATGCGCGCCATGCACCAGCGCTATCCGACGATGCCTTTCCACATCGTCGGCAAGGAAATCAGCCTGGAGGACGTGCGCCTTGCGCTCGACCGGATGCCGGATCGTTTCTTCGAGCACCCGGCCACCGTCTTGGTTATGACTAATCTCTACTATTCGGAAGCGCCGTGGCTCACGCCGAAATCGGTCACCGCCGCGACGAGCCTCGTGTGGAAGGAGGTACCGCTGACGGGTGCGACCTCCAGCGAATTCGAGCAGCAGATCACGGAGCTGCAGCCCTTCCTGAGCGAGCACTGGCGGGCGTCCGTGAGCAAGACGAGCGGAAATCCGGCCTACGCAAAACCGGTTGTGCTTGTGCTCTATCGCGAGGATCACAAATTCCTGCTCGACCAGGTCTTGCCAAGGCGCGGCGCCGTCCGCTCCGACTACGATCTAGTGATAGCCTCGCAGCCGTACCGCGCGCGCGCCTCGGCCGAATTCAAGGCGTCGAAGGTGCTCGCGCCGCTCTCGCGCAGTCTCGCCCCGGGCGGACGCATGATCGCGATTCATTCGCACGGGCGCGATCCGGGCCTGGAGATCGTCCAGCGTGTTTGGCCGGGCGAGAGCCCGTTTCACACCGATCGACACCAGCTGCTGAAAGCTACCCGCACCGAGCTCGGCGCCGACGGCAGGGATCTGAACTTCAATGCCTACGCCGACAACCGCTCCATTTTCCGCTACGAGATGCATACCCTTCCCGAAGAGATCAGCGAGGCGATCGGCACTTCGACCCTGCTCGCCGCATGGAACGCCGCGGTGTACGTGGCGCAGATCGAGGACCAGCGGCTTGCCGAAGTGATGGGCGACCGCGGCTACCTCGAAGCGACCCAGGAAGTGCTCCGGCGCCACGGCGGTCTGTGGTTCCTCGACGAGTCCTTCGTGATCTCTCGCAAGCGCGACTGACAGAAGCGCAGGGGCAGCTTGAGCGCGACAGCCGACTCCGCTTCTGCTTCTGGGGTGACCCTCGAGGAAGAGCGCCGGGCGATATTAGCGCTGCTCGCCGGAGCTTCTCTCGAGCTGTCCTCCCGCGACCCCGCTGAAATCGATGCGTGCGCCGGGCTTCTCGAGCCGGGCACGCCGGTCTACATCAGCCTGCCGCCCGGACAGACCTACCATGGAACCGTGGCGCTTGCCGCGCGTCTTGCGCGCGCTGGCTTTCGTCCCGTGCCGCACGTAGCCGCGCGGCGCATCGCGGGCCGCGAGGCGCTGGACGACTACCTCGCCCGCGCGGCGGGCGAAGCCGGCGTCGACAGTGCCCTACTCATCGCCGGCGACAGCGACCGTGCCGGGGACGCCTTCGATTCCAGCCTAGCGCTGCTCGAAACGGGCTTGTTCCAGCGTCACGGAATCGCACATATCGGGGTGGCCGGGTATCCGGAAGGACATCCCCGGATCGCAGCCTCCGTGCTGGAGACAGCGCTCGCCGCAAAGAAGGCCTTTGCGCGCCGTGCCGGGCTCGAGCTTGCGGTGGTCACCCAGTTCTGTTTCGAAGCCGAGCCGATCCTGTCCTGGACCGCAAGGATGAAAGGGCATGGGCTCCCCGTGCGCGTGGGACTTGCCGGGCCGGCGAGCCTGCCCCGGCTGTTGCGTTTCGCGGTGCGCTGTGGGGTCGGAAACTCCGTGCGCGCGCTGAAGGGGCGTCCTCAAGCGATCACCCGGCTCTTAGTCGAGGCAGGACCGGAGGGGGTGGTCAGAAATCTCGCGCGTCATGCCTCGCCGCCCATCACGGGCGTTCACTTCTTCTGCTTCGGCGGCTTGATGCGCACCGCGCGCTGGTTGTGTGCGGTGCGCGAAGGGCGGTTCGAGCTGACCGAAGACGGCGGTTTTCGCGTCGGAGTGGCCTAGACCCGCTCTCGGCGTCCCGCCGGGCCTGGCGTTATCGCGCTGGGTTGCACGGCGGGCTTTTCCCCTTGGCCTGGACAGATCGGCATTGCGCGCATGAGGCAAAATGCGCGCGATGGACTCTCAAGTGCTCATCGTCGGCGGCGGCCCCATCGGGCTCACGCTCGCCATCGATCTCGGCAAGCGCGGCGTGCGCGCGATGCTCATCGAGCAGAAGGAAGCGCCGCAGTTCCTCCCCAAGATGGAGCGCTGCAACGCGCGCACCATGGAGATCTTCCGGCGCATGGGCGTTGCCGAGCGGGTGCGCGCGGCGGGCCTCCCGGCCAACGTGCCGATGGACGTGTTCATAGCGCTCTCGCTGACGCGACCTCCTCTCCTTCGCCTGCCTTACCCTTCCGTGGCGGAAGCGCGCGAGCAGATCCGCACCTGCAAGGACGGCTCGCTTCCGCTTGAGCCTTATCAGCTGATTTCGCAGTACACGCTTGAGCCACTGCTGAAATCGATCGCGGAAACGCTGCCCTCGGTCAGCGTGCGCTTCGGGTGCAGGCTCGAAGCCTTCACGCAGGATGAGTCGGGCGTCACCGCGCAAGTCAGGGATATCGAAGGTACCGGCAGCACCATTCGCGCGACCTACATGGTCGGCTGCGATGGCGGGGGGAGCACCGTACGAAAAGGGCTGGGGATCAAGCTGCGTGGTGAGGCCAACCTGCTCGAGCTCAGGCAGGCGCTCTATCGCTGCGACGGGTTGTTCGAGCGAATTCCGCTCGGCAACGGCCCGGGACGCGGCCGCCACTACCACGTCGCCGACGCGCAACACTCCTTTCTTATCGTTCAGGACTCAACTCGTCACTTCACCCTGCACTCGATCGTGGAGCGCGACGAGGACATGAAGGCGATGTTCGAGAAGGTCGTCGGAGTCCCGGTCCGCTACGAGATGATCACCTGCAATCCGTGGAGGCAGAACCTGCTGCTCGCGGACCGTTACCGCGACCGGCGGGTTTTCCTCGCCGGGGACGCCGTGCACCTTGTGATCCCGACGGGCGGGCTGGGGATGAACTCGGGTGTCGGCGATGCGATCGATCTCTCGTGGAAGCTCGCCGCGACGCTCGCCGGCTGGGGCGGGCCCGCGCTGCTCGACTCCTACGAGATCGAGCGGCGCCAGGTCGGCGAGCGCAACGTCGGCGCTTCCCGCTACGCGTCGCTCGGACGGCGCAAGTGGCGCTCGCGTTACCGTCCGGAGATCGGCGACGATACCCGCGAGGGCGCGGCGGCGCGCGAGAACCTGACGCGCGTCGCCATCGTCGAACAGCCGAAGTCGAACGAGATGATCGGCGCCGAGCTGGGCTATCGTTACGTCGATTCGCCCGTGGTGTGCGACATTCCCGGCGGGCCCGAGCATCGCTTTCGCGAGTACGAGCCGACTACCTGGCCGGGCGCGCGACTGCCGCATGTGTGGCTTGCCGACGGTGCGGCGGCGCAGGACCGGATACCCTTCGAAGGGTATACGCTGCTACGCCTGGGCGGAACGAAGGTGGACAGCTCGGGACTGGAAAGAGCGATGCGGGCGTGCGGTGCGCCGCTCGCGCGGCTCGATCTGCCGGACGAGGCGGCGCGCGAAATCTACGGCTGCGATCTTCTCCTGCTGCGGCCCGATTTGCACGTGGTATGGCGCGGCAACCGGGCGCCGGAGGACGCCGGAAAAGTCGCGGCGACCGTAACCGGGCAGGCAGGGACGCGGAAGCTCGGGACTGCGAGCTAGGCAGGAGAACGCGGGAAGGCGTTCACGCCGGCTGCAGCCAGCGTATGACGCTCCGGCGGACGCCGTGCAGAAACCGATCCCAGGCGTTCGGGTTCTGCACGATCTCGGCGCGGAAGAACGACGGGCACAGGATCGCCGCGTGCGCGACCTCCCCGCACAGGCCGCAGCCCACGCAGGCATTGTTCACGTGCGCGACAGGGTCCACCTTCAGCGGGTCGCTGGAGGTCTTGACGGTGAGGGAGGGGCAGCCGGAGAGCCGGATGCAGGAGTGATCGCCGGAGCAGACGTCCTCATCCACGCCGAAGCGGGTGCGCACCACGCGCTCGCCCGCCTTCAACTTCGCGGCGACCTGGGGCCGCAGCCGCCGCTGGCGCTCCAGCTGGCACTCGCCTTCGGCGACGATCACTTTCAGCCCGGACTCCGGCGTTGTGTAGGCCTCCCGCAGCGCCTTGGCCATGTTCGCGACTCGGTAGTTGTATACCGTGCGCAGCCATTTGACGCCGAGGCCCGTGAGCGTTTTTTCGATGGTCTTGTCGGCATAAGTTGCGCTCTGCCCTCCCGCCGCCGTGCGTGCGCCCTCCGGCGGAGAGGAGATCAGCTCCTGAGTTCCGGTTGCCGACGCATAGCCGTTCTTCATGATCACGAGCACCGCGTCGCCGTGATTGAGCAGGTTGGAGGCGACGCCCGAAAGCAGTCCGTTGTGCCAGAAGCCGCCGTCGCCCATGATGGCGAGCGGACGGCGCGCCGACATCGGCCCTACGCCGGCCGAGCTTGCGAGACTCATCCCGTAGCCGAGCAGCGTGTTTCCCTGCGAAAAGGGCTCAAAAGTCCCGAACGCGTGGCAGCCGACATCAACCGAGATGTGTGGCCGGCCGACATCCTCGGCGACGAGCTTCATCGCCGAGAACACCGGCCGCTCGGGGCAGCCTACGCAAAAGGTCGGCGGCCGGGCAGGGAGTATCCCGAGCAGCTCCGCGGCGCGTGCGCGCGAGGCTTCCACGCTCTCCAGCCAGCGCGCACCGGCAGAAGTGTCAAGGTGCGGCGCGTGCTGCGCCAGGAAGCGGGCGATCCCGCGCACCAGAACTTCGGCGGTGTAGTCGCCCGCCATCGGCAGCAGGTCCTTTCCGTGGAGCTTCGTCTGGACGTCCGCACGCCTGAGAGTCGTCGCGATGTCCTGCTCGATGAATTCCGGCTGGCCCTCCTCGATCATGAGCACAGCCGACCTCCCGGAGCAGAACGCGGTGATCTCCTCGGGTACGAGCGGGTAGACGACGTTCAGCGCGAGGATCGGGATTCGGCAGCCGCCGAAATTGTCTGCAAGCTCCATCATCTGCAACGCGCGCATCAGATTGCTGTAAAGCCCGCCCTGCACGATGACGCCGACAGACTGGTCGCTGCCTTCGAAGATTTCATTCAGCTTGTTTTCGGCGATGAACCTGCGCGCCGCGGGCAGGCGCACCGAGGACTTCTTCCTCTCCTGCGGGAATATGGCCGGAGGGTGGGCGAGCCGCTCGTAGAGAAAATCCGCCGGCCGCTCCATGAGCTTGCGCGTGGAAATGAGCGGGGCGCGGTTGTTCTTCGTCGAGAAGCTTCCCTGCACGTGGCAGGCGCGGATTCTCAGCTCCATCATGACCGGAGTGTTGGAAGCTTCCGAAAGCTCGAAACCGCGCTCGACCATTGTGGCGATGGTTGTCAGGTTAGGCCGCGGGTCGAGCAGCCACATCATCGACTTGAGCGCGTAGGCGTGGCTGCGCTCCTGCGCGACCACCCCGCCCTCGCCGTAATCCTCCCCGAGCACGATGAGCGCGCCGCCGATCACGCCGGCGCTTGCGAGGTAGGAAAGGGCGTCGGAGGCGACGTTGGTCCCGACGATCGACTTCCAGGTCACCGCGCCGCGAACCGGGTAGCTCACCGAAGCGCCGAGCATCGCGGCCGCGGAGGCCTCGCTCGTGCAGGCCTCGACGTGCACGCCGAGCTCGTTCATATAGTCCTTCGCCTGCACCATGACGTCCAGCAGGTGCGATACGGGGGCGCCCTGGTAGCCGCCGACGTAGGACACGCCGGACTGCAGCAGCGCCTTGGTCACGGCGAGGATGCCTTCGCCGTGGAAGATCTCGCCGTCGCCGAGCTTCAGCGACTTGATCTCTTCGGTGAACTGGCGTTCCATGGTTGCATTCCCTCTCTCATCCTGGTTCCTGCTGCTGCGCTCGGGCTGAGCTCCACGGAGGATCTGCTCTTGGAGCGGACTCTTTGGTCTGAGCTTGCCCTCGAACGGAACGAAGGGCCCCCAGAATTTCCCTTCATGCCACTTTGCGGTTATCCGGCCGGGGCTTGCGCATGAACTGCACCGGCCTTGGTTTTGGCGGCAGCGGCGCGATGCCGAGGGCCTCGAGGGACTGCTCGAGCTTGCGCCCTTCCGAATCGGAGAGCGCCGCCTCCCGCGCCTTGCGGATGGCTTCGACGCGACCGCGGTTATCCGGCACCGCGCCGCCCTCGACCAGGGTGTCGAGGATGCGCAGGAAATTGGCTTTACCCCGCTTGTGCGTTTCGCCGTAGCCCTTGATCAGACGACCGCACAGCGCGATCTCGAGGCCGAGACCCGCGTCGTGCTTCGCGGCAGCCGCGATCGCGGTGAGCCAGCGGCCGATCAGCGCCTGCTCCTCGTGCCAGCGCGAAGTGAAAGGCCTCAGTGGCCGCAGCCAGGCGAGGCAGCGCATCAGGAGGAACCCGCTCACGCTGGTCGTCTTGACGTGCATGCCGACGTTGAGCCGGTTCGCGAGACCGCTCGCCTCGGCGAGGCGCTTGAGAGGACCGGAGAGAAAACGGGGCATCACCGCGGCGAGCTCCTCCAGTCCGGGCTTGAGGAACTCGGTGACATGCACGGGCTCGTGTGGTCTTGCCTGCACTTCCTCGCGCACGCGTTCGAAGCGGCTTCTGCGCGTTTTCAGGTCCGCCACCCGGATCACATCCTCGTAACACATCCACAACGCGAGGAAGCGGCCGGTCTCGATGGTGAGCTTGTAGCCGTCGGCGGCACGGTCGAGGTTTGCGATCGGCTCGAGGCGGTCGAGATAGAGGTTGGCGTATTCGCGGTTCTGGAACCCTGCGCAGCGAGCCACGCCTTCGCGCAGGGTCGCGTGGGTTTCGGCCGGGAAACTCGGTCTGAGCCGTTCCACCGGGGACCCGCGCGGGCGCGTGCTTTCCTCCGGCACCCCGGCCGCACCGCCGGTCGCGGCGGCGTCGAACCCGGAGGCAAAGCCATTGAGGCTCGCCTGGGCGCCCTTGCCGCCGGAGCGGATCGCCGCCTCGCAATCGGCTCGGGAGAGGGGCAGCGCGCCCGACCCTGCGAGCGCGCCGAACATCACCGCGCTGATCACGGTGCCCGCCGCGCTCGCCTGCGCCTGCATGTCGAAAAGGATGGCGCGCTTCGCGAGCGAGCGTCCCGCCTTGAGCACGAGCTCGCTCTCGAATCGACCGTCACCCATCTGCATCTTCTCCGCCACGGTGTAGACGCGGTGGGTCGAGGCGATGAGCGTCGTGCGGTCGGGCGTGACGAAGCCGTTCTGCATCGCGCGCCCCGCCTCGAGGAGCTCGGATGCCACCATCACGTCCACGTAGGATGGCGCGGGCGTGAGCGTCATCACCGGCCGCTTGCCGCCGAGCTCGGAGATTGTCGCCGGGTAGATCTCGACGTAATAGGTCGTCGCGCCGGTACGCTGGGCGACGCCGGGGATCGAGGTGCTCTGCACCGGGTAATCGCGGGCGGTCGCCGCGGCGATGATCCAGTCGGCGAGCACGCCGCCGCCTTCGCCGCCGAGGGCGGCAATAAGGATGGTGATGGGGCGTTCGGGAAGCGTCATTGCCTTGCTCCTTCAGGCGGCTGAAGCCAGCCGATTAGGGTGTTGCGAAGACCGGCGAGGAGCCGGTCCCAGAGGGTCGGGTTCTGCACGATCTCGGCGCGGAAGAACGACGGGCACAGGATCGCCGCGTGCGCGACCTCTCCGCACAGGCCGCAGCCCACGCAGGCATTGTTCACGTGCGCGACAGGGTCCACCTTCAGCGGGTCGCTGGAGGTCTTGACGGTGAGGGAGGGGCAGCCGGAGAGCCGGATGCAGGAGTGATCGCCCGAGCAGACGTCCTCATCGACGCCGAAGCGGGTGCGCACCACGCGCTCGCCCGCCTTCAACTTCGCGGCGACCTGGGGCCGCAGCCGCCGCTGGCGCTCGAGCTGGCACTCGGCGTCGGCGATGATGACCTTCAGGCCCGTGTAAGCGCTCGTCATCGCGTCGCGCAATGTCTTCGCCATTCTGTCGACGCGGTAGGTGTAGACGGATTTCACCCATTCCACGCCGATCCCCTTCAGCGCGCGCTCGATGCTCATGTCGCCCGATTTCCACTCCGTCTGATGCAGCGAGGAGGGAATGTTCTGCGTGCCGGTCGCCGAGGTGTAGCCGTTCTTCATGATCACGAGGATGCCGTCGCTGCGGTTGAACACGGCATTGGCGATGCCCGAGGTGAGCCCGTTGTGCCAGAAGCCGCCGTCGCCCATGATGGTCACGGTGCGCCTGTCGAACATCGGCGCGATGCCGGAGTTCGAAGCGAGGCCGAGGCCGTAGCCGAGCACGGTGTTCCCGATGTTGAAGGGCGGCAAGGTGGAAAAGGTGTGGCAGCCGATGTCCGCCGAGACGTGAAAGGCACCCGACTCGCGCTCGAGCAGCTTCATCGCCGAGAACACCGGCCGCTCGGGGCAGCCGACGCAGAATCCGGGCGGACGGCCCGGGACCGGCGCACCGAGAAGCTCGGCCGCGCGCTTCTTTACCGCGCCGAGCGACTCGATCGTCTGGGTAGCGCTGCTCGGATCGTATCCCGCCTCCCGGATATGGGGCGCCATGGCCTGGATCCATTTCGCGACGCCCGTGAGCACGACTTCGCCGGTGTATTCGCCCGCCATCGGCAGGACATCCTTGCCCTGCACCTTCGTCTGCAGGTCCGCGCGGCGCAGGATCGCGTGCAATGCATCCTCGATATACGCCGGCTGTCCTTCCTCGATCATGAGCACCGCGCGCTTGCCCGCGCAGAATGCGCTGACTTCCTCCGGGATGAGCGGGTAAGCGACGTTCAGCGCATAGATGGGAATCCTTGATTCGCCGAAAGCGCTGGCGAGCCCGAGCAGCTGCAGGGCGCGAATCGTGACGTTGTACATGCCGCCAAGACAGACGATCCCGAGCTCGGCGCTCAGTTTCGAATCGGTGCCATCGAAGATCTCGTTCAGCTGGTTCTCCCGGATGAATTTCTGCGCCGCCGGCCAGCGCACCTCCACCTTGTGCTTTTCCTGCGCGTAGGTTGCCGGAGGGAGGGAAATTCGCCCGAAATCGAACTCGGGGATTTCGATCGCGTTCACGCGTGAGAATCGCGGCACGCGGTTGTCCTTGGCTTCGAAGCTGCCGTGCACATGGCAGGCGCGGATCCGCAGCTCGAGCATGACAGGGGTATTGGAGATTTCCGAGAGCTCGAAACCCTTTTCGACCATCCTGACGATGGTCGGGAGATTCGGCCGCGGGTCGAGCAGCCACATCTGCGATTTCATCGCGAACGCATGGCTGCGCTCCTGGATGATCGAAGCTCCTTCGCCGTAGTCCTCGCCGATCACGATGAGCGCGCCGCCGCGCACGCCGACCGATGCGAGATTGGAGAGAGCGTCCGAGGCGACGTTCGTCCCGACCGTGGACTTCCAGGTCACGGCGCCGCGAATCGGATAATTGATCGAGGCACCGAGCATTGCCGCCGCGCCCGCTTCGGAGGCGTTCGTTTCGACATGGATGCCGAGCTCGCCCAGGATGTCGTGAGCGTCATTCAGCACGTCCATCATGTGCGACACCGGCGCCCCCTGATAGCCGCCGACGTAGGACACGCCGGACTGAAGCAGTGCCTTCGTGACGGCGAGAATGCCTTCGCCGTGGAAGGTCTGCCCCGCGCCGAGCTTGAGCAGCTCGACTTCCTTCCTGAACGAGCGTTCCATCTAGGAGTTCCTCAGATGAGCGCCTTCGGCAGCCACACCGCGACCGCAGGTACCAAGAACACGAGCGCCAGCACGAGGAGGCTCATCGCGATGTAGGGAATCACGGCGCGGAAGATATGCCCCATCGTGACCTGGGGCGGCGAGACGCCCTTCATGGTCATGAGCAGCAGCCCGTGCGGCGGAAGCAGCAGGCCCAGCTGCATGCAAATGAGGAACATCACGCCGAACCACACGGTATCGACGCCGAGCTTCTGCACCAGCGGCATGAAGATCGGCAGAGTGATCAGCATCATGCTGACCTGCTCGACGAAGAGTCCGAGGAAGATCAGAACGAGCATCATCGCTGCGATCAGCCCCATCGGCGAGAGGCCGAGCCGGGCGATCGTCTCGACGAGGCCGTTGCTCGCGCCCGAAAAGGACAGGATCTGCGAGAAGGTCATCGCGCCGACGATGATGAAGAGGATCATGCCCGAGATGGTTGCGGTGCCGCGCAGCGCCTGCAGCAGGTTCTCGAGCGTGATCGCGCGGTAGGCGCCCGCGAGCACGAAGGTAAAGAGCGCGCCGATCGCCGCGGACTCGGTCGGCGTCGCCCAGCCGGCGGACATGGAGGCGACTACGACGACGAAGATCGAGACGAGCGGCACCACGTACTGGACGAAGGGCCGCAGTTTCTCCCAGCCGCGGTACTCGGTGAAGCTCGCAGCCGGTGCGAGCGCCGGGCTCATCTTCACGCGGAGCACGATATAGACGACGAAGGCGAAGCTGAGAATGAGTCCCGGCACGATGCCGCCGATCAGAAGCTTGGATATCGAGATGCCGGAGAGGCTCCCGAGGAGCACGGTCAGCGCCGAGGGCGGGATCAGCATGTCCACCGCGCCGATCGCCATGAGCGGGCCCGTCGCCATGGTCGGGTGATACCCGCGCGCGAGCATGACCGGGAGCATCAGGCTTCCGAGCATCGCAGTCGTCGCGATGGTCGAGCCCGAGATCGCCGAGAACACGGTTCCCGCAACGACCGCGACCACCGCGAGCCGCCCCGGCACCTGGCGGATCAGATGCTCGACGCCGTCGATCACTTTGACCGCGAGCCCGGTGTGGAAGAGCACCTCGCCCATGAGAATGAAGAGCGGGATCGGCGTAAGCGAAAAGCTCGCCACCGACTGCACGCTGTTTCTCGCGAGCTGCACGAGCCCTGCCTCGCCCCCGAGGAACAGCACCGCGCCGATGAGGTTGATGACGATGAAGGCGAATGCGACCGGCAGCCCGAGAAACAAGAGGAACGTCGAGCCCCCGAGCATGAACCACGCAGCCGCTTCCCAGGGCACGCGCTTCGCCCGGCCTCAGCCCGTTGAGACTGCGTCGTCGCGCGGCGCCCGCTCGCCGGCGTACAGCCTTCGCATGCGGAACAGCATCTCGACCGCCAGGAGCAGAAACGCCACGGGCAGGGGCGCGAGCAGCCACCATTCCGGCATCACCAGCGTCTTCACCGACATCGAGCCCGCCTTCCAGCTCGCGAGCGTCGCCCGTGCGCCGTACACAGCCATCGTCGCGCAACTGGCGAGCGCCAGTAGGTCGGAAGCCCACTCGCAGTACCAGCCGAGCTTCTTCGGGATGACGCGCAGCAGGACATCGACGCGGATGTGCCGGCCCTGGCGCAGCAGCCAGGGCGCAGTGAGCATCGTGACGAGATACAGCGTCGTCTCGGAGATCTCGTTGCTCCAGGCGAGACCGTCCACGCCGGGAATCAGGCGAACGTTGCGCAGGAGCACGTCCGCGCAGATCATCAGCGTCATCAGGAAGAGGATCGCGCACGCAATGAGCGCGAGGGCGCTGAGGAGCTTCCCATGCCACTGTGAAAGGGCCTCCATGTCGGTCACGTCATCCTGAGTCCGAAGGCCGAAGGATCTCTCATGGCAGAACGTCTACGGGTGGAGATCCCTCGCTGCGCTCGGAGTGACTGCGCGCTATTCAGCGCGCAGTCACTTCGAAAACAGCGCCTTCATCTTCGGCCCGTGCTCCGGGCTCGCCTTGATGATGCTCGCCCAGCCCACTTCGTAGGCCTTGTCGTAGTACTGCTTGGCTTCCGCGGGGCTGAACGTGATGGTCTGGATGCCGGCCTTGGCCTGGCGTTTCGACTCCTCGGCGTTGTACGACTTCCACTCCTGGTTCTGCGCCTCGAACGCGAGCGCCTGTGTCTGCAGGTAGTCGCGTTGCTTCCCCGTGAGCGCTTTCCACTTGTCGAGGTTCACCACCAGCGACACCTCGGCGTTGTAGAAGCCCGGGTCGACGCGAAACTTCGTGTGCTCCTGCCAGTTGAGGTCGAAGAGCCCGTGGATCGGCCAGCCATAGCCGTCGACTACGCCGCGCTCGAGCGCCGTGTACACCTCGCCGGGCGCGGTCTGCACGACCGTCGCGCCGAGCGCCTGGAAGAAGTCGCGATACACCGGCGTAATGCGGATCTTCATGCCGGAGAGATCGGGCTTGGAGATCCTCTTGTTGATGTAGAGATGGAAAGGCGTGTCGTCGACCACGCGGGCGAGGTATTGCATGTTCGCCTTCTCGTTCCACACCTTGTTGATGTACTCGTAGGCGCCGTTCTTGCGCAGTTCGGCGGCGGGACGCTGGGTGAGCTTCAGCGCGTCGGCCTCGGGCATGAGATTCGTGTAGAAGGCGCCGGTCGACATCGCCATGTCGACGACACCGGTCTTCACCGCATTGCCAACCTCGAAGGTCGGGATTGCCTTCGGGCCGCCGATGAAATTGAGCTGCAGCGTGCCCTTGCCCTCGGCGTTCACCTTGGCGATCCAGTCGGTGAGCCGCTTCACGTAGTAGAGATTCTCCGGGAAGGCGCTCACCACGCGCAAGGTGACTTCCTGGGCGCCGGCGAGCGCCGAGATTGCGGCGAGGGCCGCCCCGGCTGCGAGTCTGGTGGCGAAACGGACCATCGTTGTCTCCTCTCTGGTGGTTTGTCTTTCGAGCGAGAGTAGGCCGGGGGATGGGCATTTGTCAAATTGATGATGGATATGTTATAGATTTCCATCGTGAATCCAGGCGACCTCGATCTCAACCTGCTGCGTACCTTCGATGCTGTGCTGCGCGACGGAAGCGTGACCGCGGCCGGAGAGCGGCTCGGCCTGTCGCAGCCGGCGATGTCGAACGCGCTCGCGCGCCTGCGACGCCTGCTCGGCGACCCGCTTTTCACGCGCACTCCGGGCGGCATGCGTCCGACACCCTACGCGCAGCGGCTCGCGGCGCCGGTGCGTCAGGCGCTCGACCTCATCGAGACGACGCTCTTGCGGCAGCCGGGATTCGATCCGCGTACTTCGGAGCGCAGCTTCAGGCTGCAGCTTTCAGACGTCGGCGAGATCGTATTCCTTCCGCCACTCCTCGAGCGCCTGCAGCGCGACGCCCCCGGCGTGCGCATCGAGACCGAGCAGTTGCCGCAGGACGAAGTGAGCGATGCGCTCGCGAGTGGCGAGATCGACCTCGCCGTGGGATTCCTTCCCGACCTCTCTGCGGGCGTCGTGCAAGAGCGCCTCTTTCGCGACCGCTATGTGTGTCTCGTGCGTGCCGATCACCCCACGATCGGCTCGCGGCTCACACTCGCGCAGTTTCTCGCGGCCACGCACGTTCTGGTATCGGCGCGCGGCTCGGCCCATGAGATCGTCGAGCAGACGCTGCGCAACAAGGGCCTGAGGCGCCGGATCGCGCTTCGCGTGCCGCACTTTACGGTGGTGCCGATGATCCTCTCGCGGACCGACCACATGGTGATCGTCCCCGAGGGGCTGGTGCGCTCGATCGCCCGCCTCGGCCGGTTCAAAGCGCTCAGGCCCCCCGTCGACATTCCGGCGCTCGAGGTGAAGGTGCACTGGCACGAGCGCTTCGACCAGGATCCCGGGGTCATCTGGCTGCGCGGGCTGATCGTCGAGCTGTACGCCCGGTGATGCAGGGCGGACCGGCGCGCGCGTGCGATAATTCCGCGACGCTCACCGCCCGATCGAGACCATGACCGCTCCGAAACGCATTTCCGGCGTCCTCGCTCCCGTCGTCACGCCCTTCAGGCGCGATCTCTCGCCCGATCCCGGGCGCTATGTGCGCCACTGCAAATGGCTGCTCGCGAACGGCTGCCAGGGGCTCGCCGTGTTCGGTACGAACAGCGAGGCGAACTCTCTCTCGGCGGAAGAGCGCATGCTGCTCCTCGAGGCGCTCGTCCAGGAGGGGGTTCCCGCCGAGAGGCTCATGCCGGGTACCGGCTGCTGTGCGCTCACCGACTCGGTGCGGCTGACCGCGCACGCGGTGGCCCTCGGCTGCGCCGGCGTGCTGATGCTGCCGCCTTTCTATTACAAGGGAGTCTCCGACGAGGGTCTTTACCGGAATTTCGCCGAGGTGATCGAACGAGTGGGCGATGCGCGCCTGCGGGTCTACCTCTACCATATCCCTCCGGTGTCCCAGGTGCCGATTACGCTCGCCCTGATCGAGCGGCTGCTGAAGCGGTTCCCCGGCACCGTCGCCGGCGTCAAGGATTCCTCGGGGGACTGGAACAACACCAAGGCAATGCTCGACGCCTTTGCGAAATCCGGCTTCGACGTGTTCGCGGGCAGCGAAGTGTTCCTGCTCGAGAACATGAGGAACGGCGGCAAAGGTTGTATCACGGCGACGGGCAACATCAATCCCGGCGCGATCAATGAAGTCTTCAAGGGTTGGCAGCGCGCGAACGCCGATCACATGCAGAAGGACATCACCGCGACGCGTAACGTCGTGCAGAAGTATCCGATGATGGCGGCGCTCAAGGCGATAATCGCCCACTTCGCGCAGGAACCGGAGTGGGCGACGGTTCGCCCGCCGCTCGTCGAGCTCACGCCAGCGCAGTCCAAGGCGCTCACCGCCGAGCTCAAGACGCGCGGATTCGACATGCCCGGCCTCGCCGAGGTGTCAGCAACCGCCTGACCCAGTGGAAATGGGCGTGTAGGGGAAGGCAGACAGGGGCCGGGCTGCTTTGCCCGTGCTCTGCCTGGTCGTCCATGCCGGGTGGCCTCTCATCGCCTCGTCGTGACCATCGATCTTCGAGCTTGGAAAGAAGAGATCAGGCTTTTCGGTCTTCCATCCAATGCCACCCAATGTGCGCGCCGCATAGCAGCGGCCAAAAGAGGGCGATCCACCAGTGCACGCCCGCCAGATAGTCGCGCCAAGTCGCGGAACCGTACAGGAGGCCAAGACCGGCCAGGGCGGCAATCCCCGCAGCGAACAAAGTGAGCATTCCCAGCAGCCGCTTGGCGGCCGGATTGCGTTTGCGCCACACCAGCGAGACATGAGGCCAGATCCAGCGGCCTGCCAGCAGCAAGAAGAGCCACGCGAGGACGCCATGGCTTGCGATTGAGAGGCGCCGCACGCGCTCCTCCCAGATCGGCAGGTCGATCGCGGAGTCTGCCGGCCAAAGGTACAGGCCGATGCCGGTCACCCAGAGAGCAACGGTGACGATCGCCAGCCAGCCGAACCCGGCCCGATTCCAGCCAGTACGTCGTTTTGGGTGCGCCTTCAGCTTTGCCATAGTCTTGCCTTGTGCATGCGGGCGATGCGGTGCAGGCGCATCGACTCGGGGGGCGCCTGCAGGCCCCATTTGGTCAGTGCGTCGGCGGTCGCGCAGTCGGGCGCGAAGACCGTGCAGCTCTTCCATGGCTTGCCGCCCGTGCGGCGGACGGTCCATACGAACTCGGCGCTGGACGGCGCCGCCTCCGAGCTGGCGAGCGCCCCGGCGGTCAGAAATCGCAATCCTTCCAGGCGCACCGTCCGGCTGCGGCTCACGCAGCTCCTTGCTTCGACTGGCCAGTGATGCAGGCCGAATGCCCGCAAGTCGCCCCCCGCATTGACCAGTCCTGCTCCAACGCCGCACCCGCGCAGTGTCTCAACTGCCTGGTCCACCGCATAGCCCTTGGCGATGCCGCCGAGATCGAGCTGCAGCGGCGCC
>Ga0335085_10007943_pt1 | contig 16285 bp, 13 predicted proteins | sample Lox_Sample_45_FD_206712 | JGI IMG/M metagenome (GOLD analysis project Ga0335085, IMG submission 206712) | Soil microbial communities from Loxahatchee National Wildlife Refuge, Florida, United States - Lox_Sample_4.5 | ecosystem: Environmental > Terrestrial > Soil > Wetlands | place: USA...
GCGCCTTCCGCTCCGTGGGCGGCACTCCGCTGGTGATGGTGCGCGGCTCCGGCGCGCGCATTGAAGACGCCGACGGCAATTCCTACCTGGACTATGTTGGCTCCTGGGGCCCTCTGATTCTGGGCCATACGCATCCCGCTGTGGTCGCCGCTGTGGCGGATCAGGCCACGCGCGGCACCAGCTTCGGGATGACTTCGCAACTTGAAATCGAGCTGGCCCGGCTGATTGCCCGCGCCATGCCCGCCGTCGAAATGCTCCGTTTCGTGAGCTCTGGAACAGAGGCGGCTATGAGCGCGGCCCGGTTGGCTCGCGCTGCCACCGGCCGCCCCCTGCTGGTCAAGTTCAGCGGGTGCTACCACGGCCATGCCGACCCGTTCCTCTCTGAGGCCGGATCCGGCCTCGCCACGCTCGGGATTCCCGCCAGTCCCGGCGTTCCTCCGGAGATCGCTGCGCTTACGCTGAATCTGCCCTATAACAACGCGGAGGCCGTGGAGCGGGCCTTTGGGGAGCATCCAGGCCGCATCGCCGCTGTGTTCGTCGAACCGATCGCCGCAAACATGGGGGTGGTGCTGCCGGAAGGGAATTATCTACGGGATCTTCGCGCCATCACAGAGCGGCATGGCGCGCTGCTGGTGTTCGACGAGGTGATTACCGGATTCCGCGTGGCCCATGGCGGCGCCCAGGCGCTCTACGGGATCCGTCCCGACTTGACCATCCTGGGAAAGATCATTGGAGGCGGCCTGCCCGCTGCCGCCTACGGCGGCCGCCGCGATCTGATGCAGCAAGTGGCTCCGCTCGGCCAGGTCTATCAGGCCGGCACGCTCTCTGGAAATCCCCTGGCCATGCGCGCGGGCATCGAAACGCTGCAGCAACTCGCGCAGCACGGATTCTACGAAACGCTTCACCAACGCGGCCGGCGGCTCGCCGAGGGCATCTCCGCGTTGATCGCCAGGCGCCACCTCCCCTGTTGTCTTAATGCCGCGGGCGCTCTGGCCACCCTGTTTTTCACCCCCGGTCCGGTGCGCAATTTTGCGGATGCCAGGCGCAGCGATACCGCGGAATACGCACGGTTCTTCCACCGGATGCTGGAGCGGGGAATCTTCCTGGCCCCCTCGCAATTCGAGGCCATGTTTGTCTCTGCGGCGCACACGGAAGAGGACATCGACTGCACTCTCGCGGCTTGCGCCGAAAGCCTGGCCGCGTAACCTGCCGCTCCCGCCCCCGGCGGAAACGTTTGCACGCGGGACCGTGGCCCCGCTCGCTCCACCCTACGGGCCGGCCCGTGCCGGTTGCCGGGTCGTCAAAACACGTCAGCGCAGCCGCGACCGGCTGTGCTACGCTTTCCCCCGCGCCGTGGCCGCCCGGTTCACTGCCGCGGGAAATCCGTCATGCCTGCCGACAACACTCTTGAGCTTTCCTCCATGGGGCGGTTCAACCACAAGGTCAAGGGGATCGTGCAGATTGTGCAGGATTACACCAATCTGTCGGTGGAATGCGTCCTCAACGTATTCCGCACGCCCTTTTACCTCGACGATGCGCTGTTTCAGATGGACGTGATCGGCATCGGCTCCTTGCCCATCGTGATTCTCACGGGATTCTTTATCGGCGCGGTCATGGTGCTGCAAACTTCGGCGCAGTTCACCCGCTTCGGGGAGACTGCGCTGGTGGGCGACGTCGTGGCCATCTCCATCATCCGCGAACTCGGGCCGGGCATCACCTCGCTGCTGGTGGCCGGCCGTAACTCCTCCGGTATTGCCTCGGAGCTGGGCTCCATGTTGGTTACCGAACAGGTGGATGCCATGCGCGCCATGGGCACCGATCCCATCAAGAAGCTGGCCACGCCCCGCGTGCTGGCCACCACCCTGATGCTTCCCCTGCTCACCGCCATTTCCGATGGCATCGGTCTGGTCGGCGGATACATCATTTCCCATTTCCAGCTCCGCCTGGACCCCGTCCAGTACTGGACTCGTGCCATCCACGCCCTGGAATTCGGAGACCTCGTGCAGGGCATGGTTAAGCCGGTTATTTTCGGATTCATCCTCTCCACGGTCGGGTGCTATTACGGCCTGAACGTTCGCGGCGGCACCCAGGGGGTGGGACGTGCCACCACCCAGGCGGTGGTCACCGCCTCCGTGCTCATCCTGGTGATCAATTTCTTCCTCACGCGGCTGCTGCTGTTCATTTTTCCCTAGCCCCGGAAAGCACACAGACCACTCCCCACTTTCCCCGTTTACCCAATATAATCCTGCAGGCGGCCCGGGGATGCACCACCAGGCGCCGCCACCCCGCGAATGAGCACCGGCTCCCCTCAAGCTCCCGCCATCGTCCTGGAAGACGTGCACATCGGATTTGAAGACCACGAAGTTTTGCGCGGCGTTTCCTTCTCCGTTGCCCGCAACGAGACGCTGGCCCTGCTCGGCGAAACGGGCAGCGGCAAGACCCTGCTGCTGAAAATTGTGGCCGGGTTACTGCGTCCGGATTCCGGCCGCGTGCGCGTGCTCGGCAGCGAGATCACTTCCATGTCCGAGCACGCCCTGCTGGACTTTCGCCATCAGTTGGGTTTTGTGTTTCAGGAAGGCGCGCTGTTTGATTCCCTGTCCGTGGGAGACAACGTGGCCTATCGGCTGCGGGAAGGAACGATGGAAGAATCGGAAATCGAGGCGCGCGTCCAGGAGACGCTGCGCTTCGTGGAGATGCAGGAGGCGATCGAAAAATTGCCCGGTGAACTTTCCGGAGGCATGCGCCGCCGCGTGTCCATCGCCAGGGCGCTGGCCTCCCGCCCGCCCATCGTGCTATACGATTCCCCGACCGCGGGCCTCGACCCGGTCACCTCCCAAACCATCATCACCCTGATTCTCCGCCTGCGCGACCTCTACGGAGTCACCGCGCTCCTGGCCACCCAGCGTCTCCAGGACGCCTTCGCCCTGGCCAATTTCCGCTTTGCGCCGGATTCGAGTCGCGTGGTGCGCCTGCCCCCGGACGGCCACAGCGCCGCTCTTCCGGCCAGCGCCATGCAGCCCCTCACCCGCTTTCTCTTTCTGCGCGACGGGCGCGTCTATTTTGAGGGCGGCCAGGAGGAGGTTCTCGCCTCCAAGGACAGCTACCTGCGACGCTTCCTGGTGTGACAAAATCCGGGCAGGGCCGTTGTCGTTTTTGCGAGGAGGAAAGAGATGCCGCAACGCACACAAGTCACCTGGTCGCAACTCCGCGTGGGTCTCCTGACGCTGGTGGGGCTCTGCCTGATCATGGTGGCCATTTTTTACGTCACCGGCCTGCGCATTCTGGCGCCGAAATATCAGTTGCACACCTTTCTGCCGGAGGTGGAAGGCCTCACCATCGGCGCTCCCGTCCGCCTGGATGGAGTTGAAGTGGGCAACGTGGACGCCATCCGCATCGCTCCCCCCGCCCCGGAGGGCTCCCCGGACCGCGAGCGCAACGTCGAACTGATCCTGCGCGTGGATCGCCGTTTCCAGAAAAACATCACCACCGAATCCCGCGTCAGCCTGGTCACCGAAGGCTTTCTGGGCAACCGCTATGTGCGCATCACCCGCGGATTCGCCGGCGCACCCATCCCCCCGCAGGGCGAGGTCACCGGAACCGAGGAAGTGGCCATGAAAGATGTGGTCGAGCGCGGCGCGGACCTGGTGGAAAATCTCGGCGCCCTGGCCAAGGATGTGCAGTCCCTGGTCGGTGCGGTGCGAAAGGGCCAGGGCTCGCTCGGCAAACTCATGACCGACGATTCGCTCTACAACCACGCCAACGCCACGGTCACCCGCATGGACCGTTTGCTCGAGCAGACCGAAAGCGGCAAGAACACCATCGGCAAGCTCATGGCCAACGACGAGGTCTACCAGCGCATCAATTCCGCCGCCGACCGCCTGGATAAGCTGCTCGCCAGCGTCCAGGACGAAAAGGGGACCCTGGGCAAACTCGTCAACGATCCCGCCCTCTATCAGGATGTGCGCGATTTTGTAGCCAAGGCCAATGCTTTCCTCGCCGATGTCCGGCAGGGGAAAGGCACGCTGGGTAAACTCTCCACCGACGACAAACTGTACGACAACCTCCGCGATTCCGCCGAAAGCCTGAAGGAAATCACCGACAAGCTGAGCCGGGGGCCCGGCAGCGTGGCCAAAGCCGTCAACGATGCCCAGCTCTACGACAATCTCACCGCGCTCTCCGCGGATCTGCGCCTGCTCATCGCCGATTTCCGCCAGGATCCCAAGAAATACCTGCACATCAAGGTGACCATTTTCTAGGCGAGAATTGCGACTCAGGTATTGGCGGCATCTTACGTGCCATGTTTTTGCCGGTCAATAGCGCCCCACAAGCCGCCCCGGGCCCTGCCGGGCAGGCACGGGCGTCTCGCCTGCGCTATACTGGCGCACGTGTCCGATAGGAAACACTCGCCCTCCGCCGTTCCCATTTGTAACCGTTTGTTCATTTTGTTTTGATACGGTGAGCCGCGGATGAAAGCTCTCGACGAACTGGTCAATTCACGCAGCAGCGAAGCGGGCCTGGAACCCGCCCCCGTCGAGCAGCCCGCGCCTCTCCCCAGAAAAGACGGCATACGGCCCTATCCCGGCGCTTTGGTGGTGGTAGAGGGAATCGACGGCTCCGGAAAGAGCACCCAGCTTTACTTGCTCAAGCGCTGGCTGGAAATCGGCGGCTACCGCCTGCACTTCACGGAGTGGAACTCCTCGGAACTGGTGAAGTCCGCCACCAAGCGCGGCAAGCAGCGCCGCCTGCTCACTCCGGTCACGTTCTCTCTCCTCCATGCCGCGGATTTTGCCGACCGCTGCGAGCGGCAAATCCTGCCGCTGCTGCACAGCGGCTACCTGGTGCTGGCCGACCGTTACATCTACACCGCCTTTGCGCGGGATTCCGCGCGCGGCTGCTCCACGGAGTGGCTGCGCAATCTCTATCGCTTTGCCCCCCTCCCGGATATCACCTTTTACTTCCGCGCCCCCCTGGAAGTGGCCGTCAACCGCATCCTCAGCGGCCGCCCCAAGCTGAAATATTACGAGGCGGGCATGGACCTGGGCCTCTCCTTCGACCGCGCCGAAAGCTTCCGCATTTTTCAGGGCATGATCATGGACCAGTACGATCGCATGACCGAGAGCGACCATTTCGTCGTCATGGACGGCACGCTGAAAATGAACCGGCTGCAGAAGAAGATGCGCGAGATTGCCGCGGAGCGCGTGGACCTGGATCGCTTCCGCCCGGGAAAGAAGCCATGAGCCGCGACGGGAAAGCTTCGGGCCGCCGGGCCGCGCAGGCCAGGGAATCCCTGCACGCAATGTCGCATTTCTTTGGAGCCCCGCTCCCCGGGCTGCACGAGGAAGAGTGGAGCGGCTCGCTGATCGTGCTGGAGGGCAGCGATGGCTCCGGCCGCTCCACCCAGATTGCCCTGCTCACCGAATGGTTGGAGTCCGAGGGCTTTGCCGTGCAGACCATGGGGCTGCGCCGCTCCAGCCTGGTGGCCGAAGACATTGACGATCTTCTGGCCAACAACGCGGTCACCCGCATGACCCTGGCCCTGATGTACGCCACCGACTTCTACGACCAGCTCGAGCACCGCATCGTTCCCGCCCTGCGCTCCGGGATGCTCGTGCTCGCCGACCGCTACATTTTCACCCTGATCGCGCGGGCCGTGGTGCGCGGCATTGACCGCGAATATCTACACGGCCTCTACCAGATGGCCTTGCGCCCGGACCTGACCTTCTGGCTTAACTTGCGCCCGGAAATGGCCTTCGAGCGCGAATTCAAGAAGTCGCATGCCATTTCCTACTGGGAAGCCGGGCGAGACATGTCCCTCTCTGCCGATCTCTATAAATCCTTTATCCGTTACCAGGGCATGGTGAGAAAGGAGTTCGAACTTCTGGCGCGGCGGCACCATTTCATCGAGGTGGATGGAGAGCGCAACGTGGCGGAGGTCAACGGCGATTTGCGCGCGCAGATTGCTGCCCGGCTGGGCATCCGCTCCACGCGTTTCCGTCCGGCCTCGGCGCGCGCGCCGGTTTGGCGATGATCCGGAATTGACCTTTCCCATCCACATCGCGGCCATGGACGCCGGCTCGAATGCCATCCGGCTGGTCATCGCACGTGCCGAATCTCCCACCGCCCTCCACGAACTGGCCACCGAGCGCGCTCCCGTCCGTTTGGGCCATCGCGCCTTCACCCGCCGTCGCCTGGATGAAGACACTATCGCCCGCGCGGTCAAGGCGTTTCGCGCCTTTCGCGAACTGATGGACCTCTACCGCGTGGAGTCTTGGCGCGCCGTGGCCACCAGCGCCTGCCGCGAAGCCCGCAACAGTGGGGAATTGATTCGGCGCATCGAGCGCAAGACCGGCATCCGCCTGGAAGTGATCAGTGGCCAGGAGGAGGTCCGCCTGGTGCGCACCGCGGTCCTCTCCGCCTGCAACGGCCGCATCGACCCGGGCGTGATCCTGGACCTGGGAGGCGGCAGCCTGGAGGTCAATCTCCTGCGCGCCGGCCAGATTCGCAAGAGCATCAACCTGCCGGTGGGCACGGTGCGGCTGCTGGAAACTCTTTCCATCGACGGCCGTATTTCCAGCCAGCAGCGCGAACTGATTCACGACGTGGTGCGCCACCACCTGGGACATTTCCTGCGCGGCGTTCCCCGGGTTCCCTTCGGCCTGGCCGCCGCTTGCGGGGGCAATGTGGAAGCGCTCACCCAGATTTTTCCCGGTGCCCCGGTCGCAGGCATGGGGACGCTCGACCTTCGCCAGTTGCACCGCCGCCTGGGGGAGATTACTGGCCGCGACGTGGGCGAGCGCATGCGCCGTTACCGCATCCGCCGCGACCGCGCGGACGTGATTGGCATCGCCGCCCTGGTGCTCGATGCCGCCGCCGGCATGATGGGACTGCGCACGCTGGTGGTCCCGGGAGTGGGCGTGCGCGAGGGCGTGTTGCGCGCCCTCTTGGCCTCGCGCTTCGCCGTCTCCTCCTCCCGCAAGGCCGCTGCTCGGCCGGACCAGCGCGCCGCGGAGGCGCGCGCCGGCGTCTTCTGGTTCGCCCAGCGCTTCTATTTCGACGCGCCCCACTCCGAGCACGTGGCCGCTCTGGCCCTTTCGCTCTTCGACCAGTTGCGCCCGGTGCATGGAATGGATGCCCAGGCCCGCCTGGCCCTCGAACTCGGCGCCCTGCTTCACGATGTAGGCCGGATTATCAGTGACCGCGGCCATCATCGTCACGGCGAGTATCTGGTGCGCTACGGGGAGATTCCCGGCCTCTCAGAGGAAATGCGCCAACTGGTGGGCTGCCTGGTGCGCTACCACAACCACAAATCGGAGCCGGATCCTGACCACCGCCCTTATGGCGACCTGCCCCGCGAGACCCGGCGGCAGATTCGCATGCTTGCTGCGCTGCTCCGTCTGGCTGAAGGATTGGATGCCGGCCATCAGCGCTCGGTGGGTGAAGTCCGCGCCTTCTACCGCATCGGGCGCGTGGAGTTCGAGGTCGGCGGCAAGGGCGATTTGGCGCCGGCCACCGCCGCCGCCCAGAAGCGCGCCGGCCTGTTTGAGCGCGAATTTGGCGTTTCTGCGGTCTTCCGGCGGCCCATGCGGCGGGAAGGCCGGCGCGTGGCTTAGCAAGTGCAGACATTACTGTCTGCGTCGTGCGGTTGAGGTGGCACCGCAAAACCGTGATTCGAGGAGGCCGGGAGACCGCGATGGTCATTTACCTCGTCCGCCATGGCATTGCGGTTGACCGCGAGGATCCCGATTGCCCCCCCGATGCCGAGCGCCCGCTGACGAAAAAGGGCGCCGGCAAGGCGCGCCAGGTCCTTTCCGGGCTCCGCGAGTTGGGCGCCAAGCCCGGGGCCATTCTCTCCAGTCCGCTGTTGCGGGCCTGGCAGACCGGAGAGATTGCCGCCACCGTGTTTCATTTCCCCAAAGACAAAATCCGCCGTACCGAGGCACTGCTCCCGGAGGCAGATCCTGCGGCCCTGTTGAAAGAGCTTTCGCGGCTGAGCGTCCAGGAAGTTTTATGCGCGGGTCATGCGCCGCACCTCGATGAATTTTTGGCCCTGGCCACCGGCCATCGCGCTTCCTTCACCGCGCTGAAGAAATCCGGAGTGGCCTGGCTCGATTGCCAGGCCCTGGCCCCGGGACGCGCTGTTCTTGCCGCCCTCTATCCACCGCGCGCGCTGCGCAAACTGGCCTAGCACCAAGGTCCGGCTCGTCTCCCGCCGCACAGCTTCAGCCAGTGCGCGTATCCTGTTCCGCCCGGACCGTTGCCAGCCACTGCTCTCTCCACTCCGCCATCTTTTTCCCCGATTGGCTTCGCACCGCCTTCGCGAATTCGCGTGACCGCGCTATCTGTGCTACCGCGGGGACGCTCGTTCCCTCCGCCAGGTACTTCACCAGCGAATGAGACAGCACATAGAACGGCGCAGCCACCCCCTGCCGGTCTTCCAGGATGCGCCGCGGCGTCCCGCGCGTGCCCACATACGGCAGTACGGCATGCCCGCGCGCATCGGTCAGCCAGCGCGCCGCCTCCGTGTCCACCCCAGCGTTCCCGTTGGCCGTGAAGAGGTGCGAATCGTATCCCTCGCCGCGCTCGCTGACCAGGCATTCGAAGTAGCAGGCCACACCCTCGCTGAACCACGCGGGCGCCCGCCGGCAGGGAAGAAGCACGTGGACGATTTCGTGAAGGTACGGGGCCGTGCGCGCCGCGATGCGCCCCGCGGGCAAATAGATGGTGCGCCCGTGCGTGGACGAAATGGCTCCCGAGCTGCCCAACTCGAAGCACAGCCCCCCGCGGTTCTTGCAGCCTGCCAGGCGCTCCATGGCGCCCAGGCCGCGCTCAGCCAGCTCCGCAAACGCCCGGACGTCTTCGCGATTCAGTGCCTTGCGCTCATAGAGGATCGTGATGCAGCCCCCCCGGATGGTGTCCCGCGCCGGCTCCGCTGCCTCCCCTCGCCGCATCACCGCAGCAACACGCCCGCACTCATGGCTTCCCGCTGCCCGTCCCGGAGCGTTCGGATTGATTGGAGATGAGCTGAAGCATCTGTCTTGCGTCTTTCGCATGTGTGCCCGCGGGCGCAAGTTGCAGATACTTCCGGAGCGCTTCGGCTGTGCCCGGTGGCACCACCCGTGAACCATCTTTGTTCGTTTTCGTCGCCGCAAAAAATAGCATCGAGCCCTTGATGAAGTACGCATCGGCCTTGGTCGGATTTGCGGAAATCGCTTTGTCGCATGCGGCCAGCGCGGCGTCTTGGTTCCCGGCGTTGTAATGCAGCACGCAGAGGTTGAAATAGGGAATGGAGGGGTCCGGAGCCAGTTCCGCTGCCCGGCTGTATGACGCGATGGCTTTGTCGTTCTTCTTCAGGTTCAGATACGCATTGCCCTGGCTCACCAGCATCTGCACCACTCCGTCCCTGGCCCTGTCCCGGTCCGATTTCTGAATCGTGGGATCACTCGACGGGGCGCTCGAAGCCAGTTGCTGGCCTGCCTGGATGCCTTTCTCGAAACTCTCCGCGGCATGCTCGTAATCCCCGGCGGTCATCTGCGCGTTCCCCAGCGCGTCCAGATAGTCCCAGCTCGTTGGATCGGCGGCGACGATGGCCTCTAGAGCGGCAATCTCCGCCTGGTGATCCCCCGCGCGCAGCGCCGCATTGTACCGGCGGACCAGCGCCTCGAGTTCGGCCCTCTTTGCGTCGGGAGCGGCGGCGCCAGTCGCAGCAGGGACGCTCGCCTGCGGGGTACTCGCCGGCGGTCCTGCGGGCCCGCTGACGATGTCTAGATTCAGCTCAATCGGGGCATCCGGTTCGCTGGCGAGCTGCAGAGTTTGACGGTACAGTTTTTCGTCCGCGGCCCCGAGGATGGACACGATGTACGTGCCGCGAGCCACGTCTGAAATTCGGAATGTGCCGTACTTGTCGGTCGTGGCCCGGAAGGCTTCAAACGTGTCCTGATTGCTGAGCACCACCAGAACGCCGGCCAGGGATTTTCCCGCTTTCGTAATGCGCCCATCCACCCGGGTGCGGCCGGCTTGCGGCCAGCCGGAATTGGCGCACAGCGTAATCGCCAGGAGAGTCACCAGGCCACGAATCGTTTTGGAGCTCATTCCGTTCCTGCCTCCGCCACGGAGGCGCGGTTCGCATTCTATCAACTGCGGCCGCCGCCGTGTGATTCCGGTTGGACCGCGCACGTTCCGCCCCTGGCGGAGAGCGGCCACTCCCCGCCTGGTTGCCGCCGGCGCCGTTGCAGGTCCAGGAGCCCCGCCCTGAGTTATACTCGCGCCTTCTCCTACACGCGCTGAAGGAGCCCTCCATGGCCGCATCGCCACCGCCGCAATCGACCGACATTCACGCCAAGGCCCTGGCCATCAATCTCGAGGCCTCCATCTACGGAACTTTCGCCGAAATCGGAGCCGGGCAGGAAGTGGCCCGATGGTTTCTGAGCGTCGGCGCGGCTTCAGGCACCGTCGCCCAGGCCATCTCCGCCTACGACAAGACCGTCAGCGACGACACCTACGGCGCCGGCACCCGCTACGTTTCCAAAGAGCGCCTGCTGGCCATGCTCGACCACGAGTACAAGCTCCTTCTGGATCGCCTGGGCAAAGACCGCGGCGCCCACACTCGCTTCTTTGTGTTCGCGGATACCATCGCCACCCGCAACTATCAGGGCACCAATGAGCAGCACGGCTGGCTCGGCCTGCAGTTTCAAGATCAACCCGGCGCCCAGCCCAGCCGGATTCTCCTGCACGTCAATCTCGGCGATTCCACAGCGCTGCTCCAGCAGCAGGCCATCGGCATTCTGGGCGTGAATCTGATTTATGCGGGGTATCACTTGCGCTCTTCTTCCGATGCCTTGCTGGGCGCCCTGTTCGAGGATTTGTCTGCCGATCGCATCGAAATTGATGTCATGGAGTTCGCCGGCCCGGCCTTCACCGGCGTGGATTCGCGCCTGTGGAGCCTGGATCTGCTCCGCCGCGGCATGGCCCGGGCGCTCGTGTTTGACGCCAAGGGCCAATTGGCCGAGCCCTCCAGTCCCTTGCGCAAGCGCCCCCTGATCGTCCAGCGCGCATGGATGGACGACCCCGGACTTTTCGGCAAGGAGACGCTGGAGGCCGCGCGCCGGCAATTCCTGGCCGAACAGAAGAAGTGCGAGCGCGATCCCGCAATCGTCCTGGAACTCTCCACCGTGCTCTCCCGCGGTGACGCCGCGATTACGAACGCGGAGCTGATTGCAGGGGTAGACCGGCTGGCGGGCCTGGGAACTGTCGTGGTCAGCCGGTTCGTGGAGGGCTACCTCGTCACCGAATACTTGCGGAGGCACACGGCAGAGCCCATCCGCTTCCTTCTCGGAATCGCCTCGCTCGTCAAACTGGCTGCGGAGCGGACCTCCCAGGACTCTCCCGGCGCCCTTCTGGAGCGCTTCGGGCGCCTGCTGGCGACGGACATGACGGTGTACGTAGCGCCCATGCGCATGGAGCCGTTTGTGGCCGCCCTCGGCGACCTCCCCTCCGGATTTGTGGTCGAATCCGACGCCAGCGATTTTATGACTCTGGAGGATTTCATTCCTAAACCTCCCGTTGAACATCTGTTCCGCTACCTGCGCGGAGCAGGGCGCGTCGTTCCCCTGGCACTGCATCCTGAGGAAGGGAAGAAAGAAACCGGTTCCTGAGAGAATTGCTGGTTCCAAACGAAGTGAGTCCGGCTGGATCTGGTCTGAATTCCGCTAATCTGCCACCACCGCCACGCCGCGCGGCACGGGGCGCGTCAGGATGGCCGCTTCGCGCACCGGCGCTGCCCGCACGATGATCGGTTTGCCGATCGCGGATTCCAAAAGGTGTTTGCGGCCGCCCAGAATGGCGGCGTGCTCTTCCGTCTCTTCCCAGCCGGCAGCGCGGATCATCAGGTAGTCCCCGCCGTTGCGCACCTCAATGCGGCGCACTGCGCCATCGTGCGCATCGTCCAGCGCGTCGGCCACGCGCAGCACCCCGGCCAGCGCGCGCACCATTCCGCGGCCATCGTCGGGAAGCGCGTGATAGGCACGATGCTTTTCCCGCGGCTCTGAGCCGCAGTGGTACCGCGCCAGGATGGCCACGCGCTCGATCTCCTCCTGCGTCCAGCCCAGCGGAGGCGCCAGCGCGGAAATCAGCCGGTAGGACGCTTTGTGATGGCCCTTTGCGGTTTCCGACCGGCCCACGTTGTGCAGCAGGCCCGCAGCGTGCAACAGCGTTCGCGAGCGCGGATGGTTGAGCGCGCCATTGAAGCCGGCGGCCACCAGGCCATCCAGAATTTCCACCGCCAGTCGCGCCACCTGCCGCGAGTGCGCTGTGTCTGGGTCCAACCCGGAGGCCCATACCGTCAGTTTGGCCAGGGCCGCGGCCTCCAGACGTTCCCCGGAGGGAAGCGCGCCGCGCCAGGTGTACCACAGCGAATTCCGCCCGCCCATGGCCGCGCGGTAGCCGTCCAGCCGCTCGGTGCGTTCGCGTTCGATCGCCTGCCCCCACCGCGCCGCCGCCGCGTCGTCCAGCGACGGCCCGGCCTCCGGCAGCGTTTCCCGCAGCACGTCCAGATCGTGCACCTCGCCCAATTGATCCTGCACCCGCTTCAAATCCGCGCCCCATTCCGCATGCCGCTGCGGCAAAAAATTCTCCACGGTGTAACGAAAGCGCTTCAGTCCAATGCGCAGCGCATGCCAGGCGGGGGCCGTGCGGCTGCGCAAGGCACGGCGATGGAGCGCCCGCGCCTCCTCCCAGCGTTCCAGCGCCAGGTGCTGGGCCACCAGACCGTCCGGCGTCAGCCGCCGGGTGCGTTGGTCGAGCGCGCTCGACCACGCCAGCCATTTCCGGCGGTCAAAGGAGCTCAGCGCGTGCGCCGCTTCCTGTTTCAGTTCCGGTTCACGGGCGGCCAGCACTTCCAGGAGTGCCTGGCGGACCGGGTCGCCTTCATGGGCCAGCCGCATCACCCATTCATTCAGCACTTGCAGGTCGCGCAATTCGCCCAGCCGGCGGAACAGCTTCCGGCAGGTGCGCCGCAGCTCGTCCCAGCCAGGGTCGCCATCCACCTCCGAGGGTCCCGCCGCCAGCGAGCGGCAGCGCCGCAGCGCCACGCGCAGGTCGTGCACCGCCTCTGGAGAGAGTTCGCGGGAGGCGAGCCGCACCTGCTGGAGGACGCGCCGCATCCAGTAGCGCAGACCCTCGCGTCTCTGCTTCGCGTGGTCGGACAACACAGGCATGTCGGATCCCTGGGAGAAGGGAAGAATATCGTATTCTACGCCCGGAGTCTGCCCGGTCAAATTCCCCTGTGGAAAACTTGCAAGCGCAGCGACCAGGCGTGAGCGCCTTACACTGTTACTAGCCGGCTCTTTGGGCGCCGCAAGCAGCTCCCCTACTTCTCGTAGGGGCGCTGCTTGCTGCGCCCTTTTGTGAGACGCCGCATTGCTTGCCCCAGATCTCCTGGAAAAGCCGGACGGTGGCGGGCGCGTGCCCGGCATAATGGTTGTTGGCATACGCGAAAATCGGCACCCCGCGCCCGGAGATTTTCCAGCATACGTTGGCCCATTCCGTCAGCTCGCTGCGGCGGTCCACAAGGGTCTTTTCCCAGGACTTGGTTCGCTCTTCAATCCCTTTGCGGTCTCCCAGCCATCGGATGTAGGCAAAATCCGCGGTCACCGGGTCTGTCTCGCGGAAGAGTTGCGATGGCCGCGGCATCCAGGGATGGTCGATCAGCGCCAGGGCCACCTGGTCACTGCGCAGCAGGTCGTAAAGCTTCACGCCCAGCCATCCCTTGTTGCGCACCTCCAGCGCGAAGCGCACCCCTCGCGGCAGGCGTTTCAAAAATGGCCGCAGCCGGTCCAGGAAGCCGTCCACCGAAGCAAATGCCATTTTGTTGAAGTAGGGAAACTGGAGCAGCAGCACGCCCAGCTTTTCCCCCAGCAACTGCATGCGCTCCACGAATTCCTGAAATTCGGCGTCGCAGTCCACCAGCACCTTTTCGTGGGTCACCGTCTGCGGCACCTTGGCGGAAAAGAGAAATCCGGGCGGGGTCTTGGCTTCCCAGCCGCGCACCGTGGCGGCTAAAGGTGTCCGGTAATACGTGCTGTCAATTTCCACCGTATCGAAGTGCTGCGCGTAAAAGGTCAGGTAGTCCGCCGGCTTCATCTCTTCGGGATAGAACACACCCTCCCATCCCGCCGCCGTGAATGCGGAGGTGCCCAGGCGCATCGCTCCTCGTGCGGCCATCAGCGCCGCCTGCTTGCCTTCCCCAGGTGGATCACGAAATTCCTCTCATCGCTCCGCCGCTCAGGTCTTTCGCCAGGTGTTCCAGTCACGGCGCACCAGTTTTTCCATGTCCCGCGCGGCCTCCAGCAGCCATTTGCCGCCGCGGCCCGCCAGATCGCGCCCGATCACCCGCCGCGCGCGGGCCGTGCCCAGGTGCACGTTGGCGGTCTCCGCCCCCATGCCCATCAGCAGGCGCTCTTCGTTCCGCCTCTCGGGCAGGTCCCCGATGCTGATTTTTCTGCAGCTCGGCGAGAGTCGGCGCACAATCCAGTGGCCGTCCACGTGGAAATGCGGATCCGGCACGCGCACCGCGCGCCGCAGCACCTCCGCATACAGGATCGGCCCGGAATGAGCATGGTGCCGCAGCCAGACCGCCGCGGAGGGCACCAGTGCCTTGGCCTCGCGCGCAATCAACCCTCCGCGCCAGTTCACCAGCGAGACGTAGCGTTGATGGCCCCGGCTTCCCAGGCCCGCTCCGCGGCGGGCATAGCCATACTCGAGTCGCTTCTCGGGCATGGACCGCTCGATCGCCGCGCGCGCTGTGGCCGGAACCGCTTTCGCGTCCACCCGCGGACACGCGCGCAGCTTCTCCCAATAGGTCGGACCCTCGACGATGAAGTGCAGCGCAACGCGCCGGAGCCAGCCGGTCCGGTCCGAGAGAACAAAGGGGCGCCCGTCCAGAGCGATCGCTCGCCGATATCCCTCCTCGATACACTCCGCAATCAGCCGCGGTTTCAGGCCCAGTTCGTCCACTTCCGCGGCCAGTAGCGCGCTGGTGGTTAGTCGAACCAGGTCAATTGTGTAAGGCATGTGGCTGACTTCGTCGAAATCGTTGATGCCCCAGATCAGCCGGCCCTCCAGATCCCTCCAGGTGCCGAAATTCTCCACGTGCAGGTCTCCCACGGCCAGCACCCGGGGAGCCGCAGCCGCTTTCGGGCATACCTCGGTCCACACCTGCAGCCAGCGGTAAAACGTCGCGCGCAGGAACGGAAAAACCGCCGCGGCCATGAACTGGTGCTTCAACCGCAGGTCCGCAGGGACCAATTGCGTTCGCGCTCCCAGCCATCTTTCGTAGCTTTTCGTTGCGGCCACAATGTCCATGGGCGGCCATCCCTCCTGCGCGCGTGGAATAGTAGCAATGCTGATGGCCGCTTCGGAAGATGTATCCCACTCGGCGCGGGGAGCGCTCAGCGCAATTCAGCAAGATCAAAGTCCGCGACCATTTCGGATCGCGATTTGTAGTCCGACCAGGCCTGTCCCCCCGAATAGGTATTTCCGGACTCATAGCTGCTCAGGACCGCAGAACTGTACGGTGTGCGCACTCCGATCGCGCGGACGCCAAACTCGGTTGGGCCGCGGTTAAATGCGTGTTCATACGCGTCGAAGAAATTCGCGACGCGCAGGTCGTGGCGCTGGCCGAAAAGATAGGCCTCGCGGGCTTCGTCTTCGCTCAGGTGGCGCTGGTAGGCGGGCAGAGGCGATGGGCAGAAGAGAAACGCGGATAAGGTGAATATGGTCAGAAGCCGGCGACAGCGGATCTACGACCAGCCGCTCCCCATGGTTCCCTCCCGATGGGTGCCGTTCCCCAGCGCTCAACGCCGCGCTGCAGCGGCGTCGGGCCTCTCTGCAGTGGCAGCCATGGGCACCTTTCCGGCTTCCGGCGTGGAGCGCCGTGCATACTTCGTGGCGACGTAATCGTCAATCAGCGCGCGGAACGCAGCGGAGAGCTGCTCATACGTTCCTTCCAGCGTGTTGAAGTGTTTTCCGTCAATGTAGACCGGGCAGCGCGGCGCCTCGCCCGTGCCCGGCAGGCTGATGCCGATGTTGGCAGCCTTCGATTCCCCAGGCCCGTTCACGATGCAGCCCATCACCGCCAGCTTCAAAGTTTCCACGCCCTCGTATTGCGTCTTCCATTCCGGCATCTTCTCGCGGATGTAGTCCTGAATGCGTTCCGCCAATTCCTGAAACGTGGTGCTGGTGGTGCGCCCGCACCCGGGACACGCGGTCACGCTGGGGGCAAACGCGCGCA
>Ga0335085_10007944_pt1 | contig 16282 bp, 8 predicted proteins | sample Lox_Sample_45_FD_206712 | JGI IMG/M metagenome (GOLD analysis project Ga0335085, IMG submission 206712) | Soil microbial communities from Loxahatchee National Wildlife Refuge, Florida, United States - Lox_Sample_4.5 | ecosystem: Environmental > Terrestrial > Soil > Wetlands | place: USA: Florida...
AGGTGGAGGCGGAGGATCGCCACCGCCGGCCTCGACCGGACCCACTGTGACCAATGCGCAGCTCTCGGGGAAGAGCATCTCCTTCACGCCCAGCCGCCCCATCGCCGCTGCCACCCTGGATCCGGTGGCGTTCTCGGTGAGCGACTACGACGACGAGGACGGTTGGAGCGACTTGGACATCAGGGCGGTGACCCAGCTCGGTGACGGCAGCGTCCGCATCGATCTCAAGGAAGCGCCCGCGGGCACCTACGTGCGGCTGATCATCTCCGGCACCGGTCCGGCGCCGCTGCTGGCGGCAGACAACCACATCCCGCTCGGCGCACCGGGCGCGGGAGGCGCCGACGACGGCGTCGATTACGTCAAGATGTTCCAGAGGAGCTAGCGATGGCCTCCAACCCAAGTAACGGCTCGCAACTGCTGGTGGTGAGCGACACCGCCGGCATCACCGTGATCGATCCTTCCACCCCGCTCAAGCGGCTGAACTACTTCGACGGCAAGTTCCTGCGCGCCTCCGATTTCGACGTCGAGCAGGGCTATCTGCGCGAGCTGGTCGCGCTCTCCAATCAAGGCTTGGGGCCGGGCGTGGTCTACGGTTACGACACGACCCTGGGCAGCGGCGACACCGTGCAGATCGGGCCGGGGCTCGCCATCGACCCTTCCGGCCATGTGCTGCTGCTCCAGTCGACCGTGTCGCAGAGCATTCAGGCGCTCATCGATGCGACCAAGAAGACCGCAGCCCAAATGCCTGCGGCCTCCGCCACGGCCGGCAGCGGCACGTTCAGCGACTGCATCCAAGTCGCGGCGCCGCCGCCCACCGCCGTGGTTCCGGTGAGCGACATCTATGTCATCGCCATCTGCTCGGCCGAGGCGCTGTGCGGCCAGCAGGATGTCTACGGCGTAATGTGCCAGGACGCCTGCATCACCAGCACCGACCGTCCTTACCGGCTCGACGGCATCGTCGTGCGCGCCATCCCGCTGCAGCTCGTCACCCCGTTCCCGACCTCCAAAGCGGTGGCGATCGACTCGAACCTCTATCTGCGCTCCAAGGTCGCGCACTCGTGGTTCGCCGACGAAGTGCTCAAGCACCCCAACGCGATCTCGCGCGACGGGCTGCTCTCGAGCGTGTGGTGTCTGGGCGCGGGATACGACGGCGGATGCTGCGAGGTTCCGCTGGCGGTAGTCGCGCGCGCTGGCGCCACAACCACGTTCCTCGACGCCTGGATCGTCCGGCGCGAGCGCATGGATGCTCCCGCCAAACGCTACTGGCAGTGGAAGATGCGGATGCGCCCATGGGACGTGTTCCTGGCGCAGATCCTCCAGTTCCAATGCCAGCTCGCCGACGTGCTCTCCCGAATCGTCGTGCCCGGGAGTCGTGCAGGCGATCCGTGCGCACCCGCGCACAAGGCAATCAACGAAGCGGCACAGTTCATCGCCCAGGTACGCTCCGGTCTGGCCAGTTACCGCAGCCTCACCACCAATGCGACCCTGGCCGAGCGCCCCGCGCTGTTGTCGCTCTCGCTCACACACATCTCGGACCTGCAGGAGCGGCTGCAGACGGTGCTCAAGTCCGCGCTCACTCCCGCACAGCCCAAGGACCGCGTCTTGATCCGCGGCGGGATCATCGAGATGCCCTCCGCCGGTTATCTGCCGGTGGTCACGGGCAGCAGCGTGAGCGTGAACGATCAGGTGCGGGCACTGCTCGGCGAGGGGCTCGACCTGCGCTTCTGCATCACTACGGCGGACTACATCGCGCATGCGGTCGAAGAAGCACAGCACATGGACCGCATCTCGCTCACGCAGGGGATCGACGACTCCACCAACAAGCCGCATGTCGACATCCTGGTGCCGGACGGCAAGGTCGCATCCACTAGCGTCACGCCCACCGCCGGCGTGTACGACGCGAGCCTCACCTTCAGCGCGCAGCAGACGGGCGGTTTGGTCTACAAAGGCGCGGCACGGGAGCAGGCCTTGGATACCGGCGGCACCGCACTGTACATGGCGGCCGCCGGGCTGAGCCAGGCCGTCATCGGCAAGTTCCAAAGGGTCGCGAAAGCCATCGTCGATCCCACCGCGAGGACGAAGGCGACGACGGTCACCGGCAATCTGGACACCAGCGCATACATCAAGAAGACGGGAACGCTGGGGACGAAGGCGGACACGATGGTGTCGTCGGCCGGACTGCTTGCCCGCACCTACATCGGCGCCTACCAGGCAGGAACCACCGCATCGCTAGGAAAGGCGGCGGCGGCGGCGGAAACCGTCGACGGGCTTTGGCTCAACGCGGGTATCGACAAGCAGGTCAAATCGCTCGGCGCGAGCGGTCAGACGCCGGTCAACGTGCGCATCGTGCTCGGCACCAAGCCCGCCACTCCAGTAGCGATCGACCTCGCGTTCCACGGGACGCTGTCCATCACCACCGTATCCACGACCAGCACCGATCCCAACGTCACGCTCACCGCGGGCGGCACGCTGAACGGCATTCTCTCGTTTGGCCTCCTGGAGGAAGACCAGAAGCAGGAGAAGACCGTCGAATACCTGATCTCCGAACGCTTCAACTGGCCGGTCACGTTCACGTATTCCGGCAGCGAGTCGAGCGGCTCGGTCCAGTTCGACCTCACCCTGGATCAGAAGGCGGGCACGGGCCTGCGGATCACGAAGAGTTACCTCGGTTCGGTGCAGATCACGTATCGGATCGCGGTCGTGGTGCAGGCAACCGGGGCGGCAGCCAATGTCGTGCCGCTGGGCGAGCTGCTGCTCGTGGCGGACGCGGATGTGGTCAATGCGACCAACGCCAACCACCAGTACGCGGACAGTGGGCTCGATCTCGTTCAGGCGGCGCTCATCGTCAGCGAGCCCAACCTCAAAGCCAACGCCGATGCGCTGTTGTTCCCCGCCTTGCCGCCGGCCACCACCGAGCTCGTCATCCAGGCCGTGCGCGATTGGGTCATGTTCACCAAGCGGCGCGAGAAGCAATGCCAGGTCGAGACGGTGCCGACGCCGCCAGTGCCTGCGCGCAGGTACCGGGTGATCAATTACACGGCGCAGAGCGCCGACGAAGCGCAGCGCGATATCGTGACGTTCACCCAGCTCCTGAAGGACCCCGCGAACCTGACGAAGGCGATCCAGACGCTGCTCGCGCAGCAGGACCAGCAGCAGCGGATCAAGCTGGTCGTGACCTACGCGGGTGGCAGTGCCACCGCTACGAGCGATCTCACGGCTGCGGAAGCCGACTGGAAAACCTTCAGTCCCGGCGCCGCGATCTACTTCGCGGCGATCGGCGCGTTGGGGGAAAGCGACATCAACCTGCAACTGGGCCGGCTCAAGACCTTCGAGGCCGCGATCGCCGCCGACAGCAAGGAGATCGCAGCGGCAGTCGAGAACACCATCATCCCGTATCCGCAGGACGCGGTCCCCGACGATGCCGACGGGATCATGCTGTTCGTCACGGTCGCTGTATCCGAGCCTCAGCATGTTTACGCGGCGAATACGGAGCTGTTCAAGGAGATCCAGAGCCTCGCGGGCAGCAGCACGGCCACCGCCGCCCAGTGGACCCGGATCCTCGGCCAGGCGACCGACCTGGGGCTTGCCAACTATACGGTCGGAGCATCCGGCACGGTGGCAGTGGACGATGCGGCCGTGACGAGCGCATTCCAGAGCAAGCTGCCGAGCACCACGATCCTCCAATCGCTGGTGCTGTCACGCAAGGGTGATGCGGCCGCCGATTATGCCAATCGGGCGTCTGCCGCCGGGCAGATCGTGAAGGACATCGTCAGCACCGCCGCCACGCCGAAACCGCAGACAATCGCGGGGACCTGGCCGCTCGGCGATGCCCCGTCGATGTTGGTGCTGCAAGTCACCGCGATTGTGCAGTGAGGCCGGGTGTGCATGGCAAGGTAGCGTGTTGGCTGGATCCCGTCGCCCTGGCTGGGAGCTAAGCGGCAATGACTCCTGCGGTGACCTGGACCGGGTGCAGGGATCCGACGCGCCGGCATGGGTACACGACGCGAGCGAGGGTGGCTCGCACTCGAGACGTAGCCCTGCACTACGGGTCTGTCTGGCGTCGCGAGGCAAGCGCAAACCGGCTGTACTGTGTCCCAACTGTCGTGTCGTCCAGCGCGGCTGTCGAGTCATGCGAGCACTGGTGATCGGCTCCGGAGTTCGTGAGGGCAGACGCAGCCTCGCCCGTGCCGCGCCGGGGGCGCGTCCGGCTCTAGCGAACTCGAGGCGCTCGTCCGACACGCCGCTCTGGCGCCGGTTGGCATTGAGTACACAGTTCCGGGTGAGCGCGCCCGCCGATCCCGCCGAAGCGGAGGCCGATCGCGTCGCCGACCGCGTGATGCGCATGCCCGAGGGGATCGTGCACAGGAAGTGCGACGCGTGCTCGGACGCAGCCGCAACATGTCCGAGCTGTGAGGACGAGACGCACATCCAGCGCAAGCCGGATCGCGGCGTCGATGCCGGCGAAGTCAGCCCCGAGCTTGTGCACCGGTTGGGCACCGGCGTGCCACTCGACACGGAGAGCCGCGCCTTCTTCGAGCCGCGCTTCGGCCGCGATTTCGGCGACGTCCGCGTGCACGCCGGCGCGCAGGCCGGCGCCGCGGCGCGGAGCCTGAACGCACGTGCCTTCACGCTCGGACGCCGCGTCGTGTTCGCCGCCGGGGAGCACGATCCGCGCTCCGAAGCAGGGCGCAGCCTGCTGGCGCACGAGCTCACGCATGTCGTGCAGCAGAGCGCCGCCGCGCCGAGCATCCAGCGCAGCCTGTCCGTCGACCCCACGCCTCCCACGGATCCCCAGGACCCGCTGTCGACCCGGCCGCCTGCGGCGTTCAAGACGCTCGCCTTCTCCGAGATGGGCGCCATCGTGCACTCGCTGTGCGACCAGTTCAACGTCGACTCCGCGGGCAACGTGGCTCCCTCCACGCCCGACGCGTGCAACGACCTCGACGCCGTCGCCGGTGGCAGCAAGCCCATCGGATGCTGCTGCCTGTGCACGCTCACCGCGCCCGGCTCGGGCCCGTGGACCATCCATGTCACCGGCATCGGCGGGCCGAGGACCGAGCACGTGCTCGGCACGCCGGGGGGTGACTTCTTCTTGCACCCGGGCACCTCGAGCTTCGAGTTCGGCGCGTGGAACGTTGCCGGCGCACGCGGGGTCGAGGACCCGGTGGTGGTGGCCGGACACGAGATGTGCGGGCACGGGGCGCTGATCGAGCGTGGCGTGCACCCCACCGAAGTAGAGCGCGTCGATACCAACGTACACGATCCCACCGTGCGCATCGAGAACCTGATCCGCGCCGAGCAGGGGCTGCCCGGGCCCGATCGAGCGCTCGCGGCCGGCCCGCATCGCGGCGAGTCGTTCGCACGCATCACCGTGCGCCAGTTCCCGTTCAACGTGACGTCGATCGCGAGCGTACCCCCGGCTGAGCGCGCCAAGATCCAGCTCGCGAAAGACTTCATCAACGCCAACAACACTTGGGTCGATCTGTTCGGCCACAGCGATCTCGTCGGCTCGCCCGCGGCGAAACTGGCCGTGAGCCAAGGACGAGCCGATAACATGAAGGCCGCGCTCACTACCGGCACGCGGCCCGTCTCCGCCAGCATCAGCAAGACATTCTCCTCCACGGGCGCGACCGGAACCGGGACGACCACCGTGAGCGGCAACCGCTTCACGCGCGTCGAGGGCCGCTCGGACTTCGACGCGGTCCCCGGCGCCGCGGCAGCCGACCTGCGCCGCGTCGACGTCGTCATGCCTACCCGACCGGCCGGCGCCGAACTGCCCAACCCCGGCACGCCCACCGCGGTCAACCCCGTACTGCCGCAGTCGATCGGGACGTTCCTGAGCCGGCGCTTTCTGGGCAACGCCTGCGACCGGCTGCTCACGCGGTCGGCATGGTTCTGAGCCTGGCCGCGATGCCCTCGCGCAACCCCATCGGCTGACTGGAGCCGGCGTCGATGGGCTCATCCATGCTCGCCCGTAGCGCCCGGGACAACGCACATGAGCGGTTGCCGCCCATGCGTAGCACGGTCTCGGCGCCCGCCGCCGCCAACCCGCTCTGGCGGCATATCGCCATGGCGATCCAACCCAAGCTCGCCGTAAGCGCTCCCGACGATCCGTACGAGCGGGAAGCCGACCGCGTTGCCGACCATGTCATGCGCATGTCGGAACGGCAGGTGCAGCGCGCCTGCTCCGCCTGCAACGGTGCGAGCGTGGACGAGGAGCAGATCCAGCGCAGGGCCGACCGCGACGCGAGTCCCGCAAAGGCGGCCGACGGCATCGGCGCGCCTCTGGGCACCGGGCGTGCGCTGGAGCCCGACGTGCGCCGCTTCTTCGAGCCGCGCTACGGCGTCGACTTCAGTGCGGTCCGCGTGCACACCGATTCGAGTGCGGATGGGGCGGCGAGGAGCGTGAGTGCACTCGCGTTTACGCTCGGACGCGATCTCGTGTTCCGGGCCGGGCAGTATGCGCCGCACTCGGGAGCGGGACGCAGGCTGCTCGCCCACGAGCTTACGCACGTCGTGCAGCAACGCGCCTCCGGGGCGCGGCTCCAGCGCCAGCAGCCAACCCAGACGCAGGCAACGGCGCCGGTCGGCACGACAACCGCATTTCAGACCTTCGTCACTCGCCCGCAAGACGAGCCGGATCCCATCCTGCGTGCCGCAATGGCTCTGTGGGACCGCTATCGCCCGCAGGCCCGCATCGAGCAGGTTCGGTTCGAGATTCTCACCAGCACGACGTCGCGTCTGGGTCATTCCCTGTCGATCGGCGGACGCTCCCATTGGGACGGCGCCACGCCGGTCATCGAGGTGCCGCAGGCGGTGCTCGACGACGTGGCGGGCTACCTCGCGGTTCGTGGCACCACGGCCGCGAGCGCGGGCATCACTGCGCAGCCGGCGGGCGGCGTCGAAGACCTGAGCACTCGCAGCGGGCTGGCTCCGCTCGAGCGCGCGCATGAGGCCGTGCGACTGGTCGGTCACGAGCTGCATCATCTGTGGCGAGAGCGGTCGGGGCACGCGGGCAATCCCATCTACCCCGTGTACGAGGCCGAGGTGCAACGCCGCATGGCGCAGGTGCACCAGAACTGGCTGGATTTCATCTTGAACGGCGGCAGTTCCGCGCGGCGGACGCTCGGTATCCCGCTCGGAACGCAGATCCGGAGGTGGGAAGACATCCCCGCAAACGTCCAGCAGAGTATCGAGCAAGGTGCCGCGCAAACCGATCCGTTCGAGGGGTTCTTCCAACGCAGTGCGTACCTCGTCGAAGAGATCTACACGAAGATCGAGGAGCTGTCCTATCTGCGGGTGCAGCAGCGCGACGCGACGCCTTCGGTTCAGGATCCCTCACGCTGGGAGGTGAGCGGGCTCGCGCACGAGATCTATTTTCTCCACAACGTGCTGCAGAGCGTCGCCGACCCGAGCGGTCCCGTGACGCCGGCTCTGGTCGCGCAGGCCGATCGCGACATGCTCGCCTATCTGCGCAGGCGGTTCCCGTCCTCTCAAGGATCGCAGTTCGACAGCTACGAGGTGGTGTTCTTCCTGAGCGCGATCCGCGGCGGACTTCCTCCGCTCTACAGCGGCGGACGGCTGATCTCGGTGCCTCCGCCGGACGCGCGCTTGCCGCCTTGATCCCATGGTGTGCGGACTCGGCCGCTCGCTCCTTGCATGCGGGCATCGATGACAAGCGCAGCTCGACGCAGGCGCGCACGCGACGCGGTCGGTCGACGGCTCGATCGGGCGCGAAGCGCGCTGCATCGCTGGCGCAGCCGCGCGCAGCAGTGTGCCGGTGAGCGCTCCGATCGCATGGCGGCACAGCAGTGATGCCTCTCGCCAAAACACGACCCCAGAAGTCGAGGCCGGCACCGCCGGCCGAGGCAGCCGACGCGGCAGACCGGGGCCGCCAGGGCACCGCATCGAATCCGATCTGGCAGCGGCTGGCTTGTGGCGCGATGCCGAAGCTCGCGGTCGGCGCGCCCGAGGATCCGTACGAGCGGGAAGCCGACCGGGTAGCCGACCATGTCATGCGCATGCCGGAACCGCAGGTCCAGCGCACCTGCTCCGCCTGCAGCGGTGCCAGCATCGAAGAGGAGAAGGTTCAGCGCAGGGCCGACGGCGAAGCGGGTGGCGCAGAGCCAGCCGACGGCATGGCCGCGCCGCTGGGCACCGGCCGTCCGCTGGAGTCCGACGTGCGCCGCTTCTTCGAACCCCGCTACGGTGTCGACTTCACTGCGGTCCGCGTGCACACCGATGCGAGTGCGGATGCGGCGGCGAGGAGCGTGAATGCACTGGCGTTTACTCTTGGACGCGATCTCGTCTTCCGGGCCGGGCAATATGCGCCGCACTCGGGACCGGGACGCAGGCTGCTCGCCCACGAGCTCACACACGTCGTGCAGCAACGCGCCTTGGGGGCGCGGCTCCAGCGCCAGGCGGCGTGCCCGGCGCGCGCGAGCGGCGAGGTGGCGCGATCGAGAACGTCGGCCGGCATCCTGACGAACGATGTCGTGTTCACGGCCTCGGCGAGACGGCTCGACATCGGGGATTTCGCCGTCAACAGCGCCAACCTCCCGCCCGGCGCCACCGACAGCCCCGACTGGCAGCGGGCGATGTCGCTGATCGCAGGTGACCCTTCCATCCGGGTCGCCGTCACCGGCTTCACCGATTGCGCCGGAAGCGACTCGGAGAACCTCGCGCTGCGCCGCCAGCGGACGCAATCCGTGATCGCCGCCATGCCTGCCGCGGCCCGCGGCAAGATCCTCTTCGCCTTTACCTTCACCACGACCGACTTCCTCGATACCAACGCCACGCAGGAGGGCCGCGCGCGCAACCGCGCGGTGCGAGTGACGTTCACCTCGGCTCCGCCACCCGGACAAGATCCCTGCGACATGCTGGCGCAAGCGCACAATCTCGACGAGTACCTGTTCCTCGTGCGCTGCCTGGAGACGCGCCTGCACCTCACCGCGGCGGCGGACACGTCCACTGCGATCTCGGTGCTGCGCCAGATCTATTACGGCTCGGCCGCATGGAGCGGTTCGCAGACCGGGATCTGGAATTTCGTGATCCCGGACCAGCCGTGGAGCCCGGGCACCGATCCCACCTCGGCGCTGCACCCGCCTCTGATGACCGCGCTGCAGGCGAGCCAGGTCGTCGAGGGGACGGACATCGGGCACATCCTCACGGGCATCGACGCCATGCTTCATCCGCAGCTCGTGGTGCTGCGCCGAGGCCCGATTGGGCTGCAGACGGACCTGGCGAACGAGGAGTGGGCGACCTGGGCGGGCGACGTGGGGTCGGCGGCGGCCGAGTGGTCGATGGACGTCTACATGGGCACGCCGCCGAGCAGCACCAATCTCGATGCCTTCTTCCGTCGCTTCGCGGGCGACTCGGACTTGACCGGCGACATCGACGCCTTTGCGCTGCGCGCAGGGGGAGGCGGCGCCGCCACGCCGCCCGCGCAGCTCATGCGGACCATCTCGCTCACGGGGCCGCTGTCCAATGCGTTGCTGCAGTACTTCCGCATCACGTCGAGCGGTCTCGGTGCCGCACGCGGGCGCAGCGCGCGCAACCTCGTCGAGGCCTATGGCGGCGTGATCACGGGCAGCACGCTGACCAATCGGGCGGCACTGGTCGCAAGGCTGCGCCCCTCGGTCGACGAGTTCGCCCGGATGTTCGCGATCCGCCTGCTGCTCGGCCCCGGGCCGAATCCACCGCCGGGCGCGCCGGATTTCGGCACATTGATCGTGACCGCCATCGACGCGATGACCGAGCGTTTCGTCGACTGGCTCGTGGCGCGCATCTAACCTATGCGGCGCCACATGTGAAGCCGGCGATGGAAACCGAGTGTCCGGGAATGCGCACAGACAGCGCGCACGTCGACAGCAGGTGGATGCAGCCATGACCTCGCTGGTTCGCACTTGGCGAAGCGCAGCGGCCTTGTGCGATAGGACGACGCCGAAGGATAGAGATCCATGCTTGTAGCGAGCGAGCGTCGCCTTTCGCCCGCGCGCCTCGCCAAACCGACGACCGCGAGGGAAACGGCGCAACCGTCCGCCGGTGCACGCTCGGATACCGCGTGGCATCGCCTCGCTACGGCATCGCGAGTGTCGCGCCGCGAGGACCCCGCCGAGCGCGAGGCCGATCGCGTCGCCGATGCGGTGCTGCGCGGTGAGACGGTAGCGGTGCGGGGCGCCGCCGCCGGCGCTTCGGTGCATCGCATGTGTTCGGCATGCGAGGAGGAGCAGCGCAAGCAGCAGGAGGCGCCCGTGCAAGCCAAGCGTGACTCGGGCTCGCCCGGCGCCCTCGCGGGCAATGCAGCGAGCCTGTCCAACCTCGATGGCCACGGGCAACCGCTGCCCGTGGCGCTGCTAGGCGAGCTCGAGCCCCGCTTCGGATACGACTTCCGGGACGTGCGGGTGCACACCGACGCGCACGCAGGCGATTCCGCCCGCGCATTCGACGCACTGGCCTACACATACGGCCGACATGTCGTGTTCGGTGCGGGGCAGTTCGATCCGTCGTCCGCGAAAGGGCGCCGTCTCATCGCCCACGAGCTGGCGCACGTCGTTCAGCAGCGCGCCACGGGAGCCTCGCTGCAGCGGAAGGAAGGCGACGATCAAGATCCGCCCAAGATGAGCGTCTCGGGCGACGCCGAGCGCAAGAGCCCTTCGGGCGGCGTAGCGATCGCCAACGGCAAGCTGGAGTGGGACCTCAAATACATCGGCAAGGACACGGAAGTCACGCAAGGCACCGGGATGCAGTTCAACATGGTGCTGGGCAAGGACGTCGAGTTCAACGCGAGCTTCACGCCCACCGCGGGCGCTTCCTCGTGTCCGACGATCACCTTCATGCAAAGCGTGCAGCCTACGATCGGCGGCCTGTGGGACACCGGGCCGCTCCTGTACACGCGCTCGCCTGCGACCGGCGCTTCGGTGGACGTCAAGTACGACGCGAGTCAACCCGACACCGCCCCCTTCTACGGACTCAAGACAGGCACCGGGAGCCCGGGGTTGAAGGCGGCGCCGAACTTGACCGTCGCTGGAACCGGCGCGGGTGCGTCCCCGGCCGCAACGCACGCCGACGCGCCGTATCGACGACAAGTCCCCAAGGGCACCACCGCCATGCGCAGCTTCGAGACCGCGGTCATCTGCGCGGAGACCGCGGACACCTTCGGATCGATCGACTGGGGCTACACGAAGACCGGCGCCGGTGTGGTGACACTGACCGGCGCTACGCCGAAGGACGTTCGTACCACGAGCGCATCGTCGGGCTTCGAGACCACCCGCCAGGCGTTCTACTCCGGTTTCTTCCAGCTCTCGCTGAGCGGCTTCGCGACCGGCTCCTCTTCACTGACCACGGCACAGAAGACGTCGATGGACGGCATCGACACGAAGGACCTCACGCGCGTGATCCTGGTCGGCGCGAACGACAACTCGGGCGGGCCCGAGGCGAAGGCCGATCTGTCGCTCAAGCGCGCGGAAGCGGCGCGCGACTATCTCGTGCAGAACCGCAAGGTGGCAAGCTCGCTCATCCGCGTCGAGGGTCATGGCGTGGAGGCACGTGTCCCCAATCCTCCCGGCCAGGACGTGCCGGCGAACCGGCGCGTCGACGTGCACCTGCAGCGCGGGGCCGAGACGGTGAAGCCTGCGAATGCGAGGCTCGGCTCTGCGGCCGAGCGCAAACGGCTCCTGCAGCAGAACCCGCGGCTCACCGTGGACGAAGCCGTCGACACCATCGTCCGGCTCGATTCGACCACGGGACGGGTCTCGACCGCGGAGTGGAGCGAGCTCAACGACATGCTCGGTGCATTGGATGGCTGGCGGGCCGTCGATCCAACCGTCCCCGATCTGCGACAGATCTATGCCGCGGCGCTCAAGCGAATCGGCGGACGCGCCCAGGTCTACTCCGCTCCGCAACGCCCACCGTTCCCCCAGGTCGGACCGATCAGCCCGGAAGTCGACGAGGCGCTGCGCAAGTACGAGGAGGCGAAGAAGCGGCTCGAAGACCTCAAGCGCGAGCGCGACGAAGCGCTGCGCCGCCTCGACGAGGAAGCGGGATTGAGCGAGGAGCAATAGGCCTACGCCTCCAGACACGAAAAATCTAGAATGCCGCGCGGCGTCGTGCCATGAGAACCGAGCACATCTGCCGATGGCGCGCAGACGCGGGATGGTTGCCCATGCATGAAGTCGACTCTGCGAACCATGCCGGGTGAAACTGACCGTCCTGCGTTCAGCGACCCGGTTGGGCCCCGAGGAATCACTCGCCATCGACGGTCGGCAAACTCTAAAGCTGACTTTCGGACGGCATCCTGAATCATCCGGTTACCGCGGGAAACGGCACGTGTATGCCCGCCACGGCCCACTATGGAGCCGATCCCGATCGGGTCCGTGCGCGCGAGCGTGTTATAGTGCGCAACAGGAGATGGCATTCCTCCTTTAACCGCCGCAAGGCTGATGATGCCTACTGGTTTCGCCAGGGTTCCCGGTGAACGAGTAGGGTCGGCTATGTGGGCGGTCCTCCCGCGATCCCCGGCGAGCGATCAACGCTCTATCGACTCGGGGATGCTTCATGCCGAATGGAGTGATTCCGGCACGCATCGACGCAGCGCTTGGCGTCGGGCTGCATCGGCGCCTAGACCTTCTGCTGAGTTCTGTTTCTTCGACGGTCCCGCTGGCTACGGCCTGCGTGAGTCTGGTGCGCGGGTGCCTCGCAAGATCCCCTGCGTGCAACAGTGTTGTGGATGAGTGTAGACGGGTGCGTGCGAAGGAAATCGCCCCGCGCAGGCAGGCCTGTCACGTGCCAAAGCAGGATCGGCTGGTGGAGAAGGCCAACGAAATGGAGATATGCGGAGGGTCGGCGTTCCGCGGCATTGCCGGCTACGGCCGTCACGGTGTCCTACACGAGCAGCGATCCTTCGAGCCCGCTGCGGACCTCGCCGTCGAAGTGGAGTTCGTCGTCACGGATGAGGAAACCGAGCGGCCGTTGGACAGGATCCGCCGAGAAGATATTCACATCGTTTACGCGAAATTGCCCGCAGAGTCCGGCGGGATAGAGGGCAAAGACTGACCCGAGCCGACGCGGCGGCTCGTTACAAAGGACGGTGAGCATGACGGAGATCTTTGCTCTCGCGGCGCTGTGGCTTGGGCTCGCCCTGGTGGCCGTGCTGCTATCCATCTGGCTTCGCATTGCTACCGCGATGTCGGAAATCGTCGTGGGCACTGTTGCGCAGCTACTCATCGGCGCCCTCATCGGCGCATCGGCCTTGGGCACCGACCAGACCTGGGTCAAGTTCCTCTCCAGCACAGGCGCGGTGCTGCTCACCTTCCTGGCGGGCGCGGAGCTCGACCCCGTGGTGCTGCGCAAAGCATGGAAGGAGACATCCAGCGTGGGGCTGATTGCGTTCTTCGCGCCTTTCCTAGGCTGCGCCGCGGTCGCTCACTGGTGGCTCGGCTGGTCCGGGCCCTCCAGCTGGCTCGCAGGCATCGCGCTGTCCACCACCTCCGTGGCAGTGGTGTACGCCGTGATGCTCGAGTACGGGCTCAACCGGACGCATTACGGCAAGACTGTGCTTGCCGCATGCTTTATCAATGACCTGGCTACGGTGCTGGCGCTGGGCCTGATGTTCTCACCCTTCACCGCCAAGACACTGCTCTTCGCCGGCGTGAGCATCCTGGCCTTCGTCATCTTGCCCTGGCTTACGCCTCGGTTCTTCAAGCGATTCGGCGGTCGACCCTCCGAGTTGGAGGCGAAGTTCTTGTTGCTGTGCATGTTCGCGCTGGGCGCGCTGGCGCTGTGGGCCGGGAGCGAGCCGGTTCTGCCGGCCTATGTCATGGGGATGGTGCTGGCGGGCACGGTGGGGAAGGACCACGTCCTGGTGCGCCGCCTCCGGACGCTGACGCTCGGGCTGCTGACGCCGTTTTACTTCATCCGCGCCGGCTCCTACGTTTCGGTGCCCGCGCTCATCGCTGCGCCGATGACCTTTGTGATCCTCCTCGGCGCCAAGATGGTCACCAAAGTGGTCGGCGTCTACCCGGCCACCCGGGCCTTCAAGTCGCCGAAAAGGGAAGCCACGTACACGACCCTGCTCATGTCTACGGGGTTGACCTTCGGCAGCATCTCGGCGCTCTTTGGCCTGACGCATCACATCATCGACGACGCCCAGTATTCCTACCTCATCGCAGCCGTCATCGGCAGCGCGGTGGTGCCGACGCTGATCGCGAACGCCTTTTTTCTGCCGCGGCACCTGCTCGCCACGCCGGAAGCAAGTGGCGCAGCCAATGGTGCCCAAGCCGACGTACCACGACAGGCGTAGTCTCGAATCCGTCGAATCGGAGATCTCGTCATGGTCAAACATCTCCTGCTAGCCTACGACGCTTCCCCTTCCGCGCAAAAAGCCTTCGAGTTCGCGGTGGAGCTCGCGCACGCCCTGAAGGCTGACCTCTACGTGCTGGCAGTCGCGCGCCCGCCCGAACCCGCAGACGACGTCGAGACCGAGGCGATCATTGAAAACGCGACCGAGTACTTCGAGGCGCAGTTCGCCGCTCTCGCCGCACAGGCAGCCGCCGCCGGCGTGCAGGCAAAGTTCGAGGTCGCCGTTGGGCATCCAGCCGAGCAGATCGTCCATCTTGCAGAGAAGCACAGCATCGACCACATCGTGATGGGTCATCGCGGAAAGACCTTTTTCCGGAGGTTGCTGCTGGGGTCGGTGAGCAAGCAGGTCATCGACCATGCGCATTGCACCGTTACGGTCGTCCGCTAGACCTGGATACTCCACAGCAGTCGCCAGAGGCGGGGACGGGCGGCGGCGCGCTGCTCCCGCAAACGGCGCAAGCGGTAACGTGTCGCAGCGCGACTCCGAGCCCCTCATGAAGTATCCGGGCTCATCGGACCTCTCGGTTGAGGGTGCGGCGACTCCATGGCGGCGCCGACATCCTTCCCCGACGTTTGTGCCAAGGGTACCCAGTGCGTGATCCGAGTGGCAGGTCCAAAGCCAGCCACGCCTGGGGGCAGATCGGCTCCGATCCGAGACCTGGGAAGCCTCCGTCCGCATGCAGTACACTGAGAGCGCCTGCGCGTCACAGGTTTCGGCGCGCGTGCATCATTGGGGTGAGAGCTCATGTTTACGGCGTGTCGTCGCTCCCCTTCTCCGGTGCGTCTTGGAGCGCCTCCCGGCGCGAGAGACCAGGTGCACCGCGCTACGCGTCAGCCTCCCGGCTGGACGCGGTTCGCAAGGTCGGTGCCCGTGTCGCAGCCCCACGAACCCGCCGAGCGGGAAGCCGATCGCGTCGCCGACGCAGCGATCCGTGGCGAGCAAGTGGCGGTGCACGGAGCTGCCGCAGGAACATCGGTGCATCGCATGTGTTCGGCATGCGACGAGGAGCAGCGTGCCGGGGTTCAGGCCAAGCGCGACCCCGGCGCCTCGGGTGCGCTCTCGGCCGATGCCAGTGGCCTCGCCGCCCTCGAGGGCGCCGGGCAGCCGATGTCGTCCGCGCTGCGCAATGAGTTCGAGCCGCGGTTCGGGCGCGACTTCGGCGACGTGCGGCTGCACAACGACACGCAAGCGGGCCAGTCGGCACGAAGCTTCGACGCGGTGGCCTACACATACGGGCGGCACATCGTGTTCGGGGCGGGTCAGTTCGACGCCGAATCGATGCGGGGCCGGCGTCTGATCGCGCACGAGTTGGCGCATGTGGTCCAGCAATCACAAGGCGGAAGACCGGCGCTGCAGCGCCAATCGTTCGGCGGCCCGCTCGATCTCAAACCCGATCCCTGCGTCACGCTTCCGGGCTTGGGGACGCTGTGCGGCCAGGCGGCGGCGGATGCCTGCAAGAAAGCATCGTGGATTCCGGGCTGCGGCCTGGTGTGCAAGGTATTCGATTGCAGCAAGCCCAAGGAGCCGAAGACGATCTGCCCGCAGGGATGGCGCGCGGCCACCTCGAAGGACTTCGAGGGCCAATGCTGCCAGGGTCCCGCCGACAGCGCCACCGCCTGCTGCGCCCCGAGCCGCATCGCCGCGCTCGATTTCCGCTGTTGCGCGGACGATGAGGTCGTCTCCGACAATCGCTGCAAGAAGAGCAAGGACCTGCCGCCGCTGCCCCCCACGCTGCTCTGCCCGTCGGCACAGCGCACGCTCAAGGGCGACTGCTGCTTCCCGCCGATGATCTCCAACGGACTGGAATGCGTGCTGCCTCCGGTCACTCCACCCAAGCCGCCTCCCAAGCCGCAGCCCGTGGTGCCCACGCCCGTCGACATCTTCTTCAAGTTGGACCGGCCGCAGGACGGCGAGACGGCGGCA
>Ga0335085_10007946_pt1 | contig 16279 bp, 13 predicted proteins | sample Lox_Sample_45_FD_206712 | JGI IMG/M metagenome (GOLD analysis project Ga0335085, IMG submission 206712) | Soil microbial communities from Loxahatchee National Wildlife Refuge, Florida, United States - Lox_Sample_4.5 | ecosystem: Environmental > Terrestrial > Soil > Wetlands | place: USA...
CCGCCAGCGATGTGGCGAAGAGCACCACCGATCTGGGGGCGAGCATCGCCTATACCGGTCGAGGGGATTTCTCCCTCGGCTTGGAGCTGCTGATCAGCTCACTGGCGCAGCGACGCTCCGACGCCACGCTTGCCGTGCAGCGCTACGCGCTCTCGATGCGGTACTACTTCTAGCCGCGGGAGACGCTCCACCGACGGCGAGAGGGTGAAATGACCAAGCCAGGCAAGCAGGGAACGGCCGGAGGGCCCCGTCGGCGCTCCTTCAGGATGACCGTCGCGCTCGTTGCTGCGCTAATCGGGGGCGTGGTCTGCACGCCCCGCGCCCGGGCGCAGTCACCAGAGTCCGAGCCGGCGCCCGCCCGCGGCAAGTTCGAGCCTGAGTCGCTGCCTCCGCCGACGAAGCCGTTCGCGGTTCCCGACGTGCCGCACGCGACGGAGCAGCAGTTGCATGTTCATGCGCACTGGTTCACGCTCAAGGTGGGACTCGCGACGATCGTGGACTACACCGCCTTCTGGCAGGACAGCAACAATCTGGCGCAGGTGGGGCAGCAGCAGGATCAGTGGGACCTGCGCTCCCTGCGATTGATACTTCACGGGACGCTCGGCACGGGGTACAAGGTCCGCTACTACGTCGCCGGCGAATACAAGGGCTTCGAAACCGAGCCGGAGAATCTGTGGAACATGACGGATGTCTCCCTCATCTTCCCGATTGCCGGCCAGGCGACCACCCTCACCGTGGGCAAGACCAAGGAGACGTTCGGCTATGAGATGGTGGGCGATGCCGCCAATCTGCCCCAGCAGGAGCGGGTGTTGAGTCCGTTCTTCGTCTCGCGCGACATCGGGATCAAGCTCGCACACGTCATCGGCGCCGGCCATCGCATGACGGCATCCGTCGGGGTCTTCAATGACTGGTGGGTGACCGGCGATGCGCTGAACGAGAGCGGCACCGACGTCACGGCGCGCGTCACCGGTCTGGCATGGGACAACCGTGGGGGCAAGAGTTACCTGCACCTCGGCGTCTCCGGCCGCTACGCCGGGGCGGACCATGACACGATGCGTTACAAGGGCCGCCCCGAATCCAACGTGACGGACCTGTACGTGGACACCGGCGATCTGCCGGGCGACCACGCGGAGCATCTCGGCCTCGAGTCCCTGTGGAATGAAGGGTCGTTCTCCGTGCTTGGCGAATACCAGCACGCGTGGTTGGATGCGCCGACGGAGGGGAATCCGCAGTTCTTCGGCTATTACGTCACGGCGAGCTGGGTCCTGACCGGCGAAACGCGGCCATACGACCGCACCGTGGGCTACGCCCGCCGGGTCATGCCCAAGGGTCGATGGGGCGCGCCCGAGCTGGTGGCGCGGTTTTCCCACGTCGATCTCGACGATGGGCCGGTGCGCGGAGGCTCCTTCGACAAGACCTACCTCGGCTTGAATTGGTGGGCGACCCGGCACTGGAAGTTCGGCATCGGGTGGGGCTACACCTGGCTGCACCGCTTCGGCCAGACTGGAGTGACGAACAGCCTCCAGACGCGACTGCAATGGATTTTCTGACCACCACGCGCCCCAGGAACACCCTGGCGCCGACCAGGCGCAAAGCGCTCGGCTCGCCGAGGGTTGCTCAACGATTTCCGGGCAGCGGAAGCCCCTCGCCACTTGGATACGGAGGCCACTGATGCCAAACGGGCTCATGAGGCTGTTGCTGCCTCTGCTGTTGCTCACGAACGGGACCACTACCGCCGACCCGCTCCCCTCCTGGAATGAGACCGCACCGAAGCAGGCCATCATCGCCTTCGTCAACAAGGTCACCAAGCGAGGGTCGGCCGATTTCGTGCCGCCCGCTGAGCGCATCGCCGTCTTCGACAACGACGGTACGCTCTGGCCCGAGGCTCCCGTGCCGTTTCAGGTGGCCTTCATCCTGGACGAGCTCAAGCGCCGGACCCCAAACGAGCCCCAGCTCGCCGCCGATCCCATGGTGCAGGCGGCCCTGGCGGGCGACATCGCCACCCTCGTCGCCGGGGAACATCATGACGGCCTGATGCACATCGTGGCGCTCACCCATGCCGGGATGACGGCCGATGAGTTCCGCGCCACGGTAGAGGCCTGGCTCGCCTCAGGCAGACACCCGAGATTCGGCAAGCCCTACGACCAGCTCACCTACCAGCCGATGCAGGAGCTCATGCGCTACCTGCGGGCGAACGGGTTCAAGACCTTCATCGTTTCGGGTGGGGGCGCGGATTTCATGCGGGTCTGGTCGGAGCGGGTGTACGGCATCCCGCCCGAGCAGGTGGTCGGTTCGACGGGGCGGACGACCTTCGAGCTGCGCGACAACGGCCCGGTGCTGGTGAAGACCCTCGACTACTTGTTCGTGGACGACAAAGCGGGGAAGCCGGTCGGGATCTGGCAGTTCATCGGCCGCCGGCCCATCGCCTGCTTCGGCAACAGCGACGGCGATCAGGCGATGCTGCAATACACCACGATCAACAATCCCCGCCCCAGCTTCGGCCTCATCGTCCACCACACCGACGGCGCCCGAGAATACGCCTACGACAGTGTGGCGGTGAGCGGGAAGCTGATCCAGGCCTTGAAAGAAGCGCCGCAGCGCGGCTGGATCGTCCTGGACATGAAGAGCGACTGGAAGCACATCTTCGCATCCGGGCCCTGAGACGCTCCGCTGCGCGGGGTTTTCGGGCTTCAAGACAGGAGGCATCCGTTGCATAGAAGCATGAATGTCCTGGCGGCACTTGGCATCGTGTTCCTTTCGCGATCCGTCCATGCCCAGACGCCCAGCGCCACGCCGCCGCCCCTCACCGCCATCGATATCCTGCTGGAGCCGGACGCCACGATGCTTCGCCATGCCGAAGCCAACAATGCGCGCCTGCTCAAGGTGTACCCGAAAGGGTTCGCCCTGGATGCGGCGCACCGTCCGCACATCACCATGATTCAGCGCTTCGTTCGAACGGCGGATCTCGACAAGGTCTATGCCGCCGCCGGGAAGGTTCTCGCCGCCGTCAATGTGGGCGGCCTGAAACTGGAGGCCTTCAAGTACTACTACGCCCCGGCCGGTGATGTTGGCGTTGCGGGCATCGTCGCGAAGCCGACCCCTGAATTGATCGAGCTGCAACAGGATCTGATTGCTGCCGTGGCTCCATTCACGGTAGAAACCGGAACCTGGACCTCATTCGCCGCCACCACGCCCGACGACCCCAACACTGCAGGGTTGATCGAGTATGTGTCGACCTACGTCCCGAAGATGAGCGGCGAGCACTTCAATCCGCACGTCAGCACCGGCGTCGCTCCCCGGGCATACCTCGACAAGATGCTCAGCGAACCGTTTGAGCCGTTCACCTTCTCGCCGGCCGGTGCAGCCGTCTACCAGCTGGGTCCGTTGGGCACCGCTGCGAAGCAACTTAAGGAATGGGACTTGAAGCGGTAAAGTGCTCGCAGGAAGGGGCCTCCCAATCGCCGGCTACTAGGCGGCGATCACCGCTCGGCCGGTTCAACCGCCCAGCAGGATCGTAATCCCGACCAGTGCGATACCGATCCCGACCATCGCAAATTCGGTGCGCAGGGGAGGGGTCCCGGTCGCGCGAGCGACCGAGCGTCCGAAGAGATGCATCAATACGACTGCCGTCGCGTTCGAGACCCTGATGGCGATGCCAGGATTGTGAATGAGCGCCAGCGGGAGGATGACCGGCACGGTCGACAGCACGACGGTGGCCAATATGGCGATTGCCGCCAGATAGTCGCGACGGCCGAGTGTCGCGCGATCGGCAGGCGGTGGGAGCCTGGCGATGCGAGAGCGGAGCTCGTCCAGTTCGTGCGGCTGGAGCACGGCGAGGACGGACTCCGGCAGGGCGTCTTCGATGATCGGGCGCACGGCGTCCGTGCTCGTCGCCGTACGCACCTTGCGTAGCCTCAGCAGGCCTTCCTCTCGCTCCCCGAGGCGCGAGAGCAGATACATCACGGCGTCGACGACGCCCCCGGCGACGTTGCCGGCCAGCGCGCTCAACATGACCGTGCGAACGTCGCGACCAGCGGTGGCTACGCTCAGGGTACAAGTGAACGTCAGGGCCGTGATCAGCCCGGACAGGAACTCCGAGTCGCGGTCGACCGGATCGAGCAGAGGGGGTCGCGCCTTGGGGGCGCCCTGATCGTTCGTGATCTTCCTGGTCATCCTGTCAGTCTCTCAAAGCACCGGTGCGGCCAGCCGCGCCAGGTTGACTCCGAGCCGCCACCAGAACGGCTTGCGATCGAACCCCGCCGGGTCTATCGCTTCCGCGTGGGCGAAGTCCTGTTCGAACATAGTCTCCATCTGGCGGCCGAACGCCCGGTCGACGATCAGCGCAGTGACCTCGAAATTCAGCCGGAAGGAACGGTTGTCGAAGTTGGCCGTGCCGACGGTCGCGACGTCGTCGTCGACCAGCATGACCTTTTCGTGCAGAAAACCGGGCTTGTAGGCATAGAAGCGAATGCCGAGATCGCGCAGCTCGCGCATGTAGTGGAAGGCCGCCAGATACACCAGCATGCTGTCGCCCTTGCCGGTCGTGATGATGCGCACGTCCACGCCGTGCAGCGCCGCGAGCTGCAGCGCCTTCATGACGGCCTCGTCGGGGACGAAATAGGGCGCCGAGAGCCAAATCCGCTGCTTCGCGGACTGCAGCGCGGTCACGAACAGCAGGCCCGCGGTCTCCAGTTTCTGTGAGGGTGCGCTGGGGACGATCATGGTGTGCACGTTTGACGCCTCGCTCGCCCGAGGGACCCAGTTCAATTCGGGAATTTGGCGCGTCGCCCAGTACCAGTCGTGCAGAATGGCCGTCTGCAGCTGCAGTACCGCCGGGCCCTCGAGGCGCACGTGGGTATCACGCCAGGGTGTGAACCCTGGTTCGAGGCCCAGGTACTCGTCGCCAACGTTGTGGCCACCCACCCAACCGGTCACCCCGTCGACGACGACCATCTTCCGGTGGTTGCGGAAGTTGAGTTGAAAGCGGTTGCGGGAGCCCTGCGTTGGCTTGAAGGAACTGACCTCGACCCCGCCGGCGCGCAACCCGTCGACGTAGGCCTTGGGCAGGCCCTTGCTGCCGACCTCGTCGTAGAGCATGTAGACGCGGACACCGGTGCGGGCCTGCGCGATCAGCGCCTGCTGCATGCGCCGTCCGAGCCCGTCGTCGTGGAACATGTAGAACTGCACCAGCACGTAGTGCCTGGCCTGCGCGATGCCATCGAGGATGCTGTCGAAGGTGGCCTGTCCGTTGATCAGCAAGTCCGCCCGATTGCCCCCGGTCAACTCCGTGCCCGAGAGCTTCTGGATGGCCCGGTAGGTGTGGTACCGCTCGGCATCTCCGACGTCCCAGGGGCGCAGGTGCTCGCGGACCTCCCGGACCAAGGCGTCGATCTCCTGTTTCCGCTGCTCGTACGCCGCAGTCACGCCCTCGAACTTGCTGCGGCCGAGTACCAGATAGGCGGGGACCGCGACGAAGGGTACCGAGACGAGCGAGACCAACCAGGCGACGGCGCCCTGCGCGGTTCGTGTGTTCATAACCGCGTCGATGGCGGCGACAATGCCGGCGAGGTAGAACGCTGCAACGATCCAGGCTAGCATCCTTCGTCTCCTGCTCGGCTGCTGCGTTGCGGTCGATTCATCAGGCGCGGTGCGGAACCCGGAAAATAGCACAGCGGCATCGGTCCCCGTACGCGGACCCGGGCGTGAGTGGGGTGAGGCAACGTGCAGCGAACGAAATGAGATGAAGCGAGATGATGGCGCGGCAGAAGCGGGCCTGGGTGTCCGTCATGGCGATGGGTTCACAGTGTACTTCGCCAATAGCGTCACGAACCGAGGCTGGTCCCGGATCGGGTCCCACCGTGGGTCGAGCCTCAGCATGTGGACGCTGAGCCATGAGGGCTTCGCTAGCAGCTGCTCGATCTCGTCGAGCGCTCCTCTGGCGTCGCCGGCTCGAGCGAGAATCTGGGCGCGATCCTCGGCGAGGTGCGGGCTCTCATAGGCATCCTCGCGGTAGATGGCCGACTGCCGTAGCCACTCGGCCTCGCGCAGCGCCTGGTCCCGACGGCCAAGGCCGGCGAGCGCCATGCCGCGGGCCGCATGCAGGCGCCAGTCGCTGGGGAGGTCACTCAGGGCGGAATCAAGGATCACAAAAGCCGAATTGAATGCCCCGGTGGAGGCCGGACGATCGCTGCGCAGCTGGTGCGCCCAGGCGGCGTAGAGGGCCCGGGGCAAGAAGAATTCCTGGCCATCGAAGACCTCGAAACGCGCGTTCTGAACCTCTTGCAGCAGTCCGTCGCCGTCCCGTTCCCAGAGCAAGAGATTGGCCCTCTGTGCGTCAACATACCCACCGGTGTCGCCGACATTCCTCGGAACTCGGCTCAACGCGGCTCGAAGCGTGTCGAGCTGTCCCTGCCAGAGAGTGTAGGTCTTCGCCCTGCGAATCGCGTCCTCATAGAGGTCCGGCGCCAGGCTGAGGGCCCGGTCGTATGCGCGCACCGCATCAGCGTAGCGGTGCACAACCTGGAAGGTATTACCGAGTTCTTCGAACCAGCGGGCGTCCCGCGCGTTGAGCTGTGTAGCCTTCACGAAGGCCCTGAGGACGTCGTCCCAGTTCCCTAATCGACGCTGGACGGCGCCGATCCATCCCCAGAGCGCGGCGTCACCGGGTAGTCCGTTCAGCGCGATCGCGAACTCATCCAAGGCCCGACGGTAATCACGTCGGCCCCAGTAGTGCACGAGGCCCATCGCCACGTGGGCCTGGGGGAGGTTCGGAGCCAGGCGGAGCGCAGCCTCCGCTTCCTCGCGCTGGCGCGCTGCGCGCGTCGGCGAGGGATCGTAACGGAACCAGAACATCTCGCCGTGCAGGACCGAGAGCGCTGCACGCGCGACGGAAAAGCCCTGATCGAGTGCCAGGGCCCGCTCGTAGAAGCGCTGCGCGATCTGCAGGTTCTGTTGGAGAGCGCCCGGGCGAGTCTCGTACTCGCGCCCCTGCAGGTAGAGTCGGTAAGCCTCCGCATTCGCCGTGGGGGCCGCCGCGAGGCTCCCCTGCTCGGCACCGGTCAGTGCCGCACCCACCGCGGCCACGATCTGCTGCGCCACCTCACTCTGGATCGCGAACGCGTCATCCAGCCTCCGGTCGTAGCGCTCGGCCCAGAGGTGTGCATCCGTTGCCGCGTCGATCAGCTGCACGTTCACCCGGAGCCGCCCGCCCGCTACCTGGACGGTCCCCTCTACCACGCTCCCTACTCCCAACTCTTCGGCGATCTGCCGGATCGGCTTCCGCGTCCCCTGGTAGCCCATCACGGAGGTCCGGCTAATCACCTGGAGCGCCGCCACCTTGGTGAGCTGGGTCAACAGCTCGTCGTGCAGCCCGCCCGCGAAGTAGGCCTGGGAGCCCTCGGCACTCAGGTTCTGAAATGGCAGCACCGCGATGAAGGTGCGGGGGTAGACCGGCTGCGCCGGGGCGGGGACCTCTCGCCGAAGGCGTAGCATCAACAGCGCGCTGCCAACCGCCAGTACCCCCACGACCAGGAACAGCACGCGCTGGTATGATCGCCGTGCCAGCCGAACCGGCACGGTCGGCGCGGCCGACATCGCCGCCGACTCCCGTTGTGCCAGTGCCTCGGCAAACTGAGTGGCCGTAGCAAACCGGTCGGCCGGCACCTTCGCGAGCGCGCGCTGGATCGCATGCTCGACCGGCGCGGGTACCGTCTCCCGCACCACCCGCAGGCTGGGCACCGGCTCGAACGACTTCCGCGCCAGAATGGCCTGCGCCGTCGACCCCGTGAAGGGGGGCGTCCCCGCCAGCATTTCGTACACGACGCAGCCTAGCGCATATACGTCCGAGCGGCGGTCCAGTTGGGGCTCCCCCATGCCTTGCTCCGGGCTCATGTACGCTGGCGTCCCCACCGCGAGCCCGGTCTCCGTCAGCTTGTCCCCGCCTGCCGCGGTGATCGCCCGGGCGATGCCGAAGTCGGCCACGACGGCGTGCCCGCTCTCCAGGAGGATGTTCTCCGGCTTGATGTCGCGATGGACGATATCGTGGTCGTGGGCATAGCTCAGCGCGTCCGCGACCTCGCCGGTGATCCGCAAGGCGTCCTCCAGCGGGAGCTGCTTCTCGCGGGTGAGCCGATCACGGAGCGATTCGCCTTCCACGTAGGGCATCACGTAGTAGAGAAAGCCCCCGGCGTCGCCCGAGTCGTGGAGAGGGAGGATGTGGGGGTGGGTGAGCCGCGCGCTAAGCTCGATCTCGCGCAGAAACCGCTCGGAGCCGAGCGCGGCGGCCAGCTCGGGTCTCAAGACCTTGATGGCGACCGGGCGGTTGTGCTTAAGGTCCCGGGCGAGATAGACCGTGGCCATGCCGCCGTGGCCGAGCTCGCGCTCGACCTGGTAGCGGTCACGGAGGGCAGCGACGAGCGCCGCAGGCGCGTCGGCCACGGCAGGAGCCTTACGTAGGGGCAATGTGAATCTGCCGTCCCGGGCAGGGCACCGCTATAGCAATCGTCTACGCGCCTACGCGCACGTGCAGTCGTGGACCGAGTCTGTGCCGCGGGCCGGCATGCAGATCGCATCGTGCCACGCGCGACTGATGTGATGAGGAAAAGCCCCGGCCGAGTTTCGCGCGGATGATCAGGGGGAGGGGGAGGGGCGGCTGCTATCCACGAGGTTTCCGTCCACATACCCGCCCGGCCCGCCGTTGGCCAGTACTTGATACCACCCATCCCGCAGCGAATCAACCTGGATGCTTTCCCCTGGCTGAAGGATGCGGACAATCGGCGCTTTGCCGCTCGGGCCGGAACGGACGTTGACCCAGGTTCTCGCGTAGCGGTGTTCCCCCGTTGGGGACTGGTTGGACGGGCGCGGTGAGGCAGGAGGCGTGGTGGGGGCCGGGAGGGCTGGCGTCCTCGCGGAATCGGCTGTGGCAGGGCGCAGCGAATGGCTGGCGGCTGGGGGCGAAGTTACTGCCACTGACTCAGCCGGCGGCCTGGGCGCCCGCGCAGGGGCTTTCGCCGGAGGGACCATATAGTCCGCCGCGATCTCCACTCGCCGGGCTACGCCGCCCACGATGATCAGAATGGCCACGGCCACCCCGATAATCAGCCCCGGTGGAGTTGGGGGGCGTCGGGGCGCGGAATGACCCTCGAAGGGAGTATGGCACCGGGGGCACTGAGTCGCGACGCTCAACGCCTTCTGGCCACATTTGGGGCACTCTAGGTAAGACATATCTGGCTCGTGCGACTCGGAAACCTCTCAATACTGGCGGGACACCTTACCCCGCGTCAGGTCCTCAGGCTTCTCCTTACCCTGCCGTAGCAGGACCTCTGCGGCTGAAGGCCGCTCCTAAGCAGTCTGTATCTCCCATGCCCGCAGTCGCTTACCTGTCTCGAATTCGAGCGCCGGCCGTTACCTAACTGCGACCCCACCGTCGCACGCTCTTGATCGAGCCCACGCAACTTGTGCACCATGCGCATTGGGCTCGTCACGGATACCTACCTCCCCCAGGTGAATGGGGTCACCACCGTCACAAGGCGGATGGTGGAGACGCTTCGCTCGCACGGGAACGAGGCCATCGTCCTCGCCCCGCGTTATGCAGACCGAAGTCCCGGAGGTGGCGGAAACGAGCACCGAGTCCCATCGGTGCCGTACCCGCCCTATCCTGCCATCCGCCTTTCGCTCCCCGTTTCCCGTTCCGCCATTCGTTATCTCGACCAGGCTCGCCCCCAGCTGATTCACGTCGCGACTGAAGGGCCGCTGGGACTGCTGGGCCGACGGTACGCGCTGCGACGAGGCCTGCCGCTGGTGACCTCATTCCATACCAACTTCCCGCAGTACAGCCGCCACTACGGCGCCGGCGTCCTCGAGCCGCTGGTCTGGCGCTACCTGGTCTGGTTCCATGGGCCGGCGCGTCTGACCCAAACCCCGGGACACGCGGTTCAGCAGGATCTGGTGAGGCGCGGGCTTCGGCAGGCCGTGGTCTGGGGACGCGGCGTCGATTGCCGGCAGTTCACACCGACCCGTCGCGATGAGACGCTGCGCTTCCGGCTGGGGGTCCGGCCCGGGCAGGCCCTGATCCTGCACGTCGGCCGCCTGGCCTTCGAGAAGAACCTGGAAACGATGGTCGAAGCGTGGCGCGTGGCCCGCGAGGCGCTCGGGCCGGAGGCTCGGTTCGTGGTCGCGGGCGCGGGCCCGGCTGAGAAGCTGATCGCGACCCAGATGCCTTGGGCGCTGCGGCTGGGCTTCCTCACGCCGGATGAGCTGGGCGCCCTCTACGCCAGTGCGGACCTCTGCGTGCTCCCCTCTCGAACGGAGACCTGCGGTCTGGTAGCGCTGGAGGCGATGGCCTCGGGGATCCCCGTGGTTGCGGCGAATGCGGGCGGTTTCCGCGAGAGCGTCGAGCATGAACGAAACGGACTCCTGGCCCAACCCGACGACGCGAGGGACTTCGCGCAGGCCATCATCACCCTGGCGCGAGACCCCAACCGCCGAGCGGAAATGGGGCGAGAGGCGCGGAGGTCCGCGCTGCTCCGGGACAGCCGGATCGAGGATCGCGAACTGCTGGCCTGCTACGCCGCCCTGGTGGGCGGCCAGAGTGTGGAGGCGGCATGCGCTGCGTGATCGTCCTGATCGATGGACTTCGCCCCGATGCAGTCAGCCCGGAGACCTCACCGGCATTGAGCGCCCTCGCCGCCGAGTACACCTGGGCGGAAGAAGCCACGACGGTGCGCCCCAGTGTCACGGTCGCGGCGCTGGCCTCGCTGGCGACCGGCGTCGCTCCCGCGACCCACGGTCTCCTGTCACCCGGGACCGGATTCCTGAGCCGGCTGGTGGCGCTGAGGCCTCTCGCGCGCGAACTGAGCCGGCGCGACATCCCGGCCCAGGTCATGGCCGGCACGGTCGGACCGCTCGAACGATCGCTGGCCGGGACCCTGATCCGCGGGGCGGGAGTCTCCCGCTTCCAGCCCGCCGGGGACCACGCCGAGGCGATCGTTGATGTCTCGCTGCCGAGGATCCGTCTCTTGAGGCGGGGACTCTCGCTGGTCTACCTGGCCGATTGCGATCGCGCCGGGCACGAGTTCGGCTGGATGTCAGGGCCCTACTTCGAGGCGCTGGCGCGAGTGGATCGCGCCATGACTCGCTTGGCTGAGCTGACCAGGGATTCCTTGGTGGTCGTAGTCTCGGATCACGGCGGTGGAGGCGAGCAGGAGCGAGGGCACGACGAGCCGCATCCCCTCAACGACCGGATCACTCTGCTCCTGGCCGGGCCCGAAGTGGCTCGCGAGCACCGAATCACCCGCCCGGTTTCCCTGCTGGACATCCCGCCAACCGTGCTGGCCTACTTCGAAGTCCCGGTGCCTGCCGGCTACGAGGGTCGCGTAATCGACGAGGCGATGATCGGGCGGACGGCAGGGGTGGCGGTCGCATGAACCGCTGGGTCACTCACCTGGGGGGCGCCCGATTCACCCTCGGCACCGGTCTCGCCCTGACTCTGATGGGCGGCGACGAGCGGCGAGTAGGATTGGTCGCGCTCCTCGGCAACGCCCTGTCTCACCTGTTGGTGCAGGTACTCAAGCGCACCGTGGCGCGAACCCGGCCCTGCGACGTGACCGGGCGCTCGCTGGCGGTCGTGGCACTCCCCGACCCCTACTCCTTCCCCTCGGGTCATTCAGCGGCTGCCTTTGCAGTGGCGGTGCCGGTCGCCCTGGCTTACCCGTGGCTGGCCCCTGTGGCTCTTGGCCTGGCCGTGACCGTGGCGGCCTCGCGGGTGTGGCTCAAGGTACACCATCTCAGCGATGTGCTTGCTGGGGTAGCGCTGGGCGTGGCGGGCTCTATAGGTGCTGAATGGCTGGTCAGGAGCTAGGAGCTGGGAGCTGGGAGCAGCAGGGGCGTTGGTGGCGGGAGCGATACTCAAGTACTGAGTCCTGAGTCCTGAGTCGGGGATTGGATTGCCGATTGCCGATTGCCGATTGAAGAAACGGGGAGGGAGAGCATGGGGGAAGGAACTTCAGCCTGTCATTCCACGCTGCGCTCGGAATGACAATCGCCTGATGCCCGTTGCCCGATGCCCGATGCCCGCTCCTAACTCCCAGCCCCCAGCCTCCTCTTAAATCCCGCCTCGCGCGGTTCCTGGAAGTCCTCCGGTTCATCCGGCCTGAAGGTCAGGTCGATCGCGATAAACAGCGTCTTGGTAAAGGGATAGATCAGGACCGGGAGGGTCAGGGCGATCCCTACTTCCTCATACATCAACAGGTCCCAAGGTGGGGTCGGCCAGGTCAGGAACAAGGTGGCGACGAACACCGCGGCTAAGGTCGCCTCGGTGACCATCAGGTTGATGGTGTAGGACCCGACCCAGTATCCCCCCTGCGGTTCCCGATCGAAATGCTGGCCGCAGGCCGGACAGTTGGGGCACATCCGAAACCAGGACAGGAAAACGGGCCCGCTCCCGCAGGCGGGGCAGCGGAGCCGGAGAGCACGGGTGTAAAGGGAGGCCGTCCGGGCTGGCACCCTTCTACAATGCTCAATTGGAGTTAGGAGGGCCAGAGGGGAGGCCAGGACTGAGGACTGAGAACTCAGGACTGTGCGGTCAGGGGGTCGGGGGACAGGGGTCTGGGGTCCGAAGGAGGCTCAGGATGGGTGTAATGACCGGACCCCCGGGCGGGGGGGGGCTCTTGCCCATCCCTGGTTCGTAATCCATTACTGGAGAGCTTAATACGTACTTCCGGCGCCCTTCATGTGCCCGGCGCCACGTTTGGCCAACCGTGCTGACCCCATCGGCCGGTTTGGAATTGCCAAAAGGCATCCGAGAGACTCGACCACGGCATCCCCGCCGTCGCCGGGCCCGCCCCACTGAGGAGGGTCTTCTCAATGCTTCCCACGTCTCATCCCTGGATCGAGGGCGAGACCCTCGGCGAGCACCTGGAATCCCGGGGGGTCACGCGCCGCGACTTCCTGGTCTTCTGCGGCCAGATCAGCGCGGTTCTCGGCCTGAGCGAGCTCGCGGTGCCTGGCGTCGCGAACGCACTCCAGGCGGTCAAACGCCCCAGCGTCATCTGGCTCCAGCTCCAGGAGTGCACCGGCTGCGTCGAAAGCGTACTCCGCACTGCCGATCCGACCATCGGCGACCTGGTTCTCGATTTGGTCTCTCTCGACTACAGCCACACGCTGATGGCCGGGGCGGGCCACGCGGTCGAGGCGGCGCTCAAGGACTCGGTCAAGACCAACTTCGGCAAGTACGTGCTGATCGTTACCGGCTCCATTCCCACCAAGGACGGCGGCATCTACACGATGCTGAGCGGTCGGACCGCCGAGGAGGTGCTGGTGGAGGTATCCAAGGGGGCGGCGGCGATCCTGGCGGTTGGAGCCTGCGCGCACTGGGGCAGTGTGCAGGCGGCGCGTCCCAATCCCACGGGTGCGGTCGGCGTCCGCGACATCATCAAGGACAAGCCGGTGATCAACATCGCCGGGTGCCCGCCGATCGGGGACGTGGTGACCGCGACGGTGGTGCACTTTCTCACCTTCGGCCGGCTACCCGCCACCGACGCCGAGGGGCGGCCGCTGTTTGCCTATGGGAAACGGATCCACGATCAGTGCCCACGCCGGGCTCACTTCGACGCGGGGCAGTACGTGGAGGAGTTCGATGATGAGGGGGCGCGGAAGGGGTTGTGTCTGTATCACGTCGGCTGCAAGGGGCCGGCCACTTTCTCGCCCTGCCCGATTTTCCAGTGGAACAGCCATACCAGCTGGCCGATCGGCGCGGGCCACCCCTGCATCGGCTGCACCGAGCCGCATTTCTGGGACACCATGACTCCGTTCTATGAACGGCTCCCCGATGTCGGCGGCTTCGGCGTGGAACAGCGGGTGGACCTGCTGGGCGCGGCGCTGGCCCTGGGGGCGACTGCGGGTGTTGCAGCCCACGCCATCGCCACCGGCGTGCATCAGATGAGAGAGAAGAAGCGGAGCCTACCGGTTGTGGACCAGCCGCCGGGCGGCGGCGCTGGCAGCGGCGCCAAGGGCGCATAAGGAGACCACCATGGCAGCCACCAAAGTCGTCGTCGATCCCATCACCCGGATCGAAGGCCACCTTCGAATCGAGGTCCAGGCCGAGAACGGGAAGATCACCAACTCCTGGGCCTCCTCGACCCAGTTCCGCGGCATCGAGCTGGTCATGGTGGGCCGGGATCCCCGCGATGCGTGGGCCTTCACCCAGCGGATCTGCGGGGTGTGTACCGTGGTGCACGCGGTCGCCAGCTGTCGCGCCGTAGAGGACGCGCTGGGGATCACCATCCCGGCCAACGCGGAGTTGATCCGGAACCTGGTCCACGGCATGCAGTTCGTGCAGGATCACGTGATCCACTTCTACCATCTCCACGCCCTGGACTGGGTGGACGTGGTCAGCGCCCTCAAGGCCGACCCGGAAGGCACGGCGAAGATTGCCAGGTCGATCTCGCCCTGGCCCAACAACTCCGCCACGCACTTCGCCGAGGTGCAGAACCGGGTGAAGAAGTTCGTGGGAAGCGGCCAACTCGGGATCTTTACCAACGGGTACTGGGGCCATCCGGCCTACAAGCTGCCGCCCGAGGTCAACCTCCTGGGAGTGGCGCACTACCTGGAGGCGCTCGACTGGCAGCGCGACGTGATTCGCCTCCATACCATCTTCGGCGGCAAGAACCCCCACCCGAATTTCCTGGTCGGCGGGATGGCCTCGGCCATCAACCTCGACAGCACCGCCACGATCAACGCCGTGCGGTTGAGCGAAATTGCCGACATGCTCCGGCGGGCCCGGGCATTCGTCGAGCAGGTGTACTGGCCCGATCTGGTGGCCATCGCGGGCTTCTACAAGGACTGGGCGGCGATTGGGGGCGGAGCGAAGAATTATCTGGCCTGCGGCGAGTTCCCCGAGGCTACAGTCAAGGACTATGACAAGCTCTACTTCCCCCGTGGGGTGATCCTCGATCGCGACCTGACCAAGGTCCACCCATATGATCACCAGCACGTGACCGAGAACATCACCAGTTCCTGGTACGAGTACTCGGGCGGGGAAGGCAAGGCGCTCCACCCCTTTGAGGGTGAGACCATGGCCAAGTATACCGGGCCCAAGCCCCCCTGGACCTATCTCCAGGACGAGCCCAAGTACACCTGGATGAAGGCGCCGCGGTACGACGGCAAGGTGATGGAAGTCGGCCCGCTGGCCCGGATGTTGGTGGCCTATGCCTCCGGGCACCCCGACGTCAAGGCGATTGTCGGCGACACCCTGGGCAAGCTGGGGGTGGGGCCGGCCGCGCTGTTCTCCACCCTGGGGCGCACGGCGGCCCGGGGGATGGAGACGGTGTTGCTCGTGAAGAAGCTGCAGGACTGGTACGACGCCCTGGTGGCGCGTATCAAGGGTGGGGATACCCAGACCTTCTCCAAGGACAAGTGGTCCCCCGACAAGTGGCCCGCCAAGGCCCAGGGCTACGGGTACCTGGACGCCCCTCGAGGGGCCCTGGGACACTGGGTGCAGATCGAGAACGGCAAAATCGCGCGATATCAGTGCGTGGTGCCGAGCACTTGGAACTGCTCGCCTCGGGACGACAAGGGCCAGATGGGGGCCTACGAGGCCTCGCTGGTGGATAACCACCCCCTGGTGAATCCCGAGCAGCCGCTGGAGATCCTGCGGACCATTCACTCGTTCGATCCCTGCATGGCCTGCGGCGTCCATGTGCTCGACGCCCAGGGGAACCTGCTCACGGAGGTCAAGGTGCAATGACCACTCCGGGCAAGAGCCCCAAGCCGGTTGCGCGCGGACAACCGGGCCTATCGCTGGGGCACACGGTTCCGCCCCCCTCCGGCGACTACCACTGGGTGTATCTGTGGGGAGCGCCGATCCGGGCCATGCACTGGATCGCGGTGCTCTGCATTGTGACGCTGGTAGTGACCGGGCTCTACATCGGCAAGCCCTACTTCATGACCGGAGGCGAGGCCAGCGCGCACTTCCTCATGGGGAAGGTGCGTTTCCTCCACTTCGCCGCCGCCGCCATCCTGTTCGCGACTGCGATCATCCGGGGCTACTGGCTGCTCGCGGGAAACAAGTTCGAGCGGCTGGGCGCCCTGTTCCCGGTGCGGCCCCGTGAGTGGGTGAACATGGCGAAGCAGGTCAAGTTCTACCTGATGATCCAGCCGGAAAAGGCGCCGCACTACCTCGGCCACAATCCGCTGCAACAGCTGAGCTACACCTTCGTCTACCTGCTGGCGGCGTTCATGGTGGTCTCGGGGTTCGCGATGTACGGCCAGTCCAACCCGGGCG